>Ga0307930_1003054_pt1 | contig 12472 bp, 15 predicted proteins | sample OrgLakmetageno46_FD_203161 | JGI IMG/M metagenome (GOLD analysis project Ga0307930, IMG submission 203161) | Saline water microbial communities from Organic Lake, Antarctica - #46 | ecosystem: Environmental > Aquatic > Non-marine Saline and Alkaline > Saline | place: Antarctica: Organic Lake... | reverse complement strand
GCCCCTCTCCCTCCTGAATCATTCCGCACTTGCTTTGTTTGCGCAACGCACGCGCATTCCCACTTCTGCCCGCAGCATTGGCTTCTGTGCCATTTGGGTTTGTATTAGTTCGAGTTCGAGTTCGATCTGACAGGGTCTATGTGAGTAAAAGATAATCAACTTCAGTGCATTACGCAAAAGGAGTAGGACACGCAGCCCAGCCAGACTTATTCTGAAGCATTCGCCAAAACGAGAGCTATATGCGGCTTGCAGTTGTTGACATCCAAGTGTGCTATTGCCACTTGAGTGCAAGTGGTGAGGCACGTACCCGGGTACCCCGTATCCCGCGAAGGAAGGAAGGATGTGGGAACTCAAGAGCCGGAGATTCCCACGATCGCCATGTTAGTGCAAGCTATCTGAGTCAGGCGCCCGGAATTGAACCAAATCCAAGAACCTGTACGGTAAAGTACAAAGCTTTTCTATGACAGAGATACCTCAGATGACGGGCTCGTGAGTTCTGCACTCAGGGCGGCCCTTAATTTTTTCTTTAATTTCTCTTTCCTACGGGGGGATCAGACACCCAAGTCTGGGGTTATCTGTGGAATTAAGGAATATAATCTAATCCAGTATAATCGGGCAGGCCGGAGTCCGGGCCTTTTGGCTGCTTTTTACGGCGGCCATTGAGATATATTACGCAATTTCGTTTTGGTTTCGTCTGATGGGGCGAAATTAACGAAATTTCGTTTGCCGAAATCCACTAAACGCCAAAGAGGGCCATATGCAGCCGAAATGGGGGGGAGGGGGGGTAGAACAAGCAGAATAAAGGCAAGGTAGCAACCGGCGGTTACCTGCCCCCCCCCCCCGTACCGCAGTATCTTCTCGAGGCACTTCCTTGCTGCAGGCCTAATTCCTTAATCGTATTGCGCCGCTTTCAACCGCTTTGCGACGAGCCCTGCAAAGTCGCACTTGGACCTCGTTGCTCGTCGCTGAAATCACCGCTGTCGTCATCGCTGTTGGCTGCTGTCGTTGCCAGCTGCCAGCTGCCAGCTGCTGGCTCAACAGGTCAGGAAGAGTAGAAAGTAGAAAGCCGAAATATGGGAAATTGCGCTAAGAACCGAATTCCGTTCAACCAGGAGCCGTAACGAATTTTTTTAATTTCGTCAAATTTAGACGAAACAAAAAACCGTAAAAAGCAGCCAAGGTCCGGGCAGTACCGAGTGCCGTTATTGAATATTGTACTTTGATAGCCCCCTATGAGGACTTATTTTCATTTTATATCTTTTCGTATTCTAAATTCTTCATTAAGTAGAACCCTGAAGCTGCTTTTCACTAAGCCAAAAGTTTTCCATCCATCAAACAGCCTTGTGACGGCCAAAAAGCAAGGGTCAGAAGCGACCTCATCAGGCACCACTAATTTCACTGCAGCAGCAACAAGGGCGACAAAAAACGGTTTCTGTACCACCGTTCTCGATCTCAGCCCATCCCCTGCGTGACCAGCAGTTTCACCAGTGCTTCGCTCACTGGGTCTTGGTCGACTTCTAAAGCCGGGTCCGCAAATTTACGGTCCAAAAGCGCGTCGAGGCTGGTCCGCATGGCCCCCACCAGCGCCCCCACTTTGGGGGGATTGGCACTGAACCGACACCACTCCGCGCCGCTGCTCCAACCCACAGATGGTGGTGGTAGTGGTGGTGAAGACGACGTCGAGGGCGACGAAGCAGCGTCAAGGGTGGCGGGCGTGAGCACCGCTATAGTGCCCTTGGTGACGTCGACTCTCAAGGGACCACCGAAGAGAAGCACCGCATACGGGCTGACTTCACTCACATCGCGCAAGAAAGCGCGGGAGGTGGTGACGAGGTCGGAATAGACCAACCAAGGGGAGGCAAACTTCTGCTGAGCAAATGCCACTGACGAAGGATGTATCCACACGCGCTCTTCGCATGAAGATGAGGAAGAACAGGTCACTGCTGTTCCTGCAGTGCCACCGCCGCTGCTATCATTGTTGGTGTTCACTTGAGGCACTTGGATTTGAAACTTGAGCTCTTTTGCCTCTGGATTGGCCTCAACTGCCCCTCCCAGAGTCTCGTGGTACTTTTGCACCGGCCGTCGCACCTATTATGATAAGAAAATGCATAGATGACGATGGTGTGACTTGATGTTCGCAAAAAAGAGTATCGATGCATGGGCACACTGTACGAGAAAATGGTAAGGAAATAGAAAAGACGACGACAAACACACGTTGGACCATCAAAATGGAGCAAAATACAGGATACAATGGTCTTCATCTATCCCACTCACCTTGGCTGCGTTCGGCCACAGAGCACCGCAGAGAGAGGCGCTCAAAAGGCGCCATTCCGAGAGAGGGCGCGGCACGGCCACTACGCCGCTAGATGAAGTTAAGCTCACTGATTTCACGCTGCTGGGCAGTTTATCGTCAGAAGAAAGGTCAAAGCCCAAGGATTGCACCTAATGTAGTAAGAGTAAAGAAGGAGAATGGATTAAAATACGAAAGAATGGCACTGCCATAGCACATGTAGAGTATGTACTCAGAAGCAGAAGCAAAACAACGAGAAAAGTAGCTCAGACATCACTTTTCTTCGACGAATGTATAACCTCTTGTCACTCACCGAATCTCCCAATTGCTTGCGCAACGCCACCAGCTCCGTCATTCGCACGAAGCTTAGGCCAAGCACGTCGCACAGCTCCTTCTTGTCCCTCGTGGATTTGGTCACACGATAGGTGTCCAGTAAGGCCGCCCAAAAGCAATGGTCTGAGTGCTGATTCTTGGCTTTCGACAGTACTAGCAACTCTTCACGCGCAGCTTTCACCTTATGAAGAGGAATACGTGGAAAGAAAAGCTTTGAGAGCAACGGATGCAACACAGCAAAAAGCTACAGTGCGAAAGGTTACGTAGTTCTCGAGCGCTCAAAGGTAAACACAATACCGTGCACCATGCACTTCTCCACATCATACCTCTTGAGCCGGCACGCGGCCCTTGTCAATTTGCGTGTGGTTGAGGAGCGGTGACCGTGTGCTGAGGCAGGCGGCCACGCTTAAGGCCAGGTCCCCTACTCCGAGCACGCAGCCGAGGACGAGCAACTTGCCCAGCCTCGGGTTACAGGGAAGGGATGCCAAATGTCCGCCCAACGACGTGAGCTCCAGCGGGTTGGGAAGCTTTTTGCCCTGCTGTGCACTACTGCTACTGCTAGGAGTGGCAGTATTCGCCGGCGCGAGAGCTTGGATCGCTCGAAGTGACGAGACAGCGGCGCGCACCGAGGCAGGAGGTGGGGCATCGAGAAAGGTCGACAGGAACGCCTGAGGGTTCCCGTAACCGTTGGCCTAGTGGAATGAACAGAAGGAAAGGGTTGAGAATCGCCATATAGAAGAAAAATAGTACTGCGTTGGAGTAATAGAAAAGTCCATGAAATAGGCGAAAATGCACGTGTGTCCACACCGACCTTGACCATGAGGACTAAGGAATCGAGGGGCGATCGGCTGATTTCTGGCAACGTGTGCTCCGGCAAACTCTCGTAGAGTCGGCGGGTGACCAATCGATAGCAGATGCCTGGCTTCACCCGGCCTGCGCGGCCTCGTCGCTGTTGCATCGCATCTTTGGCCGTCCAGGTCTCAGACAAGGAGCCAGCGCCGCGGTCGCCGTCGAATCCGGTCTTGAGATGATGAAGAAGCAGAGGTTAAAGAAAGGAGAGAGAAAAATGAATCAGTCAATGAATTAGCGGCGAATCACTCCTCTTTTGCTTTTTTTTCTCTAATATAATGCAAGTGCACGATGCAATTCTATGTCTCGTCTGATACCTGCTTGGTCCGAGCGGTGTCGATCACCACTGTGCAGTCGGGAATGGTGATGGAGGTCTCGGCGACGTTCGTTGCCACAATGACCTTCACCGTGCTCCTCGCGGGCGGTGGCCCGAACACGCGGTTCTGCTCGTGCGCAGGCAAAGCCCCGTGCAACGCCAGCACATGTAAGCCAGCACCACCGTAGCGTGACAAGTCGCCACACAAGCGCGAGATTTCCCCGACGCCCGGCATGAAGATGAGGAGGCTCCCTCCGTCGCCTTGCAAGTTCTGATCGACCACTGCGCGCACTAACTGTGACACCATACATACAAAAGAGTGAGCCAGAATTGCACCACAGTCGCAGCAAAGAACGTGAGATAATCAATGAGATGGGCGAACACATACTTTGGTTGAATCTTACATACAATTCATAGTTCGAGACAAAGAGGGACGAAGTCTACCTTGACGAGGAGTTTGTAATCGAGAGCGCAGCTGACGTCCACAGCACCGCCCAAGGCCCGGCCTTCCTTTACTTTCTTCTCTTTTTCGCCATAACGCGCCCCCTTTGCTGTTGCTGCACTCGCGCTGGTGCTCGCACCATCATCCTTCTCGCCATCAAGCTCTTCACCCTCATCGTCATCGTCGTTATCAGCAACCTCATAGTCAGCACCTTCTTCCATTCGAAAGCCTCCTTTGGGAACCGAAAAACTGCTGCTTGATTCTGATTGGCTCTCGCCACCTGCTGCTTTGCTGGCTGCTCGCTCAATCGACAAATTGCGAGGAAGATAGCCGGTTAAGGTCGACACATCATCGAGATAGAAGTCTTGCACTGGATAAGTTTGTCCAGGAATCGACACTATAGGGCACATCTCAGTGGCCGTCTTATCAGAGGGCCCACTTTTCTTCGAGCTATTGCTGCTTGGGTTCCCTTGAGACAAAGTAGAGGAAAAGTAGGAGGCAAACTTCTGGGCATCGAGGGTCGCTGACATCATCACCACCTTCAACTTGGCATGCTTGAGGAGCACGATTTTCAATGCTGCGAGCAAGAAATCAGCATCCAAATGACGCTCGTGGACCTTGATTTATGGGAGGAGCGGGGGGGGATTTAAAATACTTCGAATAACAGGCAATGGAAGACAACCACTTGTGCTGTAAAAATAAGGTGCGTGAATACTTCAATGATATGCTTGCGATCTCAAATGCGGTGGACGTACAGACAAATGTGTGGATAAATATAAACAGATTCAATACACAAACACGATTTCGTGCTGATGCACACTCTACTTCTCGCACCTCGTCCACGATTAAATGGGTCACGTTCGCTAAAGTGGGGTCACTCCGCAAGCGCTGCAGTAAGACACCCGTGGTGCAGAACAGCAGCTGGCAGGAGGTCGCGCAGCACTTGGAGTCGCCGCGGACCATGTACCCAATCCTTGACCCTGCAGAGCCGAGCTGTACATGTGCGGACGCTTCTCCGAGCTCGTCATGGACTCGAGTGGCTACGCCTACCGCCGCCAGTCGCCGCGGCTGGCACACTACCACCTAGTTTGTGATGTACATGCATGCGAAGTCCGCGAGAAATACAAGTTGAGAAATAGAGGCTTTCAAGGAGCCACCACCACCGCAAATACAATCTACTCTGCATGTTGTCAGTTTGATTTGATGCGTGCGCGCGCGCGCATAATTACCTTACAGGGTTGCCCGGCTGCCCGAGCTTCCTCTAAGATGAACTGCGGCACTTGCGTGGTTTTACCGCACCTAAATGCACAACAAGGCAGAAAAGAGATGTTATGGAAGGTACCGCATATAAATAGACATGAACACACATTTGAAGGTCAAGCGTAGCACATGCATGTACCCAGTGCCGCCGCTCACGAGGATAACCCGGCTGGAATTGAGCTGCTGAATCACTTCGCTGCGGCTCTTGAATGCAGGCAAGCCAGCTCGCTCTCGCTGGAGCCGCAGAGGCACTTCGGGGACTACTGAAGATACTCCGCCGCCTCCATTCCCTCCCTTCGAAGAAGTTGACGATGAACTTGCCACAGGTGGCGGCAAATCCCAAAACCCTCCGAACCGCCGCTGATGCCCACCGCCACCTTTCTTACTGCTGCTCTTACCACTTTGGCTGCTGCTACCGTTACTACTCTTTGTTGCACCCTTTCCATTGTCATCCGCTGCACTAGCGCTAGGCGCAGCAGCATCAGGAGCTGCTGATTCCTTATCCGTGATCGCTAATGCTTCCACAGCCTCCTCTAGTTGTGGCTCAGATGGTGGAAGGTCTGCAAAGAGCGAGCCTGCTCGGCCAATCAGCGCCGTGCGTTTCGACGCCTCTCCCAGAGGCTCCACCTCCCAAATGCTGCTGCCGCCTGCACGGACCCGTTGATAAGCATGGTTCTGCACCCAGGTTAACAGATCAACCAGCACGGCTGGCGCGTCATCATTGTCCTCCTCGTCGTCGTCTCTTGCTAAAGCAACGAGGCGAGCTGCTTGCGATGTCAAAGCACACTGGCAAGCCACGGACCCATTCCTAAGCAGCACGCAAGGGATGCCGCCACGGCTCGGGTATGCTCTCGTATGAGTGTTCTCAGAATTTGGGAGCCAAAAGTCGACGGTAAACTGCTGCCCTTCTCCTCCAGTGGCAGCAGCAGTGCTAGTAACGGTCAAGCAACGGCCCCAAGTACCGCCTTCTTGCTTGGCCACAATCACAATGTTTACATCCCCAGCAAACATCGACTCCACCACCATGAGCTCGTTCTCCAATGCCTCAGCAGCAGCAGCATCGGCTGTGGCAGCATCACCACTTGTGGCGCTGTCATCATCGTTCAAGGGGGTAGAAGAATCTCCTCTAGCAATGGTCCATTTCAGGAGCAAAGGGCTGAGAGTCACCCAAGTGGACGCGTCAGTCGCATTTGAGGTGCTCGGATCTACGGTGATATCACTTGGTTTTACGGTTGATGAATCAGCCGCATCAGCTTCAGCTTCACTCTTGATTCCAGGAGTGATGCTCGCCCGAGCACGCTTGACATCTGCGACTGAAAAGCCATAACAACCTTCTCCAGGATAGATGGCACCACCTCTTGCACTTGGTGGCGAAGGCAGTGACTGAAGAGCAGAAGCCGCTGGGAGCTCCTCCTTGGAGCTTGGTTTCAAGAGCATAGGCAACGCATGAGCTCCTTGTTTGCCCCGAAAGCTTGATGGCATGTCGTCCTCCGGCACATGTAGCACCAGCCAAGTCAGCGCTTCAGCTTCCAAAGCAGACGCATCTCCCGTCTCTTTTTCCTCTTCGTCTGCCTCGCCTTCCCCCACTTGGGCTGATGCTTGCATAACGGCCATCACTGCGGCCTCACTCGAGAAACCTGCCGCCACACACACCTCAGCCGCCGTGCGCATTTTCCCCGACAAACTAGCAAGCGCCATCTCAGCGCCACCACTACCACCGCTAGCGCTGCTGCTGCCATTGCCCTGAGAACGACTACCTAAACCAAGGCAAAGCTCTAAGATTGCCACCATTTTTGTGCTCAACAGCACGGGCGCGTCAGCGTTGGCTTTCGCGAGTGCTTCTTGGCGACGTTGCTTGCTTGCTCGTATGGCGGCCTTCTCCACCTCGGCCATCCGTGCCTCAGCTTTACTCGCAAACTTACGGTCCACGCTCAACGCCATGACTGCTGGATTGCTGCTGCTCTTGCCATCATCGCCTTTGCCAGCGGTAGTGGTGGATCGGTTCCCACTTCGGTCGTTGCCAGGTGCAGATACGGGAGTGGCTGTGGCGGGTTGAGCCTTGGTGGTGGCTGCAGTTGGTTTCGCAGCACCACTGGTCGATGACTTGCTTCCTGCAGCAGCAAGTGCAGCTGAGTTGATTGACGCAAGCCACACCTCACGAAATTCGTCGGGCAATTTCTTGTCAAGCGGGAGGTTTCCACACACCTAAGAGGAGGACGGTGGAATAGATAACCTTGACGTATTGCGCAGAAAAAAATAGAAAGAAAAACACTCCGAATTCGTCTATTACACCAACATAAAAGCCAAACATCACAGCAAAGTGAAAAGAGGTCATTTTTCAAACCTGAAGGAGGCCCAGGAGGGCTGCGTGTTCTTTTGCTAAGGGCTCCGTAGGGCTAGGCTGAGCCGGGCAAAACATGAGGTTGCGGTCGGCGTGTTTCGGATCCGCCAACACGACCTAGAGTAAACAGCAGGTGGTGATGGCAGCGGGGAAGATTAGGGCATATAACACCATTCAAAGGGTACTACAGATAGACATCTAAATCACCGATGAGAATAACAGTAAGCGCTCGCTACAGAAAAAAAATCTACAGGCAGAAATCAAGAGGAATCCAAATGAGAGTAACGCTTACTCGCTGCCGAAACTCCGTGGGTTCGTCTTTCGGCTCTGGGGGCCCTGTCAGATACTTCCGCCAATCAGATGGGTCGTCTTCTTCTTCTTCCTCCTCTTCTTCAGCTCGCTTCCCTTTGCCACCTTTCCCGCCTTTGCCGCCCTTGCCACCGTTGGGGCGCGCGCGGTAATATTGAGGCTTCGGTCTCTTTTCTCGCTGGGTCCATTCCAAAAGCAACTGAGTAGGTAAGCGCTGCCAGTCTTTCTTCACCACACCGCTGCGCGTCTCAACAGGACCAGACGCTGAGAGCACCGCTCCAGCGCCGCGCTGCTTGTGGCCTTTACCCGTCTTCACAGCAGCTTCCGCTTGACCGGCACCTTTGCCGCCTTTGCCACCGCCACTAGCGCCAGGACAGTCCGCTTGACGATGTCCAGCTTTGCCGCACTTGTTACATGTACCTGAACGCCAGGCAAAAAAAAAACGGCCTAAGAGATGAAATCTAGTCAATCTAAAAGGGCAATTGACGATCACACTAGAGGCGTAGATCAAATGTTGCACCTTTGAAGTCTCCGGGGTTAACACCTCCACCTCCTCCATCAGCGATTCCATTCGCTAACCCATTTGCTAATCTTCGAGCTTCTGCACGCTCTCGCTGCTCCTCGCTGCTAAGCTGCTTGTTCTTTCCCATTGATGCAGTTGTTTGGTACTAGAAACGAGCCGAATATCTATGTATAGGATTTGCTAGCTTCTACCGTAGCTGCCGTACCGACCTCAAGGGCAGCGGCCAAGCTAAGCAGTTTAGTTCTTGCTCTCGTCTCGTCTCTGCCTGCCTGTTGGGTACGTATTACATACGTACGCCTGGAATACAGCACCAGAACATAAGAACAAGATGTTAATGAAATTGTGTGTCCAGTGTCCAGTCTAATGTGTATTTTGAGACAGGCCCCAGGACCGGAATTATAAGGCCAACAGGTAGAGATAAAAAGCAAAGAAGCGCGAACTAAACCCACGAAGCTAATCAGGCGCAGATGCCCGAGTAGCCATGGAAGTGATGGTAGCGGTACAAAGTGGCACTGCTGAATCTTGACCGCATCTCAGACTCCCGTATAACACCATTGAGCTACGGCTGATTGATATCGAGTTGCAAGGGATGCTCATAGTTCTATTCTCCTGTTGTGGGTGCCTTGAGCCCGGAGAGACAGCTCTCTTGTTGAGCTTCAATCCGTCGACCAAGTAGTCGAGCCGGTGCTGCACTTGGAATAAAATTTGAGGGAGATGGACCGGGATAAGCAGAGCAGCAAGCACACGTTTGGTGCTTGGAGCGATCCAACCAACAACTTTGTGGATGGTTGGATGGCCTCACATCGATCGGTTATGCTGGTCCAGCTCCCGGATGATTCCTCCTTAGCGGGGAATGGGAATAGTAACTGTTCTTCTCGTTTCTCGTCTTCGTCTTCTCTTCTTGTCTTGGCTCTGCGCCTAACTGCGGAATCCGGCGCATCACTTGCTCAGCTGCCTTACGCGGCCCACGCCGCTACTCCAGCTGTGCGGCCAAGGTTGTCGTTCCGCACCTTACTGCTTGCTGGCATAGTACACTTTGGCGCACTCAGCAACAGAATCAACGAAGCGCTTACAGGGAAGGAAATGTTACATAGACCTTAGGCCTTTGTCCAGCACCCAATATAGTGCGGCTCCTCGGGAATACTTCGTCACGGGTTAAAATGTATAGATGGATCCTCATGAACGCCCGAGGCGCCTTAGAGAACAAAGACCCCAAATCTGTATTTATCATCTAGCCATCGGCGTGCACGGACGGGGACTTCGAATAGTGTCTCCTAACTACCACAAAGGCCTTTTCTTGGCGCTTCTCAGCGCTTCTGCATCTCCAATTTAAAGAGCAGCTTACGTTCCTGATGAACCGCAGGGTATAACAAGTCCTGGGAATATCCAGCTTGCGTGCCATAAGCCCATATGACATATGACACAGAAGACGAGAGAAGGAGAGAACAAATGTTCTGACTGTGCTTCAAATTTTGTATCCCTGTAGTGCTCTGACAAAGTTTTCAAACTGTAAGAGCTCTAATGTGAGCATATTTTGGGCGCCAAGTCAGCATCGCATAACAACTGTGAAACGAGAAACAGTAGCACGTGCCAACCGTACCTCCAGGTTGGTTAAGTTCTGTGCGCCTTTGCCATCGCTGGCATGGGCATTAATTGTGCGATATTGAACATGAATACTTTCCTTCATTTACATGCTCTACTGTCCTTTATTTCTATGCCTGGAGCACCCACGCGAGCTCTTAGATTCTGAGCGAAATTTCCATGAGATTCAAACCCCTCACTTACTCGCACCCTCCCTGACCTTTCAGCAGATACCTTGACGATGGCTGAAATTTTGGAATCGAAGGAAGTGTTTGAAGAAGTCTTGGGCGAAGATGTGTTTGGAAACGCTGATCCGGACCTCTCTCCCAAGGTTTCCGCCGAAAGCGGCCGCAAGTCCACACCGGGCACACCTGAGCGCAAGCTGCGGGCGGAGCCTCAGGTCACCGAGTTCAAGCGCAAAGAGCTCGAAGGCGACATGAAGCCTGAGTTCTTGCTTACGCCCAACCCGCACCGTTTCGTGCTCTTCCCCATCCAGAACAAAGATGTAAGATTCCTCAGCACCCTGAAGGGTTGAGCCATCTGTAACTGCCCAACTGCACCCTCCACGTGTCTTGTTCCCCTGCTTTCCTGTGCGTACCCGCCTCGATACGACCAGCTCACCTTTTTTTCTTCTTGGCAGATTTGGGAGATGTACAAGAAGGCAGAGGCGAGCTTCTGGACCGCCGAAGAGCTGGACCTTGCGCACGACCACAAGGATTGGGGAAACATGTCCGACAACGAGCGGCACTTCGTTAGCCACATCCTGGCCTTCTTCGCGGCTAGCGATGGCATTGTCAACGAAAACTTGGCACAAAACTTCTCCAATGAAATTCAAATCCCTGAAGCGCGGTGCTTCTACGGCTTCCAAATTGCGATTGAGAACATTCACTCCGAGGTGTACAGCCTGCTGATTGACACCTACATCCGGGACGAGGCCCAGAAGACGCACTTGTTGCGGGCCATTGAAACGGTGCCTTGCGTGAACAAGAAGGCGAACTGGGCGCTCAAATGGTGCGACCCTGAAGTGGCGTCTTTTTCGGAGCGTTTGGTGGCGTTTGCGGCGGTTGAAGGCATCTTTTTCTCGGGGAGCTTCTGCGCCATCTTTTGGCTCAAGAAGCGGGGCCTCATGCCTGGCCTGACTTTCTCCAACGAGCTCATCTCGCGTGACGAGGGCCTCCACTGCGACTTCGCCTGCCTCTTGTACTCCAAACTCGCGAACCCGCTTCCTCCTTCTTGCGTGATCGAAATCATCACACAGGTGAGAACGATGGAACATTTGAGGGATTCTCTAAGTTTCTCGTCCTTTCTGATATTTCCTGTACGCTCATGATTTTCTATCTATGACTCGCCCTCAGGCGGTGGCAATGGAAAAGGAATTCGTCCGCGATGCTTTGCCCGTGGAGCTCATCGGCATGAACTCAACTGCCATGTGCACCTACATCGAGTTCTGCGCTGACCGCTTACTCGTGGCTCTTGGCTGCGAAAAGCAGTACAACGCCCAGTGCCCTTTTGACTGGATGGACTTGATCTCGCTCCAGGGAAAGACCAACTTCTTCGAAAAGCGCGTTGGAGAGTACTCGAAGATGGGCGTTGGAGACGTGAACGAGGAAGGCGCCGCGGCCTTCGACACGGAGTGCGACTTCTAAACCCAATTTTTTACTATTCGCTTGTGTTATATTACTTTTTGTCGCTCATCGGGAAGGCCGGCTGCAATGGCGTCGAGGGTTGTCTCCTTGGCGCCTTGATTTGCGACATGGGCGTGGGAAAATCCCAAATCCCCGCAATGTGTACAAAAGGAACTTCTTCTTCATAATTTTTCTCGTGCTCAGTGCTCTGCCTATTCCTTTCCGGCTTAAGCATTATTTCTTTGTCAACTAACGCCATCTTAAATTTAAGAATCTTCGGACTTCATTTTTTAGTATCTACGTTTAGAACATGAGTTCAAAGTCTTGATGTTCGAGACGGAGACGGGCAGTTCGCAGCTCCACCAGAACATAAACTTAAGAACCTACCTCCCCTGTAGTCCTGTAGTACTAGCAGAACCTAAAAATCTAGTTTAATCTAACGGTCCTCAACCTCGTGGTATAATTGTGTCTGTGCGTGTCACGGTCGACGATTTGGCCAGAAAGTGGACACTCTTTAAAGGACTGGGTGTACGATTTCGGAACCTGTTCTGGTCGTAAATCGTGAAATTAGCTCACAATGCAGCTTCCGGCGGCGATATACCT
>Ga0307930_1003051_pt1 | contig 12478 bp, 10 predicted proteins | sample OrgLakmetageno46_FD_203161 | JGI IMG/M metagenome (GOLD analysis project Ga0307930, IMG submission 203161) | Saline water microbial communities from Organic Lake, Antarctica - #46 | ecosystem: Environmental > Aquatic > Non-marine Saline and Alkaline > Saline | place: Antarctica: Organic Lake... | reverse complement strand
ACGAAGATATGGAGGTAATTTAGGCGGTAGAGTGTGCAAATTGGCGGCCATAGGCCAAATGGTACATAGATATGATGAAATTATATGCTCCATTCATCAGGGAGGCCACCCTGCGAGTCACCATGACCCTCCGGTCGGAGGGCCATGGTGGGGATCCTTCGTCAAAACTACAGATTCAGTACTGTAAGTGTAACTACAGAAGTACTGTAGTGCAGACACATATACTATAGATACTGCACTAAAAACTGTACTGTGCGCAGTGTGGTAACGTGCTCTACTCTCCCATCAAGAATGGGCGTCGGTGTTCGTTACACGTGGACGCGCAAGTCACGTGCGAAGCCTGCCAATTCACTTCGCGCTTCGTGCATAATTTGCGCGTGCTTGTGCGCTGATTCACGCGCGGTAGGCATCATACTGAATCCCCATCCCTAGCCTTCTAATTCCGGCCCTTCGGGGCCTGCGTCAAAAATGCGGGATATCTGGGCTTTGGTCTTCTTTAGTGGCGGCCCGACTTAGGACTTACAGAAACCAAGCCCAATCACATCGGATGCGAGGTCATGCGGGGTGTTGATGTATGTAGGGAACGGGCTTGGAAGGATCAGAGGGGAAATTCTTCAATAACATAACACCTCCCACATACATCAACACGGGGGAGGGGGCGGGGCTCTCAGTACTATTCCAGTACCAGCACGGCCATGAGGGACGATAAAGGCTCAAGGCCAAAGGGGGCGAGAAATAAAGTAAGTGCCGTTGGGCTTTGGGCTCCAGCATTAGCAGTAGGTTATGAGCCGTGCGGGATCTCACACGGCGATCGAGGGGAATTGTATAGTAGTATATGCGAAGCCGCGATGAGCGGGGGCACGAAAGAAGGTGACAAACGGAGTTGTAAGTAGAGCGAGCAGCGATGTGTGGAAAGTTCTATAGAAGGAACTGGCGATTTACGGCAGTAAATCGGTGTGTATTGAGATCTCATTCGTATCGTCAGTCGTCGTAGAGGACAACAAAAGAACTCGGAAGTACAGGGGAGACCCCGGAGTGGAAGAAAGGAAGAAACCCTGTGCGGCTGATCAGTAGGAGTAGCTGTGGCCTTAGTAGTAGACCTTGATGCTTTTGTCTCTTGCTTCCCGGTACGGGTATGTTAAATAGAAATGATAGCACCTATGCCATCTCAAGCAATCTAGAAATTCAGTCAAATTTGAATCGGATGGTCTCTTCTAAGCCGCAATTGGGTTTGCCTGAATCAGATAATCTTCAATCGGTATGTAAAAGGAATACACATCAGCGACGCACAGCAACTGAAGAATAGGTCGCCTGGCATGTATAAGTCAGAGTCCCTCATGGAACAAGGTATTCTGGAACCGCCCGTCTTGATACCCTTGGGATTGCAAGAACCCTTCGACTTCTTTGCGCCGCATATTTTCTCGGAACACGCGCGACGAATGCAACCCGCCCAGGCCTGTGGGCCCTCGGCTGCCGCAAAAGCCTCGCCACGCGCAGAGGTCCACCAGCTCCGTCTTGGAAAAAGGCACAAGTACTTCGCGGTAAGCTACCGGCTTTCGTGGCATCGTTGCGTGGTTGTTATGGTCCTCACCTGTCGCAGCATCATCACTATCTCCTGAAGCCACCTTTTCGAGGCGTACCTTGGCGACAACGAAAGTGCCATGATGCTGAGGAGCATATAAGACAGAGTGAGCTATAAGATTTTCAAGGGTTCCTCCACCATTTGAAACATAGCCGCCTGTAGGGAGCTCAGTGCCATAGTAGACTCTCAGCACTTCTTGGTCTTCGAGGGAGTAACCAAGAGCTACGCTGCTCGCAGAGCACCCGCTAACCCATCCCACTGCATTCGCTGCCTCGGCTGGCACAGCTCTAAAGCGCTGTTCGGCGTCTAAATTGACCAAGAAGGCTTCGCTAGTAGGCTGAATGAGCTGGCAGAGGGCGTCGCGGCGGTCCGTTGGCACGCTAGGGCATGTGCCAGGTAGCATGGACCAAAACACTGCTGTAAAAGAACTTTCACTCTCGGTGTAAGGTCGATACGATGGCACCACTAGATCAGGTCTACTTACAGCGTCGAGCAAAGGGTCAGTTTTGCATGTTTTGCGATGCGTAGCCTTCCAATGTGCCAACTGGCAGTCCCGAGAGCAGTAAGGCGTCACTCGACATATGGTACAAAAGCTAGAGGCATTGATCACTTCGCACTGAGCACATTTTTTAAGAAAGCGATTTCCCTCGCCTCTTGTCTGCAGCTTAGCTAACGACGCAATGCTGCTTTTTGAGGTAGTAAGAGTTGCCATTACCAGCGTCCTCGGCCAGCTTTAACCCACAAGCTTGTGCTAGTTACTACTGTTGGCATAGTAGATGATGTAGACCGAGCCGAGAATCGAGAAGGCCCATTAATTAATTGCGGCTCTCTGCGGCTCAGCAGGTTTCGCTGTATTTTCGTACCTTGATTCCCTAATATATACAATGAAATGATTCTGCCCCCCCCCTGTGAACCTGTGAAGTTTCAAGTGTTGCGTTTGCGTCAAGTACCTGGGCGTGCCTTTTGCCATGTCGTAACGTCCGCGATCCTCAAACACATCTGGCTGAGTAATCCCTGCCGCGGCATTCTTCAAGAAACCCAAGGAATACTGCTAGCGGGATTGTTCTCCATAAATTTCACCCTCTGGCACTAACCGCAACCGTAGTTCATTGCCTATTTCGAGCGTTCTTGAAAGATGGGGAAAGGCGGTGCGGGGAAGCAGCATGTTCAGGTAAATTGTTTATGTGATGCATTATGATACCCCCCCCCTCCCCCTTGTCTCTTCCTCGACAATGATGCTTAAGTCACATTTTTCACCTTCCGGCCCCCTTCCATATTCTCCTCCTTCTAGGCAACTCCAGCACATGTGGCGCAACTGCGTGCCACCTTCGAAAAGCAGCGCGCAGCTGGCAACTCCCCCGAAGCGGCACTCCTCGACAAGTTTTGGTGGCTCGTGTCGGACACCACTTTGACGCGGTGAGTCTGTTCTCTAAATTTATCTGATTAAAGGATGCTCTGAAGGTGTAGGTTAGTCGGCTGGTAAGATATATTATTGTTTGTGTTTTTCTACTCGGGTAATTAGGTTTATTACCGCCAACAACTGCAACCTGGATGGCGCTCAAACACAAATCTTGGAGCATTTAGCGTGGCGAGGGACGTACGACGTGGAAGCAGTTATTGCTGAGGACTTCAGTGACATCGAATCCCGCAATGAGCTCTACTGGCGTGCCTTTGATTTGCAGGTGCGCATGCAAGTGCATAAAAGATCGCACTATCAAATAGGGCACACTTTAGAGGATTATACGACTTGGTGCACTTCTAGTTGCTCAGTGCTTCATTGCACTCACAAAATACGAGCAATTCTACTTATCTCCTGCTTCAAATCATTCTTTTGATAAAAACAACTCGATGATTGCACTCCTAGGGCCATCCTGTGCTGGTGTGGAATGCAGCAAGGCACGACGGCACTACGATATCGCCCGAGCGGTACAGCCGGTTCTTCGTGCAGTTGCTCGAGCGCGGCCAGCGCGACTTCTTCGGTGGCGCGGAAAAGCCCGGCCACTTTTGCATTCTCGTGAATGCGCGTGGCGTCGGGCGGAAAAACTTGGACTTTCCGATGATGAAAGTGCGTTTTCAAAGAGCTGGTTTTGTTACGTGCGAGTTGCAAGTTGATTGAGATTTATTCAGAGGGTTTGCATTACTTTGGATGCTCAACACACAGGAAAGCAGAAAGTGTCCGATGAAACTAGTGACCTAAGACAGATTAGATCCATTGATTTTCTCTTGAAGATGATCATAATTTAATGTGTTGTCTTTTCGTTTTCTCATTTCCTTTCAATCATTGGTAACGACAATGATCTTTGCTTCTATAGGTTGCGGGGCCTATCTTAGAGCATAACTACCCGGAGCGGCAGTATCGCACTTTTGTCGTGTCCGTGGGCACCATGATTACCTTTGCGTGGCGCATTGTCTCCACGTTTCTGGACCCAGGCACGGTCTTCAAAATTCGGCTCGTCAACAACTTCAACGACGCGTCCTTGCTTGAGGATTTCACCGCGCCGCGAATCCGTGACTTAGAGCAATCCACCGTCATTGCGCAGGGCCAACCGATTCCACCGTTGCCGAAAGAAGCGGGGGCGCCAGCGCAGGCACTAGCCGCTTTGTCGCCGTCATCATCGCCAACTAACGGCAACAGTGGGGTGTCGCCCAACAGCCACGGTAACGCTCGCTCGCCTCGGTTGGACTCGCTCGGCTCCGACGACGACCTCGCGACGAGCTTTCACTCCGCGCAAGGCCGCGAGTCCACCGAACACGACGGTGGAGTCGACGCTGCTGGTGCTGGCATTCGTGGTGCTGGTGCTGCTGCTGGTGCTGGTGCTGCTGGTTGTAATGCTGTTGCCGCTGCTGCTACGAGTACTTCTGGAGTGGTGGCGTCGCTAGGAGGAGCCACAGACGGCCGTGCTCCAGTTTCACACGACATGCCAGCTGGTAATCAAGCCACTAGCAGTGGCGCTGCTGCTTCTGCTTCCACTGTTATCGAGATCGATACTTGCAGTAGTAGTAGCAGCAGCGGCATCAGCAGTGACAATCAGCGGCGCACTTCGCCGGTACCCGGGATGAACGTTGAGACGCTGGCCAAGCTGCGGGAGACCGTGCGAAATGCCGACCGCGCCGCGGGTGGTGAATGGCAGGACGGCAACGATGACGACGACGACGACGAACATGGCGACAACGAGCAAAACAATGGCAATGGCGGGAATGGAGGCAGTGACAGGCTCTTGAGACCTGCTAGCCCGCCTACGATTCCCATGACCGACGCGCTTGTAGCTCCACCCGCGACGGTGGCGGCCGTGCAGGACACCCTTGAAGCGTTTATGCGGGCCCAGGGGAACCCTTCGGTGAAAGCCCTGCCGGAAGAGGTGGACCCTACCGCCACCACCACCACCAAAGAACCACCTCACCAGGAAAAGCTAGGAGAATTAAGTGAAGGCCTCCACGCTAGCACTACGAATGCTGACACTGTTGCGGGTGCCTCTTCGCCGTTGCCAACCCCTTTGCCTTCTCCTCTTCCTCCTGCTGCTTTGGAAGAAGTGTGCCTGCGAGAAGGTGACCTCTTCAAGCGAGGCAAGCGCTCTGGCCTGTGGTCGAGCCGTCGATGCGTGCTGCTCACGGACGCCGCGGCCAACGGTGTGACTGGCAACGAGGGTGCGATTGCCCGAGGCAGCTCAACCGCGCGCGGCCCTCGGCTCGCCGTGAGGAAAGGCAGCGGCCCCGCCGAAGATTTGTTGAAAGGGCAACGCCTGCTGTGGTTGCGTGGGGGCCACGTAGCAATGGGCAAAAGCGGCCCGTACTTCACGGTGGAAGTGTCGGCGGGGCCATCGGGGAAGAACGGGTCTTTTACAGGCAATGGGAGCAGTGGCAACGGTGCGAACGACGACGCGGTACAGGTCCCCCCTTTTTCTGCGGGCGAGGACGGTAGTAGCGGTGGAGCAGCCGATTTTAGCGCTAGGAACTTCAGTCATCGCAGCAGCAGTGGGAGCAACCTCACTCATCGCACCAGCACCGTCACCGGCACTTCCAGCAGCAGCACTGCATCTTCGGGGGAAGTTGACACGTTCGTGGCCCTCGGGAGCAAAGTCCAGGGAGAAGCAGAAGCCTGGGCGAAAGCACTTGAGGACTGTTTGGCTGCGGACGCTCACGCCCTTCAAGCGGCACAAGATGACGTTGACCAACGCACCAAGATGGCTCAAGCCGCAGCCGCACAATCTGTGGAGGCCAAAGCCGCTCAGAAAGCATGTGCGGTTGCGGCTTCGAAAGCACAGGCCAAAACAAGCGTGAAAGGGCAAGTGGCGGCAGCAGCCCACGCGGCTACTGTAGCAGCCTTGCAAGCTCCACTCGGCTCCTCCACTCTTGACAACAACAGCAACAGCAATGGCAACAAGCAAAGCGGCTCCAATGGTAGCGACTCCAATGGCAACCCCACTGCAGCAGCTTACACGGCGGAGCTCGCGGCCGAAGTGCTGCTGTTGCGCAACTGGCAGAGGGCGGCGTCCGCCGTGGCGACCCGCAAGGACAACGCGTTCCATGACTTGCTGCTGGCGCATTTGGACGCGCTCGCCGAGCTTCGCAATGCTTCGGACGCCCTGAACGCTGCAGCTGCGGAGGCTACGGCTGCGGCTACGGCTGCTGCTGCGGCTAGTGCTGCTGCCAACAGCTCAAGCAACAACACCAACAGTAGTCAGGCGGTGCAGCAGTCGCCTTCGGCTGACGCAGCAGCGCGCTACGTGCGCAGCCTTCGCCCAGCAGGCGCCAGTGCCAACGCTCCCACTAATAGTGCTGCAACGAAATCTGCATCGCAGGCAGTACAACAACAACATCAGCAACCACCGCCGCGGGCAGCGCCCTCCGTGCCTGCGGCCGGCGCTGCTTCCTCCGCTGCCACGGCCCTCGCTGCTCGCGCCGAGCGCACCCGACGCGCCTACGCCGACGCGGGCGAGGCACTGGCCGTGCACACGGGCGCGGAAGCAGAGCGAGAAAGCGTCACGCAAGGCCCTGCGAGCGGGAGCGACGAAGGCCGCAGTGCAGAAGAGCAGCGGTTGGGGAAGCGTGCCCGCGCCCGTTCGCAGTGGCAGGCCTCTTTGGTCGCCCTCCGCAAACGATACACACTCGGTGTGCGACCTCTTGTCAGTACCCCTGCAGATGCTATTGCTGCCGCTAACACCGCTAGACCTGCCGAAGCTACAAAAGAGAGAGAGAGAAAAGGTTCCATTGCTACTGCACTCGAGACTTTAGCATCCATGTGGCCTCGCGCAGCCTTGACCACGAAGAACAGCAACTCTGCAGGCGCTGTGAATGACTTTGTGGCCTTTCCGCGCGCCGAAGAAGAGTTGTTGCTTGCGCAGCGGGAGGCCGCGTTTGACACGTCTTGTCGCTGCGCAGGTGCAGCCGAGGCGGAAGTCCGGGGCGCCCGCTTGGCCTTGCAGAGTTTGGGAGGCCGCGTGGCGGCGCAAGCTCTGGAGCTCGAAGCTCTGCGCGCGTGGCATGTGGCGGCGTCTAGCCTAGCCGACGACAAGGATGCGCAGTTCTTTGCAGTGGATGCAAATGCGAAAGCGCTGCGGAGCCAAGTGCAACAATTGGGTTATACACCTCGGGAAGCCCCCACTTCGGGGTTCCATTTCCACACCCAAGCCAACGGCCCTGGGAGCAACAACGGTCGCGCTGACTCGGAGGCGAGGCGCAGCTTCTCAGGCCTTGGGCATTTGCCTGGGTTGCACCAGCTGGCGCCTGCCGTCGCGGGGCTCGGCGCTGCGGGCACCCGGCAACTGGCGGGGCTCGCGGGCCATGGCGCGGCAGGCACCCTCAAACTGGCGGGCTATTTGGGGCAACCTCTCAGCCAATTCAACAGTCGCGCGCCTGGAGGAGAGGGAGATGCATCGACGTTGTCGTCTACAACCTCATCCACGTCCACTCAACTTCAGCCTCAACCTGAACCACCTTCACCGTCGTCTGCTCCCGCGGCTTCGTCTCCTTCTACAACTCCTCCTCTTGCTTCGCCTCCTGCCCCCCTTCCACCACCATCGTCTGCCTCACCTTCTTTGTCGTCGTCCGCCGAAGTATCCGTGGTACCCTCTCCACCACCCGCGCCTCCTCCAGCGCTCGATGCCCCTGCTCGAGGTGCAGCCAACGCCTCGAGTAGATCCGCAACGAGCAGTGTGAGCACCAGCAACAACAACACCAGCAACAACAATGGTCCTCCAAAGTTTCGGGACCGCATCGGGAGACTGACGCGTCCTTTCTCCAAGACTTCAGCGTCGCCGTCGTTGTCGTCTGCCCGCGCTGAAACGACAGTTCCTGCCCTTCAAATTCCTGACCGCCCTAGTGGCCTCACCAGTGGCAGTCCAACCGACTCGAGCTCGGGCAGTACGGCTGCACCGTCTCCTCCTCCTTCTTCTTCTTCGACTTCTACGCTAGCAGGATGGCGCACCGGCACCGTCGTGCTCAACGGCGCAAAAATTTGGGTCAGCGACGCGAGAAACCCGCTCACGGTGGTGCACGCCCTTCTCGACACCGCGCGAGGGGTCTTTGCCGTTGCCCGCGGGGCCGACGCTGCGCCTGCGCCTTTGCCCCTGGGGCCTTTCCGCGGTGCTGGCAATCAAAGCAATGGTAGCAACAGCGAATTGGCGAGTTTAGCAGCTGGAGGCCCCTCATGGGGTGCTGCGGTGCGTTCTGTTGGCGCTAGCGGGTTCACCGCTGCGCGATCGAGTGCCGCGTTCAAAGAGCTTACTTTAGACGCCGCAGAGTTGCAACGGCTCGATTTGTCGCTCCTCACGCGCCGCGCAACGCAAACACCAAGCGGCTCCACTTCTTCGTCGTCATCGTCGTCAACGCCAGCCTCGAGCGATACAGCTGCCGTTTCTGCTCCTGCTAAGGCTGCTCCTGCTGCTGTAGGCCCGCCGCCAGGCCCGAACGCCGTGGAATCGTTTTACCACGCGATGGTCAACTTGGCAGTGCTTCACGCCACCATCGCCCTCGAAGGCCCGAGCTTACAGGACCTCACCAACCCAGAGGGGCTAGCTGGTAAAGTGGGCTATAACTTGGGCGGCAACGTGGTGACCATCGCGGATTTGATGTCTGCGCTGAAAGGTGCTGGCTTACCGCCGGAACCCGGATCGCCTACTGCCTACGAATTTTAAGTACGAGGACAGAAGGGGACCCGCCTTACATGCAAAGACTTAGATTGGATTAGATTATTATAAAGTCTCGCAGTGCAAAGAAAGACAAGGGCAGATATAGCACACTCTCAGAGGTGAATCATTTTTGCGCATGTAGCACTGATCTGCGCGTTTCAGAAGGCTCTATCTTGCGTCTTCCCTCTGACCAATTCTGTGGGGTCTGAGTGCCCATCGACTCTTTGAACGACCTCGTGAGGTACTGATACATAGGGCAGGGGATACTATTGCTGTTGGTAGACGGCGTGTAGCCGCAGCCGCACCATACGGCTACGGAGACGTGATCCATGAATGCCCCTATGCAGCAAGAAAGAGGACAGACGACTCTGAGAGCGACTGGCACCCGCCGCCTGACAACTGACAAGAACATTGAGCCGGTGCCCCACTGGGGCAAAAAAAATAGCCTGGAGAGCTGCCTCGTGTACCTGGGACGCTGGGACGTGAAACGCAATGGGCATGCGAAGACTTCTGCGCTGCTAATTCACGAGAGAAACGAGCTGCGGGGTTGCGCTTTACTGAAAGCATGCAGGGTGCCTGCTGTGTTTAGATATCATTGAAAGACCACCATCCGAGTCCCAGTCTAGTCTAGTTAATACTCTCCCCCAAAAACAAAGAAAGGCAAGTACACAGCAGCACAGCAGCCACAGAGCCACAGAGGCACACAGAGAATACACATGAGCTACATATGCGCTAGCAAATTCGCTCCAGAAGGCCAATTAAGGCTCCAACTGGCGCCTTTCCTCCGGACAAGTCGCCGGGACTGAGTGCTCGTTCGTGTGTCACGTCCCAGGTCCACGAGGAATTTCTCCGGGCTATTTCTGCCCCAGCAGGGCATCGTCTCAATGTTTTTTCTCAGATGTCGGGCGCAAGCCTATCTCAGCACCGCCTTGCCTCTTTCTAGCTAACGAGGCATGGGCCACGTAGCTGCAATGATAAAGGCTGTGCAAACACGAATGTTCACAGTCCCAGTAGTCGTTGCTATTCAAACCCAGAAGTGACCATCGGCAGAGATAGAGGCAATAAGCGGTATGTGCATCTATATCCTCTCAGCATTTGCATCGGAAATGAGTTAGGCGCCGAGCCAAGACAGCGCGAGAACGCTTACTGCTTCCACTCCCAACTGCTGTGGGAGGGAAATTCTGGGAATCGGAACAACCAGAAATCGGAGTGAATTCTTCCAGAGCCACCAAGCGATCTTACAACTTGTTTTGTAAGTTGTGAAGCTCTTGCTCCCGAGCAAGAACGCGCGCTACTTCGGTTGCTCTGGCTGGTTCACGTCCCTTCAAAAAAATTTCTTTTGTGTACCCTTCGGGAGGGGGGTTCACGCCCCAGCCTCGAGTATCGAGGCAGGGAGCAAGCTTCCAACATGCATACATTTCCCCCAAATACCCATACTTGCCTGATTTAGAGTGCACAGTGATAGTTTACTACAAGTGCAGCACCGGTTCGACTACTTGGGCCAATAAAGGGGTAATTTATAGAAGTGACCCCCCTCTAGCTGCCAGTTAGCCTTCGACACAGGCCCCGAGGGACAGGGGATTGTGGGCTAAGGGCCAAAAACAAAAAGGTACTGCGCAATTGAAGATTGAAGTATTCTTATTATTATAACCAAGCGCACAAACATAGGCACAATATATACAAGGGGCATGCGCTTGCGCACTTGCGCCTCCTCTCCTGGGAAATTCCTGTATCTTCTACGTGCTTCTACTGGGTTTTAGGGAGAATGCTTCTTCAGAGCCATACAGTCATACAAGAGTCCATTATGCGAAATGGCACTCGACCCTGCCAGGTATAATTTCGAGAATTCATTTATACATTTATCCTTGATAGCTACTATCACAATTGGATTCTTCGTTGGGCTGGCCACGTTGCTCGGATGCCTATGACTCGGGCGCCGCGGCAGTTGCTTACTGGTCGGGGTAGCACACTCAAGGCCGAATGGTTGCCCTGAGATGACATGGGGTCGGACATTAAAGAAGGCTCTAAAGTGCAAAGGGTTACCGGTCAACTTCACGGAATGGCGTGCCATAGCAGAGGATAGGTCGGAGTGGAGATCGCGGACGTACTCGAAACCTATGCCTCCTTCCGAGAACTGATCCTACAGGGTTCATGAGAATAAAGATGAACATTGCATTACGCAAAAGGACACTCAGCCCAGTCAGACCTGTTCTGGAGGACTCATCAATACGCAGCTTTATGCTGCTTGTTGTTGTTTCTTTGCAATTGGGGAGTATAATCTTATCTAATCTAATCTGTACTTTTGATTTGGCGTTTCGGCGTGTGCACAGCATACACACTGCTAAACTAAGCCTGGGAAAATTTGTGCAGGTCCCGAAGTGAATAGGCCAGAGGTACTCTTGTTGTTGTGTTCATTCAAGCAGGTGTCCACGTCATCCTCCAGAGGGGGACCAATGATAAGATCCAATCATCGGGAAGAACACAAGAACAAAAGTGTTTGTTTTGAACGAATCGCTCACCATCACGTGCATCACTTTTCGCGCCGCTACCTCGCGAAAAGCTTACTACTGCTCGATGTGGCAGCAACCGACATGGCAACAGCCAAACTTCCAAGTTCATCAACAGCAGATCATGTGGAGTGGCGGTGGACAGCCATGTCTCCAACTCAACGCTTCCGGCGGTAGCTTCCTAGCTCAAGCCTCTGCACAGGGTGCCGCCACGCCGGCACACAACAAGATTCGTGGCCGCGAGCCAGATGCTGACGCTCGATTTGTTGATTTCAGTGAAGCGCCGAGCTCAAAACGTTCACGAGCCTCTACGGAGCCACGATTCTCAACGGAGACATCTGAAGCAGGATTTTGCGGACGTGTTGACGACGGAATGTTTCTGCATTTTGACGAGGAGAAGGCCCGGCACTCCGAGGTTCACCCCTGCCCTTTCGAAGGCAGCACTCGGCAGAACAGCTATCCAGGTTATGGTTTCGAGAGCGCCAGTGGCCTCGCCTGGCTCTCATCTTGCACTAACGGCAATCCTGAAGGCATGGTGGAATAAGAAGGCGTGCCTCCGGATTCGTTTATTACAATTTTGCCTCAAAGAGTCCCTTTCTCTAAAGACTGAGTGCGACCAGGAATAACGCCAAGTCAACGTCCACGGCACCTGACGAAATGAAAGGAACACTCAATTGTTTACCATTTATTAGATTTGCTCGACTTTATGTGATAATTCATCAATTTTTAAAAACTACCAGCCGCGCTGCTATGTTTAAAAATAAAAACAATGCCATTAACCCGATATGGGGCAATAACAATAATTTCCGAAAAGTTTGAAATGAAGGGCGCGCCGTAAAATGACCTATTCCTATTCAGAAATTTTATTCGGAAGGCTTTAATTGTTTTGAATCTGAGGCTGGGGCCATAGGCCATAGCCACATTCGCATTGGCGTGCTAGTTGCTAGTGCTAGCGACAATAAGAGCACACCCCAGTGGGGTTTAAATTCAATTAAGCACTTAATTTAAGCGACATGTAGTCCGATTTAGACACAAATTAACACCAGCCCTAACCCTAACCCCACCCTGTAGCTCGAACTCGAACTAATACAAACCCAAATGACACAGAAGCCAATGCTGCGGGCAGAAGTGTACGAGCGTGCGTTGCGCGCAAGTCAAAATCGTAAAGAGGATAGTGTGTAGAGGGCAGGAAGCATAATACTTCCACCCCCTTCTAAAGTGGAAACTGTTCATGAAATAATTTTGAAACCGGACTTAAGTCG
>Ga0307930_1003044_pt1 | contig 12495 bp, 2 predicted proteins | sample OrgLakmetageno46_FD_203161 | JGI IMG/M metagenome (GOLD analysis project Ga0307930, IMG submission 203161) | Saline water microbial communities from Organic Lake, Antarctica - #46 | ecosystem: Environmental > Aquatic > Non-marine Saline and Alkaline > Saline | place: Antarctica: Organic Lake... | reverse complement strand
ACTTCTTACAGAAGCAGGAAATGTAGAAGTTGACTTAGGAACACTCGGAAAGTTCAGCTCGATTAACAGGTCGATTATTTACTCATCGATGAATACTCAGAAGCCGTCAGCCCTTCATGGATACCAGACTGTCAAAGGTCTCATGGATCAAGGGACTGATGGAAAGTATACTACAGGAAAAGCGGGTCAGCTAGACCCTCTCATAAAAGGCTCAGACTCTATGAGAATGGATGGCGGTAAAGGACAAATGTATGCCAATGAATATTACTCAGGATCATTCAAAAACAAGACTATGGCCTCAGGAGGATCTCCAACTAGAAGATTCAGGAAGCCTAGAGGAGATGGAAAGATTATCAATACTTTGCTGAGTGCAGGAGATAATCCACAAGCAAAAGATCAAGAATTCTCAATGATGGCTTCAGACCCATCCGCACTTATGTCAATGAGCTTCAAAAAGCCAGGAAAAGCGAAGTCAAGATTCCCTCCTGTCATTGACCCATTCAGTAGAACATTGGCTGCCCCAATTTCATCACTAAGACACTACCTTTCTGTGAGTCACAGAATTGGAACAAGTTACACTCCAGCCTCCAAGGGCTACTACATTGATGTGGATCACAGGACCATTAAATACAAGAACCTGTATGGAAAAACCAAGATGTTCCTCACTTCAGACCAGGACATCCTAGAGCCAGCTGATGAGATGGAAGAGTACGAGAACCTTCAAAATCCAGGTTGTGTTGACCCTGCGAGAATTAAAGCTAGGAAGGACTCCTACAACAGATACATGCAGTACATTGAAGAAGAGATCCCAGTGGACGTTATCGCTCCCATTAGAGTGTACTGGATCAACCATATCCTTGAGTTGATCCCAGCAGATTTGCATGCAATTGACCCTTCAAGAGTTACTGCTCTGGTTGACTCTATGTTGAAAGAAATGAATGAGAACTACTACAATGCTGTCAAAAAGAGTATCCTCGACTATATTTTAAAGGATGAGAATGAGATGAAGAGGCTTGAAATCTACCAAGTGCTCAACTGCCCAATTGACTGGGGAGACAACTACTATACTGGTATTGAACCAGAGGAGGAATGGAAGCAGAACGTCATGATGGCTAGAATGCTCATGAGTGAGAACCTCTGTATTTGTAGTCAGGCAACTCTCAGTTTAATGAGTCTCTGGCAAGATTATGAGAATCTATTGTTTGTCAATTTACCAGGACCAAGAAAAGAGCCAGTTTCTCTTGAAATCTTCACTAAAGCTCAGCATGATAAAGCTATTGACTTAAAGACAAAATTATCTTCTGAGTGGAACAAGAAGGTGGTCGATATTCTCAGAAAAGAGCTAGAGAGCATGGATGGAGAACAAACCAAGACCTTCTTTGAATCCATTGGTACCTTAATGGCCAACCAAGTGAGAGAACTCGTCACTAAGAGCATTGATACATACGTCGACTTCTTTGATAGATTTAAGAGTGATCAATACCCAGAACCAAAAGAAGTCATTAAAAGAGAATATGACCCAGATACTCCATTTGAAGACAACTTTTTGATTCTGAAATTGAAGATCAGTGGTCAGAGCATTGTGTTCGAGAATCGTCTCCATGATGTTCAGAAAGAATTAACAAACGTTGTTGAACAGATAGTCAATCAGTCTCAGAATCTCCCTAGACCTGAGAACACCATCACCAAAGCTGATAAAATGCACTTGTGGGCTGTACAGAAGGATGATGAGATTGTCAAGATTGCCAAATCAAAGATCGAAGATGTCATTGAACAGAACATCAATATAGTTGAGAAAGTGTTCGGCATTTATGATGAGTACATCTTCATTCTCAAAGAAGATGCCAGAATTGATAAGTTTGTTGAAGAAAATGAAGACAAAGATGTCTTTATCGAGGAGATCAACAAATACAAAGCTACAATCCAGAGAATCAAGACTGAACTACCATTTGAGATCCGCATGAACATGTTCCTGATTGACTGTAATGACCTAAAGAATGAATTGGTTGACAGATGTGAACAGCTCATTGGTAAGATCCTTGAAGCTATTTCTAAGTACATCATGCAACAGAGTAGCAACATCAGCAAGAGATGCACTGCCAACAAGGAAACTCTATCCATGCAAATTAAGACTGCTGCAGAGTTGGTACAGATTGAGAATTTCCTAGAGACGTACAAAGAAATCGAGAAGGGTCAGATTACTCAGGATTACCTCAAAGTTGTAGAATGGCTCATGACTCTGTATGAATATCCTTCATATAAGGGAACCGAAGATGAAGTGAAGGTAGTCATTGATGCACACACCCATACGAGAGACATCGAGAAAAATATTGAGACAAAAGAAAAGATGCTGAAAGATAAAAGAACTGAGATCGAAGGAAAAATTGTTGACCAGAAATCCAAATTCATTGAGACTCTTGAAGAGATCAAGAGAGAAGTTGAAGACTTCAAGCAAAAGTCAGATGTCTATCAGGCTAAAGATAACCAGAAGGAGATTGAAGTTATCAATAACAAACTTGCTTTTTGTGAGAGTGAAAGATTGGAGATCAACGAACAGGAAGAGACTGTTGGGTTTGAGTCTACTATATTCAATCAAGTTGGAATTCTTCAAAAGAAGATTAAGCCTTTTGACAGCCTCTGGAACCTCTATTGTGAACAATTAGATAAGATGGCAGAGTGGAAGAAGGTTCCATTCTATAAATTAGTCCCAGAAGAGATTGACAAAGACCATAAGAGAATGTTGCAAGCCTCAAACGGTTTGAAGAACACTTTTGAAAAGCAAAACTTTACAAATCCTCTCAAAGTAGCAGAGAGTATCAATAAGACGCTTCAAGATTTCAGAAAATTTGTTCCGATAATCCAAGCAGTCTGTACTCAAGGTCTAAAAGATAGACATTGGGAGAAGATCCATACTATACTCGAAAACCCTGAGAAAGTTAAGGACAATATCAATTTTAGGAATATTGATCTTGTTTTGAACTCACATCAACATGAAATTAAGAAATTGGTGGACGAGCTTGAAGAATGCTCAGATACAGCCTCTAAAGAATTCAAAAATGAAAGTATGATGAAGAACATGAAGAAAGACTGGAATGAAGTAAACTACAACTGTAAGAAGTGGAAAGACTCCTACATCCTTGAAGGAGAAGCCGTCGAGGAGATCCAGACTTTCTTGGATGACCATATTGTTAAAACCCAGACAATGAAGGGATCTCCATACGCTAAGTTCATGCTTGATGATATCCTCGAATGGGAAAAGAGATTACTAAGGAGTCAAGACAACCTTGAAGTGTGGCTGAAGGTACAGTCAGTTTGGCTTTACCTTGCTCCAGTCTTCTCTTCTGAAGATATCATGAAGCAAATGCCTGTTGAAGGAAGAAATTTCAAAGAGGTAGACAGAGCATGGAAAAATATGATGGTAAAGATTAATGAGAATCCTGCTGCTCTTACTGTAATGGAAATCTCAGATTTGGGCGATATTCTAAACAGCGCTAACTCAAAACTCGAGCAGGTCCAAAAAGGTTTGAATGATTACCTTGAGTCAAAGAGAAAGCTATTCCCAAGATTCTTCTTCTTGTCAAATGATGAGCTTCTCGAAATTCTGTCAGAGACAAAAGAGCCACTAAAAGTACAACCTCATTTGAAGAAATGCTTTGAGGGTATCAACGCTCTCGAGTTTGATGAAGAGAAAAAGATCCATGGAATGTACTCCACTGAGAAGGAACACGTTCCATTCAAGAACATTATTGATCCAATTGCTGCCAAGGGATGTGTAGAGCAATGGCTTTCAGAAGTTGAAGAGACTATGATCAGTTCAGTCAGAGAGGTGTGTGACAACGCAATTCAAGACTACACCAAAAAACCAAGAGATAAATGGATCTTGAACTGGCAAGGTCAGGCTGTACTCGCAGGATCCATGATTTTCTGGACTGAGGAATCTGAGACTGCTATGAACAATAGCGGAGTGCAGGGTCTGATCCAGTATTATGACTCACTGAAGTCTCAGCTCAACGATACAGTTGCTGTTGTTAGACAAGAAATTGATAAGTTGCAAAGATGTACTTTGGAAGCACTGATTGTCTTGGACGTACATAATAGAGACGTTATTCAAAAGGATCTGATCGAAAACAACATTAATGATCCAAATGAATTCTCATGGTTGGCTCAGCTGAGATACTACTGGATGGAGAATGACGTCTGGGTAAAGATCACAAATGCTGTTCTTGAATATAATTACGAGTATCTTGGAAACTCAGCAAGATTGGTTATCACTCCATTGACTGATAGATGTTACAGAACGCTATGTGGAGCAATTCATTTAAATTATGGAGGTGCACCAGAAGGACCAGCAGGAACAGGAAAAACAGAAACTGTGAAAGATCTTTCAAAAGCCTTAGCTAGACAATGTGTTGTGTTCAACTGTTCTGATGGACTTGATTATCTACAGATGGGTAAATTCTTTAAAGGACTTGCATCTTGTGGTGCATGGAGTTGCTTTGATGAGTTCAATAGAATTGATCTCGAGGTATTGTCAGTTATTGCTCAACAGCTCCAAACTATTCAAAAGGCAGTCGATTTGAAACAAGAAAAATTTGATTTTGAAGGCTCAATTATTCCATTAAAGTTAACATGTAACTGCTTCATTACTATGAATCCAGGATATGCAGGAAGAGCTGAATTACCAGATAATTTGAAGGCATTATTCAGAACAGTGGCAATGATGGTCCCAGATTATGCAATGATCGCAGAAATTGTTCTCTACTCTTTCGGATTTACTGATGCCAAACCTCTTTCTGGAAAGATTGTCACAACATATACACTCTGCTCAGAGCAGCTATCAAGTCAAAAGCATTATGATTACGGAATGAGAGCAGTGAAGTCTGTCTTGACTGCTGCTGGACAACTCAAGCGTAAATACCCTCAACAACAAGAAGCAATTTTATTGCTCAGAGCTATCAATGATGTTAATTTGGCTAAATTCCTTGTGTATGATGTCCCACTATTCAAGGGTATCACAAGTGACTTGTTCCCAGGTGTAGAATTACCAACACCAGACTATGGAGATTTGATGGTGGCTTTGAAGAACCAAATCGAAACCAGAAAACTACAAAACCACGAGTATTTCTTGACTAAAGTGATTCAGCTATATGAAACTATTTGTGTAAGACACGGACTCATGATTGTCGGAAGACCATTCTCAGGCAAGACAACAGCTGTTCATGTCCTCTCTTCTGCATTGACGGATCTTCACGAAAAGGGGCTGATGGATGAAATGAAGACAACTATCAGTACCCTCAACCCCAAGAGTGTGAGTATGGGCCAGCTATACGGTAATTTTGACGAGGTCTCCCATGATTGGAGCGATGGTGTCCTAGCTGTGCTTTACAGACAATTCGCTAATTCTCAGAACCATGAAACAAGAAAATGGTTGGTCTTTGATGGGCCAGTCGATGCTATCTGGATTGAGAACATGAATACTGTCCTTGATGATAATAAGAAACTTTGCCTAATGAGTGGAGAAATCATCCAGATGAGTCCAAACATGAACCTGATCTTTGAACCAATGGACTTGGAAGTTGCCTCTCCAGCTACAGTTTCAAGATGTGGAATGATCTTCCTTGAACCAGAACTCATGGGCTGGGAACCTCTATTCAAATCATGGTTGATTGACCTTCCAGAAGGATTTGATGAAGAACTTGTCACAACGATTGAAGAGTTAGTCAATTGGTTGATTCCTCCAGTAATCGAGTTTGTGAGACTACGTGCTGTTGAAACTACTCCAACTCAAGATCAAAATTTAGTCAGAAGTTGTCTCAGAATTTTCAAATGTCTTTTGAAAATGTTTTATGATGACAAGAAAAAAGTCGAAGAAATGCAAAAGAAGGACATTATAAATATAATCGATGGATCATTCATGTTCTCAATGATTTGGTCAGTTTGCGCTTCTATTACTACTCAATACAGAAAGCAATGCAATGACTGTGTGAAGAAACTTCTACAGGGAGATTTGGATAGTGGTACTAAGCCATTGAAGAAGATAACGTTCCCAGATAGAGGATCTATTTATGATCATGTTTACTATCCAGAAGAAAACAAATGGGTTAACTGGCATGATCTCATTGACAAAAACGAAAAAATTCCAAACAAGGCAACACCACAAGATATCATTGTTACGACTACTGATAAAATAAAATACAGTTTCTTGTTAGAGCTATTCATCAAGAACAACATCCCAACTCTATATGTTGGTCCAACTGGTACTGGAAAGTCAATCTACATTCAGAACGTGCTACAGCAAGCTCTACCAAAAGACTTATACAGCACAATTGAAGTTGGATTCTCAGCACAGACTTCTGCAGCTCAAGTGCAGGACATCATTGATGGAAAACTAGATAAGAGACGAAAGGATCACTTCGGACCAAGGTTTGGGATGAACTGTATTATTCATGTTGATGACTTGAATATGCCTAAGAAGGAATTCTACGGTGCCCAACCTCCAGTTGAACTACTGCGTCAATTCCTCGATCAGGGAGGATGGTATGATCTCAAAGACAACAAGCATCCATTCAGAAACATTATTGACACTATGTTGATTTGTTCAATGGGACCCCCAGGTGGCGGTAAGACCTTCATCACTCCAAGAATGCAGAGGCATTTCAATATTATTGCTTTCACCGATGTTGATGAGACAACCCTTACTCAAATTTTCAAGAAAATCCTGAGCTGGTACTTTGAGGTTGGAGGGTTTAATCAAGAAGTTGCAAGAATGGACGACAAGATTGTTGCTGGAACTATGAAGATCTATCACAACATCCAAGAAGAGCTGAGGCCAACTCCAGCAAAATCTCATTACACTTTCAACTTGAGAGATTTCTCTAAAGTGATTATGGGTATCTGTATGATTGATAAGACCAAGTGCACAACAGTAGACACTACCATCAGACTTTGGGCTCATGAGACAATGAGAGTGTTCGGAGACAGACTCATCAACGACGAAGATAGGATGTGGATGCTTGAAGCAGTCAAGGACACAGTCAGAGCTCCCTTCTCTGCTAGTTTTGATACTATATTCAGACATCTTGATATTGATGGTGATGGCAAGATCGACAAGTTAGATGAGATCAGAGGGCTATTGTTCGGAGACCTGCTGGTGCCATATGGTATCACAGAAAGACCATATGAAGAGATTTTAGATATTGATAAATGTATTGACTGCTGCCACGAAGCCCTCGATCAGTATAATAATATGACAGATAAACCAATGAACCTTGTATTATTTAGATTCGCGGTGGAGCATTTGATCAGAATTTCAAGAATTCTAAAACAACCTGGTTCACATGCACTCTTAGTTGGTGTAGGAGGTTCAGGTCGTCAGTCATTAACCAGACTTGCATCAAGAATCTCAGATTTCAAAGTCTATCAAATTGAGATTAAGAAGAATTACGGTATGACCGAATGGAGAGAAGACATCAAAGAACTACTTAGAGAATGTGGAGGAAGAGGAGATATTACTTCTTTCTTATTTACTGATTCACAACTCAAAGAAGAAGGATTTTTAGAAGATATCAACAATATCTTGAACACTGGAGAGGTCCCAAATCTTTTCCCAGCAGATGAAAAGGCTGATGTATGAGAGTTAGTCAGACCAATGGCTAAAGCTGAGAACAAATGCCCAGATGGTACTCCAGCACAACTTTTCTCATTCTTCGTTGATAAATGTAGAAAGAACTTACATATTGTATTGTGCTTTTCACCAATTGGTGAATCATTGAGGAACAAAATCAGGAATTTCCCATCTCTCGTAAATTGTACTACTATCGACTGGTTCTCTGAGTGGCCTCCAGATGCATTGGATGCAGTATCAAAGAAATTCTTACAAGATGTTGATATGGACAACGAAGTAAGAGATCAATGTGCAATCATGGTCAAGTATTTCCATACTACAACCGTTGAGTCGTCTCAAAAGTTTTTAACCAATCTCAAGAGACACTACTACGTAACTCCAACCTCTTACCTGGAGTTGATTTACACTTTCAAGGAGTTGCTGAAGAATAAGAGAGAAGAAGTACTGGGACTCAAGGAGAGATATGAAAACGGTTATGAGTGCTTGATCTCCACAGAGGGACAAGTAAATGTTATGCAGAAAGAACTCGAAGAGCTTAAGCCACAGCTGATTGTTGCGTCTAAGGAGACAGATGAGAAAATGGTCAGAGTTACTTCCGAGAAAGCTGAAGCTGATGTCATCGCTTCTAAAGTATCATCAGAAGAATCCGAAGCACAGAAAATTGCTGATGAAGTCTCAGCTATGAAAGAAGAATGTGAGGCTGAGTTAGATAAAGCTCTACCAGTCCTTCAGCAAGCTGAAAAGGCTCTAAAGTGTATCACCAATCAAGATATTAGTTACATCAAGAAGCTCGGACAACCTCCTGAGGATGTTAGGATTGTATTGGAAGCTGTTTGTGTGCTACAAGGTAGAAAACCTAAGAGAAGTATGGATCCTCTGACACAGAAAGTAGTCCATGAATACTGGTCAACCTCAAAGACTATGATGAATGAACAAGGTTTCTTAAAGAGTTTACTTGATTACAAAAAAGAAGATATCCAGGAAGCAACTATTAACCAATTGAAGAAATACACAGACTCTCCAAAATTCAATAGAGAGTATCTCTCAGGAGTGTCAGAAATTGCAGCCAATTTGGCAGACTGGGTTATTGCAATGAATAAATTCTACCACGTCAACTTGATTGTTAAACCAAAGCAGATTGCTTTAGAAAAGGCAAATAAAGATAAAAACAAAGTTATGTCTGAACTTGCTATCAAGCAGAGAGAGCTCAAAGAGGTCATGGATAAAGTGCAGATTCTTGAAGACGATCTTAATTTGACAAAACAGAATAAGGAAGACCTTGAGGATAGAGTAGAAGACTGTACGCAGAAACTTGACAGAGCCACCAAACTTATCGGTGGTCTTGGAGGAGAAAAGAAGAGGTGGTCTGAAACCGCAGCTAGTCTTAAGATTGTTTATACGAACTTGACAGGTGACGTCCTCATCTCAGCAGGAATGATTGCTTACCTTGGAGCTTTTACAAGTGCCTACAGATCTGAATTAACTGATGATTGGGTAAAGAACTGTATTGATAGAGAAATACCATCATCTGGAAACTTTAACATAAATTCAGTGCTGGGAGATCCAGTCAGTGTGAGAAATTGGATTGTTGCAGGTTTACCATCTGATCAGTTTTCTATTGAGAATGGTATCATTACATCAAAGGCAAGAAGGTGGCCACTTTATATTGATCCTCAAGGACAAGCCAATAAATGGATTAGAAAGATGGAGAAGGACAGAAAGATCGATATTATCAAATTTACAGACCCAACCTACATGAGAACACTTGAAACAGCTATTCAATTCGGAAAGCCAGTACTGCTAGAAAATGTTGGAGAAGAGCTAGATCCATCTATTGAACCACTACTCCAAAAACAGATCTTCAAAAAGGGAGCATCATGGAATATCAGATTCGGAGATACAACAATCGAATATTCTCTCGACTTCAAATTCTACATCACGACTAAATTCAGGAACCCACACTACTTACCAGAAATCTCCACCAAAGTGACTCTTCTGAACTTCATGATCACATACGAAGGTCTTTGTGACCAGCTGCTCGGTATCCTCGTAGCAAAGGAAAAACCAGAACTTGAAATTGAAAAAGAGAAGCTTGTGGTTAATGGTGCCAAAAACAAGAATAAGCTCGAGGAGATTGAAAACCAGATTCTAAAGACTCTACAAAACTCAGGAAATATCTTGGGTGACTCTAAGGGTGTCAAAATCCTTTCAGATGCTAAAGTACTTTCAGATAAGATCCAGAAGGAGCAAGCAGAAGCTGAAATTACTGAGAAGTTGATTGATGAGTCCAGACTTGGGTACAAGCCAGTTGCCCTTAGAACCTCAGGCCTGTTCTTCTGTATTTCTGATCTAGCAAACGTAGATCCAATGTACCAATACTCTCTAGGTTTCTTCATCCAGATGTTCTCAACTGCTATTGCTAACTCAGAAAAGAGTGAGGAGATTGAGGAAAGACTCACGTTCCTAAATGCTGAATTCCTCATCTCTCTTTACAGAAATATCTGTCGTTCATTGTTCGAAAAAGATAAACTTATTTTCTCATTCTTGCTGAATATCAAACTAATGGAATTAAGTCAAGAACTTGATGCTGAAGAGTTCAGATTCTTCCTGACTGGAGGAATCTCTTTGGGTGAGAAACTCCCTGTTTGTCCAGCAACTTGGCTTGAAGAGAAGTCATGGGGTGAAATGGCAAGAATGTCAAAGCTACCAGCTTTCAAAGGCTTTATGGAATCATTCACAAAGGAGGTAGAAGGCTTTGCTAAGCTATATGAATCACAGAATCCTCAAGATTTTGAAATTCCAGGAGGCTGGAATGATAAACTGACTTCACTCCAAAAGATGATTGTGATTAGATGTATTAGACCTGATAAAGTCATTCCATGCATATACAATTTCGTTAAAGAAAATTTGGGTGAAGAATTCACAGATCCACCACCATTCGACCTGAAGGCAATCTACAATGATTCAACTGCTGTTTCACCACTAATTTTCGTGTTGTCTCCTGGTTCAGATCCACTCAACAGTCTACAAAACTTCGCCACTCTGAAAAAGAAACAACTGACTCCAGTATCACTTGGTCAAGGACAAGGGCCAATTGCTGAAAGACATATCAAAGAAGGAGTCGCTAGCGGCCAATGGGTTGTCCTACAAAACTGTCATTTAGCTGTAAGTTGGATGGGTACCCTAGAAAAGATTTGCGAGGAACTGTCCCCAGACCCAAAGAAGACCAATAGAGAATTCAGACTTTGGTTGACATCCTACCCTTCAAAGGATTTCCCAGTTGCAGTACTGCAGAATGGTGTCAAAATGACGAACGAACCTCCAAAGGGTCTCAGAGCTAATCTTCTAGGATCTTATAATATTGACCCAATTAGTGATCAAGAGTTCTTTGATGGCTGAGTCAAGCCAAAGGAATGGAGAAAACTGCTGTTTGGTCTCTGCTTCTTCCATGCAGTTATCCAAGAGAGAAGAAAATTCGGACCACTTGGTTGGAACATCCCATATGAGTTTAATGAATCCGATTTAAGAATTAGTGTCAGACAGCTCAGAATGTTCTTGAACGAATACCCTGACAAGATTCCATTTGACGCACTCAAATATCTGACTGGTGAATGTAACTATGGAGGAAGAGTCACAGATGACAAAGACAGAAGACTCATATTATGTATTATGGATGGTTACTACACTGACAAGATATTTGATGACAACTACAAGTTCAGTTCTTCAGGAATCTTCTTTGCTCCTAAGACAGGCAAGTATGAAGCATATATCGATTACATCAAGACATTGCCTGTTTCACCACTTCCAGAAGTGTTCGGTCTCCATGAAAATGCTGATATTACCAAAGACAGAAATGAGACATTGGAGATGTTCATATCTATTCTATCCACCCAATCTAATGAAGGTGGAGGAGAAGCCATTTCAATTGAAGATACTGTTGTAGAAGTTGCGACTAAGATCCTTGATGATTTCCCAGAGCCATTTGATGTTCTCGCTGCTGAAAAGAAGTACCCCGTTTCTTATGAACAATCAATGAATACTGTACTTACTCAAGAACTTCAAAGGTTCAACGGACTCGTTACTGTTATTAGAAGCTCCTTAAGTGATTTAAAGAAAGCTATTGCTGGTGAAATTCTACTTTCTTCTGAACTTGAAACTGCAATGAACTCTCTGTTCGATGGTAGAGTTCCAGAGCTTTGGATGAAACAGTCCTTCCCATCTCTAAAGCCACTTGGTGGGTATGTCATTGACACCAAGCAAAGACTTGCATATTTCCAAAAATGGATGGATGAAGGCATTCCACAACTATTCCACATCTCCAAATTCTTCTTCACTCAAGGTTTCTTGACAGGTGCAAAGCAAAATTACGCAAGAAAAACCCACATTCCAATTGATGAGCTTGAATTTGATTTCGAAGTCATCCAAGATAAGAACCCAGTCGCTCCTATTGACGGTATCAATATCATCGGTCTTTACTTAGAAGGATGCAGATGGAATGAAGAAGCAAGGATCTTAGATGAATCAAGACCAAAGATCTTGTTCGAGAAGTGTCCAATCATTTGGCTTAATCCAGGAAAAACAAAGGATATGAAGCAGTTCCCACATTACAACTGCCCAGTTTACAAGACAAGTGCTAGAAGAGGTACTTTATCAACCACTGGTCACTCAACCAACTTCGTCATGCTCATCAAACTGCCATCTGACCAGCCACAGGCATACTGGATCAGAAGAGGAGTTGCCTTACTGACCCAACTAGACGATTAGGCCTCATAACCATTCTACTTACTCTACATTTACCAAAAGAATATTTAATTATAGAATTTCAACCAAGCAGATACAGCTTGGGGTTTTGGGGTTTTGGGGTTTTGGGG
>Ga0307930_1003043_pt1 | contig 12501 bp, 14 predicted proteins | sample OrgLakmetageno46_FD_203161 | JGI IMG/M metagenome (GOLD analysis project Ga0307930, IMG submission 203161) | Saline water microbial communities from Organic Lake, Antarctica - #46 | ecosystem: Environmental > Aquatic > Non-marine Saline and Alkaline > Saline | place: Antarctica: Organic Lake... | reverse complement strand
AACGGGCACTGGAGGGGGCGTACTGGCTGGCACGAATTTTAGGGGAAACGTACCAGAACGTAGCGGAATTTATGTACGTTGGGGAGAAGTTTCAAAGTGGGTACTGTATTCCCAAGATTCGCTGGCTGAGGTGCGTCTGACGAGGAAATCCTCGTGCGTGCAAAGTGGAGAGAGCTGATTGCTACTTGTCCATGAACGCAGTCATTCGTACGGAGGGGCCGAGGGGCCCATCGAGCTAACGAAACCGCCGGTGGCAAGAGCGCAGAATGGCGAAATGGACTTAAGCAACGAAGAACAGCCAAGAATTCTTATTGCGAGTTAATTTTGAAATTTGAACTCCCACTTACTCCCTGCGCGTAAAATTGGGCCTCTCCCCCCAAAAAAAAAACTTCTCATTTCGTACTTTAAAGACTGGATTTGAAAAGAGCGCAGCATTCGGGATATAAATAGCTATAGCCACGCTTGATTTAAGGCCATTTGGCGCACGATAAAGCGAAATTACTGATTTCAGACGATATCGTTTCGCTTTATGGGAGCCGCCACGACATGGGCCTAAAATGAGACCCCCCCCCATCCATACCAGATACTAGGACAGTTATTTCTCGGTTAGGGCAAAATTCGCTCTTAGCCCTTTCGCTTTTAGCTCATCCCTTATTTTTTTGCGTGGGACCTCCGACACTTATTTGCGGAATGCAGGTTGTTCCTTGCGTGGACCGTTGAAGTACTACAGACATGGAGACGACGTTGAGACCCCTCGCGCTTTTAAGAAAGAAAACCAAATTTTGAGCCTCAGTCTCTTAACAGTACAACCTTTTAACACCCAAAACCACCTGCCCTTAAAAAACATTTTTTCTGACAAGTATAATTCGGAGGAACTTAAGGGTGAAGTATACAAGGCTCTTATCTTGCCTACTTCGCTTTACAGTTGTGAAGCTTGGTCCTTGCGTGAAGATTTATTTAAGCGCCTTCGAAGTTTCCATAACAGGTGTGCTCGTAGCATTTGCCGTGTGAACCTCCATCATACCTTCCGCCACCATATCACTTCCTCGAGTCTCTTCCGTCGCTTGGGCATTCTTGACATCGGCAGTTACTTTCATAATCGGATTGTTCGTTGGGCTGGCCACGTCGCACGTATGCCCATGAGCCGGGCGCCACGGCAGTTACTGACCAGTTGGGTATCGCTTTCTCGACCGATTGGTTGTCCACAGATGACTTTGGGCAGGACGTTGGAGAACGCGCTCAAAAGTAAGGGCATTTCGAAGGAATTCGATGAGTGTATCGCCATTGCCAAGGACAGGTCGAAGTGGAGACAGCTCACTCACTCCATTCACAAACCTCCTGATGCCTGACGGCTGAAGGACACCTCGAGAGAAAATGATTACAATTGCATTACGCAAAAGGATACTCAGCCCAGTTAGACTTGTTCTGAAGGTTACATTTTTCTGTTGCTATATGCCACAGTGGTGTTTCTTTGTATCTTGGGGAGTATTAACTAGACTAGACTAGACCTTTGTGGTCTCGAAAGGTCTGAAATGAAGATTGTTTTGTGGCCACTGGTTTTGTCCTGGATTAAGTCTCCGAAGAGGCACTTCCAGCATTCAATTGAAGTCGCAGATACGTAGCCGCATGATTTCCAGTCCAAAGCATAAAAGCATACCAAAAATCAGAGACCCATCTATCCAGTTTTCCGACAAAATTATGAGTCAATATGACTGCAGAAGTCCACGAAGCCAGAAAGTCCGGTGAACGGCTGAGGGAATGTTACGATCTTGACATGCTAGCTACCAGTCTCTCAAGAACAACTCTATGGCTTTGGAAACAAGAATTCCGAGGAGTGCAGTGCGGCCCTACCGCCAATTGCATCAGCTGCATTAGCAAAGGCTTCCTGCTCTGCTGTTCTGCGAAGCCTTACAATATCTGTGATTCTCTTACTTCGTTTACACCGGGGACATGCGATAAAAAGAGCTCCCGAGCGACACCCGCACATCTTCTAACAGGTTGGAGAGTATTATTGGACATTCTGCACCTTAGATGCCCTTCGACTAGTGCAGCTAGGAGCCACGAAAGAAGGGCTTCCGGTCAGCCATTTTGTGCAGATATGCAGATGCTTCAAAGATACATATGCTTACTGAAAAAATATTATATTATGCATCATGCAGAGTCTATGACTCTATGACTGTCTGCACCAATGGGAGCTCTTGCCCAACTGGGAGCTTTTCTCACCCTGAAAAGCCCAAAAGCAATAAGAAAAATGTTCCGTGCGTCCCTCATTGCGCTCCTCCTTGTGCCGGCAGTGACGGCTCAAACGACCTGCACCTCCGATGCAGATTGCTCCGGCACTGTCCCCACGGTTTGTTGAAGTTGGCATTTTTACCTCGATTGCCTGTCATAGCTTCCGTACAATGCTTGTGAGCGCGTGCTTTCCTATGCGAATCTATTATTAGACGCGCAAGGGCGATTTCCAAGTTGAGCATTTGCATAATTCAAACTTATCAGCCTTGATGTTATTTAATCACCAATTTTATTCTATTCAGTGTGTAGAGGAGTCGGAATATTACTCTGCGTGCACTGACTGCGGAGCCAATGCATTCGCGCAGCAATGCGTCTACTATTCAAGGTGCGTCGTTTGCCCTCGTGGCGTGATAGCCTCGCCTCGCTAGCTTGTCGATGCATGAGGGTTAAACGGGGGTCCAAAAAGAATGTACCATCATTTTGTATTCGAAGTATTCGTTCTTTCGAGGGCACGCGTTTCTATTTCGCTACGTGTCTGCACAATCCCTATCCCTGTGTGAGGCGTGGGTGCGTGGGGTACGTGCGACCCTCCATTCATTATGTCAATGGTGCACCACCTTATATGCGCATGCAGCCAGTTCTTGGAAGCGGCCGAGGCAGCATGCAACTTGCTTTGCCCCGGGCGCTGCCCTGGAGGCACCAACGCGGAGTGCGCGGCCACCAACAACGCCACGGAATGCGTGAAGAACTCGGACGGAGACCTCTGCATCGATTGCAGCAGCCAGGTAATTTAGGAGATGAATATAGCTGAGAGTCAGCATGTTCATTACGGCTGGCACAGAGCCTGGATGGCGCTACTTTTGGCTGTATTTCAATAGCGCTAACCATTTGATTCTCACGAATGAGGTTATCAAGAGAGAAGGCTCTGGTTGGGTATGCTTTCTCTGTGATTTGCCACTATCCAATGACCACCTGAGCTGACATGTGGTGCTTCATTCGGTGCGCTGTTCCCACACGCGTGCCTTAATACTCCTCTTTTGGCTTGCAACCAATGCGCTGCCTTTAGGACGCCTTCAACGACCAGTGCTTTTACTTGTCGGACTCCCTGGTGCTGCAAGCGGAGAGCGTGTGCGGCCTCACCTGCCAAGGCCGCTGCCCGAACCACGTGAACTCCGACTGCACCACTTCGGGGGACGTGTGCGTGGTTCAAGCCGACGGGTACTTCGACGAGTGCATCAGCTGCGCACCCTCCGACTTTCAGAGCGAGTGCGTGTACATGTCGGACGCGATGCGCGCGGCGGCGGAGGTAAGAAAGAAGGGCAGACTACCACGTTTGGATCTCGAGAGAAAAATTCGCCTCTCTAGTAGTGTTTGAGTGCTCGCGGTTCCTCGTTGTCCCGTCTTAGCTCCGCGCCCACACTGCACCACGAAGTCTTGTTCCCTTCGATGTAGACATGCGAGCACCTGAGTGCCTATCAGCCATTCGTAATTGCTTTTTGTCTTCACGTACTCTTGTTACTCTTCGTGGCCATAATTGCCCTCCCTCGTCCTTCATCTCGTACTCATAATGTGTGTACTTCACCATAAACTTCAGGACACCTGCGGCCTCAACTGCAACATGACGGCCATGACGCGCAACATTCACCAGGGGCGCGCTCCCAAGCGCGTGGCTTAAAGCTGCGATGTTGCAAATCCCTCAAAAAAAAAAAGGAAGCCACCAGCTAGCTCATTATTTATCCACTCACAATTCGCCATTACCACTATCGTTATAACCACACACAGAAGTCAGAGCTTCAATTGATTTTTTTCTAAGTCTTGGACCTTTGAAAAAAAAAAAGCACTTACTTTTTAATTACCAACTACTTATGCTTCTAACTCCGGTCTACGTGAAAAAAATTGCCAAATGCCAAATGAGACGAGAAAGCACATCCTATAGTCCTATAGTGCATGGCCCAGAACAGCAAAGAGGTAGGCGCTTTTACTTGTTTCGAGTGGTGTTGGTGGGCTAACAAGGGCCGATAGTAGGCGCTTAGTAGGCAGGAGGGAGGCAGTTCGAACAACTGAACGAGGAAGAACGCCACAATGCTTATGCTAATGATGCGCGTGTTATTGTACTGCGTACTATTATGGGTTTTGGGTCCGCACTTGGCAGCGCAGGGCACTCAGCACTCAGCCATCGATTTGTAAGGCACTGGTGGGAGCTCGCATGTACTGAACCCCATCCAGCTAGTCCCCAGCTACTAGCTATTTAGAAAAATGCGGATAAATCGAATTCAACCGGCAAAAGCACTCAGGTGAAATAACTATCTCCGATTTTACCGTACCGCTGATGTGCGATCACGGCGCCGGCGAGCTCCAAGTTGCCATAGCGAGTCCTCGGCCGTGAGGTCTTCCTCACTCGCAAGCAACTCCTCGTTACCCGTTTCGGCTGCCATTTCTGAGCCTTCGATTGCACTGCTGAAACTGCTGGCTTGCCCACTAGCACTGGCATCTAGAGCTGCGCCTCCCTGAACAGCCGTGGAGTCGACCGCACGAGCACCGGAGACTTGCGGTGCATTGCTGCCAGGCAAGCGCACTATATTAGGTCCTCTGCCACGCTTGAACGGCTGTAAACTTCCTGCCGCTGTAGTAGTAGACGAATGCGCGTCGGCTATGCGAGCTCGGCCGTTTCGACGACGCGGGTTGGGCAAAAGAGGCCCTGTTCCTGGCTCAGGCAGGCGAGCGCCTACTGATGCGCCTGCTGTGGCACTAGCCGTTGCTCCGGCATGGCCATTCGCTGCCGCAATAGAAGCTTCAGCAGAGGCAGTGGTGGCGGCAGCAGCCGCACTGAAGGTGCCATCAAGCGTAACGATCCAACTCGACCAGTCACTGAAGTCCAAGGGAGCTGTAGCGTCGACCGCTGGACTATTTTTGCCGTCGCGGCTCTGGCGAGCACCGCTGCCACTGGTGGCACCACCAAAGGCAGCATTGGCCACCCCCGCTGTAGAAGCCGCACGGCGAAGCACGCCGGGATCGTTGGGGTGGGCTTGAATGAACCGAAGCAATGCCGCGGCTGGGGACTCGGCTCCAGAAGACGACGCGGCCTGCAAAAAGGTAAAGTATTCATGTTGTCAGGATGTCACACGCAAAAGGGGCGCAAAATTCGAATGCAGGAATCGCAGAGAACTCGATGGTGCAGGTCTTTAGGTAGTTTTTCAGATTTTGACCTCCATTTCGCGGCGTTCTTTCGCACGAGCGTTCATTCGGCGGTGCGCTTGCAAAGACCAGTCTTGCGGCAGCCACCAGAGCTTGAGCTCCCGCAGACCACTTTGTTTGGCAATTACCGACGAGTTCTGAGCAGCAAAAGATCAGAAGAAAATGTATTAGTCAAGACCAAACAATTATTTTGCAGAAAAAATTATACAATAATATATCAAGAATAACACACCAGTGACGGCGTCTACGTATGGCACGCACCTGAGTTAGCAGGCTGGCGCGCCCACCGCTTCTTAAGCTCAAGTCGCGGCAATGCGCAACGAGAAGGTTCCGCTCAGGTTGACTTTTGATTAAAGCACTTGGCGAGAAATTATGCGCATCTGAATTTGAAGTATTTGAGGTGTTGTTCTCGAAACCATCGGATGCTGTAATTTGCGGAGTATCTTCGAGCAACCGTCTGTCTGGATTACCAGGAGACCTGCTATGATTGCCACTGCTATATCTACTGATATTGCTATTGCTGATGTCGTAGCTGTTTTTGCTTATCGCGGCTCCATCTCCTACATCATGCCCGAGTGTCCTTTCCTCTTCGGCAGTTGCATCCATCTCAAGATCTTCAGTCCCACCTGGTACCTTCTCCGGCATCTGCGCTGCAAGTGGCTCTGGTCCAAAGGATGTCGAACTGCCAACCAGAGAAGGCGATTGTGCTTCAGCAGCAAGTGCCACCTTGTCATCGTCCCCGACCCAGTCATCGTGCACAGTTTCATTGGGTAGATCATGGCTTGATCTCACACTACTCGCTGCCATGGTTGCTGCTGCTTCAGGATACAGGCTTGCTATACTGTCATCTTCTATGGAGCTATCCCCCACTGCAGTAAGACTCGGGTCGCCAGGAACGAAAGGTCGGGTGCGCGCAATGGAAGTGGAAGAGCACCCTGAACGACGCACCGATTGGTTGGGAAGCAGCGCGACAAGCAAACCGTGCTTGGTTGATCCCACCTGCGATGGGTAAAGGTTGAAACAAGGGAAAGTGATAACAGAAGCTCCATGAATTGTCTTTGGACAATCACGATGTGTTCAATTCATAGTCAATGGTGCAAGTTCACTAGGAGGCCGCTTTGCGTACCAAAAGCTCATCTGCGTTGGTTTCTAGCAGAGGATTGCCTCGCCAACTCAAGCGACCCATGGTATCCATCGCCATGTTCCAGGACCGCTGGTCGTCTCCGTACTCTTGCAAATTGCCCAAAAAAGTTGGCAGCATCGCAAGAACCTATGCGAGAAGCCAAAGTTGCGTCAACAAGAAGTGAACCTCATTTACACGTTGGTGTATGAGTAGATAAACAATCCAAGGAGTTACCTCTTCCTGTAATACTCAAATGACTCACTTGAGAGGATGCGCGAACGACGAGAAAGCCCATACAAACCAGCCAATGAGGGCGAAGGGCTCCTCGAGAGGCCACCTATACGCGAAAGACGAAGAAATAAACCAATTGTACCATAGCACGAAGGTCAGGCAAAAGAACGACGCGCGCTCAGAGATAGACCAATCAGGGAATGAATTTGCGACTAAAAGACAAACCAGTGAAGCACGGCTCATGAGCTTGTGTTGGCGTGCTGACAGCACACTCGCAGCTTCTCCTCTGTTGGACGGAGCCCGGCCTGATGCATGCAGATTCGCATACGCAAGAAGGGGGAAAGGGTTTCGCACCCACACGGCATCTGCATCGCTGTGCACCACATCGACACCGCGCTTTAAGATCTAAAAACGCACAGCGCATCGATTTGAGTATTAATACTGTAACTACACGTTAGAGCACGCACCTAACACCTTGCATATGCGCGCAAACTGCAATACATTGGCAATGCACGGGTGCTGGCCTGGAGACCAACTCAGATGGCGGTTACAGTAGCTCCACTCCAGCATCATTACCTCAGCGATGAAACGCCAGCGGTACCACCACAGCCGGCCGTGGCGGTGCCAGCGCACCGCTTTTGCAGCGATGGCTGACGCCCCACCGGGCACTGAGGCAGCCCATAATTCGTCTCGGCGGTCACTGCCGACCCCCAGCACGCCGCGGAGACCAGCGCTGTTGTCCGTGGAAGAATCGGAGAACAGCTGTTTGCCGCTCTGTTGTAATCATCATAATTAGTATGTTTGCGTCAGAGGAAAGCAACTCATTCAATCAGATAAGAGCGTGAATCTATAGCGATATAGTCTATGAAAAAAAAAAGGTTTTATCGAACTTTCGTACCGTTTCAGCGTAGTAAAAGGACGGCGCCCCGAGTTCTTTGAAGAAAGCTTGCGCTTCTGCGTCAGCGGCGAAAAGGACGTAATTACGCACACCTACCTTTAGAAGCCAAAGGTTTTGGAATGCATGGAAAAAGAACCGTTGCATGCGAAGCTCAGGAATTAAAAAAAAAAAAAAAAGGAGGTTTTAGCTTGGCTGTTTCAAATACACAATTTAATTGTCATCAAACTTCTTCTCGTCATCGACTCACCCTTTCGAGGCCAAGGCACCAATTCAGCGCTAAGCCTCGCCACGCATAATCCGCGGCCGCCACCACCACTACCTGAGCTCGGCCTAGACCTCCACCTGCTGCAGCCATGGCCTGCCAGTGAAGCGCCCCTGGTGCACCATTGGCCGCGGCGCGAGGCGACAGCCGGCCATCTCCATTGTCACCACCGCTCGCCGCCTCTGCTGCCAACACCTCGCTGCGATGCTTCTCGGCATGACGGCGGCGCGTGTGTGCTTCCAGAAAGGCAGCCTTCCTCTCTTCGCGGGCAGCTGCTTCGGCTGATAGAGGTATCTCACTAGCATCATTAACTCCAATATCTAAACGGCTGCCTCCTCCTCCTCCTTCATAGGTTTGCCCATACCCACTACTGCTGCTCGAGCCGAATTTAGAATTTTGCTGATAGGCCTGTTTACCATTGAAGTTAGGATTTCTGCCATGGTTTGCTCCATGATATCCAGTATTACCTCTTCCTACTCCCCTGCTGCCACCACCACTAACGAAACCACCGCCTCCTCCAGCTGTTCTAATATCATAGCCACCACCTCGGGCGGCTCCAATCGGCGGAGGCGGCCCACCTCCCTTGTCCAATCGGTGCTTTGCTTCCTTGAGCCACGGTGCCACTTTGGGCGGCTGGTAGCCCGGTTGAGCGGCGGCCCATTCCGCTGCGGCTTTGCGATTGGCTGCGAGGGCTGCGGCCGCCTGTTGGCCTGCAGAAGTGGCACCTCGCAGCTGGGCTGTGCTTGCAGCTCGCTTGGAGGCCGCTGCGTACACGCCCGATCGAACTCCTGCGCCATGGCCAGCACTGCCAGTAGAAGTGCTGATTCTCGTAGCCCGATTATACCCTCCAGGATTTACTGTTTGCAACCGACGTTGATGATCAAGCAATGACTTCACGCGTCGAGATATAAATGTGTCGCTTCGATTGCGCATCAAAAGGTTGCGACGCTGTACATGTGCTGGCTGAGCCTTGAGTTCTATGTCTATACTACTGCTACTGCTAGTGCTACTGCTGTTGCTGCTGCTACTACTATTTGCCTCTCCCCAAGCTGGTGTGTAATCGTAACCGCCCAAACCTCCGCTTTTCACGCGGGCTGCGGGTTTGGCGCCGATGAGCTTGCCATCGTGCTTCCACGCTTCTCGGCTCTTAACAACTCCACTGCGGTGCGCCGGTGTCAACGTGGGCTTTGAAAACTTCGCTTCCTTCTTCGCAACAGCAGTAGATGATCCTCCACCAAAGGCTTCGGACACGGCAGCGTCATCGGTGTTGGTCTCTTCCCGCTTGCGGTTTTTCGCTTCTTGCTCGGCCTTGCGCTGTGCTTCCAAGCTCAACAGAGCTGCCCTTTGCTCGTCTGCCGCAACTTGGGCAGCGCTCTTGGGGGGAGGCGGCGGGGGCGCAGTTGACGCAAGGAGCGCGCGCGAATCGACCAACTACAGTAGGGTGCGTATATGGCGGCCACAATAGAATCATATAAAAAGCAAAACCACATCAGAGTAATCGCTTATCAGTCAGGCTTGATTGCGTGCATCTCTCAGGCATAACACTGATACGTCTATTTTCCATATATTAGAGTGCACGCACCTGCATCAGCTGCACCACTGATTGGGTCCACCGCTTCGCAACTCCCTTGTCAATGATGGCCAGCTCCGGAAAGCGCGCGTTGTAAAAGTGACTCAACTGAATAATCGAAAAGTGAAAGAAGAGTTGAGTCACGGGTGTTTCACTCACAGTGGCTCTATGAAAGAACATGTAGCGTTTGGACATAACCTGTCTTGGTGAAAGTATTTGCAAGGACAGATGCGCACCGTCGGGCAGAGGCGCTTTGAACTTTCCAGAAGGTCTTTGGTCGGCAGCGGGCGGGCTCTCAAACTCCGCTCAACACTCAACGTGGCACCGCGAAGGAAAGGCGACAGTGGCGCCAGCGCCCACGAGGATTGAGTGCGGTTACGGCACCAGGAACCGCAGTGAAACAGCGAGTGGCGTTGCACGTCTTCTGGCGACCGAGGCATCGCCAGCATGTCACTGGCGGTCTGGGCATGAAACCCTAACCGCTTCAGGAGTGCCAAGGGCTCTCGTCTATGCAAGGCCAGGGATTCCAACACCACCGTTTCGTTAAACAACGCGTGACGGTCGCGATAAGCAGCATCCAAAGCTTCCAGGTGAGCTTCATCCCAGAACGCGGCATGTGCCCTCGCTCCGCCCAATTCCACAGCCGAATGGGCTGGGTGACGCACCTAAGAACAATGGGCACTGCCTTCGTGAGGTGTAGATGGTTGAACTCTTCAGAAATGGGGAAAAAGTATTTGGTACTGTGTGTAAGCTCAGCCTTAAACACATGAAGCGCACCGCAAGAATGCGGAGGTGAGGCTTGAAACGTGATAACGCGTCCGAAAGGGGGCGGCGAGCATCTGCTGTAGCTGAGAGCACTACCGTAGCATTGGCCGCTACTTTGGCTAGCATTTTAGGAGTCGGCACAGCAGCACCTAATTTGAGCACACGAGCAATCGACCTCGATTATAGCTGGAACTAGTAGTAGACGGGAAGGTACGTAGCAGAAAGAGCTCGTCTGTTCTTGACGCATACCCGGCAGAAGTTGCGGGAGCAAGAGCGTGTTCATGGATTGGCTGAGCAAAAGCAAGAGCGACCCAAGTAATGGGCTCGGCAGCCCCCACACCAGCACACGGTAGTGGCGGTCATCGTAATTCATTTTCTTTGACACGTAGTTTATGGCTTACGTAAAATCACAAAAATGATTATTAGCTGATTTGAAAGCCACAACAAGTGGCCACGCTTGGTAAATCATGCGCGTCAATAGATGCAACGTAAGACTAGTGTGCCTCATACAACCAGAAGGTCGTTCATCTTGATAAACGGCGTGGATAGCTTCAGAGGCACGTGCAACATTTTCATTTCAATGCGGCGTCTTCACTTTTGGCACAGCGGTGGGCAATGATGCTAAATGATGCCGAGTGGGAGGCTGAATATCAAAGCAGATATTTCTATAGCCGGCAAAGTACCAAGTGAAGTATCTTTCCTTGAAAGTACTAGCTAGTATGCAGGACTAGGAGCTACGACTGTACAGAAGTTGGCACGGAGCTAACGAAACCATGAACCAATCATCGAGAACAAGGCCCCTTTCATGTAAATAGTAGCTAAAAGTCGCTCTCAAGCTACGCCATAAAGAGCTACTACGGACAGAATGCACAGACTTTAGTGCTCCTTCCCTCCTATGGAACCTTAGACTAGCATGGTTTATGATACTAGTATGCACTGTCTGTAAAGGATTTTGTGCTTCGGCATTCGGCATGTGCTTGAACCGTGCATCGCGCGGGCATCTGAACATGTTTCTCTCGAACGAAACAGCTACGGCGCTACGGCAACTTCTTACACTCTATGAGCTACTTTGAAGCTAGCGGAGCCTCTGCGGAGTAGCTAGCTAGAGGCTCTTGCTATCATTTAATGATATCCTCTTTGATTTCTTGTTATCCCAAAGAGCTCAAGATCGGCAGCAGAAAGTTCTATCTTTAGTCTCAAATCCTAGTCACAATCCATCACTTCCTGTAGTCGTCAGTCCAGTGTTCCTATCGTATGTTAGCGAACCTCAGGCAGCTAACTAGAGCTTGGACAGTCTGCAGTGGCATTTTCTCGAGTAAAATACCAACCAAGCTCATGGCAGCCCCATCTCACGCTGCTCCGGAGCCAATGTTTCAGTTCGTGGATCCTCACCACCATATCTTCGCACCAAGCGTCAATCCAACTTTGCACTTGACCCTAGGACTAACGCAAGACTATCTACCTGAAGATTACAGGTCGGTGTCTACGGTAGCAAGCTAGTGCTAGGTGAATCGTGCTGGTGTGTTTTCTTTCCTTTTCTTAAGCGTATGTACATGTGCAATTAAAAAGGTCTCACTTCGAAGAAGCTTGCCTCGATATCTCGTTGTCGGTCCATGTGGAAGCGATTCCTGACAGCGGTGTTGACGAATTGGTTTACATCGAAAGTCTGATCACATCCGGGCGGGCGCCTTGTATCAAGGCGACCGTTGGCTCGTGCGACTTAAGCCAATCTACGGCTTGCGCTGACCTAGGGTCCTTGAAAGCCGGTTAGTTTCGCCACGACGATGACTTTTTGCCTTGGTGTCCAGGCAGGATATCTGCTTGCTTAAACCTATCCACCCTTTCACAATATCCATTGCACTAGACAGTAGCGCTTTCATCAACAGTTTTGCGTGCGCTTTAAAATTGATTCCGCAGCATCGCCGCGCCTCCGCGGGATTCGGTGGATCTGCAACTTCGACGGAGACCTTAAACCTGGAGAGACGCCCATTGAGAGCCGCGCAACCTGGCCCAGGGTAAGCGTGATCTGGGCATGTGCACATGTAGTGTTGTATGAGACCTCTTGCTTTGAGGGGTGCTTGAGAGACTGCCTATACAAGCTATGATGACCAAAGACTGTCGTCTTAATACTTGAGCGCTGATGCACCCTTCTAAAAGTTTACTCTCTCTTTCTTTAATCGATGTACGTGTATCAGGTGCGCAAGGACTTTTCAACGGATCCATCA
>Ga0307930_1003038_pt1 | contig 12503 bp, 10 predicted proteins | sample OrgLakmetageno46_FD_203161 | JGI IMG/M metagenome (GOLD analysis project Ga0307930, IMG submission 203161) | Saline water microbial communities from Organic Lake, Antarctica - #46 | ecosystem: Environmental > Aquatic > Non-marine Saline and Alkaline > Saline | place: Antarctica: Organic Lake... | reverse complement strand
CTCAAGCAAGAAGCACCCAGTGGCTTGCCTGCTTTGCACGTGCAGCCACAACCGCCGCAGCAGCAGCAGGAGCAGGCCAAGCCTCCTAGTGAAGAGGCCAGTAGTAGTAGCAGTTCCTCCACCACCACCACGTTAGCGACTCAGATCGAGCCCACTCCACCAGCAACCCCACAGCCAGCTCCTGTTGCGGCGACCGCTGCTGCTACCGCTGCCACTGCCGCTGGTGTCAGTGCCGCTGCTGTTAGTGGAACTGTCACTGAAAGTGCGGTTCCTGATGACTCAGCGCTTGCTGTAGAGAGCTTGTCTTCCACTAGTGAGGCAGTGCCGACCAAGGACAACACGCAGACGCCTGTGGTGTGCTTTTCTGAGGCAAATTCTGAAGCCACTATTTCCGCCGCAAGCACGATCGAAGCAACGGACATCGCAACGGCTTCAGAAACCACCACGCATGTGGCAGCTAGTTCCTGAGTCGCCGCATCTTTTTTTTAATTCATGGGCTAGGCAGCTTCTCTGTAAATTTCCCCTTGCGCCTAAAGCCGATTACTTCCATGTATGGATAAGTACAGGAGTTTCGGGATTAGTATATAGCTCGAGCTGAAGTATAGGTATAGAAATAATAAGCAACATCATTACCATAAGCGATATCTCGGATTTGGCTCTCTATCTCAATGTCTATTTGGTGATATCTGATCTTCGGAAGTCGAAAGCGATCTACGGGTGTTGATATTGGTGGCGTGAATGTTTCTAATGAAAAATTACCATATCAAACAATGCCTCTCTACTGTTTAGCTAATCGATAACTCCAGAACTGCGCCACTCGAATAAAAAAAATTGAAAGGCCATCAAGGACCATCACGGTTTTGCTTCATCAGAATTCACCGATGGCGTTTGTTCAACTCCGCTGCCCTGGCATGCACCAAGAGCACGCTCAAAGAAAGCTATTTGAGCTGAGGTACTCAACCCATGCGCCGTTCCTCGTGCAATCTGAATCAAACGCGCGCGCTCAATTGGGTCGAACTTCTCAGGCAGCTTCATTAACCACTGCTCGGATTGTTGCAAGCGCGGCTCCTCGGAAACGGGTTCCTGTTTTGGTCGTGTCAACGAAAGACACGCATCATCCAGTGTGCTCGCCCGGAGACGCCGCGAGATGCAAGAGGGGCAGCCACCATCGCCAAAGGGACCACTCGAAGAAGAAGCGTTTTGGCCGTTTGCCGAGCTTGAAGCTCGTGCTGCTTGCAAAGCTGGTACCAGGCAGCGTGCATCTGCAAGAATAGATTCAATTTTTGTTTGAAGTTACAAAATGTCATAGTGGACGTGAGAGGCGCGAGAGTAAGAGAGAGTGTGAGAGAGAAATCTTATTGTTGCATGATTTCGAGGAAGAGAAGAGAAAGGTAAACTTACGGAAACTTCCTGTGCAGCCAAAACCAGCGGTGCAGAAGTAAAGCAGCTCTTTCCCCTGAGCTGAGAGTGCATCATTCGCGAGAAAGTCGTTGCTTAAAACCATTCCTCCGCTTGTGCCACACCACGAGCACCGTGCACACGCAATGCCTGGCCGCGCAGACTCTGCCAAGGCCTTTGCCTGCAACGATGCATGTGCTCGTGAAGAAGAAACCTTCGAACTACCGCTCGCAGGAACTTTTCTCGCAACTCGATTACCATGACCCCTCTTGTCGAATTCATTCGAGTCAACGAGGGTAAATCTTGAAGCCACGAATTGATCGCGCGAATCTTGAGCATCTGAGGATACATTGGACTTCAACAAGGACTGCTTTTGTTTCTTAGTTTTGACACTGCTAGTATTGCTGCTGTCAGCAGCTTCGCTTTCTACGCTTTCTTCGCTGGACTGGCGATGAAAATTGCGCTTTTTCCCAGTGCTGTCATTCTGACGGTCCCGACCAAATTGAGCTCCTCTTTGCTGAGAATTTTGAATCATTTTTCCAGGGCAAGTGAATAAGCTATGGTTTGCTAGTCCCTCTGGAGTCTTGAGCAACTTTCCACACTCTTTGCAAGTACGGGACTCAAAAGATGTTGGTGTTGATGCAGTGGAGTCAGAATCACTGCTTTGTGACCTCACGCTTAAAGGATTCAAGGCCGTTGAGACCTCTGTCACGGCGTCAATGGTTAAGATCACAGCTGGTTGATTCTCCGCGGCTTGCAGCGTAGTTGAGCACGTCACAGCAGAGGGCAGTGCGTCTGGCGCACTAACCTCGGCTTGCGCCTGAGGGAAAACTTGGTCCTTCTTAGCCACTTCTAAGGTCGTAGTCATTGCGGCTGTTCCCAGCTCATGCGTCGCTGCAGATGATGCTTTCTCGCTAGGCAATGCAGCTGATGCAGGAGCTTTAGACTGGGAGAGAGAATGATTCGGAGACGGTTCTCCAACAACTTTGCGTTTTGTTTTATCTCCAATATCAAGCTTCACAGATCGAACTGGCGCCTTCGACTTTGTGACTTGTTCCAATCTTGATTGACGCGAGACATTTTCACCCAACAGCGGAATTTCTTTACTTTTTATCTTGCTTTTCTTGTCTCTCGCAGGCGCAGCAGGCATTGTACTATCCTTGGATGCAGCCCGAGCGTTACCAGAAGTTGGAACAGGTACAACCTTCGAAATAGAATTATGCTGAGCTGAGGCTTTGGAAAAAGATACTTTAAACTGAGGTATCAACTTCTCGCTCCCAGCCGCAGTTGTGCTCGACGCCAGGGTAGTTTGTTTCGAGTCGCCCGCTGGATGAGAGTCTAATGTGGGTGGTTTCCTTCTTTCTGCAGCTGCAACTAATAAACTTGACCTGTCGTGAGCTGAAGACTCAGTAATATCTCCGACAGGTAGTCTCTGTGGTTCGTTTTTAAGGCTAGGCGGTGCCATCGCGTGGGGCTTCACTGTTAATTGCAGTGTTTGCACCGCGGACTTCACTTCGCCAGCTTTTCCAGAGGCCGCGGCGCAGGATTGCTCTGAGTGTAAGCCCTTTGACGGTGCCTCTCTCGAGGGCTCGGAGAGCGGCTTCTTGGCAAGCTCAGGGACTGTAACCGTCTTAGTACTCTTGTGAGAAGTCGCACCAGTTGCAGGTGGAGCACGCTTACCGGCCGTTGGTACGTTGCGCGAAGAAGCTGCTTTTATTACTGCTTGCACTTCGGCATCAGTTGGCGGCGAGAGCTTGAGGCTCTGTAAGGTGAGCGTGCTTTTGCTGGCGGCCTTCGCCTTCGCCACAGCTTGCTTCAATTCGCTAAGTGTCAGGAATCTGATGTCGTCGCGGATTCCATCACCAGTGCTGGCAAAGAGTACACAGCCAGGCAACAACCCCAGCGATGCGGCTTGGCCGCCCTCCATTACTTGCATCACCTTCCCATCGTTCGCAACTAGCATGCCTAGGCTCAGTGACAGGTTCAACACGATGGTCTTTCTGTCAGTAATTGGAAATGCTTTTGAACCACCAGCAGCTGCAATTTTCGCAGGAATTTCTGGCGATGGTGGAATAAACGCTGCCACTGAAGCCAGTGGCTCATGTAGTTTAGCTCTAGGAGGGGCGGCATCCCAATAAAACTGACTGCCGTAAAATGCCACGAACTCGGCGCGGGTGAAAGGTCCACTGCCATCACGGGGGTCGAAGCGCCGCTCCTCCTCTTGCTGCGTGTGTTGCACCGAAGCATTCCCTCGGTCAACTAGCGAACTTATGCTCAATTCTTTCTTCTTGACTTCGAGCAACTCGTCCGCTGACAATTCATCTTCTCCTTCGGCGCAGTAATACTCGTCTTCGTCACTGCTAGACTCTTGTGTTATGGCGCGTCGCAACATTTGAGACCTATCGTTGGTGGCCTAGCATGCACTAAAAAAAAAACGTCGTTAATCTTACGGCAAAAGTTTCTTTACGAATGCAAAATACAGGTTTGCGCTTGTGCGTTCAAGGATACGAAGGATCGTAAACTAGAAGCTACTCAATTCATAAACGCTACAGCTTTTATTAGAGCTGGTGGGGTTTCAGTTCTCGTCGTAGAATTCGAATCTTGGGTACGGTATACAGGGGGTACTTCTGAGAGAGGGCGCGGGCGCCGAACGCGCAAGCGCAAGCGCAAGAGCAGAACTGTAGCAAAAGAATCAATCCACCCCAATAGATAAGCCGAATTTAACTCAGGGACACAGCTGAAAGTCTCGTAATACTTCACTGTAGAACGGCTTGTCTGGTCTGCATGCCTCAGTTCGCTGTTTCGTAAAGAAATCCAGATACAAAAGCACACGAAGTCCAGTCAGACTTATTCTGGTGGTTATATTAGGAGAGGGACCAATACATGAGTTAGTTGGATTGGTACGCAGTTATATGCTCCTTGCGGCAATTGCAATTGGGGGATTAAAAGCCAATACATATACATATCCCTGTAGCACACTACAGTCAAGAGTATGTACCTTGGTTGATCTCGAGAAAAAATAGCTTCTTAGGTTTAGTTTGCGCTGCTTTGCTTTTCTTCTCTACCTGTTAGTCTTCTAATTCCGGCCCTTCGGGGCCTGTCTCAAAAAATGTGTATTATGCCCTTATGTATATATCAGCTCTCGAGCTGATCTCCGACCATCAATGTGATCACGCCTGATGCTTCCGGTGGCAGAAGGGAGTCTTCAATTTGGGATAAGCAGGCTTCACAACTATAAACTTCCTCCATTTTTGCGTGTTTTTTGTAAAAGAAGCATACTCAAACTCTCAAAGCTCAAAGAGCTCCTTGGAAATGCCTTCGCTGATAGCGGGATATTTAGATTGCCAGTACGCATTGAGTATACAAGCAGTTTGATGTCGATTTATTTTGGCACCTGGCCTTTATTTCTTCTTTTCCTGCTTTTTAGTGCATTCTGTAAACCGTAAACTGAATATTGAAGTCTCATTGTCTCATTGTTCCATTTCCATGCTTTGATGCTTTGAATATGAGGCACATCGCTGAGGTGAATTGGCGTTAAGTTGATCATTTATCAGGGGACTTCAGTCGATGGTAATCTTCAGTGGGTTCACCTATACACTTGGCCTAGCTTGACTGGCCGCTCGGGCATATGGCGCATGCACTTCATTGGAATTGGGTAAACTTTTTATGATAATTTCATAGCCGTCCTAATCAGCTTCATAACTTCACAACCCCCCACTGCCAAACTATTAATTGTAAATCTGGCCGTCGAAAAGCCATCATTCGGCCCTATTCGTCGTCCTTTTCCGAATCTTCGTCTTCCTCTGCTCCTGGCTGCTGCTTCAGTACCGCAAAGTTCTGTTGCAGTGGCTTTGGCGTCGCTAAGCCTTGGCCACGAAACACTTTCAAATTGGCTTCCCATTCGGTGCGCTTCGCTCGGTACAAAAGCATCGCCGCGCGCGCGTCCTCGTCTGGCGTGTGCTCGCCCCCCTGAATGGTGAGGCTCAAGTGCTCTTTCGCTAAGTCGCGCAGCTTCCGAGGTCGGAATTTGCCGCGCACGTAGCGCATCAGTGGCCGGTACGCCGCAGTGTCACGGATAGCGTTGCGAGGATGCGAGAGCATGAGCACTTTCAAATCGTTGCGCAACGCGTGGCCCACTAACGTGCGACCTTTCAGCAAGCCTGCTACTTTCTCGGCAGCTTCAGCGAAGGTAACAGCGGCTCGATTTTTCAAGTCTTTCGGGCGCACCCCACTGAACTGCGTCCGGAAGTCCGTCACACGCTCGCCTACTTGCACGAAAGCATCGTATAGAATGTGGCCCTCCCAATCGACTACGCAAGCTCGAGCAAGCACACTCCGTTTCCCGTTGGCGCCAGTGCCAACCATCTCGCAATCGAGCCCTACGTACCTGTATTTCAACCGGAAAGCAGATGAAGTGATTTATTATTTCGATGAGTGTGAAGGAGGATATTACGCAGCTAATAGTATTTTGCGAATTTACTTGGATGTATCTACAGAGCCAGGAGCGGTTGCTTTTCTTTCGAGCTTCGCTTCGCTTCGTGCTGCTTTGGCCGCTTCCTGCTCCTGCTTCTGCAGCCGCAGTGCTTCATTGATGGATAGGGATGGCGATGAAGGCTTCGGAACAAAACTGGTACCGTCTCGGCGCGGCCGCTTCGCTGCCAATCGGGCTTCTTGACGAGGCAGCGTTTCATTCCTATGCTTCCTTTTGATGCTAGTGCCATCAGTTGACGAAGCAGCAGCTTCGGCCTCTTCTAGGGCTTCCTCTGCTGCCGCTTTCTTCTTTAAAGCTTTGAGCTTTTTGCCGCTGGTTCGCCCCATTGATTTGATTCGCCACACTCTTTGGTACCTTCAAAAGTGTAATAATACAAATGATGATGTGCACTCCTAGAATATGGGCAAGAGAAAAAGAAGTCAAAGATGACCTAAGTTAGGCTGCTAGGCTGAGACTTATTCGGCGAGAAACGCTCATCTAGCTGATCTCGCCAAAAGAAATGGAAAAGCGTGAATCGAGATTCGAGATCTTTTCAACTCGGTGTTCCTGGGACAACAAACTAACGGTGAAACTTTTTGATGAAACTCTTCTAAAACAAGCTCAGCTCACCTTCTACTACTAAGTTATTACGTCTCCTTGTAGAAGTAGTCCTCAGTAAGCTAAAGTAGTAGCATCAAAGACCAAGGAAGTGAGCAGCGCAGGCTTTTTATTTTCAAGTTGAAGCATTCATCATGGCTGGTAAAAACTACGCCTACGCAGCGAAAATGAAGAAAGAAGCGCCAGAAGACCCAGAAGCAATTACTCTAGAAAACGCTGCGGCGCTGACTATTTATCAGCTTCGTCAAGAGCTCACACGAAGAAGCATTTTCGATGAAATCTTTGGATCAGACGGAGAAAAGCGGCACATTTGTTTCGAAAACTGCCTAGAGGTCGGCCATAGCATTCTGCGTCGTTGAATCAGTAAAACACTGTCCTTCCTACGATTCACGTAGCTCTTCACAATTGCCTTTTCCTCGAGCTAATGATGATTGAAATTCGTTTCAAATTGTGCACTCTAGCTAAGCGCTCTCTTTCTCGTTTCATTCGTGGCTGCCAGGTCTTAGTTGGTGAGCTCGTGCGTGAGAAAGAAGAGAGAGAAGCAGCCCATGCAGCTACGCTTGAGGCTGCGAAAGCACCAGAGGGTGAAACGCTAGCGCAAAAGTTGGAGCGTGAAAAAGCAGAGCGTAAGCAAGCAGCCTTAGAGCGAAGCCAGCAGCGGCAGCGAGAAAAGGCCTACTTTGAGGAGCGGAAATTAGCGAATGAGGCAGGCTTGTTGGAAAAAGAAGAAAAGGCTGCAGCGAAAAAAGCAGCACTGGCAGCTATTCAGCTTGATAATGTGGCCCCGAATGAGCCGGGAGCTGAAAACAATGAAGGCTCAAATGATACTCCATGAATTGTATGAAATGGGCTTAGACGACAATGCCCTACTTGGTTTACCGGCATGTGGCAATTTGATATGGAAGTGCGCTAAGTCAGGCCAAATAAACTCAAAACTTCATAGCCCTTCCTTGTCCCTCTGCTGGTTATGGCTGTTTTTATTTTCAATTCCAATTGCCAAGGTTCTTCGTTCTACTCCAGTATTCCAGGAGAAATCCGGATTCAGGTATAAAACTTGAATCCAGATCCCGCCTTTGACCCTAATTTTATCTCCAACACTCGAACACGACAGCACTTCAACTTCGCCTTTAATAAACTTCAATGCAATCCATTTGGATATAGATATAAAGTACAGGTTTATACAAGAAGCACAAAAGGTCCCTAGAGATCTCTGCGTTTCCATTAAATATCAATCCCATCACCCCCTCCGTAAGTATCTCAAGTCGCTCCTGAAATCCGCTCGAATACCGTATAACAACCCTAAAATATTGCAGTGCGAGGTGCGGCCTGGGAGGTGCGAGTGTGTAATCGCAGATGGAAGGTATGGGTATGAAGCCGCGTAGTGTGTAACTTGACGTCAACATTCGGCTCATCTGTAGAACTCGCCACCAATGTCTCCAGAGCGTGCGCGTTTTGGACTCGGCGGCCGAAGATTCAAGTCATCACCTCCCCCGGAACCACTGGTGTTGCCCCTGTGGTCCGGTGGCGCATGTGAACGAGTTCTCTGCGGCTCTAAAACGCCTCGCGCTACCAGTCTCGCTTCAAGGTCCCGTTTTTGAGGGTCGTTCGCCACGTCTTCCTCGTACTGCGCTAAAATTTGACGGCTGATGGAGGCCAGCTCGTCTGCGGTGATGGCCAGCCGCTCGTCCCACTTGTGCGCTTGCGAGGGGTTCACCGGCACGTTGAGGAAGCACACCGCCAAATAAATGGCCGCTGAGGCCAGCTTCTGAGGTGGGTGCTGCAAGCACAACGAAGTGCGCAAAGAGTCGTTCAAAAATGCCACGGCCCGCTGTGCGAAGTCTTTCTTCACCGCTTCTGCAACCAGGCCCGAATGGTTTAAAGCTTTCACCTTTTAAGAACGAAATAAAGAAGGTGAAATCTTAAGAAAAAATATAATCCATGTGAAGGTGAAAGGACCTCTAGATAAATAAGTTGAGCCAAAAAGAGGTGTGCACAAATGCCCGCGTCCGCTGTTTAAGGCTTGGGTAAAGCCAGTGCCTTACCGACTCGATGAGGAACTTGTAAGGATGCTCGACGAAGAGATCGAAGCTAATCGTATGAAGAACAATGCGCTATCAAAAACAACAAAATAAAACCATAATAAATTTAGCTGGTTTCGTAAGCTAAAAACGCTGTGAGTACACAAATAAATCCTACTAGGGGAATGCCAAGCAACCTACTTAAGTAAGCCATGTCCACTCTTTAATTCCCATACCTCGCATTGTAAGATATGCAGCCGGCACTTTTCGTATTCCGCTGATTCTGGTTCGAGCGCCTTTTCTGTAGCCGTAGAACCGTCAGGACTTTTCGAACGCCACTGCGCATCGCAGGCCAAAATGACCTGTGCAACGTTGAGGGTTGAGTGCAGATCTCACAGGCTCTCGGCGGTGCATGATAGCGCAAAATTTAGGCTCTATTTGGTGGGGCACACACTCTCTCAAGTCGCTTTGGAATTACCTCATTGAGTTTCTTCGACGATTCTTCAACTTTTGAGGCTAAAAAGATGCACGTCACGGCAATGTTGTAGCTGCGAGGTTTTATCACAAAGATACTTTGTTAACGGAGAAACTAGAATTTGCATCAGTAACCAGTCAAAATCAGAACCCACGCACTTACCGATTTTGCCGGCGAAAGGATTGTAAAGCATAAAAGCGATGAAAGAAGACGAGCGCAGTGGCAGCAGCTACCTTAGGCAACCGCAACTCTTTGGCACATTCTTCGATAAACAAAGACGTCGAATGTCGCAGACTTCGCTCTTCTGCCTCAGAAAAACCGTCTTCTCGAGATGGTGAGTTTAGTAGCACAGACGGCGGCGCCAACCATGCCTGTTGCTGAGCCATTTTTTATGCAAGGGCTGCGAGCCACGAGGAGTAAGAATAAGCTACACAGAAATAAGGAAGGCGGCAGCAGACACTCTTTCTAGCCAGGGCTAGCTATGAAGGGGGTACTGTAAATAGGCTCGGCGCTCTACGGTACAGAGCTCTAAGAAGCTGGTAAAGCTTGCAGTCTTGCAGCCCTTCTAGTAGCTCGCGTGGCGCTGGTAGGCAGGCTGGTAAAAAGACTCCCAAGCTCCCAAGCTCCCGCTGGGTGGCGAGTCGTAGCTACAGGGGGATATCTCTACCAATCAAAGTTCGTTGCGAAGAGAGAGTTACAACAACGTTACAACGCTATACAACACCGCAAAATGTGCCTTGCCTGTGATGAATGTCGTCTCGTTCCCTCGCCATGGATGAATTGTTGGCCATGTCCGCCGTGGAGGCATAAGCTAGACTGAGATTTATCATCGGCTATAACTTCATCCATATCTAGTATTTGCTGTGTAACCTTACTTAGCAGGCGTGCGAATCGCACAGTATACTTCAGTGCAGAGCTGAATTATGGCCGGCCTCGTAGCACCGTTCGCTTATTTTTTCCTACGCGGCGACAAAGAGCGCAAAGCAAGGGCTGCAGAGCGCAAAGATGAGGTAGCTGCCCGCATTCATTTGGGCTATCTACGGGCCGCCAATGGCATTCCAGGCAGCACTCGGCCGTCCGAGGCTTCAGCAGAAGATTATGAGAAGGTCTTGATGACTTCACGCGATGTGATCAGGCCAGTAGGCCGGGATGGTACCCCACTTAATGCTGGGTGCTGCGTCGAGCGCATAGTTGAATCAGTAGGAGGTGCTCAATCATGGCGCAACGCCCGCGTCAAGAAAATTTACTCCAACGGCTTGATTGACCTTTGGTTCTCGGAAGAACACAGAGAGGAACTCAACGTTAAACCATTCGCAGTGCGAGCACCATCCAAGAGTCGTCAAGTGCTCGCCCGCAATACGATCACTGGCATTATTAATAAAGGAGGAGCTAGGACGGTGAAAAAGGTTGAGGCGAAGACAAGAGGTATGCTCGACCACTCGGAGACCAATTCGAACACGAATACTGGCTTCATGGGACGGCCCAGTCTCTTCATGAGAAAGATCAAGGAGCGACAGTGGCGGCTCGATCGACAGCGTGTTCTCAACGAGGTTGTGTACGAAAACCAGGCGCCCGGCCAAGGGCCCTTTGCACTGGCATGCCAGGAAGGAGACTTAACCTCGGCCATATATTTGTATCGAACTAATCAGGAGGGCTTGGACATTGTGCGACGCACTGATGCCCTAGGGCGCACACCACTGATGCTTGCGTGCGCCAATGGGCGTGTTTCTATTGCCAAGTGGTTGCATGAGAACGGTGCTGCACCTGATGTTGAAGGCGTCACTTACCGTGGCAGTACTTGTATGTCGTTTGCCTGCCGTAGCGGCAACGTGGATGTGTGCACATGGCTTTTGAATGTTGCGCATTGCCCCATGGGCCACTTGAGGCAGCCAGACAATGCTGGCCTAACTCCCATGCATTGGGCTGCTGCTAAGGGGCACACGGTTATACTGCATTTTTTGCGGGCAGCAGGTGCAGGTGCGGACGTTCGAGCTTTCGATGCGGAGGGTTACAGCCCCATGTGGCGAGCATCTCTTCGCGAGCACGCGTCATCATGCCATTGGTTACTGCTCCACGGTGCTTTGCGAGCGCGTTACACTTCTAGCGTTCCGCGACCGGAAGACAGTGAGCTCGACCAAGCAATTTATGTCGAAGTGTGTGCTGCTTCTGGTGCAGAATTGTCGATGAGGGCATGGGCTCTGACCGAGCTCAAATTGCACAGCAACAAACTGGTCAATACGAAGAAGAGTTTGTCACCCGGCGGCTACAAAGATGAAAGAGACATTGTTGAAGAAGCAGCACGACTTCGAAATTTGCGTGCTTTCGTGAATCATCTAGGGCCGAGTTTTCCTGAAGACGACAGCAGCAACGCAATTGAACCTTGGTGCTTCGACGACTTGCCGAGAATACTTGAGGATGACAATGAACTCGTTTGCCGAAGCCCTGCAAAAGTTGTAGAAGAAGTCTCTTCCTATCCAACTGTTTATGTTGTTGAAGAATGGATACCTCCGCTAGAGTCTGTTGATCCGCCAATCATTCAAAGGGCTGCGATCGAAGCAGCCAATGGTCCTGATTCACTTGAAGGTGGCTCGTCAACAGCTGAAGAGACGCTACGAGCGGAGGCAACAGCCGAGGCAGCTCCAATCGATGCGCTTGAGAGTATCGCAGATGAAAACCCCCCATTAGATCAAACGCTTCCTTCACGCGATGACGCGGAAACATATCTGTTGAGGGCCAAAGTTGCTTTGGCGGGAAAGCCAGGTGGTTTCAACGAATTAAAAGCTGCATTTGATGGGCTCGGAAAATGCTGGAGCGAGCAAAAATCTCTGCTTCAAGGTTCCGAGCGCGAGGAAGAACGCATTGCCGCACTGGCTAGCGAAGAAACATTAGCAGCGGCCAGACTTGTTAACGTTTTTCTGGGAATCGACCCGGGAAAAGCGAAGGGCCTCTTGGAAGAATTCATTTCCATGCTCGTGCCGTACGAGAGCGCTCAGGTTCAAGTGCTCCGCCGTGAAATGGGAAAAGTTTTTGATTCTGATGCTAGATGATGTTCCCAAATTCCTTTAGGGAGGAAGGCAGCTGCCTGCTATTCCAAACAAGTCTTTTTTTGTTGTTGCAGTCAGAGTTGATAATCGGTAATTGAAATAAGAAGAAGAAGAAGAAGAAGGATATTTTTAGCCTAGCTCGGCACCCAGTAGCAATAATTCGCTTATAAAACAGAAAGCAGTATCATCTGGCTGCATTGCCCAATATCATTTCCCTGCGACTGCGCCGTGTGTTGTGACCTGGACCCGCGATGCGGGGTGCTGGAGTTGGGTGCTGGATGCCCATGTGCTTGTACGGAACTTTCCTATTTCACATCCGATATCCGGGGATCGGGGATTGTGCTTGTGGTGTTTTTTTTGTTTAGGAACGTACTTGTGCGTGTCGAAATTTAGTGCTCGTTGCGGCTATCGCTATCGGGCCTTTGTCCTGCCCTGCCTCTTGTCCTGGTGTTTATGTCTATATCTGTCAACTTCTATCA
>Ga0307930_1003035_pt1 | contig 12513 bp, 14 predicted proteins | sample OrgLakmetageno46_FD_203161 | JGI IMG/M metagenome (GOLD analysis project Ga0307930, IMG submission 203161) | Saline water microbial communities from Organic Lake, Antarctica - #46 | ecosystem: Environmental > Aquatic > Non-marine Saline and Alkaline > Saline | place: Antarctica: Organic Lake... | reverse complement strand
TGTTTCGTTTCTCGAAACCAGAAACGCCCAGGGCGGCGCTTTTTGTGTTTCTTAGAAACGAAACACGCGCAAAATTCGGGTTTGTTTCATATGTTTCCATTTCCCTGTGTTTCGACTTCGACCCTATGCAGCTTCCGGCGGTGATATACCTTATTGAATAGATAAAGCCTTGTGAGCAATATTAGTGGACAGAGCGCATATAGATGGAAGCAGTATAGCCAGCTTAATAGCGGAGCGGATGACTTTTGAACTCTAGCCTGCTAATTTGTTGCACCTACTACATATTCTTCCACCATCTTTCAGCACGACTGTAATCGTCGCGCGCCGGGAATTCTCCAGAAGGACCCTATGCAGGCCATATCCCCATTAGCATATATGTAAAGGTTAATGCCGTGAAGAATAATATAAGTCGGAGTGGGGATATGGCCTGCATAGGGTCCTTTGAGGGACGTCGTTGAAGTTGACGCTTCTTTAGTGGGTTCTCATCGCACTCATCGCGTCCAAAATGGAGTAGAAGTCACCACCAGTGTCAAATCTGATTGATATTTTGATTACTGGAAGGGAGTACAAGTGTTAGGTGTAAGAAACCCTCGTTTTTAGTGAGGGGTGGCTTGTGCGAAAAGTTGCTCGGTATCCTTTGTGCTGGCGCCGTCTTTTTGTACCTCCGGTGCATCAACGCGCATTAACGCTGGCTCTATTTACCCATGATGGCATCAAGAGGAGAAAATAAATCCACATACAGCCCCGTTATGATATATGTTTATAAACTAATTCATAGTGCTCAATTCGGGGGGGGAGGTTATAAAACTGTAGTTATCCATAAACACAGCACATCCAGCTAGCAACGAGCTACTAGCTAATTACTAGCCATCTCCGTCTCCACTCCCGGCTCCCGCGCCAGCACCAGGATCGCCGCCGCCCCTCTTTCAGCTCATGTAGGGGCAGTGATCAAGGACTGGGGTAAACGAGCGCGCAGTGCGGTGAAGGGTGTGCGCTTTGTGGCGGGCCTCGGGGTTGCGCATTTTCCGTACGATCTTACGGCAGAGCGAGTCCAACACGTGAAGCGCTTCGCAGCCGCCCTCCCCGAAGACGCCGCAGATGCCGTACTGGTCCACGAACCACGGCACATGCGCCACAACAATGTGCCCATTTGGGGTCAGGGGGCGGTTGTAGCTCGCATTCCACGCCTCCCCAAAGGCCGCGCACGCCCCCTTGAGCTCCGTTTTTTCGTCCTCGCTCAGCAGCCCGTCTGCGCCGCTGCCCGTGACCCGCCGCGTGCCGTTGCTCACGAGCGCAAGCGGTGCGATGACGCAACTGTGTCGCTGCACAAAATCCGCAGCTTCCACGTCGCCGTGTATTGCCTTGATTTTTTCGCTCATGTTTGCCAATATGGCGGTGTAATTTTCCAACAAAGTGCGGCAGTCCGGACCGACCAACTATTTAAAAAGAGAGAGAGAGACGAGTGAGCCGCCTTTGATTGGTGTGCTTATCAAGGCAAACTTAAATTTACCGTCCCGTTCCAGTAGCACTTGAACGTTTCTTTCAGCGCGCGTACCCCGAAGCCCTCGTCGACCACGTCCTTTTTGTCGAAGCCTTCGTCCTCCGCTTCCTTGAAAGCCACGATTGCCCCACGCAGCGACACGACCGCGGCCTCCACTTCCTCTGCTAGGACTTTGACTTCAGCGCGCAGCTTTTCAACGTGCGGGCTGTATCGACTTGCTTTTTGCCTTTTTCTAGAAACCTGCACGGGCTGAACGTCGTTGTCGTCGCTGTCGCTGTCGCCCGGCTGGCGGTTCGAGCCCATCTTCAGCCAGTGCAGAGAGGTCTATTCCGCGTCGTATCGCACACTTTTAGCCTTTTTGTCAGTCGCTTCCAAGAGGAAATCCCAACCCGCATGCACGAGTTGTCCAGTAACGACGCACTCGGCACCAGTCGGAGCAGCGACGCCGGAGGAAGTAGCGTCGGGGGCGGCGGGGTTGGGAACCTTCTCCATTTCGCTCACCACGTGCTTCACTTGGGCCTTGACCCGCTTGCTGTTCAGCATGTCCACCAAGTCGTCCACGGCGCCACATACAGTGCAAAGGTGGCTGCACATAACTCAATACATTCAAGGGACAGCTTGAAGGGTCAGGGTGGAAGTTAATCCAAGTAATTTTGTTGCCTTTGGAGTCGGCGCCTTGAACCACAAGGTGACTCTGGCTGTCAGCACGCCAAGAGAACCCACCTGCCAACGCATTGGCAAAAGCCGCTCCAAGTTGTGCTGTTGGCAACCCAGAACCCAGAGTTGGCCAGGGCGCTCCAAAACGATGGTTTTGAACCGGCTTAGATCAGCGTCCATGACCATGTGAAGCATCGGCAAGCGAAGGTGATCTTTGATCCAATTCTCGTCTAGAGTAAGAGGAAACCAAAAGTCCGCGCCCTCCAGGGCCAAGTAGCGTCCTGATATAGCTATTTGAGACGGCGTCCATGGCATGCTTGCAAGCGAACTGCGTTTTCTATTCCCTTCATTCGCTGCCGCGGTCTTTGCGCTTTTGTACGTCGGTGTTGTCTCTCACGAACGGCATCTCTGTTGCCCTCGTCGAGGTTACCCCCCGGACACTGCGCAGCTATTTCACGACAATAAGGATGATTGTGCTTGAGTGCTATGGCATGCTAGAGTCTTTCTACGCAGTGTCCTATTCCAAGCAAGCAGGCGAGGCGTGAACTTTAGCTAGCTTCGTTTCAGAGTTTTAGCTAGCTGAGTTTATTGTTTTGTCTTGTAAATATTAGAGCAAGAATGTCGCTGGCCAAACGAACGTGCGCAGTGACACTCAAGCCGACGAGGGTTCTAGCCTTGCTTGGCCAGTTTACTATCATTATTTGTAGAATCTGAGCCAAGCAGCCATCGAGCCTACTAATAGTTAGGATTGATCTAAGTTAGCTAGTCATTCCCATGGTACGTATGTAAGCTCTCATTCACCCAAGAGAAGGCTTTAAAGAAGTCAACGACATAAGAATTAGGATGTGGACGACCAACATAAATATCGGAGGGCGTGGGCGGGGTCGAAATCATTATGATCATCTCCATTCCCCTCGGAATAAAGGTGAACAAATGTCGCCTGGTCATTGTTGGGCATGCTTAAATTGCATTGCCGTTCTTATCGGAAGTGGGCTGTTTTTGAAACTATGGTTTGGCTACGATTTGGCTGAGCTACGGATCAACTTGGAATACCTCTCGCCTATAAATGGCACCTGCACCGTGCTTGAATCGCAAGTCGACGCGTGGGCATGCTGCTCTTACCAGCATTCGCCGTCTTGCAATTGGCAGTGCTCGGGAACGTCGTGCAATACTCTCATGCAAAGATACGACGGCAGCCGTGAGACTTGGCTCCTCCAAGACACCAGTCGAGCTGACCAGTATTGCTGCGACTCAGCGTGTTGTTTCCACCAGACTTGCGTCACGCATCACGACGACGGCGATGATCACTACCACCACCATCGGCGGCTGGGTGAATCTTCAAATGCCGCCCTTGAGGGGAGCAGCAGTACCTCATGCCAGTGTGACATGTGGGGCACGGAGACGTACCATTTCGAGTGCGAAACTTGCTACGACGGTGTTGTAGAGCTGGCTTACCAAGAGGTACCAACATCGAACGCGATGGCCACTCCTGCAAAGCAGCAGCGTGGTGAAAAGGTAGACACGACGGCAAGGTCGTCTCAGCATCCTGGTCCGTGCTCGGGTTCCACTTCTCAACACTGCGCTCAAGGCTTTGTGAACGACCACCCAGTCGGTGCGAAGAGGCCTTGCTGGTACGATCCAGCAGCCCCAAGCCAAGTAGTCATGCGGCGCGGCTACACCGGCTGGCGCTGGCTCATGACCCTTGCGAGCTTTGTGCTTGCGCTTTTAGGCTGTGGTTGCTGCTGTTGTCACTACCGACCCTGGGAACAACACTTGAATGGCAGAAGAAGGAGGTATGGCTGCTGTCCGTGCGGCGCTCATGAAAGTCCCACTGGCTTGCGTGAGGTGGAGATGGCAAGTGGTGCCCCAGCTCCGAGCTACAACACTACCCTAGTTCAACCATCAGGTAATACCATGAGAGCTACGTATGGCACCACAGCACCAGCGCCATCGGAACCCGTTCTTCAAGCATATGTCGTACCGGAATAGCTTTTGTTATCATGAAATGTTTGGGAGATGCAGAGCATGCTGCGATTCGTTCAACCTTACTCGTTTGATTAGAAGCCCCGTTACAACAAGGCACGGCACTAAGCGGCTCCTCGTGCGTTTGAACCGAGTAGGGCAACGAGAGAACAAGCAGCAAGTACATTATCGATAACACAGAATGGAAGTAGCACAGTAGCACGCTGGCACTTGCGCTTGGGCTATACAAAAGACACATAAGCCATTTCTGTCTCATTCCCCTGCCCTCTCTCTGGCTCTCTGGGTCTTTGGTTCTCAAATGCCGGTTTAGCAGGTTCTGTGATATGTAATATGTGATATCCATTACCATTATCCTTCATGCTTATGCTTCGCGTTGTTTGAAGTTAATGACTTGGAGCATTAAGGTCAGATGTAATATTTCATAAGAATTAATTAGACGCCAGATGTCTAGGACGCCAGTAATAGGACTAGCACGTAGTTATAACTCACATCCCGGATGTCGGATGTATCTCGGAAGTGGTTAACAACACGGAAGTAGTATACAACAATCAATTAAGCGGAATTCGAAACACAGAACATGCAGAGCACATAGAAGCAACAAAGCCAAGTAAGCCCCGGAGCCCTGTTAAAGTCCCATCTAACTCAGTGCTTCCGCTCTTTTTCTCTCTCTCTCTTCTACTCTGAAGATCCGATCTGCAATGAGTTGGGTAACAGCAGCAGTGCGCAGTATCTTTTTCTATACACACTTTCCCGCCGTTGACTCTACTTTTTAAAGCGGAGGCAGGAGGGCGGACGTCTCCGACGCGTCAAAAGCTTTCTCGCGGGTGGAGGCCGACTTGGTGACCAGCTTGTTGAGGACCACGAAGGCCGAGCCCAGCACGGTGCCCACCACCGCCACTGCGGAGAGGGCGCCCGTGAAAAGCTCCGTCGACGAGCGGCTGTTGACTTGCGCCATCACTGCCTCCAGCATCGAGGGCTGGCGGGACTTGGCAAACGACGAGGTCGAGCTGCAGGCGCCGTTCCCGAAGCCAATTTTGTTGTTGGTCACGTCAAAGTCCACCACTTTGCCTTTCATGCCAATGTTCCCGAAAATGCCCAAGCTCGACTCTTCGAAGCCCCAGTAGTAGCAGCTGCCGTACTCGAGCAAGTAGTGCTCGGGTTTCAAGGTCACGTTGAAGGTCTCGGCGCCACTGGTCGACGATTTGGCAAACGTGTATGTCATGTCGGGGAAGCTCGAAATTTCCGAGGCCGATGCACACGACTCCCAGTTGTAGAACGAGGTTGAGGTGATGCTCGAGTCGTCCACCGCACTCGTCACCGCCGTCTCGATAGCTTTCACGGTGGCGGTGGGCAAATAGTGCAGGGTGGTGCCGGTGTCCACCACCAGGCCTCCGTACAAGTTGACGTCTTCCACCGTCACCGAGGTCGAGCCCACGCTCATGCCCGAGGTGTAGATCAGGTAGTACCCGTAGTACTCCCCGAAAGTCATTTGGGTCTCGGCGTACGACATGTCCCCCGAGACCAGGTCCGAGTCCAGGCCCCCAATGCTGACGTCAGCGTCGTCGTCGTCGCACATGGCCACCGCGAACGAGGCCCCCGAGAGAACGCCGCCGGAGTACAAGGTGTACAGCAGCGGTTCGGCGGCGACCGAAGAAGTGCTGCCAACGCTCCGGGACGAGCGACTTGAGGAAGTCGAGGTGCAGTCGTCCTGCCAGGAATACACAAATAGTTTTTTTTTTAAGGAAGTAGTGAGAGAAGGGCGAAGAACGGGAATAAGGAAGCAAACTGAAAGAACTGCACGCCAAGTGTTTCGCCATGAAAAAGTCGGAAGAAGCAAGAAAAAGAGCAAAAAGACTGGACCACAAATTACTCTCTTACACCACGCATACTTTTCGAATAACTGTCACGCCATGTGCACAGCCTTCCGCATCACAAACCTTGTAGCTGTTGGCAATGCCCTCGTAAGCCATGCCCAAAATCCCCACGTAGCTCGAGCCGCCTTCGAAGAACTCCTTTTGGTAAGTGATGCCCGCGTAGTTGGCGTTGGTGCCGAGGCCGGAGCCCAGCGACACGTACGACTCCGACACTTCAACGCCCGACCATTCGCCGCTGCCGTAAGTCACTTCAATACACCTTAGGCACGTGTGTGTGTGTGGAGTTGTAGGGGTGCGCACGACACAAGAAAAAGGGAGGATGAATGAGAAACTCGTGTCAGCTTTCCATGCCAACAACAGGGAGAAAAAATGATGTGCCGAACAACTGACAGAACTATTTCAGTGGGAAGACAGCGGCCTGGGCATGTAACTTAGGATCCTCATTCGTCAAACATAACATTATTATCGAAGAAGGGGCGCGCTCGCGCGTGCCTCGTTTGTTGTCTCACATTTCCGGGTCGGACACAAGAGTTGGGTCCAGAGTGGTTGAGGCTTCTTCGCAGTTGGTGCAGCTCGAAATGGCCACCGCCAAATTGGAGCTGCCGCTGTCGAGGATCACCGGGTAGGCCGTCGCGTCGTCGCTGTCTTCGAAGTACAGGTCCACGATCCAGTCCAGCGTCATGGGGTACGCAAAGTACGAGTCGATGTCGGTGTACAGAGACGAGGTGGCCGCCAGCCGCGCGGCCTCCTTGGCTAGGCTCGCCTTGTGCTTTTCGGGCGCTTTCGCCTGAAAGAATGAATCGCACAGACAGCAAATGATGATGATGTGAAATATTAAGAGAAGGGGCGAAGAAGAGGGCCGCAGAAGGAGGGGCATAGATCAAGTGGCACAGGGAAACTCGAAGAAAGCATCGTAGCAAGCACGATAAGTGGCAACAAGCGCCTCGAGCCAGTCATTAGAGCACGAGTAGCCGGTGTCGGGCATCGCCTTTATATTCTTCTTTTTTGAAATCATGCGTGCGTAATGCACATTAGCTCTTGGAAAAGAGGTGGCAACGCATTTCGCGAGAAGGACTCGAGAAAACAAGGCACACTGGCACATACCGCCAGAGCATTGAGATGCTTCACAACACGCGCATTGTCAGATTTAAGGGAGCGCATTTTCTTCTTCATCTTCAGATTTTTTTGCCCCTTGGCAGGCACTGCCGCAGCTGAGGCAACGAGCAGGCATACCGCAGCGCACTTGAGCATGGTGGTTCCGGGTTCTGTATCAGCAGGGGCGCACAAATCAACACCAGTGAGTGAACAGGACGGTGATGATAAGTCGCAGATGCATTCAAATACCGCTTATTATGAAAAGCGTTAAGGCAAGGGCCGCTCTCGATTCTCGGGTGAGCTTGAGGGGCGCACCTACAAAAGTTGACCCGTGAACACTAGAAGCACGACTCCCGAAGTAAAATACAGCTGAGGGCCGTTGAGCACAGTGAATTGGCAGGTTTCCTTGTTCGTTTTCAGTAAATTATTATTATATTATATTAGAACAACTACTGACATACTCTAGCTAGTCGTCTCGAATCAGAGGGTAGATAGATGTTGTGCTATTTTACGTGGTGCAAATGCAGAGCGACGCATGCTACGGCTGCAGCTCTCAGAGAGCGAAATCCCTCTCGTGTGTTTTGTGAGATCCGGATGTTCAGTACGAAGATATGACCTCGTGAACGAGGAGGCAAGTAGCAAGTAGACAAATGCATCTCAGGCACTCTAGCACCGAGTGCAAACGATTCCTCGCTTTCAGAGCTCCGCTTCTCTTATAAACCGTTAATGAATCTGCATCATATTCATCCAGATGCAAATATTCGTCCAGAAGCAAACGCGTATGAATTTTTCTGAAATGTCACTCGGGCTTCATCTCCGGCTTCATCTCCGGCTTCAGAGCAGGCTTCGACTGGGCTTGGAATTCGGCTTTGGAAGGGGCGTCAAAGCAGGCTTCGGTTCTGGTTTCGGGTCTGGCTTCGGTTTTGGCTTCGGTGCCGCCGGCCTCGGCGCAGGGTTCGGCTCTGGCTTCGGTTTTGATTTCGGAGCAGGTTTCGGAGTCGGTTTCGGTTCTGGCTTTGGTACAGGTTTCGGTTCTGGCTTCGGTGCCGGTTTCGGTGCGGGCTTCGGGGCTGGTCTCGGAGCCGGTTTCGGTTCCGGTTTCGATTCCGGTTTCGGCTCCGGTTTCGGCTCCGGTTTCGGTTGCGATGCTGGCTTCCCAGACGATGGGGGGACTGCCTTCGCATCCTCTTCAGGGGGTGATGATGGTGTAACCTCGTCTTTCAGATCCGACTCCTCTTGGCTGGGAGGCGTAGTTGGTGCCACTTTCAAGTGCGGCATGGGCGTAGGTTGAGCTGAGGGTGCTTCCGAGGTGGCAATGATCGTGGGGTAGCCAGTGGGCTGCAGCGAGGGGACTTTCGAAGGGTACCATGAAGGGTGCAAAGTAGGATGCACAGTAGGCTTCAAAGAAGGCTCTAAGGAAGGAAGAGGCGACAGAGAGGGTGCGAAAGTGCCACCAACCAGGCCAGAAAACGGGTTTTCGGGCAGTGACACCGCTGTCTGCAAGGCGTTGGCTTGGGCCTGGAGTTCGTCCAACGATGAAGGCACCTGAATAGAAAACAAGACCAATATAAAAGCCAGCGCACCACCATGCACTTTACCGAAGTCCTTTACTCTGCCGCTTTTCAATCCAAGCGAACTCATGTCGCCTCGCTCTCACAACACAGACATCAGTAGCAACTCACAGTTATCCTCTCTGCCATCACCTGAGGCGTGCCAAAGAGCGGCGACGAATCCACAGCCATGTCCGGTTGGCTGTACTGCAAATGCACTGCGCCCCAGCTCACCACCCCCGTCCCCACCACCAAGAGCAGCACGCTGAACACAAACAAGTCGCCTCGCCCGCCGAAGCCCTTGGAGAGCCAAGGAGCCACCAGGGAGCCGAGCCATAGGCCTGGCAGCACCAGCAAGAGCCGTACGCCGGGTAGGCCACCGTCCGCGGTCCGGTACGCCAACAGAGGTGCTAGTGAGGCCCAGCCACCGAGCACAATGGCAGTCGGCAGCGCCCGGCGCGTTTCGACGCCCAAAAATACCGAAATGGCAAAGAAGGAGGTCACGGCGACCCCTGCGCCCACGTTGGCGAGGAACAAATAACCCGAGGAAAACGCGCAGGCAGACACCGCGAACCACGCTAAGCAAGACCCGCAAGACTGCCTCCGCGCGCCGCCACTCTTGGAAGGGCACGCGAATCGGTGCACCCCACCGCCGCCTCCTAGGCAAGTGCCCACTAGGGCAAGCATGGCTAAAATCACCATGACCCCCCCTAAACTCATCCGCAAGTACGTGGCCAGCAAGTCAACGTCAGCATCCGCCACGAACGGCAACTGCTTCAAGAGCTCCACATGTGGGCCGACAGCGATGTCGTCATCGTCACTGCTACTGCTAGTGATGTTGTTGCTGTTGCCACTGTTGCTTCCATCTGCACTATTGCTGCCCTTAGTGCGCTGCTTTTGCTGCGCATCAGCACCTTGCTCGTTCGCTGCTGCTCCTGCTTTCCTCAAGCGGCGATGTTGCTTCTCATCCTCTGGTGGCGGTGGTGGTGTCACCGCTGAAGTTGCACTGTGATTGGTGGACAGGATCGGCGTTCGAACAACCACCTGAACGTTCAAAGTTTGAGTGCCGAGCAGCAAGCTTTTCAAGCCTGCGTGTTTGGACGAGCCCACGAAGAAGCCGAGCCAGACGGAGGGCACCGTCCAGACCACTGTGCTCCACACGACCAAGTTCACGTTGCGAGTGGACCTTGACAAGAGGGAAGAAAGAAAGAGGAATGCCATGCATTGTATTAAAAAGGAAGCGTGTAAGTAGCTCTAGGCGCGGTCGAGGTTTAGGAGATAGGCGGCAAATCCTTCGAAAAAAAGGAGAGCGAAAGAAGAGTGAAGAGAAAAGAAACAGGCAAAAAAAAAGAGCTAAGAAGAAACCAGAAGCTCGCACCCCCCCAGCCTCCTTACCACGCGAGCGAGCCAAACACCCCGTTGCCCCAAAAGTGCACGGCAGACACCAGCGCAAGGGTCGACAGTGGGGTGTGGGTCACCTCCATCACTTGGTACAGGGGTGCCAGCACCACCCCGGACTGAATGGGGAACCAGTTGGTCAACAGGCCAGCGCCAAGGCCCGTAAGAGGCAACGCAAACTTGGTGGCGGTAGTCATCACGTCAATGTTTGCTCCGCCGTTAGATGTTGCTCCAGCCGCGGAGTCCGCGTTGTTATCATCCGTGCGAGGCTCTGCTCTCCAACCACTTCGCTTCGAGCGTGTGGTGTCATCATCCACAGCAACCGAGGCGGTAGACGACAACGAAGACGACGACGACGGAAGAGTGGCGCTCGCGTGCGCAAAGAGCCGAGCCGTGCCGTGCACTGAAGTCTCGTGCCACAAGCGCTGGAAGTACACCAGGGGGAGCACCAAGAGGAGCATCCACCAGCTGAAGGAGCGGCAGCTGCTCGCGCCCCGCCCCGAGCAGCACACGTCCCGCAGGGGCACTCTTTCGCCGCCGAAGTCCGACCCATAATCGTCTGCGCTCCACGCACTCGCACCGTCGTCGTCGTCATCGTTGTCGGTGCTTCGGCCGAATTCTTCGTCTCGGCTTTTCTTGGTGCCTCCACCTCGGGCGTACTTCCACCGGCGGCGCTGGTCCCGTCGCTTGTCCTCGGGCGTCATCGATTCCCGTTCTTGCCTGCTAGCCCCACCGCCACGGTTCGACCGTTGCTGCTGCCTCTCTCGTTGGCGCTCGTTTCGGCTGCGGTTGCGGTTCTCTTTCTCGGTTTGCTTTCTTTCGGCTTTCGTAGCAGCCAAATTATTTTGCGCTTCTCTCTTCTCTTCCTTTACCACGTCGTCTTCTTCCTTCTTTGCAGCTGCTTCCTGCTTTCGCTCTTTTTTGTTTGCTGCCGCGATTTGTTTCCTGTCCTCCTGTGAAAGAATACGTGCATCGGGATTTTTCACGTTATTGAAGAAGAAGAATAGGTTGAGTGGTGGGGTCACACAAAAAGAGAAGTCTACTATGCACAAGCCTAGCTATTGAGTCCAGAAAAGAAACTTACGAACCTCTTCTAATTGCTTAGCTCTTTTCCTTTCTTCCTTCTCTTCGTTCGTCTGCGCTAGCTTCCTTTCTTGGCTCTGTTGCCGCGCTGCCCTCTCTGCGCGGTCTCTTTCCCGCTCTTCTTCTTTGACTCTTCTCGCTTCTTCTTTGCGGACTTCGTCTTCTTCTTTTTTCTTCTTCTTCGCTTGCTCCTTCTTCCGCCGCTGCTCCTCCTTCACTTTCCGCGCTTCAGCTTTTTCTTTCTCGGCTTGTTTGCTCGCCAATCGAGCGGCTGCGTCCTGCAACAAATCCCACACCAAAATCACTTCCAATTCCCCGAAATCACCGGTGTCGAGGCTACCCGGGCAGGGCCCTATTTCGAACGTGGTGTGCAGCGTGCGGCCCAGCCCTATGGTTGCTAGTGGGACTGCAATTTCGCCTAGAGCACCGTTGTCGGCGGTTTTGTCCTCGTCGAAAATCACGAAACGCACCACTTCGTCCTTGTCTACGTCGCTTCCAAGGAGGTGGTCCATGAGCACCTAGTGGGTGGGCACATTTCATATAAGATCCTCGTCATGGAAGCTAGGAACTTATAGAATCAAGACCATATCATCATTTGTTACTAGAGGGGCCAGCCTCAGTCGTGCAACCATGCCCAGTTGCTGTCATGCATGCAATGCGCTGAGGAAGTTTACGACAGCTTAAATCCCCGACGAGCTTAAGGCATCTAGCCAGGGTCTAGGGTGCAAACCAACCTGTTCATTCCACTCGGGGTCAAGAGTGCGGTACGCTGTGCTCGTTCGACCTCCTAATTCTGAGCCTACGTAGACGCATACATAAGGGTCGCAGCTTGGGCCGTTCGCGAGAGTAAGAAGTGGATTGTCCTCCTGCAGTGTAACCAAAACACACAACGGTTCACGATGCCGACATCAAACGGACAACATGATGTGTTTGAGCAAAACAACGAATATTAGCGACTCAGTGCTCACCTTCGCAACCAAATCAAACGCCCGGACGACAGTAACGGACAGGGATGACATTGTTAGCACACTTCCGCTTATTATCTCATCAGTGACCGTCCTCTAGTCTAGCTTCTGAAAAGCTCACAAAACACGAAATGATGAAATGACGAACAAGACGAACGAAATGACGAGCAATCTGACGTCTCTATTATAATCATCTTGCAAAATACTGCACACCCGCAGATGATCGCAGATCCGGGATGCGGGATTCGAAATTCTTTCGACATCTTTTGACATCTGTCTTAAGAAATGAGAGTTGCGAGTTGCGAGACAAAACAATCCTTCGGAGTTAAGAAGGGCGACCAACTTCATACCTACCCGGAGCGTGTCGCTTGCTCGTTACAATTGTAGTGTATATTTTTTCTAGACTA
>Ga0307930_1003030_pt1 | contig 12522 bp, 9 predicted proteins | sample OrgLakmetageno46_FD_203161 | JGI IMG/M metagenome (GOLD analysis project Ga0307930, IMG submission 203161) | Saline water microbial communities from Organic Lake, Antarctica - #46 | ecosystem: Environmental > Aquatic > Non-marine Saline and Alkaline > Saline | place: Antarctica: Organic Lake... | reverse complement strand
CCCCTCTCCCTCCTGAATCATTCCGCACTTGCTTTGTTTGCGCAACGCACGCGCATTCCCACTTCTGCCCGCAGCATTGGCTTCTGTGCCATTTGGGTTTGTATTAGTTCGAGTTCGAGTTCGCGAGCCCTTCGTCGTCTGGCTGTATTTGCTTAATTTCGATTTGCTTTGCGAAGAATTCTGAGGGGGGGGGCTCACGGCCTTGCGTAAGAATTAGAACTAAGAAGCAAGAGAAGGAAGCAGCGGAGTTCATTTGTTCCTTTATAAAGTATAAAGGTACTTGTGTTGTGTACTTGCGGACATGGCCGTATGAATATCTATTTGAGATCTGAATGGTGAATGGGAGTAACGAGTAAATTCTGAGTAAAGAGCCGAGTGTATGATTTATCAAGGACCCCAAATCGGGAGTCAGAGTTAGTGCTAATAATTCGTGGGTGCTCAAATGTACCGCTTTCTTTAAAAGCACACATGTACTAAATGGCAAACGCCAGGGCCGCAGAAGTGGCAACCACAAAGACAGCAAGGCCAACCAATTCCATGAGGACCAAATTGTCCGATTTGTCTATCGTAGATGAGGTGACGCCGCCGAAAAGAAGCGCAGTAGCACCGCCGTGCAAGGCTGACGAATGCACTTGCATCGGCTCAAGATGGGCCAACGACATCGTATCAAGGGCTTCGTCTCGACCGAAGGATTCGTCCACAGCAGTGCCATAAGTCGCCAAGTGTTCGTTTTCGAGGCGCAGAAAAGCCCACACGCAGCGCCGGCAGATTTCCGCGCCTGCTAACCAAGGAGACAGCCTCACTTGGAGCGTCTTCTGCCAAGCTTCGGAACCCCCTTCTGGGATCAAGGTCAACGCCCAGCAAAAGCGTAAGCCAAGGTTGGCGATGGCAATGACAGTGTAAAAAGCGCGGTTGCGGTACAGGAGCGGCGACCGCCACTGCACTTCCCATCCGTTGCCCAGCAAGAAACTGCCACATCCGCAGCTGATGACATCTTTGCGCCGATCCTGGCTACCATCATGGCTTAATCCTCCAGTTGACGCGGGCCGCACACGAATCAGATCCCAGTCCATGAACACGTCCCAGGTGAACTGGTAGAGAGTGGCGAACACGAAGGCGCCGAGCCATACAGGGTGCAGCTTAGCGTCTGCATGCGCGAGCCCATAGCACGACACGAAAATGGCCGTCGCATACTTCATGGCATTGCCAAGGTGAGGCCACCGCTCTCGTGTGTCAAAGGACCGCTGCAAGCATTGGCAGAAGCGCCACCACAAAGGCAAGAGGGTGATGGCAGGCACGGCCACCTTTCTGAACATCCAAGCGTTGGAAACATTGTCCGTGGCGAGCTCTGAAGAATGGGCTATGGCCCATCCATGAGCGCCACTCAGGAAATACAGCGCCGCAAAGGTTAAGTCACTCAAAGGACGCACGGCAGAGGTAAACACGTCACCCACGAATCCTTCTTTGAATGCCGTTGAGCCAAAGGGAGCTACCATGACCTCCCGCATGGACTGCAGTCAAAAGCAATGAGAAAACATATGACAGATGTACAATCATAAGCCAGCCTTAAGCTACATAAGAATATCAGGAGTAGAGGAAGGTGCCAAGAAAGGAACGCTGCTCTCTTGCAAGTGCAATCACTTTCACGCGCAAACAAACGCAAATGGAATGCTCCACAAATATCACCTCGTAAAGGTCTCGGCGGTCTTTCCAGGGAGTAACCGCGCGGTACGACACGTACAGAAACAGCGACAGGGGGAACAAGTGGGCCAGCGTCGGCGGCACACCCGCAAAAAACACGCCCCGCAAAGCTTTCCAAAAGCAGATGAGGCTGAGCAAGAAGGCAATGAAAAGGTCGAGCGCAACGTTCCACACCTTGATGCAGCATGAGCAGGAGCACAGGGGGAACAAAAAGCAGAACGCACCAATAAGAATCACAATCAACCAACAATATGACACGGGTGACAATGATGGGTTTGCAGCGATATTTCTGGGCAATTGGCTTGAAACATGAGGAGCATCACTTCATTCTCCCACGACGCCCCCCAGGAGTTGTGACTCGTTCAGTGATGAGATCGCATTAAGATGAAAACATCGCACGCTTCTCAAATCAAACACACACCTGAGCTGCGCGGTCAGTCCCGGGCTGCGCTGGAGGCATCCGCAAGAAACGCTCGTAGTCAATACCGTAATTTTGCCAGACCCGCAAATCCATCCCCCAACAGACCAGGAGCAGAATCAAGTTCCCGAGGCCGCGGTAGACCTGATGAGCCGAGCCGAACATTAAATTAGTGCAATACTGCAACCACCATGACATGGAGTAATCTCATGTTACTTAAAAATAACTTAGACACCAAACGGAGATTCATACACACTGGTCTCTCTTTCTCACGGCATATCCTCCTATCAAAGCAACGATTTCCTACCCCTTGAGAGAGGTCACATATAACAGCTACCCCACCCCATACGCATGTACCTTGAAAGCCGGGTCATGCCACACTTCTTTGCCCACGTCGTCGTCCACGAAGCAATCCCAGAGCACCCACACTAGGAGCACAAAGGCAACACCGAGCCGTAGACCCAAACCCAAGGGCCCGCCACGGCTGAGGGCGCCGCATAAGCCCCCACCCCCACACCATCCACCTAAGCACACTGCCGTCCACGCCCGCTCTGCTCGCGCCCACGCACTCGCACTGCTCCTGCTTGCACCTCTTATGTTGCCTCCACCACCGTAGGTAGCAATTGCCTTCGGTGCGACTGATCCAAGGTGAGTCGCGTGGTGGTAAGCGAGGGCCGTGCGCGCTACTTCGATGTCTCCGTGGCAGAAAAGCCCCGCGTACAACTTCACCAATTCCACCTCGAAAGCTCTCGTAGAAAGCGCTGAAGTTGCCGTGTGGGTCGACTGGTCGGTGTTGGTGCTGTCTGTGTGCCGAAAACTAATCGCAGCACCATTGGCAGCATCACTCGCGCTGCTGCTGCCCACAGCGTGCTCTGCAAACAAGGCATGGCTCATGGCGAAGAGCGAAAATCCTTTCACCACCGACACACGGCCCTCTACTCCTTCAACTATGTCTCCACCTGGACTACTGCTGCTATGAGGCGCTGCACCTCTTAACTCCCGAGCTTCAGCGTCAACCACCTCTTCAAGCGCTGCGTAATGGGCAATGACTCGCTGTATTGCGCTGTGGTTGCACATGCGAAACGCAACCTGCTGAGCGTGTTCGATGTAAAGCTCAACAAGCAATCCCTTCAAGCGAGCCTTGAGGTAAGGATCACCGGCACCGCTGCTAGAAGACCCAGCTGTGCTTCCTCCATGAGCCAAGCGCTTGCACGACACAGCATAGTTCGCAGCAAGCTCCTCAGCTGCAACCAAGCCAGATGATAGCTTTAACCTTTCGTGGTGCAGAAAAGCAAGGGCGCGGTCAAGTTCATCGACCAGTAGTGCTGCGACACGCCGGTGGCTCGCTGAAGGCTGCAGAGATGGCGGCAGCTGCGGCGGTGGCGGCGGTTCAAAACCTGGAAATAACGCAGCAGCGCTTTCGAAGTTCCCACCTTCAGGAACGCGTGCGTGGCCTCCATGTAAAGTTGCATCCTTAGCTGCTGACTCCACTGCCGACAATAACGCCGGTTGGTCTGAACGGGCAGGAAATTTGAAAGGCATCAACCATGAAATCAAAACGTTTCAATAGCCCCTGGACAAGACGAAGTGTTGACCGCAAAGGAAAATGTAATACAGTCTTACGCTAGAAGTGGAACTATATTCTTATGGAGCCGCTAGTGTTAGCATACAATTCCGCGACTCGCACATACCGAGGCATTGCACCTGCCACTCCTCTGGGAGCCTTTCAAAGCCAGTTTCTGCGAAGTCAGAGGGCATCCTAATGCTCGCTTCGAAGGTGGGTCACATGACGGCCGAGGAGGCTCATTTTCTCGTTTTCGACTGCGATGTTTTTTCTTCTTCTCTTCTTTCTTCTTCTTCTCTTTTCGTGGGTTTACGCGAAGAGTGCTGGAATCAAAGTCACTGAAAGCAAACTGAACGGCGGCGTTGGGCGTTGGGCTACGAGGTCGAGATTGCTTGATAGGTGAATTCAAGGCTCGCGACCGACATGTCCAGTGTGGCACTCGTCCCACGCGATGCTCCGTGCTACGACGGAAGCGAAGTTTGCTTCGTGGACGGAGATCACTTCGTGTACCAAGCTGGAGCAGTCCTACGTGTAGCGTCGGCGCGCAACGGCAAAACTGAGGGCTTCATCTACCCAGCGGAGCCCTGTGCGCGTGGTATTACTGCCTATTGTGCATCAAGCCGTGGCGGTCTTGTTGCGCTGGCTCGCCGAAGCGTGCCGCCTGTAATTGACGTGCTCTGCTGGCCGGGCGCTGGCGCGGCCGAGAAGGACGGCAAACCACCCTACAAACAGGGGCTACTTGCCCGGGAGCGGCGGGCGATGGCGCGTGGAGGCGCAGGCCTCGAGTATGGTGGCTTAGCTTTGAGCCGCAATGGGCAGCGGCTAGCAGCCGTCAGTTCGGTGGCCGACGCTGTCCTTACCGTCTGGGACGTCCCTAAGGCTGGCAACAGCGATGGTAGCAGTTTCGACAGTGGTGGCAGCGTTGGCAGCCTTAAGCAAATAACTTCGGGTGGCGAGCCAGTGGAACCATTGGAAGCTACTTTCTTGGCGTCCGTAGAGCTCCCAACTGCATGCGACACGGTGTCCTTCAACCCAGCCAACCCAAACATGCTCCTGTGCACCGCCACTTCCGCCCACCACGATGGTGTTGGTGGTGGCCACGGCGGGGGATGCTTCATCTACAAGCTCGCCACCTCCCACGGGCACACCAGCCTGACACTCGTGGAGTGCAACTTGACGAGCTTGCCCGACCCCCACGTGCCAAGCGAGTCGGACGAGAATGAGGGCGAAGAGGCGGACGGGTCTCAACCCGATGACGAAAGCGGGTGGGGCACGCGACGCACCAATGGGGGCGCCGATCGAAACGACGACAACGGCAGTGCTGCGTCCAACGCGAGCGACGACGAAGGTGACGACGAAGACGACGACCACGCAGCGCTTCAGGGCCACCACAGCCACGCCCACGGCCGCCTCAGCGTGGGCGCTGCCGTGTGGGGGCCCGGCGACGTGGTGTACTTGGGCACGGGCGCGGGCGTAGTGGGGCGCTTTGACGCTGCTACAGGGGCGCTGCAGTGCGCGTGGGCGCGGGGCTCCAGCAACAAAATTGCGCCTTCGTCGGTGGTTGGGCTGGTGCTGACCAAGGACTTTCTGGTGGTGGCGTCCAAGAGTCGCATGCTGTACTGGCTGGACGCCACGGAGCTCAACTCCATCGAGCACACGGCCACGGTGTTCGGCATCTCGAATGGCGCTCCGCCAGAACGCATTGCGCGGCTCGGGCATTCCCCCAACTACCGCTACCTGGTGGTGGCGACTGCCGAGGGCACTTTGCACTCACACGCGATTGAACCGCCAGCCGACGAGTCGAAGCGCAGCGTGAGCACCGGCATGCCCGACATATTGCCCATAAGCAGCGACTTCCACGATGGGTTCGTGCTGTGTGCGGCCAGTTTAGCGGTGGCGCGGCGCGGCGTGCAAAGCGACGCGTTCTTTACAGGGGGCAGCGACGGCACGGTGCGCGGGTGGTGGGCAGAGGACTCTTCGCCCGCGGTGGCGCGCGTCTTCCGCGCTCTGCACCCTTACGACGAAGACGACGACGCGAGCTCCAGCTACTCGGGCAGCGAAAGTGGTTCGGTGGAAAGCAGGGGGAGCCGCCGCAGCAGCCGGTCTCTGCAGCCGGGGTCAGGCGGCGCCTTAGAAGGCCTTGGCGCGGGTGAAGCTTTCGACACCGAGGACGGCAACCAAGCGTTGGACGAAGCTCTACAGGGGATGGCCGAAGTGCAGGAAGACGGCTCGGAGCACTCCAACGACGACGAAGACGACAACGACAGCCCCGACGCGCTGAGCCCGGTGGCGGTCACCTCTCTGGCAGCGCTTCCTGGGCGGCCGGTGCTCGCGGTAGGCCTCGCCGATGGCCAACTGAGCTTACTGTTGGCGCATTCGGTAACTCCCCTGCACTCGAACGGAAGCCTAGAAGCTCAGCTCGAGCTCTTGCCGCTGGACCTCAAGCAATTTAGCCGTCGGCCGGTGACACACTTGGCGTTCAGCACCCCGAGGCGCAAGGAGCAAGTGTCGCTGTTGGCCGCCGGCTGCGCTACCGACGGCACCATTCACATCGTGGAAATGGCGGAGCCTTCGCAGTTTGAATCGGTGAGTCCTGCACACCTAGGAGTAGTAGCTAGACATTGCACCTTATGTTTCATATTGTTGGTATTTATTTATGGAAGTGGTGATGCGATTCAATCAGAATGATCTGCACACTCATTTCTTCTTTATTTCTTGATTTCGATACACCCATCATTCGTTTGTGCATGTGTTTGTTTGCTGTCATGTCTCCATTTCTTTGCTTCTCACTTCTCACTCTCCCTTTCTTTCTCTGCTCTGCTCCTCGTTTCATTTGCTAATAGGCTCCAGTTGACCTCGAAGATACCGAAGCGGTCGAAGCTGCTCGTCGCGAGCGTGAAGCGTCCCTGTTCCGGGTGATTGCGCGCATCGAGTGCGCAGGCAGCGTTGACGCTCATGGCCACCCCGCGCAGCACGGCAAACCTCCCGAGGACATCGACGAAGACGGCCACCACCACCACCACCGCCATCATCATCACCATCATCATCATCACATCCGGATTTCGTCGCTTTGCTGGTCCGATCCCGAAATCCTTCTCGTGGGCACTTCGGATGGTGCCCTCACCGCATACGCGGTGCCACCTCCCCAGGGCAACAACTATTCCCCGGAGATGATCGCGCACCATCCTCTGCCTCCACTGGCGTCCGTACATGTGCCTCACGCCGCGCAGCCTCACCCGCATCGCGAAGACTCGCACCACCACCACCATGCGCCTGCCCGCTGGGCCACGCAGATTCAAATCCACCCTACCCATGCGGGGCACACTTCTCACGCGGACCTCCCCCCGCCCATCGTGCAAGTGTTGGCGATTCCTTCCGTCCCCAAATCCTTGACCAACGCGGCGGAAAACGCGGTGCCTGGCCTCGCGGGCGGGGGTCTGTTCGTCTGCACGCCCGCCGTGACGGCGCCCTCCTTGCTAGCATCGGGGCCGCATGGAGTTGGGGGCTGGAAGTCATCGCTCGCTGCGGCGCATCATGGCACGGTCCCTAGCCCTCACCCAGGCGAGTTTGGTTTGGTGGCGCCCTCTCTGCCGTGGGCCATGCACTCGTCTGCCAAGAAACACTCCTCCAAGGATCACCATCACAGCGACGCTTCGGCGATTGCCGCTACAGCGGCTGCGGAGGGCGTGCCTGACCTCTCAGCGGGCCATCCTCGCGGTGTCACTGCCTTAGCGCTCGCACCCCCGGGCACAGGGGGGCACAATGGGCCGGGCCAATTGGCCATGAGTGGGGGTTTAGACGGGTCCCTGGCACTGTGGATGCTAGGTGGGCCTGACGGCCATGCCCCACCGCAATGCATCAACCTCGTGCAGCCCCATACTGCGCCCATCGTCAGCTTAGCGTTTGCGCCCTCGGGCACTGCGGTGATCTCAGCCGCGCTCGACCGCAGCGTGGTGGTGACCACCCTCACTGGCTTGGCACCTGCGTCGCTGGAGGGGCAAGGCCAAGAGACCAAGTTTGAAGCCGGCGCCGCCCGCAACGCGCCAGGATCGCGTGGCGCTGCAGTGCACCAGTTGGAGGTGGTGGCCAACACCAAGGTCCTGGTGGACGGCTTCGTGCGCACCGCCTTGTTGCGCCGCGCCAGCACTCTGGAGGCCAAGACCGCGGCGGCCAAGGCACAGGGGGAAGCCAATCGCCTCTCGATGATTTCACTCCAAACCAACAACGAGCTTTCGCCGGTGACCTCCAAGCGCGTCGAAGACCTCGAAGACAAAGTGGGCGAGCTCGCGCTCGAGAACCTCGACGGCCCGCTTCCGTCGCCTGGCTCAGCCTTAACCTGGTGCGAGTCCGCGAAAATGGGCCACATCGTGGGGACCGGCAACAGCAGTCAACAAGGCGCGCACCTCTTTCCCTCCGAAGACAGCGACGGAAACAGTCAGAGCAGCCGGAGGCGCGCGCGGCAGAGTTTGGAAGCCTCAGGTGACGACGAGTCAGACGACGAGGACTACGACGAAGACGAAGCGGGCGACGTGGCATGGCCCCAGGGCAGTCCCGGTCCCGGCTCGATTACCGGCACGAAAAGCGGGGTGGGGGCGATCAAGGACAACTCCGCGGTGATCGACCTCGCGATGCGCCTCGAGGACTTGCTCGAGAGCAACGACAACGCGAGCGAGCTCGAGAAACTGAACCGTCACGCATTCGTGGTTGACGTGGAGAGGCGCGACGCCACCGTAGCCGCCAACGTGGCCAAAGCAGCGGCCGTTAAAGCTAGCTTGCTCGATGCCGACCGCGTGCGCGATTTGGTGGCAGGGCGGGTGCGGCAGCAGGCGGTGGCGTCGATGGAAGTGCCCCTGACCGAAGTGCGCAGCTTGCACAACACCAAGATGGCAGTGGCCAACATGCCCTTAGCCAAGCCCAAGGCGGCCCAAGCTCGTTTGCTCGAGTGCGCGAAGCGGCTGCGGTTAGTGGAGCTCCGAGAAATGCGCCTAGTGCAGAGGAAGGACGCCGCCGCCGCCCGGGCCGCGGCACAAGCTGCGGTGAAACGGCCCAAGGGCAGCTCCGACGCCAAGCACGCGCAGGCGGTGGCGGCGGCCGGCAACGCTGCCGCAGGGCAGGTGATGATGCGGGACCGACGGGACGGCGCCTGGCCGGGCCGACGGGACGCCGTGCCGCAGCAGGTGAGCTGGATCGTGAACGAGGGCACTCTGACTCCCGTGATGGACGTGGTGAGCGTGAAGAAGCTCGAGCTGTACCCCCCAGACGACGGCAAAAAGAAAAAGAAAGGCGGCGACGACGGTGACGGTGAAGGGGGCGAAGGCAAGGGCGGCGAAGAAGGAGCCGCTGACGACGACGACGACGAAGAGGACGAAGACAGCCGAGCCCCCGAAGTGGAAATGGACTTCGAGCCCCCTCCGCTCGAGGAGAGCAGCGTCTTGACCTACCTCTACCCCCCAACGGCGCTCTTCACCAAGGCGCAGCGGCGGCTTCAAGTGCTCTTCTTGCAGGAGCTCGAGCGCGGCCTGAAGCACGCGTACAATGTCCACGTCACTGCTTTGGCCAGCGCCAAGGCCGACGCGGTGGAGCGCATCGACGAGCGGAACACCCGACTGCGCGATATCGCCGTAGCCCTGAATCTAGACCCAGAAACTGAGTCAGGAGCCTTCGTAGTGCCGCGGGACCCTCGGGAAAACCCCGACGACCTCTTGGACGTGGCCGAAAGCGAAATGACCGAAGTCCCGTACGAGACGGAAGCATTCAAAGCCGCCAAAGCTGCAGCGGAGGCGGCGCGGCTGCAGGCGGAAGCGGAGGCCAAGAAGGACAACATTGGCGAACGCGCGCTGCAAGACATGATGAACGGCACGCTCGAGTCGAAAGTGAAAGGCGCGCTGGAGAAAGTCATGCGCCCGATGCCCGACTGGATGCTCGAGTTCGTAGCGGCGGAGAATGAAGAGCCCGGGGGCATGGAGGGCCTAGCTGCCATGTCAGAGACCCAGCGGGAAGAATACGATGCCTACCTGGAGGAAGTCGCCGCGTTTGAGGCCGCCGCGGCAGCCGAGAAACTGGCCCTCGAAGAAGAGCGGGACCGCTTAAAAGCGGAAATTCACGACATTTGCGTCAACTTCGACGCGCAGGTCTTCCAGCTCCACAGCTTGCGGGTGCACGCAAGCCTCGCCGTGGCCACTCAGGGGCTCTATTCCTTGCGGCTCGGTGTAGGGGTCATGCAAGGCGAGGCTTTGGCGGCGGCCGCTGCTGCTTTGCACGGGAACTTGTCCAAGCTCGAAGCGCAAAAGGCGGATTTAGACGCGCAAGCGGACCGGTGGCATGCCCAGGTAGATGCCGCCAAAGAGTCGCTGCAAGTGCTGTCTGAAGAAGGCAACCGGCTGGACAAGGGCTGCCGGCGGCAGCTGCAAGAGGCAGCGGGCGAAGACAATGCGTTGCCCAATGACGTCATGCGGCACCTGCTGTCGCTCTTCAACTTGCGGAGGTCTCCGCCCCCCGTGGCCGAAAAGAAGGATGCCGACAAGGCAGGCCGCGGCGGTCGCCGAGGGCAAAGCAGCATAGTGAAGAAGGCCAAACCGTCGCTGATGGGCGCGGCGGGCATGATGATTGGGGCGCGGCGCGAGCAGAGGGAACAAGGCGGCTTCTTGGGCTTGCTGAAGAAAGCCTCCAAGGAAGACGAAGCCAAAAAATTAGCGGACAAAGCTGACCCGTTCGTAGCGTTACGGGAAGCTGAAGACGCCGCGGCGTCCGCCTCAGGAAGTGAAGCCGCCAAAAAGAAGGCCTTGGAGGCATCTGCCGCGGAAGCAACGGCGCTCGCCCCCCTCAACGAAGAAGTGGACCTGCCCGAAGGCATGACAGTTCCCCCCTTGGTGTGGGTGAAGCTCAACGAACAGCGGCAAGCCAAGATCAAAGTGGAGCTGGAGATCAAAGCCCAGTCCAAGAAAGTGACCGACATGCGGAAAGCAACGGGCACTATTGACAAGCGGGACCGGGCCATCGCGCGGGAAGTGGCACATGTGCAGCAGCAATTGGACGAACTGGAGCTGCAGGCGTCGGAAAACGCCAAAGATTTCGAGCTCTTGTGCAACCTGGCCAGTGGGCAAAACGAGATGGTCGAGTTTGACGGGTCCCCGTCGTCCTATGCCGCTGAAGTCGCCAAAGCAGAAGAGCATGCGTTCCGCACGGAAAAACGCACCAACAAGCGCCAACACAGCTCCTCAGAGCACGCCAACGCGCAGCGGCTGGACCGTATTGGGTCTACGGCGTCGAACAACGGCTACAATGGTGGCACCAACCGCACTGACCTTCAAATGACTTCAGCCAGCGGGGAAGGCTTTGGAGTAGGGCGCACGGGGCGCATTGATTCGTCTGCGTCGAGTTATGGAAACGAGACGGCAACAGGACTTGCGGTGCGGGACCGCCAAGTGATGACTTCGTCGAGCAGCCAATTCGGCGGTCCCGGCGCGAGCCCTACGGCTGGTGGTCGAGATGGCGCAGATGGCGGCGGCGGTGGGGGTGGAGGCCCTCATCACGCTCACCGTGGCCCTAGCAACGACACGATGGGTGTGAGCGCTGACATGGAGCCATTATTGGCCCCTCCTTTGGACGGCGGCGTGTTGCTGCCAGTGTCTACCTTGGAAAAGCTCAACGCCCAAGTGCAGGCGGTGGGGCAGGAAAAGATCAAGGCGATGCAGCGGATCAAGGCCTTCCGCAAGCACCTCAACTTGATGGTGTGGGAAGACTCTTACCGGGCCGCCAAGATTCGCGACCTCGAAGAGTTTTACAGCGACTTGTTGCTGCTCCGGGTGGAAAAGTCGGCGCTCGCGGCGATGCGCGGAGAAAGCAAAGTGTTGGATGCTACTGAAGCGAGCGAAAGGGCCGCTGCTCGTTTGGCAGTGGCCGAGCGCGCTGCGCAACAGCGGCAAGCAGTGGTGCAGCAAGGAGTCGACAAGTTGCGCCACAGCGTGCGTGAAAAGCGGGCCGAAAACACGCGCCTCGTAGCGCAACTCCGAGAGCTGGAAGCGTCGGTGAACGCGAGAGAAGCCATTTACAAGACCCGAGCCGAGGCTGCAGGTGGGGAGCTTTCAGCTGCCGCCTCTGCGGCGCAGCGCATGAAACGAGTCATGATGCGGCGGCGGCTTTTGGACCTCGCCAAAGCACAAACCGACGAAATCAACTTTTTGCGGGGCGAACTTGACCGGTTGCGCGAGCGCACCTTTCCGTCCTTTGCGTCTGCAGCGAGACACCGCCTCATGCCTCCTGATGAGCTCATGTAAGGCGCTACTTACCAGGGATCTTTTGCGTGTGAGATCTGAGTTAAAAGTAAGAGCAGGCCAGATGCAACCGCAGACAGGATAATCTACGCACAAGTAAAATATGCTGAATACTTCAAGTGCCTACATAAACCATTGAGCCACGCGCCATCTAGATAAAAGAGCACAGAGTTCCGAGGTAATTCTTATTTAGTAACAGTACCTGCTTTATATAAATACAAACATATGATGCACATAAATATCGTAAACTGGAAATGGACTTAATATGCATTCGCGCACGGCGAATTGCTATCATCCATTCCATATATTGGAGAAGTAGGGGCATTATAAATTACAGCTAGCAAAGAAGCAGGCGTCATCTTAATCCCACTGCCTCGTTTGATGTGGCGAGAGAACCACCGATAGGTAACTGGGGTGTCATCGACGCCGAGTTCGTTCGCAAATGCATCGAAAGGTTCGCATATGATGCACCGACTTCATCGTTTCTCTCACCTTCCCCAGAGCCGCCACTGTTGTCGTTAGATCTGTCTAAGGACGATCTTCCGACTTTTGGCGGATCTACTCGT
>Ga0307930_1003029_pt1 | contig 12522 bp, 4 predicted proteins | sample OrgLakmetageno46_FD_203161 | JGI IMG/M metagenome (GOLD analysis project Ga0307930, IMG submission 203161) | Saline water microbial communities from Organic Lake, Antarctica - #46 | ecosystem: Environmental > Aquatic > Non-marine Saline and Alkaline > Saline | place: Antarctica: Organic Lake... | reverse complement strand
CAATGCCCCTCTCCCTCCTGAATCATTCCGCACTTGCTTTGTTTGCGCAACGCACGCGCATTCCCACTTCTGCCCGCAGCATTGGCTTCTGTGCCATTTGGGTTTGTATTAGTTCGAGTTCGAGTAATGAGGCGGGATTGAGGTTGAGGGCACCCCCTTCCCCCGCTCCTATTGCCCAAAACTCGCCGTATTTACAACCGCCAGGTAGTGCACATGCACCTCCATAGCGATTCACGCCACAAAAAACATATATACAACAAGCACAACGCCGACTTCGCTTTTTTATATCATTCCCGCGAAAGTTTTGTTGATGGCGATGTCCAGCATTTCCAGCCGAATCTTAGGGTCGGTGCAGATCCAAACCTCGCCATCTGCAGTGCCAATGAACAGGTACTGGAAATCTTTGCCGAAAGTCAAACTCGTAATGGGCGACTGTACCCCTAAATCGCTCCCACTGCTCGAGGATGAGCCCTTGCTGTCAGCAGCAGAAGTGCCCTTGTTGCCACTGGTGGTCGCTGCGCCCTGGAACGCTTTCGAGTGCAGGCACGCCATGTTGTGAATGGAGTACACTTCGAGGAGGCCTTTGCTTCCGCCTGCAATGAGAAGATCTCCCGCTTGCGTGACTGCCATGGCATAAAGAGCTTGGTTGGCGACGGACTCGCACAACAAGTCGCCGTTCACCGAGAACACCCTCAAGCTCAGAGTTTGCCGGCAGTGAACAACCACACAGCCGAGAGGCGCCGACACCACCAGCAGCGACACCGCACCGAAACGACCGGGGTCGAGACTGACGGCACCACCACTGCTGCTGCTGCCTGAGTCGCTGTTGGTGCTCGTGGTGGTCGTAGAGCTGCCGACTAGATTGCGCACATGGTCCCCAGCCTGAAGACGGTGCAGGAGCACATGGCCGTTTGACGCGCCGCTGACCACCAAATCTAAGGGGGTCGACACCGCGAGAGCCGTTACGGGTGCCTCATGGCCGTACAGTACATGCACGCAGCGCAGCAAGCCCCTTTCTTCGCTGCTGTGCCCACCGTCTGCGTCACCCATCCCACTGCTCTCGCCGGCATTGTCGTCGAAAGACTCATCGGCTGTCGCAGCTCGCCCACTGCTTGAAGTGCTGCTGCTCTTCTTGCTGGAGTCGCTACCACTGCTAGAGCTGCTGTTGGCATCGGCAGCCAGAGCCTCGCTCCCCGGTGTTTTCGCAGCAGTCGCCACTTGCAGGGAGTCATTGGCGGCGAGGGCGGAAGCCAAGTTCGAGTTGTCGACGATCCACACCCGGCAGGTGCTGTCAGCGCCCCCTGTAACCACAGTTTGGCCGTCAGCACCCACGTCGAGGACGTTCACGTCGCCGCAGTGGCCGCCCTTGTAGCTTCCCTGTAACTTGAGGCTGGAGGAGTCGAGGGAGTGGCACTTGAAGGCTCCGTCCCAATACCCACAGCTCAGGAGGCGCATGTCGCCAACGTTGGACCCATTCCCACCGTGGCCGCTCCCACTGCTCAAGCCACCGCCTGACCCACTGGCCATGGCAGCACCGGAGCCACTCAACATGCCGGCCATGCCACTGCCGCCGGAGAGAGACACCGAGGTGCACACGCCAAAACTCCCGAACACCGGCCCCAAATCCGCTGGGGATTCTTCACTCTGGGTTGCACTTTCGCCGGTGGTTGCACTTCTCCGCTTCGCTTTTGCTTTGCTGCCGTCGGAGAGATACGCGCCGGAAGGACCAGTTGCGCCCGTGAGGGCGAAGGGAGATTTCGCGGTCGCACGTCCGGGCAAAGGCTTCGTTTGACGGTGACTTAAGGTAAAAGGCAAGCCAGTGCCGTCGGGCATGCTGTTCCATCGCAACGCATTGACCGTCAAATCGCCGTATATGGTGATGAGGCGCTCCCCAACAATGCTCAGGGATTGCACAGGCCCGTGCGGCTTCCCGTCCGCAGGTCGAGCGTGCTTGGGGAAAGTCCAAAACTTCATGTTGTCAATAGTTTCAGGTGCATAGCACAGCGGCCGCATGCATTCGTTCAACGGCAGCCTCTTCGGGTGAGCCTTGGTGAACAGCTGGCTTGGGACTTGACCGTAATGTTTCTGATGGTTGGCCGCTTGTATGCGCTGCATCTCATCTTCCATTCCATCAGCAATGGTCTCATAGCTCATCGGGTGAAACACGTTGTTCTTTTCTTCGCTTCTTTGGTCCACGCCAAAGATCAAGTCCAGCCAGTGGTGCAAGTGCAGGGACACGTACTCGGACTCCAGGGCCGCTCGGCTGAGCCGAACGAACTCCGACGCTCTCTGCTCCGGAGTCTCACCTTTCGCCCAAGGCGGCAAAGTCACGTGATCGACTCTCTTGGCTTCGGCACTCTGCACAGTCCCCAAGTCCCAGGCATTTTGGTTCAAAAACATTTGCGGGAAGCAATACCATTCAGGAATGAGTTCCTTGACGTCGGTCATTGAAGAATTACAGCCCGTCCAACACGAGGCCACTGAACTGAAGAGACGGTCCGAGATGTCGAAATGGCCCATTTGGAAGTCGATGGCGAGGGAGGTGAAAGGCTCTTGACGGAGCAAGAAGTTGAGGGTGTAGCCCGCGGTCGAGTAGTGCGACCCGTACATGAAGGGTTCCATGTCTGGATCACCACGCATGTCTTCGTACCTGCGGGAAATGGCCGGTGATCATGAAGGAGAAAGAAGTAAACCCATGTAGAGATATGCTCGAATCATAGGAAGAAGAGACACAAACACCAAGTAAGAATAAGCACCATCAGAGTAGCAAGGCACACATACATACCGGTCGAGGTAAGACTCGAGGCGATCTTCAGTGAGAGCGCCAATGGGCTTCGACAAGTCTCGAAACTGCCCTTTTGAGTTGTCAACGTTCTCCAGGTCAAGCAAACTGCTTTCGTAGTCTGCCACCACCCAGGGAAAGACAGGATACTGCGACAAGTCATTGAACGACCTCCCAGCCAGCAAGTTGAGCCGCAGGAGGTACTCGAAGTTGCTGATCCGCCGCGACCGCCACGCTTCCACTAGTTTGCTGTCGTGAAGCACTTTGCGCGGCTTTTGGCTGACAGGGGGGTGCCGCAAGAGACCAATGCTTCCCATGTAAGGGCTGCCGCTACTGCCGTTAATGCTAGCACTTCCGCTGCTGCCGCTGCCACTTCCGCTGCCGGTGTTGCTGTTGCTACTGCTCCCACTGATGCCACTACTACCGCCGCTGCTGCTGCTGCTGCCACCGCCGCTGCTACTGCCACTGTTGCCAGTGCCCGCTGCGGACGATGACGTCACTACGCGTTTCTTGATGGCGCGCCAAAACTTCTTGCGAACTTCTGGCAACCCGTCGAAATCCAGGAACACGTCACGGCCGTCTGCGAAGTACAATTCCACCGCCGACTGCTTGAGGCTCCACTTGCGGTTGTGCACTTCCACCAAAGAGTCAAGCCGCCAGGTGAAGGGCTTCAAAAGGTGAGGCGCAATCGGTTCCGCATGCCTCTTTGCCAACTTGGCGGCTACTTTCTCCTTGTCGTGCACGAAATGCGCGCAATAAGGGGTCAAGACCAGGGTACCTGGCACGGCTACGCCTAACATCACCAGCACCACCGAAGATTGAAAGTCTCTCGGCCCTACGCGCTTCGCAACAGCAGCAGCTTGAGCGCTCGCGCTTTGGGCACCGCTTTTCGATGAACTGCCAGCAGCTAACCCGGCCACAACACCACCGTCATCGTCGTCAGAATCAACGTCATCTTCTTGATCGCCATCTTGGTCGCCAAACTCGCCTTCTCCGTCTTCCAAGCCCTCCTGCGCTTCATTCGGCTTGGGTCGAAATAGTTTCAGGTTGCGGGCTGTCTGCATGACTGCCGCTTCGTCTTGCGCGCGTGTCGGAGCGCTCTCGGCAGCGGGCTCGTCTTTCAGCATTTTCTTCGCTCTGCTCGCTTCGTAGGAACAGCCCGCATGGCTGCCGTGCACAAAATTGCGTTGGAGCAACATGCGCCGCCCGAAACAGTCGCGGTGGTCAGAGAGTCGCCATTGCGCAGGTGGCATTGGCAGTTCACCGCTCGTGTCCGAAGCAGCACTCTCAGCTACTACTGGTGGTGCCGTCACAGTGGTATCAAGCACTTCCACCCATGGAGACCACTCAGCTCGCCGGCTCTGTGTCACGATGCTGGTCCAGGTTTTCGCTAACTGGCGAGCCTCAAGTTGGCGCAGCTTCTTTTCTAACACCTCCCGCTGCTCGCCTGCTTTGATGAGCTGCTTTTTGGCCTTGCGCGCTCGTCGCTCAAATTCAGGCTCGACCGCTGGAGGCATCGCAGGAAACGGCGCTAGCGTTGGGGAATTGCCGAGTGCAGTGCCTAGCGTGGTCGGCCGCGGAGCGCGTACGTTGGCTTGACTTGCAACTCCTGGAACTCTTGCTTGAGCTGCCCCCTCGTGTCGGTTGGCAGCGGCAAAGGCCTCGTGCACAGCCTCTTCGAGTTCGCTTTCTTGGTCGCCCAATCGCTGCACCACAGCCCGCACCGTGTCACCTGCTCCTAACGGTTGACTGAGCCACGATAATTCCCGCAGCCACTCCAAGCTCTGCTCCAGCACCACCCGTGCAGCTCTATCGGATTCTGAGCCCGGTGGTGGCGGTGTGGCTGCAGCTGGCGGCACGACAGGCGTGCAGCGCATCAAAGCTGCCAAGTGAGCATCGATGTGGGGCCCAAACGAATTGCGCAACAGATCCGGTTGTCCTGACACCATGAGGGCGAGCACTTGATGAAGTTGCTTAGCGGTTTTAGCCACGCTTGCCACAGAGGCAGCGTCACGAAAAGGAGCTTGCCCTACGGTAGACGGCGCAAACACGAGAGCTTGGGCCTGCCGCAAGCTGGAGTGCACATGTAGCACAGTTAGCACGAGCCAATCGACAGGCGTGGGAGTCGCGGCCCCACTACCGCTACCATTGCTTTCACTGTTGGTGTGCCGACTACTACTGAACCCTAGGCGGTTTCCTACAGAGCCTAGCACAGAAGAGGTTGCGCGTCGGTTGTAAGTGGGCGGATTGCTCTCAGACTTGGCCTTGGAGTTCAGGCTAGGCGAAGGAAGTGGCCCGTCGGTCATGGTCGAGCTTCGCGCAGACGGCATGGCGTTCTTGCGAGGAGCATCACCACCTCCACCGCTGCCGCTGTTGCTACCTTCACCTGCCTGCAAAGCAGACGCTTGCAGGTCTGGCTGTTCCAGAAGCCATTCCACAAGGTGCTTGAGCCGATCAGCGTTCGCGAGAGCTGCGGGATCAGCTGGTGAAATTGAGGCTAAGCAAAGCAGCGACATCTGGAGAAGGGAGAAGACCAGCGGCGGCTGGTGCGGGAATCGCCCCGGCGGGCCCTGAGGCTTTAAACTCCCCTCTGTAGCTGCTGCGAGTTGACTTCCTGCTGGCGGCCACAGCAAGAGGTTAACCAATTCGAGCGTTTGTAGGGCTAGAATTGCGTCGCCAGTGGTTGCAGAGTCCTTTCGTCGAAGTAGCCCTTTCATTTGGCAACTAGCGTTAGATTGGTCCGAAGAATTGGCCGTAGTACTTGCTTCAGTTGCGTTGGTGTGCTGCGCGAGAGTGGAAGGCATGACGAGCTTGGCAACAGCTTCCGGCAAGGTTCGCATGACGAGGGCTGAGACACAACTTTCCTGGAGGCAGGTAGCCGCTACAACGAAGGTCAACTCAATCAAAGCATTCCATTGCGGCCGTCGCTGAGACATGTCAAGTGCACTCCACCCTTCGTTGCTGTGCGATGATGATAATGACTGCTGTCCACTCGTTGGAGCTGCCGGGAGAGTGCCTTCATCGAAGCTTGCTGGCTCAAGAGAGGTGCATACTTTGAGTTGAGCGAGAGCATGCGAGAGAATGCCTCGAAAAGCAGACATGCTGCTTCCCCATTGAGCCAGGTTCGAATCTTTGGGCTTGAGGGCGTGCGATGCTGCCGTGAACACGATGCTCAAAGGAGCTTGCGATGCCTGGCTATTGTTACTGCTATTCCCTGAAGGGGCAGCACTGCCTCCTCCTGCCTGATTTGCTTGTGGCGATACGTGGCTTAGCCAGACAGACCACGCTAGAAGGTCACCGCTCAATCGCGCGCCTTGGTTGAAGGCGTCATTGCGACGGGCCTCTTCAGCTGGCGTCTCGGCGTTCTCATTGTCGTCGCCATCGCTGGTGTCATCATCATTTAATGCATCCGTGCCGAAGGCTCCTTCTCTGCCGCCGCCGGTGGAATCACTCGCCGACGTTCTCTCAGGCATGTCTCGAGTGTCAACGGCCGTGGCAGTGCGCTCTTTTCCATGACCTTCGAAAGAATCTTCCTCGGCAAACGAGACCGTTCGTGCCCCAGTACGACGAGAAGAGTTGTCGCTGGGGATGCCAGAGCGGTTGTTGCTTGCACTGCGGTACCGAGACCCCATTAGAGCGCGCACCATCTTGTCATGCACTGCGCTTATCCATGCAGCTGCCACACCGCCGTACACGTCTGAATTATTAGCCTGGTGTTGGCTCGTGGCGTTGCGAGTCTGACTGGAAGCTGCCTGCCCTGCGACCACTAGATGGGCCAAATTCGTTGTCTTTAAGATAAGCCCCTCGAGATCACGCCACATAGTGTCCTGTTGAGTTTCAGGCAGCGTTGGCAACATGCGAAGCAGCGCGGCGAGAGCGGCAGGGTTCGTGAGGCGGGGCACGCCCGTGAGCTCGTCCGCAATTGCTCTGGAGAGGCCTTGTGCAGGTGGCGGCAAGAAGTAATATTCCTGCAACTGTTTGAAGTCTGTCAATAGAAAGGGCTCCGAGTCGTGTGTTCCTGGTGCATCAATAGCGCGTTCGCGTATGAGACTGTGGGCTTCGATTGCATAGTGCAATGTAAGCGCTGCGACCAGTGAATCGCTCAAAAATGCACACTCCAGCGAGGTCCCATACACGTCACTGGGAATGCCAAGCCCATTTCGAAGGCTCTTAGTGATAGATCGCTGGAATGCCTCACCGCCACCCTCGAGTGCCCACGCTCGCACCGAAGCACTGCCAACTGCATGCGACATCTCTTCGGTCAATGCTCGGCTCACAGCCTCTTCATCCTTGGCTGCTCCGAGGCCAGAAGCACGCACGTCCTGGAGTCGCCATACAGAGTCAGAAGATCCTCCGTCGCTGTCGTCGTGCCACAAAGAAGGGTGCATGTCGGCTGAAAAGCCATGCGGCGACGATGCCGATGAGGTCGTGCTGCTGCTTTCAAGGCGCGATCGCTCAACCGTAGACAACGAAAACGAACCTGCACTGCCTGACGAAACGCGCACCAGCGGTGCAGGCCAGTGCGTGCCGCTAACACTACCGTCCTGAGTTGCAGGTCTAAATGGCCGTACACTACCGCCACTGCCATTCATGCTCGCGCCTACGCGTCCTGCCTTTGTACTGCTAACACTGATGCTAGCGCTACGCCCTAGGTTGCTGCTGCTGCTGCTGCAGGCGCCATAGTTGAGCAACGCAAGAGAGGTCTTGTTAAGCATAGCGCCCAAGAGTTGAAGCCCTAATGCTTGCAGCTGGTCGCATTTCGAGGGGTGGTCAAACATGGAGCGCATGAGCATGGTGGTAGCTCCGTGCCAAGAACCTCCTGCATGCCGTGCGATAGCTTCGACCAACCGGTTTGGAAGCTTTGGGTCTCTTAATAGGTCAAGTATCACGCAACCAATAGCGTGCACACATCGTCGGTTTGGGGCAGCCACCAATAGCCCTAGCATCAAACCAACGTCAAATTCCAATCGGTTTCGCGAGCTTCGACCTCCATTATTCCCAGAGGAGTTGCTGTGCTGGCCATCTGCACCATATGCATTGTCATGATTCAGAGCACTTATGCCGCTTGAGTGTATTTTACCAACGCTGCTCATATCCAGACCTCTGCTGCTCAAGCCCTGGTGATATGAGGAATCGTTGGCGGCATTTCGATCAGCAACAGCAACTAGGCGATGAGTAGCTTCAATGAAGTACGATGCTTCCACTGCACCGAGTTCCGCGACATAATTGGCTGCACTCACCGTGGACCAACCACCTCCTCTTAAATAGTAAGAAAGGTCGGCATCAGCTGACATGGCATCGGCCTCAGCGTCACTTGAGAACGGAGAAGACCTATTCGCAGCGCTGTGGCTGCTGTAAACGTCGGCCTTCGTGAGCGCTTCAAGCACTGCTCGAATGAGCGTGAGCAACATCGCACGCAATTGCCATTCAGTTGCAACTCCATCATAACGATCATTGACGATCTTCTTGTTGTCTCCTGCACTGGAAAGTGGCGCACAGGCACTCGAGGTGGCTAATCGGGCGTAAAAACGACTCGATCGACGTTGTGGTGATTTTGCGGTGTTATTCGAAGGCAGTACAGATTTCTGTGATGAGCTGGCCATGCCAGAAATAGGGTTGCTTTGAAACACGTGGTGAAAGTGAACCACAGAAGGACCGCGCGTGTGCGCTGCTAGCCATGATTGAAGGGGGCGTGGTGTCTCGGATGTTCCAATGGCATCGAGAGGTTGCTGCTGCTGTAGTGACTCCTGCTGCGAAGGATCGTGCGATGCTTCAACGCGACAGTAAGTTTCCTTAAGGACCGTCAAAAGCGGTGCTAAGTGCACTCGAGGCACAAAACGATCTGGTTCCGATCTCACAAGGCTGATGAGCTTGGGTAACACCGAGAGCTGCGTAGTTAAGCTGGAAAGCGACCAAATGCGAAGATCAAAGAGCAAAGAAGTGTCGACAGCATAGCCTAAGCCACCGGGTGCATTTCGTACCGCGGAATTCAAGTCTGAAAGAGCACGGCCAACCTACACCACGAAGAAAAACGTATATAATGAATATTTTCAATGATTGAGGAAACAAAACGACGTGTCCTTAGCATTATCTCACCTCTTTGTCAACGCAGCGACGAAGTGCGCCTTTCTCTGCTGCTCGTCTCAACGCTCCGGCCAGGAGAGGAACGCCGCCCACGCGCAGCATCTCGCGGCAATTGGCATCGTGGCCGCGCAAGAACTTGGCAAAAAGCTGAAGCAATATTGACACTTCAAGTCCCGACACTTGCGCATTGACGACTCCACAACCAACAGCACCCTGAGATTCATTATAATCTTCCTCGTTACTTTCATCGTCGTCATCCCAGTCTTCTGAACCGCCATCTATGCGGCTCAAGAGACTGCCAGCAGCAGCAGTATCATCACAATCGAATCGCACATGGCCTCCCTCTAAACTTTCGCCATCACCACTACTGCTAGCTCTTCGAATTGAGGCAATACCAAAACTCTTGGCCTTTGCTTCCCCGCCAACCGTTTCAGTCTGTTCAGGCACGAAGTCTTTGAAGCGAACGCTGCTGGTAGTGGTGAGCACCTCGTTCATGCCTTCGACCATCTGAGGAATTTCCATAACCTCGTCAAGCTCGTCGTCGTCTTCTCCAGAGTCGCCTTCTTTGCCCATCATTGTGTTAGTCATCCATGCATCTTCATCCGCTTCAAAACCAGCTGCATCAAACGCCGTAGGTGGCACATCGAGAGACCTAGGAGGTGTGCTGTCGTCACTCTTGCCACTCATGTCACTTTGTCCGCGACGGCGATTTTCGCCCCGGCTGCTGCTGTGTTCCGTAGATTTGCCGGCGCTGGTGCCAGAACGAAATCTGTTCTTAGGCGAGTTGATAGTACGAGGCGTTGGAGGTTGGTGCGTTAGAAGAGGTGCAAGAAGAGGGAAGAGTGCTCGGAGGCCACCCAAAGAACCAATGACGTCACGCGCGTCCGTCCCTTCGAAAGACCAAGCAAAGGTGTTGCCTATTAGATGAGCGTGCAGACCAGAGTGCACCTCTAACGCCATGCTCGTTTTGTCAGCACCGCTATGGCTGCTGCCTTCGCCTCCATTGGCAGCTGAAGTCACCCTTGCGGGGTCATAGGCTGAGACCATAAGACTGCCCAGGGTGACGCGGCGACCACCGATAGTAAAATCAGGATCTACATCTGGAGCTAATCGCATTTCAAGTCCATTGCTACCACTGCTGCTGCTGCTGCTATTGTGCCTTGATTGGCTTGTGTTTTGCGTTGACTCTCGGTCTACCCCGCTCGTGGCATCATGCACGCGTTGCAACATCGCGTCGCTGACCGCTTCCTTAAAAACAAACACCGACCCGAGCTGCCCGCTGAAGTCGCGACCGATCGTAGGGTAAAATAATTGCTGCTTCGGGTCTCCCGCAGTTTTGCTTGCGCTTGCAGAGTCTTTGAGGCTCCTTGGCACGGGCACTTCTATCTCGAACCGCGGGAGCTTGTCTACCAGCACAACGAGCCTATCTTTGGATTTCACCCCAAAAACTGACCCTAACGCACGGCCTACTGAGGACGCAGCACTCGAAGACCCGCTGCTGCTGCCACTACCACCATTGTCGCCGCTCCCACTGCTGCTACTATTGTTGCCTTGGGCGGGGCCGTGGCGCACGGCGATGTGGTACCAGATCCCTGGCATCAACGTGATGTTGGAAACGGTCCATTGGCCTCGATCCGCGGCGCCGTGGCTCGCAGTTGGCCCTGGCTGGTGGCCGTTGCCTGAGGATTGACCATTTTCCGACGCGTGCACCACCAGTTCTGCTCCGGAAGTCAAGGGATTCGTTCGCATGAAGAGCGACACCCCGGCGCCCGCAGGAGTGGTGTATTCCCACAAGTAGGTGCGCTCACCCGGCTGGGGCAGCGCGTGCAAGCGGGCCCAGGTGCAGAAGCTGTACTCGTTGCCTGCAAACGGCCACTCCCCTGGCGACATCTGCAGACCAGAGCCTTTACCCCCTAGGGCCCACAGCGCAGGCGGCCTCGCTTTGAGGGCATTGGTGTCGGAGCTCACCATGGTGTCGAGCGCTCGGAGGAGTGGGTGCCGCAACCGGGCTAGCGTAGGTGATACTGAGAGCTCCTCAGGGACGTCACTTCCTCCCGATTCAGCTGCAGCGCTGCTCCCAGCTCTTGGTGTTTCACTACGACTATCGTGACGGCGTTCGCGGCGCAAAATGTCTTGCCAGTGCGGGCCTTGAGCGAGGAGCATCAAGAGGGCTTTGAGCTCACGTACTGTGACGCCGCCCATCCCCACCATCCCTGCCAACTTTGCTAAGCCTTCGCATACCCCAAAGAGGGACTCGTACCGAGAAGTTCCGTCACAGGAAGATATTGTACTGCTGCCGGAAGCAAGGGTGGACGGGGACGGTTCTTCGAGCGCAGCATCAGCTTCACGGATCACAGCTTCTAGCAAGTTCAGTAGATCTTCAAGTAGGGTGGCGCTCGATAATAACGTCGGCGCTCCTCCATCTTCTTTGGGTGTCAGCGACTTTTCAGCTGCGCAACGAAATAAAATGACCACGTAGAGCCCGCTCCGTAGGTACTCGCACACTTCGTTGAGCAGGATCTGACGGGCGTCCGCAGGAAGCGCCATGAATACATCCGGGCGCAGAGCGCGCAGCACCTTTGTCACTGCAAAGAAGGAATCATCCGGAAGATACAAAGAGTGAAAGAGTAATAACGCAAAAAAAAAATAAAGGAACAATGCAGTGGCAAAAGGAAGCTCAAGCTTTGGTCTTTACGCAAGAATGAGGTAGTGGATCGCACCGAACGTCCGCTCATCAGCTTCATCGGCTGAAACACCTTGCTGCCTCCGCACCAAAGCCGCTACAAGCGCTGCCGAATCTAAGCCGTCAGTACTTTCTGGAGCCAGCACCGGAGCCAGCAACTGGCGCATGTGAACCACATTATCCATGAGCACGCTGCTTGGTGATCACCGGGCACGCGCGCACGCGCCAGAAGCCAGATCTGAGGAGCTGAGGAGTGGATACAGCGTGCGTGGGTTCTGGAATTCTTTTCATGACCCCCGACAGGAGGATAGTTTCACAAAAATCCTTTATCTTAAATGGAATTTGGTGGTTCGTTCGTTCGTGGTCGTCGTTTTTTATGTACAGACCTACAGAAAATTTTCGCCGAAAAAATCGTTAGATAACAGTGCATCAACCAATCATCGCTGACAGAAAAGTGCAAAAATCAACGTCTCACTTAGGCAGATAGTCGATGCTGCCTATTAGTAATCGCTCCGTATTCGTGTTGGTGAGCCCTATCCAACGCAACAACTCCGGCATCAAACAACCTTGATCATCAATTTTGACTATGCTTAAGGTGAACCCGTGAGAGTGGCGTTAAATAGCACTGCTTTGCAGCGAGTCTAGACTCTCGTCAATAACAACATGTCCAACGCTCGCTGCTATCGCAATTTGCTTATAATGCCTTGGACCGCAGTAATACGCACCCCTTTCAAAGCATCGATCCATTTTTTTCTTATAATCGTAGGATTTGTGCTTGGATCGCCAATGGGGAAAAATAAGCGATCTGACCCGCGCACGGGCGATCACAAGAAAGGGTCCTACAAGAAGAAGTCAGGGCCAAAAGCAACTTCGAAAGGCGGAAAAGTATCCAAAGTGGTTGCAAGCGCGCGAGCTGCAAACAAAAAGAGCACGTGGAAGAAAGAGAATGCTAAATTTATAGCTGCTCTGGCCC
>Ga0307930_1003026_pt1 | contig 12536 bp, 11 predicted proteins | sample OrgLakmetageno46_FD_203161 | JGI IMG/M metagenome (GOLD analysis project Ga0307930, IMG submission 203161) | Saline water microbial communities from Organic Lake, Antarctica - #46 | ecosystem: Environmental > Aquatic > Non-marine Saline and Alkaline > Saline | place: Antarctica: Organic Lake... | reverse complement strand
ATATGTTTCGTTTCTAGAAACCAGAAACGCCCAGGGCGGTACTTCTATTGTTTCTTGGAAACGAAACACGCGAAAAATCCGGGTTTGTTTCCTATGTTTCCATTTCCCTGTGTTTCGACTTCGACCTCTGTGTGTCCTGTTGTTCCTGTCTGTGGGATAGAGATGAGACAGTTTGGGGTGGTTTCGGGATAGAGATGAGACAGTTTGGGGTGGTTTCGGGGTATCGTTGAGACAGTTTGACGTGGTTTCGGGTAGCGTAGACAGTTTGGGGTCATTTCGGGTCATTTTGGTTCTTACAGTACACAGCAGCACAGCAGCACTGCTTGTTGAAGTCAGCCATACCTTGCTATAATCAAGCTGCGTCAACTTACGTGTGCTTTTCGGGGTATGCGCAGGCGACTCGCTCTCTAGTGGTGGGCCTTGCGAAGATATCGAGGGACTCTCTAAGGCGACCACGAGCAGTGACCGTGGCGTTGGTGGGCGATCTGTATCTTTAGGTCTGCGATAAATAGGGGCTCCTGGGTCATAACCAGCCTGCTGGATTGTTTTTGATATCATTTTGGGAGGCTTTTCCATTCGCTTCCAAACTGCGGAGGAGAAAGGAGTTCTAGTCTGGTCCAGATGGTACTCTCCCGAAACAAAGAAAGACAAGTACACAACAGTCACAGAGGCACATAGTAAGACACTTGAGTTACAGATGCGCCAGCTAATTCGCTCTAGAAGGCAAATTTAGGCTCCCACTGGCATCTTTCCTCTGAGCAAGTCAGCGGGACTGAGTTCTTGTTCATGTGTCACGTCCCAGGTCTACGAGGCATTTCTCCGGGCTATTTTCTGAGCCCCCCCCCCCCGAGGTGGAGTCGGTTTGGCAACTAACAGGCAGGGTTCCATCTAGTCGGCGTCTGGGCTATTTTTACCCTAGTAGAGCACCGTCATAATGTTTAAACTTCCTGTTGCGAAGTGACCTGGGTTGTCTTATTTGGGGCTCTCTCGGCCCAGGGGAGGTCAATTGGCCCCTGGTGCTCTGAGCTCTGAGCGGCATACTTTTTGACTTCTTACGAATGGAACTTCGCGTTTGCATCCCCAAAACACCTCACGAATCATTCTGCACTCGCTTTGTTTGCGCTACGCATTCGTGATAATGATTCCAACGAATTCATTATGGGCTCTTGTGTCATTAATAATTAGATCTACAGTAGTTCATGTTCGATTTTACGTCGCGCTTTTGTCTTCACGGTAGACATTTCTTTTGGGTGTATTCGGTAGTTTGAAACCGTTTATTTAAATCCATCCGACTCCTATTCAAATGCGCGAAACATGTATTGGCTTGTACTAGCGACCTCAGCACATCCAGTACATCCAACTATTGTTCTCGTGCGACGCGCACGTAATCAATTTGGTGCTTTGCCGGGCTCACCGTGTTGGCATCTGGCTCTCCTGGCCAGCCACCGCCCACTGCTGAGTTCAAAATCAAGTAAAAAGGAATAGGCCAAAGGAGGATGTCGTCCACTGGCGTAGGTGGCATTCGCGTAGGCGCAGAGACAGGCGTAGCATCTGTTGTGGAAGCAGCAGTACTCTCACTAACTTGTTCATTGACTTCATTGTGACGATGATGGCGGCCGCTGCTGCTGGATGGCGGTTGGTAAGCACTTGAGTTGACGATCACAACACCATCGACTGCAAAGACAATAGAAGTGGCACTACGCTCTACAGAGAACTCATGAAACTCTTGAGCCCAAGTTGGCCCCAAGTTATAAGAGCCCCACACCTGAAAGTAGAGAACACATCAGGAAGATCAATGTACATCCAGTTGTATTATTTTTCCCTTTTGTTCCCCTGTCTACCACAAGTGTTTTGCTTCTGCCAGGCTCGAAAAGAGAATACAAATGAAGAAAAGAGAAAGTAAAAAGTTACGTGGACACGTATGCTTTTTTTGACAAAAGGAAAGAAGATCAAAACAACGAACGAAAAACCTCTTCGTGGCCGTCGGGGTAAGCGCAAGAAACGTTCGGCCAGTTGCTTTGCCAATGGTAGGTTGCTTCTGCTAAACCATTGCCATCCACCTATACACGCAAATATATACACTCGAATGACTTCCACTAAAACAAAACTGCTCGATCAAAAGACGCTACACACTTAACCTACTCGCTTTCCTCCCCTACTATAATAGAAGTCAATAGTGGAAACAAGCACAATATCCCTATCAAGAAAAAATACACTGCCTCATCAGCCTTAGCTTTGAGATGGCGGATATGATGTGGTACTACCGCTTACCATTTCCATGATGTCCATTTCGCCTTCGTCTGGGTCACACGAGTCGTCTGCAGGCATCATCCAGTGCGCTGGCCAGATTCCTTGCCCACTGCCAGTGCCTACGCCACCGCCTGGCAATTTGGCAGAAATGCACACCCGGTAGGTTCCGTCGTCCGTGGTCCAAGCAGCCTGACAAGCGGTTTGAATTCCCAGTAGTGTGTGAATGGAGTATATGTGAATGAACTCGCGATGAAGTAGTTTGTATCAATCGTGGGCATGCTAGTAGTGCTGCCAGCTTTTTGTTAAGTCATCCGTTTTCAGCTGTAGTCTCACAGTGCTTACGTTGCCATGGATTGAACTCACCTTCCCCAACGTTTTCACTGCGCCCGTGACCCAGGTAGAAGCATTGGTGCTGTCGCGTTGAGACGTTAAGGTCAACACTCCGTCGTCTACAGAAACAAGGCTTGAAAGGCAGGTTGCCGACCGGCACTCAGCCCCGTTACTGCCAGCTGGAAACGGGGCTAAGCAACTACTATTCGCATCAGAGCCGTCGCTGCAAACCTAACGAAGGCAAAGTGCAGCAATTATTTATTTGGTTCGTAGAAGCAATTCTTTATAATAAATCTCTAAAGAATTAAATACTGCTTTTCACAAAGTAGTAGAAGCGTTGACACGGTGATGATAACAATGTCAGAAGGCACAAATGTCAATACCGTTGACCACTTCGATTCATCCAAGCTAGCTCCATCAAACTCGTCGGACCACTCGAGCAAATAGCGAGAGTTGTCACAAAAAGAGGTACCATCCCAGGCAAAAGCTGAGTGCTCTAAGAGCCAAAGCAAAGCTACCGACAAAGATAGCTTCATTTTTTAGCGGATACTTCTATACTTTTCTAATGAGGACGAGAAAATATTACATTAGAATGGAACGTATGCGCTGGAAACTTCTTCATCCAACGATCATCAAAACGCGAACACGCACGCATTTTGCGATTCGAGGCAAACTCAACTCCTTTACTCCCACTGCACTCTATCTACTATCTAAGCTTACCTCATCATTCGTAGACCAAACGAAGGATCGAGTGATTCTTGTGGTCGACGACACCATATCAATGGTCCGAATAACTTGTTGATAATTCATGATGCACTTGAAACTAAGTTACCTTGATCTATCCAACTCAAGCATTTGCCCTACAATAGCAGCTATTTAACTCATTTGATTGATGACGAATGGTACATAACTATTTCACCTTGGCGTTTACCCTCTAGGCTAGATTGATGTCCTGGTCAGTTCTCGGGGCAGTAGCCGCGGCTGAAGTGGTACGCTTGATGGTTCATATTGATTTATTCACCAGAATCTGTTTTGTGTTAAGTTGATAACAGACCTTGAGCCTGAGTTAGCATAATATCTGAGTCGCTCTATTTAATGCACGCTAACACTTTATAACCTCGCGTGGGCTCTCTTGCTAGTCTCGGCGTTCGCAGGCAGCAGCCCTTGCATTCGGTACTGCTGCTTCTAGCGCCCACGTCTCTCCTTGCATCGTGGTGAAGATGGGTGGGAGCGCCATCACTGAGAAAGCCAAACTCGAAACACTCAACGGCCCCGCACTCGACAAAACCGCTCAGCAAATTGCCGCTGCTACCAAAGCTGGGGTACAGCTAGCCGTGCTGCACGGTGCGGGCAGCTTTGGCCACTTTCAAGCGAAGCAGTATTTGATTAGCAAGGGCAACTCGCACCCGGACTGGGCGTTTGGCTTCGCCGACACACGCCGTGCTGTCACCAAACTGAACCATGAGGTAATGGATGAGTAAACAATTTTCGCTCTCATACCGTGGTATGAATTGTGATTGTGTTTTATAGGTAGTGTCGCGGCTGGTGGCAGCAAAGGTGCCTGCGGTCGGTATTTCGCCTTTTCCGTCGGCTATGACGTCCGGAAAAAAACTGAGCCTCGCAGGGAGCATGACTCAGGTAACTGTGATGACTAATTCATGCAGTATAAGGCCTAGATAGTAAGGAAAACACTTGTGAGGCGACGACTAAATCTAAGTGTGCCAACGGCTTCTCTTTCGCGTGCTTACGTTTGGTTGCTTCGGCTTCAACTCTCTGTTGGACAATCGTGCTTCATGCAATGGACACATTGAACACTGCACCAATATTACGATATGTGTGCTTTGATATTTGGTGCGTGTAGGCCAAGGCTGTGCTAGAAACAGGGCTTGTGCCTGTGCTGCATGGGGATGCAGTGCTTGATGCTCAACAGGGCAGTGCGATTGTGAGCGGCGACATGATCCTCGACACTTTATGCGCCAGCGTTCAACCTACGGCGGCCGTGTTCCTCACAGACGTTCCTGGGGTAAATGCAGCTTCACTGGTTTCTTGATCATAGCATCTTGAATCACATTCAAGAATGCAAGAATTTATCACCAAAATTAGCATTTAGCCATCATAAAATGGCCGGTAAATCCTTCATGTACATCGTTCCCCTAAAACATAAAACAGGTGTTCACCAAACCACCCTGGGAGCCTGGTGCGAAGCTCATTCCTGAGATTTTTGTGGCGGAAGATGGATCTTGCGAGCTACCAGAAATGTCCACAGCCGAGCATGACGTGACAGGTAATTTAATCAGTACACCGTAAGCATGTCTATGTATTTATTCCCTATTACTTTCTTTGGACGTCGCCAAACTTACATACTACTTGATGAAGGGAATAAATTTGTAACGAGCAACCTATATGTTGGTATTTGAAGTAAGTAGAACCGTCTTACTAATAATGAAACACGAACGCAGGTGGCATTGAGGAAAAGCTCAAGACGGCCATTGCGGTAGTGGTGAAGTGTGGGATCCCTGTCTACATCGTCCAAGTAGGCACTCAACACGCCGCTGACGCGCTCATCGGAAAAGTGCCCGCAACTTGCACGGTTCTTCGTCGAAAATAGAGTTAACTTCAATCGACAATAGGCCCTGGTGCACTTTAAATTATTTTCAAAAATGGTTAGAGCCCTATCAATGCCCGATATGCCGAAGTTTGAATTCATCTCTATCACTACGGCGGATTTAGGTAACATCTTTCTTAGGCGCCCCGGCGCATAATATACACATAGACTTCTGTTGTTTTCTACACCACCATCAAGCCAAATATATGGATTATCTACATACTTACTGCTCTATGTTTCCTGTTGTTTGTGAGAAAGTACACTCAGAGTTGATGTCAAATCACTGGAAATGGAAATGCGAACTGGCATGCTACTATAGCAGATATTATAGTAATCACTGTATTCTGCATTCAGGAAATGGCATCAATCCATGCGTATGAAACATAGAACGAAGGTTGCTGAACGAAGGCGAGTAAATACCGGCTACTATCAAGGTGCATTTTAGGATCCACGAATGATCAACGACGATGGACTTTGTCTTCTTTTCTACTGAATTCATTGCGATTCGAATCGCAGTGGTCTCCACTTCTCGTGCTCGTGACGCAGATCACCCTCTTCGATTTCTTCAATTGCTTCTGCGTCTTCCTCTGCTTTAGCTTTCAATGCCATATACCTCTCAGGCTGTAACATTTCCTGGTTCGTTTTCTTAGTGTTCGCAAGGATTTCGTTCGTCTTCGCAGCAACAGCAGCAAGAGTTTCCTTATTAGGATACTTCTCATTCTTTTCTTGGGCTGGCGGAAACTCTGCAATTGCTTCCGAAGCAGCTCCAAGCAATGCGGCGACCTGATTTTCAAGTGAGGACACCCATAGAGCATCTGCCGCTGCATCTAATTCAGTTTGAGACAACATTGTTGTACTCGCTTTTTGCTCCACAATTGTGATGATTTCATCGAGATGCTTGTCGAGGTTTTCGTCCATCTGGCTGAAAACAACAGCAGCAACTTCAAGAGAGTGTTGAGTGTGTTTGAGCTTGTCCTCCAACAAAGCACGAGTGACTTTCGATTTCTTCCCACCATCTTCTGGGTCATTCTCCGAAGGCTTTGCTGAGATTTGTGCTTCTTCTACAAATTCATTTGCTTCTTGTAAAGAACGCGCTGCCTCAGCTGCAGCTTCCGCAGCAAACGCAATCGATGCAACGTTTGAAATGTGATCAGAGAATGGAAGTTGAGCAACTTCTTCCTCGACAACGTCAACTTCGTTTGTTTCGTCATTTGATTGAGCAGACATATGAGCGTTTTTCTTTTGTTTCGCCCTGTAAATGCCCCATGCAGTATTGCTGATGAAACCAAGGGAAGTAGCAATGGCAAAATAACTTAGTGAACCAACAACTTGATCAGCGACAAGTAAATTAGGCGGAACCGGATGCAATACTTCATTGGGTACTGATGATGCCAACATCGACATTGGAAAAGAACACGGAGGTGAAGCAGCAAGACAGTGAGGAGAATTGGAATGATGCTGTCCTTTTATATTTTGGCTGCGCCTTTTTCCGAACCGGCCACTATGCTGCTGTGACCGACTTTGAATTGCGGGCTGAAGCATTAGCGCTCCCGCGGAACTCGCATAGAGCAATGCTGCGACGACGAGATTTGCGTTCATGATTGATCTTTTGCCACAGTTGTAAAAGTTGACGGCTTCGTCCGTAGAGAGATGAGATAACAAGTCCTGAACTATCAAAATGTTGCAACGAATATCGTGCAAGAAAAACGCAACAAGCATAACTTCTGATGATTCGCGCGTCTGTGCACATTAAACTGCAATGAGGGAGAAGCCTTCTCTGTTGAGAATTGCAAGAATCAGGTATAGAAGTAATACGTAGTTCCTGCTTTCATGTAAGCAAGATGTACGTATGCATTATTGTATGATGTATGGCGGATTCCCACTTCAAAGAATCCTTTCTCTTATGCACGCCTTCTTCCTGTTTTTACGCTCCATAATAAGTGTTCCTGGGCGATATATGTGAAATCAGGGATTTGCAATGAAAAGGAAAAATACAGCCTTCTTCGTAATTCAGTAGAACGTAGAAAGGCAAATGGCTAATGCATTCGGCTGTTAGTTCGCACAATGGCACTATTCGAAATTCTGCACACACGGATACGGATATGCATAGTGGTTGTGGCATTGGGAATTGGAGCTGAGCGCTGAGCGGACTCGGACTCATTTCCCTAATCAACGCGACAACACCGGCCATGTTCCATCTTCTTACTCATAAATCCACCCCATTCCTTCGTCTCATATAAGGCGCACCACCGACATTAAGCTCATAAAATAAGGTGGATTTGCGGATATCAAATCCATAACCATAACAGAAGGAAAAGAAGGGTGTTTACTACGTAATCACTGAACGTCACTGGCGCCTTGGTAGCAGAAGAGACCCACAAAGACAACCCAACAGTAAAATATGACGTGACCTCATCTCCTCCTCAAACATTTTTCCATGCACTCGCTCCCGTCTTCCTTGCTAGGCGTCCTCGTCCACGATGCCTTGGGCAATCGACTGTTGGAGATTCCTGAACCGCGCCTCTTGCTGCTGGCGAATGTTGGCCGCCATTTCACGCTCTTTCGACCGGTTCTCAAAGCGCAGCTCTTCCACGAGCTTGAGCTGCTTGTCCAGCTCCGAGTACTGCTCGTCCTGACAAAAAGCAAGGAAAGAAAGCGTTTAGAGGGCGTGCGAATAAAACGATAGGAATGTCCAATAAAGAAAAGCAGCGCCGTATCAACATGCGACGCCCCGGGGCACATTAGGAAGATGCAAACAACTGCTTCGCACAGAATATCAACATGAAATTTGCCCAATAATCAAATACACTGCTTGACCTGCATTTGCGTCAGCCTTTCTGCCTCTCCAATCAGCAAGTCTTGCTTCATGCGCCTCGCCAGCGCTACTCGCATCATCGCCCTCCGCTCTTCCTCAGTGCCGCCGCCTTCGCCACCCTCGCTCATTCCATCGCTCTTGGAGTCGCCTCTGCCAGCGTCGGCGGCACTTTCACCGCTGCGGTTGCCACTGCCCGTTTTCAGCATTTGCGCAATTTCTACTTCGCGTGCGTCGTCGTAAGCCTTAGCTTTGGACTCTCGTTCAGCTCGTTTTTTGGCGACGATCTTGTCGCGCTGCTGCTTGAGGTGCGCGGCTCGCCGAGCAGTGTCGTCAGCCGTGACCCCTGCTGCTTCGGCGAGTTCACTTTCGGCGGCCTTCTGCTGGGCGAGCGCTACCTGGTTGCGCTTGAACGCCGCCTCCGCTTCGGCTTTCTTGCGGGCCATTTGTGCCTGGAGTTCGGCCACCGACGGAAGTGGCGCGAGCGCTTGCATAGAGCCACCACCGCCGCCGCCTCCAGCTGCGGCATTGCCTTCAGTGCCCTCTTCAGCCGCAGCTGCTGCCGCTGCCTGCCGCGCCCGCCGCTCGCGTTTTTCTCGCTTCCTTGCTTTGCGTTCGGCCTTGGCCGCCGCGGCTGCCACCGCATCAATCTCTGCGTCCACTTCTTGCGCAGCGTGGTTGAACGCGCGCTGCCCAGAGGCTACCGCGGGCTTGGACACGATCTCAGGCATGGCGGCGAGCGACGACATCGACGAGGCACTGCCACCGGTGGTGCTTGCACTTGCGTCGTCATCATTGTCGTCACCCTTCGAGGACGACGAGGTGGGCCGAGGAGAAGCTTGTTTGGTTTCAGCACTCAACGCGGCAGCAATCCCACTGCTGTTGCCGCCGTTTTCACCCTCCTCGTCGTCCACGCTGCCCTTGGCTGGGGCTGGTCCTTGGGACAGAGGCGACGCGCTGCTTCCTAACATGGTGGTGGTGCGGCCACTGCTGGCGTCAGAAGCAGGAGAGGGAGACCCGAGTCGAGGCGACGAACTTCCTTCCTTGGCCTCCGCCACCGTTGGCCTCCCTACAGGCGACCGCGCGCTACTACTGCCACTCACCGAGGAAGCCGCCATGAGCGCAGAGGCTTCTGCTACCATGGAGGACTCCGTGGCAGTGGCGCGTTGGCCAAACACGGCGGGGGTTGAGTCCACAGAGCCCCAAACCGCAGCGTTGTCGTCGTCATCGTCATCGTCGTCATCTTCGCTGTCGACAAGAAATTCGCCGTCTACATAGCCATATACCTAGTTATCGCAAAACATAGAAACAAACAAGCAGGCAAACAAGACAAGTCACGAGAAATTAGGAAGCATATAATTACAACTTCTCTACGCATTAAAATAAGTCAAGTCTTCTGCAACAATTCGTTCGTCTTAGATGGTGGAAAGAAGAAGAGAGCCGTGCTCTCCATCGTCAGTACGTATATACCTCTAATCCTTGGAGCTTGCGCGACGCGCCCTCTTCTGCTTGTCGCACCGCTAGATCCAGGCGCTCTTGTTCTATAAACAAACTCATCGCAATGGCTTGCTCGAGCTCCTGCAGTGGACCCAAAGTGAAGAAGCAGAGCAAAACGAAGAAGAAGGAGAAGAAGGAGAAGAACAAGAATAAGAGCAGCGGGGTAACGTCAGTAATACCTCATACTCACAGAAGTCGTAGAAATCGTGCAGATAAAAGATCAGACACAAGATAAATACAACATCTCATGCCCACAAAATACAAGATAAACACACAAGTAACATCTTCACCTAAAACAATACAGGTATTTGGTTACGCTCGCTATAAAATAACCGAACCTGTTGCTCGAGCTCAAACTGGCGGTTTTGCATTTCCAGCTCCATCAAATTCAAGTCCAGAGCTTTCATCAGCTCCGCGTCTTCCTGAGCGCCTTGTCCGCTCCCAGTGCTGCTTCTCCGACCGCTGCCCGGCTTACCGCCACCACTGCTACTGCCAGGGCGACCGCCTTGCCCTTCCGCTCCAGCGTGATCCCCTGGTTCGCTTTCTTTCCCACCGGAGTCGTCCGACCCAAGACCGGCTTGGTCTCTGGCTTTCCGCAACAGCGCCCTTGCTTCGGCTGCGCTCATTTCCGCCGACTCTTTCAGCGCCATTTGGTACAGCCGCTCGGCCTCGTCTTCGTCGGCAGGCGCAACGATGGGCACTGCTGCTCGCTGCAGTTCTGCTACTGCCTCAAGCTCTAGCTCCATGTTGCGCTTCACCTGGCAAGATAGATGACATTAGATGACGTGTTAGGAGGGCTCGTGATCGGTCTGCGAGTTTTAGTAAAAGTTAAAATGCAAGAGTCGGGCAGTGCAAAAGCAACACGCAGCAGTGAAGAACGAGAGGCCATTCTATTCAATCGAAGTATTGCAGTCAAACAGTCGAATTTCCCATTCCCTCTTGGCGATTTTGCGATCTATACCATGAGCTTTTTGAAGGTGAGAAAGTCAGTCATAGCCATCAGCTGCTCAAAGACAGCCCGGTTGTTGCGACTCGCGTAACTGTCCAAGGAGACATAGGTACACACAGAAGCAACCGAAAAAGGGCATGAACGGATAAAAGCTTAGTTTATCGTCGAAGAAGTGGTTAGTCATATCACTACGATTGCGCAGAGCCTATCAAGAAATAGCAGGAATATAATGGTGACTGCTAGGGTTGCATGCGTTTGGGCAAAGAGCACGACATACCGTGCGCGCTCGCAAGCAGAAGCAAAAGCTTCTGGAGTCACGTTGACGTCCTCTAAATGCGTCATCAGGAGCCCATCCACCACCTGCAGCAACAGTGGCAAAGGCATTGCTTACACGAAGGCTTTCAATGCATTCAAAATTATTGCTTGGCCACCATTAGTAGTGTCTTTCTCTTGCATTTCCCCTTCGCTCCTTCGATACCGGGTTCACACGTCTAAAAAGGCCGAAGCATGCTCTCTCAAAGAAAGTAGAGGAAAGCGCCTAGAGGCAAGCTCACACTCATAATAATATTGCCCCTTGCATGATTACCTCCTGAAATTTGTTGTGCACTACTGTGTGCTCAAGCTTGTTTTCGTCTTCGTTGTCGAAAATCATACAATTGTCGTCTACAAACCCCATCACTTCCGACTCCCATGCAGGGCTTTTCATCACTGAGTCAACATATTCAAACAACCAGTCGGATTCGGTAGGCTCATCTGCTTTCGGAACTGCTGTATCGATGACGGGCCGATTGATCTGTGACAACGGTAGGAGCAAAATGATGAGTGCGACAGCGGTATAAACCTACCGTAACAGACACCTCATCTAACCTTTGGTCTCTCGTCCGAGCCTTTGGCTCCATCATCAGCAGAAGAATCCTTCGCATCTGGTCCGTCAGTCGGCCCCTCTTTAGAATCTCGATTCATCTTGTATGATAAATACACTACCAACTACGCAGAACGGTAAGAGCCCGCACCTGAGCGAATACCTTCTCTCTATTTCTAGAGCTAGAGCTAGCCGTCGTCTGAAATCAGATCAGTTTTTTTTTGAACTGCCGCCAGCACGTCATCCGCTTTACGTTTATTTACGTTTACGGATTTTCCGTCTTAAATTTTTGGCTGTGTTGTAGTCGTCTTCTGTTTCTATTTACGCTCTACAGTCGTCTACAGTACGCTCAAGGCGCAAAGGCCAGGACCCCAGCGCCACGAACCTCTAATTACAATTCATAGAACTCGTCTATGTTTTCCATGTTTAAAAGCATATTCGACTCGCCCTTAATTCGCATGCCGAAGAGACGAAGGCAAGGACCGAAGAGTAACCGAGAAAACCGCGGGTTTTCCGTTTTTTTTACCCACTTCGACTCAGCAGAAGACCCGGAAATGGCTAATTGTGCAGAATAAAAACTCAGCAGCCTCGTTGGTTTTCTTGGTTACTGGGACCGGAATATAGAGACGCGCGTGATACTTTGATACGAAAGAGGGCGAAGACATGAGAAGGCGACTAATGAGGTCCCTCTAATCTGATTTGCAAAGTCCTCTGTCATCTCTCGCTTCTGTAGATTTTATTGTATTATATAAAATTCAATCTGAGTACACTCCCCAATTGCCATTAGATTAGATTAGTTTACTTTCCTGAACCCTGCAGGGTCAAGTCTCGGAAGGAGGCATAGGTTCCGAGTACGTCCGTGATCTCCATTCCGACCTGTCCCCTGCTATGGCACGCCATACCTTGAAGTTTACCGGAAGCCCTTTGCATCTCAGGGCATCCAATTGGCCTAAAGGGTGCTACCCAACTAGTAAGCAAGTGCCGCAGCGTCCGAGTCATAGGCATGCGAGCAACGTGGCCAGCATAACAAAGTCCAGGTCCAATATCTGACTGGGCTGAGTGCCCTTTTGCGTAATGAAATGTTTATCATCTCTTTCTTGAATGGTCTAGTCTAGTCTAGTTAATACTCCCCAAAATACAAAGAAACACCACTGTGGCAAATAGCAACAGAAAAATGTAACCTCCAGAACAAGTCTGACTGGGCTGAGTGTCCTTTTGCGTAATGCAATTG
>Ga0307930_1003021_pt1 | contig 12551 bp, 9 predicted proteins | sample OrgLakmetageno46_FD_203161 | JGI IMG/M metagenome (GOLD analysis project Ga0307930, IMG submission 203161) | Saline water microbial communities from Organic Lake, Antarctica - #46 | ecosystem: Environmental > Aquatic > Non-marine Saline and Alkaline > Saline | place: Antarctica: Organic Lake... | reverse complement strand
ATCGCTCATAAAGAAAGTTCCTATGATTGTAAATGCCACCAAATTCCTTGGTGTCAGAGGCCATTAAATATTCCACGGGTTGATGATCCTCACGCCGGAGGACTGGAAATCAATTTTTGGTTGATTAAAAGTGTAGATTTATCAAAGGTTTACTGGTAGTTTTGAGGCGCGGTGTATCACTGGTGCATCGTGTGAAAATAAATGCCCGGATGGTGGAATTGGTAGACACACAAGACTTAAAATCTTGAGACCATTGGTCGTGCCGGTTCGATTCCGGCTCCGGGCACCATTTTAAAAGCCGTTCGCATGGATTGCCAGGCGGTTGTGACACCTGCTTAGTGGTGTGACTGTCAGGGAGATACCGGCTCCGGTACTCCTTAGTCATGGCAGTGCATATTTCTTTCCTTAATCCATCCAATCCATGTTCTCCCCTTATGCCCTAAACTTGGTTACTCCAAACTGAACGATGAGAACATGACGAAGCTACTCGTCGGATTTGTTTTTTTGATACTCGCCGGAATGACCTAGGCTTCACTGCGCATAGTCTAAAGTTACGGTAAATCTATGGACAGGAATAGAAAAGAGTATAGGTTGTTTCCGAAGCGCCCAAAAGACCTGATGAAGAGTGTTCACTACACGGTGATAAGTCCATACTGAGCTCGGCTCCATAGCAATACACTTGCTGCTCGCCACAGGGGCGTCAGCCTTGCTCTTCGATACAACTGCCGGGAGGTAGATGAAATGAAGCGGGACTGGGTAAGCATTGAAGCGGACTATCGAACTGGCCAATTGGCAAATCGTGCCTTGGCTGCCAAGTATAATGTACCGGAGTCTACTATCCGTAGCCGAGCCAACTCACATTGTTGGATGAGGGACTTATCTACTGACGTCCAGATGGCGACGCAGATTGCCTAGCGGTTGCGACACCTGCTCTAGTGGTGTGACTGTCAGGGAGAGGCCGGCACTAAGTTTGCAGGTTTATTGATCATTCAATGTTCAGGATCAGTTTGCATCAGCAAGCCCTTGAACGCTACGCAGGAAAGGGATTCCGAAAATAAGAAAATGGCCGAATCATTAGCATTTACTGTTTTGATGCTTTTTACCCAAAAAGGTTTTGAAATGATCGGGGTGGAGGCCAGTCATATGTATTTCTTCCTCGGAGGGCTTGCCGGAGTCGGCTTTGGTAAACTTGTAATGTGTGTTCGGGAATACGTTGCCAAGAAAGAAACCAGCAAAGAGGCAGAAATAAAAAACACCGGCACGTAATTTTATTCACTCGTTGCGAGGCGCCCGGTTCGGCATTGTCTGACAACGAACGACTCTCAATATATTGCGCTTTTCCCTTCACCCCCGCCTCTATCAAGACAAAAAACCCAACACCCCCGCCGATCTTTTTCTTGCGCTAACTACTGAAATAAAATCACAGTTGATAGGTCAATGCGGACACATCGTGACTTTTTGGCACCTGCCACTGAATGCAGCTATCGAGTCTTTTGATCCGATCGACGAATTCCTCGGGTTTAAGTACTTCCGCTATCATTTAAATGCGGCTGGTGGATTGGCAAAAATATCGTAGATGGCTCAGAAATACACAAACATAAAACTGTAATGGTTAAGACCCGTTGAGGCTTTTGCGAAAGAACCGTCGCAATTCCTGCCTGGAATCGTGCAATTTATGGCCTTTGCTACAGTGCCAAAGGTCTGTCCAGGCATAACTAAAGTTGCCAATTTGACTCTCGTCTTTTTTAGTTATTGCGATGCCGGTAACCCAGTTTCCACAGAAGTAGCACCACACGTGTACTCTATCTGCTTTTACCCAGTCAGATATCGAACCTCGAATGTCGCGAAAGGCATCCCTCGGCAAGCTCGTAACCTCACCATCATTGATGCTCGCTTGTGCAAGCCATAGTGGCAAAGCCCGGCGCATTACTTTGCCGTCCCAAGAACAAAGGGTTGTTTGTTCGACCTCCTCGCGATACAACGCCAAGAGTTTGCTAGCCGGCACGATAATGCCGCAGTCATATTCACATTCCTCAAATTCTGGAGCGGCTATCAACACAAACTGGTGACAGGGCAAAAGCGCGCTTAGGTAAATTTTAATATCTCGCTCCATTCGCCGTTGCTCTCGGTATGACTTGCTGAGCAACCGTTTAAAGGTGTGGCGTATCTGTGCCATTGGTTTTGCCCTTTAATTTGGCAGTGTTGTCTGGCTAGAGTGAACATTACTAAGCTTAAAACGGTTAAGCCAGAGAGGGGGGTGCAGGTCAAGTCAACAAAACTGTATTAAAGCTAACAGTTCTGGCCTCAGCACCTACCCCAGACCGCATAATCAGGGGAGTTACGTTAACTCGACGGGTAGAAGTAGAAAAAATGCAGGCTGCTTCCGAAGTGTCCAAAAAATCTGACGAAGAGTGTCCACTACACCGGGGAAAGTCCATACTGAATGCTGTTCCACATTAATGCATGTGCTGATTGCCACAGGGGCGTCAGCCTTGCCCTTCGATACAACTACCGGGAGGTAGATGAAATGAAGCGCGATTGGGAAGGCATTGAAGCCGATTATAGAACTGGCCAATTGGCCAATCGTGGCATGGCCACCAAGTATAATGTACCTGAGTCCACTATCCGTAGCCGAGCCAACTCATATTGTTGGATGCGGGACTTATCTACTGACGTTCAAAGGGCGACCCAAGCCAAACTTTCGCGCGCGTTGCGCAGCAAAACCGCGCATTTAGCAGCAGGTGATCGGGGCATCGTTGAGCAGGCAAGCAATTACAATACCTCGCTGATTTTTAGTCATCGTCAGTCTATTTCGCGTTGGCGGCACATTGTGGAGCGGCTTGTCGGGGCGTTGGAAGTGATAGAGATATCGGAGGACAACCATACTGAGGTCTCACGCAGCGTCAACAACGGGATAGATGCTTTGGGAAAAGCTATCAAGCTGGAGCGCGAAGCGTACAACATGGATTCAAAGCAAAACGAAGCGCCTGATAATCGCTTACGTCAAATTTCCGATGAAGAGCTCGATGCCCGAGTTGACGAACTTTTGAGGGTGGTGAGCATTTAACAACTTGCCAGTCCTCTGAGTCGCTGAAAATCCCCATTTCGACAGTTCGATCCCGCATCTTGACTGTTCGGAGCTGTAGTCTAGGTTTTCTTGCTGGAAGTCTCCTGATCGAAAGGCGTGGCCATCTCCGCGCCAAGCCTCGAAAGGTTTGAACGTAGATTAGGGTGCGATCGCTTCGCTCCTAAACGACAATTTCCCTTCCTGAGACAGCTTTTCAGGCGTTTACTTGTGCCCTTTGGTTAGGTCCAGATCCTCGTCTGGATGCCTCTCGGATTCGTGAAGGGCGCGGACTTGTTCAATTTCTGCTTTATCGGTGACTACCTCCACTTGCGCTTATGGTGACCTGCTCCTTTTTATCAAACGAGCCTACGAGCTCACCGATTGTTTTGATCCGATTCCGGAGTTCATCGGTTCCAGGGCTTGCCGACTTTCTCGCTTTAAATAGCGGGTTTCTGAATGTCCTTATACAGTTGGCTCTGATCTACCGACGCAAAGAACCCAAGGTCCTTGTGAGCCAGGATTTCTTCCTGCAACGCCGCTTGGGCCTCACCTTTGCTAATAGAAGCTTCAGTGACAAGATGAATGGTGTTGGCTTGGGATACATAGATTCCCCGTATGGTGGCCCTTGTGTCACGGTCTGCACGATATCCGAGCAGAAATTCCGTGGTGTCTTGTGTTGCGACCTTGGCGCTATAGGCTCTTTGTTTAGTAGTGTCGGGTCATGCCCCTCCCCAGGGTTTTGTTCTGAATCCTCTTGGATTGTATGGGGTAACGCAGTACATTGTAGGACATTTGCAATCACACTGAGGGAAGGGATATGGCAACCACAAAAACCGCGACCGTGACCTTTCGCATTGATCCAGCCGTAAAAGAGGCGCTCCGTACCGCCGCCGCATGCGAGCACCGTTCCATCGCCAATATGATGGAGGTGCTAATTCGGGGCTATTGCGAGCGCAACGACATCAGTATCCTGGAACAAAGGGCTCTATTTGAGGAGGCTGACAAGCCGGAAAGCGAACGCACGGCCAAGATGGAGAGCAAGTCTCAATGAGCGCCCACGAAAAGACGATCATTCAGAAAAAAGTGCTTAGTGGCATGTCGGCGAGTCAGGCAAAAACTGCTGATCACCTGATCGATATTGAGCAATTCAACGCTGACCTCTGGAAGGTGGCTGACGACCTGCGAGCCAATTCCGGGCTCGCATCGAACGAGTACTTCATGCCCATCATGGGGCTCCTTTTTCTGCGTCAGGCCACGAACCGATATTACACGGCGATTACCGCGATCGAGGCCGACAAGGCCGCCGGAAAAATGCCGGATCGCGCGCTGGTTGATGCTGACTTTACCCGCCGCCGGGCAATGCTGCTGCCGGAAGCCGCGCGTTACGACGTCATCCTCGACCAGCCGAAGGATGGCAACTTGGGCGCCGCACTGACCGCCGCTATGGAGGCAGTAGAAGACCACTTTCCACCCTTAGCGGGTCAGCTCCCCAGGGATTACGAACGCTTCGAGGAGGAACTGCTCGAAGGCATGATGCGCAAGTTTGATACCGAGGCGCTTCGCGAAGCATCGGGTGACGTGTTTGGCCGCATTTACGAATATTTTCTCGCCGAGTTTTCGAAGCAGGGCGCCCACGACAACGGTGAGTTCTTTACACCGCCCTCGATCGTCCAGACCATCGCCAACGTTATTGAGCCGGATCATGGCATCGTTATGGACCCGGCCTGTGGTTCAGGCGGCATGTTTGTGCAGTCCAGCCACTTTATTGAGCATGAAGGCCAGGACACGATGAAGCGCGTGACCTTCTATGGCCACGAGAAGAACGAGACTACAGCCAAGATCGCCCAAATCAACCTCGCAGTTCATGGATTGCAGGGCTCCATCCGAGCCGGCAACGAGGCAATCACTTACTACAAGGACCCGCATGAGCTCGTCGGCAAATGCGACTTCGTGATGGCCAATCCGCCCTTCAACGTTGACGAAGTCGATGCCGATAAGGTCAAGGACGATAAGCGACTGCCCTTCGGGCTGCCGGGTGTGAACAAGGGAAAGAAAGTCTCGAACGCCAACTACCTGTGGATGTCTTATTTCTACAGCTACCTGAACGAGAATGGTCGCGCCGGCGTCGTGATGTCCTCGCAGGCCTCCAGTGCAGGACGGGACGAAGCGATCGTTCGCCAAAAGCTGGTTGAGACCGGCGCGGTGGACGTGATGATCGATATCCGCGGCAACTTCTTCTACACGCGTACCGTGCCATGCCAACTCTGGTTTTTTGATCGGGCGAAAGAGCGCGATCCTGAGCGCGCCGATCAAGTCCTGATGCTCGATGCGCGCAACATCTACCGCAAAGTTTCGCGCGCCATCTTCGAGTTCGCACCCGAACAGCAAAAGAATATCGCCGCCATCGTCTGGCTCTATCGCGGGCAGACAGAGCGATACCTCGAACTGGTGGCGTCCTACCTCGCCGAAGCCATCGCCAACGGGCAAGAGTCGGCCGAACCGCTGACCGCTTTCGAGAAGGCGCTCGCCAAGCTGATCGATCTTATGGCCCCATTCGCCAAAGAGGCGCCTGAAGCGGACCCGCTGGCGGAGACATGGGCGGAGCTGATCGCGGTGCATGCCACGCTGAAGGAAGACAATGCAGGGTTCGTAGCTGAGGTAGCTGAGCGGTTGCAGGACTGGTTAGACAGCGCCAATGATGAGGGGCGGGACAACGCCATGCTCCATGCAGCGCGCGAAGGACTGCATGGCATGTCAGATCACTGCCGTGACCTGACTAAGCAGATTGACTTGGCAGCAAAGCTGACAGGTCGAGTTGCGGATGTGGCGATCAAGGAACTTGATGCACGGAAGTCGGACCTATGGACTAACGTGGAGGTGAACAAAGCGCGCAAGGCATTGGAGGGTGCAAGGGCAGGCGTGGTGGAGGCGCTGAGGGCTGCGCGGTATTTTGTGAAGCAGGCCGACTGGTTGCAAGAGCGGTTCCCAGAGGCCGAACTGCGCGATGTTGAGGGGCTGGTAAAGCTTGTAGACCGGGCCGAGATCGAAGCCCATGACTGGAGTTTGACGCCCGGCCGCTATGTTGGTGTGGCGCCCGAGGAGGTGGACGAGAGTTTCGACTTCGAGGAGGCGCTACGTTCCATCCACATCGACCTGAACGGGCTGAACGAGGAGGCAGTAGAATTGGCGGCGCGAATTGCCCGAAACTTTGAGGAGTTAGGCGCGTGAGCTGGAACGACTGCACCCTCGGTGACGTAATCAAACTTCAGCGTGGGCACGACCTACCTGCGAGGCTTCGCGTCGATGGTCCTATCCCGATTGTTTCATCCTCTGGAATCACGGGGTGTCACGATATCGCAAAGGCAGATCCTCCGGGGGTAGTGACTGGTCGGTATGGAACCATCGGCGAGGTCTTCTTCTTAGAAGAACCTTACTGGCCCCTGAACACAGCTTTATATGTTGTTGATTTCAAAGGAAATTGTCCTAAGTTTGTCGCTTATTTTCTCAAGAACACGCTTAAGAACTATCAGTCAGAGAAGGCAGCAGTCCCGGGTGTTGATCGGAATGTTCTTCACCTTCTGAAGGTACGAGCGCCAAATCGCCAGATTCAAGAGAGGGTCGCGTCTATCCTCTCCGCCTACGACGACTTGATCGAGAACAACCGGCGACGGATTGCGTTGTTGGAGGAGGCGGCGCGGCTGCTTTACCGCGAGTGGTTCGTCCACTTCCGTTTCCCCGGCCACGAACACGTCAAGACTACGGACGGCCTCCCTGAGGGCTGGGTGCGGCGGACGCTAGGAGATGTGGTGGACCTGTTGAAAGACACGATCAAGCCTGCCGACTTCGCTGAAGATGACATACACATCGGGCTAGAGCACATCCCACGTCGCTCATTCACTCTTGCGAACTGGGAACCCGCTGAGGACTTGGTGAGTGGCAAGACCCGATTTTCCGAGGGCGACATCCTTTTCTGCAAGATCAGGCCATATTTTCACAAAGTCGGCTTCACTGTGCTGTCTGGGCTGGCGTCATCCGATGCCATTGTTTGGCGCGTAAAAGAGTGCGAAGACTGGCCACTCGTCGTGTGCGCGACTTCGAGCGACCATTTCGTCGCAGTGGCATCTAAAACGGTGCGCGAAGGCTCGAAGATGCCGCGTGCCGATCTAAAGGTGTTGCAGAACTACCTGATCCCGAAGCCGCCTGAAGGGCTTCTTTCGGTCTTTAACGGCACTGTTTTGCCCATAACCCATCAGTGTAAGACCCTCGCGCTGCAGAACCGAGCTCTTGCACAGGCGCGCGACCTCCTCCTTCCGCGCCTGATGAGCGGAGAGATCGCCTTATGACTCATCTTTTCTGCACCCTCGACTCCCAGCGCATCGCCGACTTGATCCGCTCCGCCAAGCGTTTCGTCTGTTACGCGGGCCCGGGGGTGCAGATGGCACCGGCGCAGGCGATGGCCGATGTGACCGGTAAGCTGGGTGTTGAGATGGTCACGGTGGTCCTGGATTTTAATGAGCGCGCCATGCGCATGGGCTTTGGCGACATGGACGCGGTTAAGGCGCTGCGCTCAGCCGGCATAGTGGTGCGTGACGCTCCAGGGCTGCGTACCGCGCTGGTGCTAGTGGATGATGAGGGTTACCTGTTCACGCCGACCGCGCTCTACTTGGAGGCCGAGCCGCACGGCCAGAACATCGCCAACGCGATGCGTCTGTCCAGCGATCAGCTCCGCGAGGCCTTGGCCCGCCTCTCGCCCGTCGCAAAGGCGATTGCGGTGGCTCAGTCAAAGAGCGAGCAGGAGCGCGAGCACATTGCCAGCCTTCCAGTCGAGGTGAGCACCGAGTCGGTCACTGAGGAACAGTTCATGCAGGTTGACCGGAGCCTCAAGGATGCGCCGCCGGCAAGGTTCGATCTCGCGCGCCAGGTGCGTGTGTTCAACGCCTACCTGCAATATGTCGAGCTTAAGCTCACTGGCGTCGCGATCCAGCGCCGCCGCCTCGCAATCCCACCGAACATTCTTAAACTCGGCGGCAACATAGACCTGGAACGGCGCCTTCGCACTACATTCGATCTGGTTGAGAAGGGCGGCAAGCTGTCCTCCAAGAAGCTGGAGGAAGAACTCAACGATATTCGCAAGAACTTCACCCCATCAGTTGGCAAAGACCACGGGCGGGTTGCGCTGAAATCAGCGAAACCGCATTTGGAAAGACGTCTGGAGACCTTCAGAGCAAATCTGGAGGCCTACCAGAAGAATGTCGCTATCGAGCTGCAGGATCAACTTGATGAGTCGCGGAATCAGGTCATCGACTACTACCTGCAGCGCGTGATCAAGAATCCGCCTGACGGTCTGCTCGGCCAACTCCTGAGCCCAGAACCTACGGAAGAAGATGCGAAACTCTGGCTCGGGGTAGAGCTGGACCGAGTATTTCCTGAGGCAAAGGCGCTGATCCAGAAGATGCAGCTCGAAGTGCGCTACAAGGACGTCACCTTTGAGACCCTGAACAGTCCAGACTTCCTGGAGTCGTTGAAGGCCGCGCTTCCGCGGGTGGACTGGGACAAGGCTTATGCGGAGTTTAGTGCCGCTGGCGAGGCGCGGGAGGAGGAATAAACCATGGCCTTTAGCAACATCAACAGCGAGGACCGTCTGGTCCAGAAAACCTTCGCCGAAACGCTCGAACACGGGCTGGGCTGGGACAGCGTGTATGCCTTCAACCATGAGACTTTCGGGCCAGATGGCACGCTAGGGCGCAAGGACACGACCGAAGCTGTCCTCATTCGTGACCTGCAGGCGGCGTTACAGCGCCTCAATCCTGACTTACCCGCCCCAGCTATTGAGGAAGCGATCCGTGCGCTGACTGCCTATGATTTCAGCCGATCCATGGTGCAGCACAACCGCGACTTCTATCGAATGCTGCGCGGCGGAGTGCCGGTCACTTATCGTGATGCGAAACGACGTCAGAAATCCGCCCGCGCTCGGGTGATCGATTTTGACAACGCTCCAAGAATGAATCGCTTCATCGCCGTGCGCGAACTCAAGCTGACCGGAATCAGGACGCCGAACTATAACCGTCGTGCCGATCTGGTGTGTTTCGTCAACGGTTTGCCGCTGGTCTTCATCGAGCTGAAGGCGGTCTACAAGAACATTCGAGCCGGGTTTGACGGCAACTTGCGTGACTACATGGACGAAAACGTGATCGCGCATGCCTTCCATCACAACGCGTTCCTCATTGTTTCTAACGGTGACCGCGCCCGCTATGGCTCGATCACCAGTGAGTGGGGGCATTTCAACGAGTGGAAGCGCCTAGAGGAGCCTGACACTGGTAGCGTGGATGCGGAACGTCTGCTGAATGGCATGCTGGCCCATGATCGGCTGCTCGATCTGGTCGAAAACTTCGTCTTGTTCGATGAAAGCAAGGCTGGCGCTGCACGCAAGATAGTGGCCCGAAACCATCAAGTGCTAGGTGTGAACCGCGCCGTGGCATCTGTGGTGCGACAGGAGGCGATCAAGACGGACATCCCGCTCGCTGAGCGGCTGCGCCACCGCGTGGTCGAATTGCCGCTGGAACGAAAGGCACCAACTAAACGCAAGAAGGTCGATCAAGAGCTTGTCGCAGCGGAAACCGCGCTTTCCTCTTTCATTCCCAAAGGTCCGGTCGCCATCATTGAAAGGGCGCATCCCGATCTCGGCCGTTTGGGCGTGTTCTGGCACACGCAGGGCAGTGGCAAGTCCTACTCGATGGCTTTCTTCGCCGAGAAGGTGCGGCGCAAAGTGCCGGGTAACTTCACTTTCCTTCTGATGACCGATCGGAACGATCTGGACAGTCAAATCTACAAGACTTTCGTGGGCTGCGGCGTTGCCGGGAATGAGACGCCGCGTGCTGCTTCCGGTGATGACCTGGAACGCCTATTAAAGGAAAACAACCAGTACGTTTTCAGTTTGATCCACAAGTTTAACAAGGACGTGGACCCCAAGAAGCCATATAGCGAGCGTGACGACATCATCGTGATGTCCGATGAGGCCCATCGCACGCAGGCGGGACGGCTTGCGCGCAATATGCGTCTCGCACTACCCAATGCTGCCTTCATAGGCTTCACCGGTACCCCCCTATTCAAACACGACGAGATCACTAAGCGCATCTTTGGCGATTACGTCTCGTGCTACGACTTCAAGCGCTCCGAGGAGGACGGCGCCACCGTCAAACTGGTCTACGAGAACCGGGGCGAGAAGCTGGGTGTCGCAAAGACCGACCTGAACGAACGGATCGTTGAGAAGATCGAGGAGGCCGAGCTCGACACTGATCAGGCGGCGCTCCTCGATAAGCTGCTGGGCAAGGATTATGAGATCATCACTGCCGATGAACGACTCGACAAGATCGCGGCCGACTTCGTCGAGCACTGCGCGACGCGATGGGAGTCAGGCAAATCTCTATTCGTGTGCATAGATAAGATCACCTGCGCACGGATGCACCAGATGATCATCCCGCGCTGGCAGGCAAAGACTGCCGAGGTTAGGGCTGCAGCCGAAGCCAAAGAGGTAGAAGCTGAAGCCGCTGCGAACGCGACTCAGCGCGCCGCTATCCAGGAGGAGTCGCAACGACTGTCGGCGCAGGCGGCCTGGCTCGATGAAACCATTGTCGAGATCATTATCAGCGAAGCGCAGAACGAGGTTGCCGACTTCAAGAAATGGGGATTCGACATTATCCCGCATCGCGCCCTGATGAAGCAGGGCTTTGATAATGGGAAAGGCGAGCGGATCGATGTCGAGAGTGCTTTCAAGAATCCGCAGCACCCGTTCCGCGTTGCGATCGTCTGCGCTATGTGGCTGACGGGGTTTGACGCGGAATGCCTCTCTACGCTCTACATCGACAAGCCGATGAAGGCTCACACACTGATGCAGGCCATCGCTCGGGCAAACAGGGTCTATCCCGGCAAGGATTTTGGCCTAATCGTCGATTACAACGGCATGCTCAAGAGCCTGCGCGAGGCGCTGGCCCAGTACGCACTGGGAGATGGCGGTTCAGAGGGTGAGCAGATCATCGCGCCAATTGAGGAGCGTGTGCAGGCTCTGCTCGAAGCTATCGAAGCGACGGACGCACATCTGCGCAGCCTTAGTTTCGATCCGGCCAACCTGCTTGGTTCAATAGGTTTTGAACGTATCAGAGGCTTTAAGGACGCCGTGGAAGCCGTCTACTCGACTGACGAGTCCAAGCGACGCTTTGAAATCCTGGCAAGGCAAGTGTTCATCCGGTTCAAAGCACTCTTGATGGAGCCGAGCGCATGGGCATATTCGGAGAGACACGACAACATTGAGGCAATCTATAAGAAACTGACTGAACGGCGTGATACAGCCGATGTCTCCGACCTGTTGAAGGAGCTTCACCGGATCGTCAACCAAGTCATCCGCACACAGGGACCTGGTGAGGACGAGGCCGAGGGCCTAACCTTTGATCTCAGTCATATTGACATGGAGAAGTTGCGTGATGAGTTCGCCAAGAAGGTCAGACGCAAAGCCACTGTGATCCAGGATATCCGAGAAATCGTTGAGCAGAAGCTTGCCGAAATGCTTTCGCGGAACCCCACGCGGATGAACTACCAGCAGAAATACGAGGATATCGTAGCGGTTTATAACGGCGAGAAAGATCGGACGAATATTGAGGAGACCTTCCGAAGGCTAACGGAGCTAATGAATGAACTGGACGTTGAACAGAAGCGCGCCGTGGAGGAGGGATTAAGCGAGGACGAACTTGCGGTGTTCGACCTTCTCAAGAAAGAGGATCTCGGCAAGGCTGAAAGAGAGCGGGTGAAGCAGGCAAGCCGTGACCTTATTACATCGATCAAGGCTCGTTTGGCGAGCCTCGATCATTTCTGGGAGAAAGAGCAGACCAAGGCTGACGTCGAGATCTTTATCTTGGACGAGATATATAGCAGCCTCCCTGCACCGCCTTTCACCCAGGAAGAGAAGAATGCGGTTGCTGCCAGAGTCTACGCCCATGTCTGGCAGCAAGCTGTCAAAGGCGAGTTTGCGATTGCAGCTTGACGACCAAGGGATAAAGGAATCTATCAGGAGCTGTTAATGGTCAGGTAAAGTGACGGCGCAAAAGGCTAGAATGGATCGGGGAGAATGGGCATAAGCAATGCTTCAACATTCACCAAGTTGATATTGCTTTAGCTTTTGCAGGTCTCTATGAACTCTTGAACTCACAGGGCGATGTTATTTATTCCTGTACCATTATCACTCTGCATCCACACCCTAGGTTCATCCAGACAGTGTGTCACTGAATGCTCCTTCACTCTGAAGATAGGGCGCGCTAATCTCCTGCCAGTTCTTTACCATCGGAACGCATAAGCCTGAAGTACTGAAGTGGGTCGGGCACATGGAGCGCGGCCAACACTCAGCGTATCCAAAAGATTGCAAGCCGCCTCTGCATCTATGATTCAAGTTTCAGCCTCTGGTGTTCCCGCGAAACTGCAGAACAACTCCACAATT
>Ga0307930_1003018_pt1 | contig 12559 bp, 11 predicted proteins | sample OrgLakmetageno46_FD_203161 | JGI IMG/M metagenome (GOLD analysis project Ga0307930, IMG submission 203161) | Saline water microbial communities from Organic Lake, Antarctica - #46 | ecosystem: Environmental > Aquatic > Non-marine Saline and Alkaline > Saline | place: Antarctica: Organic Lake... | reverse complement strand
TCTCCGACTCCATCATTAGCGACAACGGGCAGGCCACATCCGAGGACCTCGGCGAGGCGGGTGGGCGCGCTCCCCAGTTTGCTCAACCCATCAGTAAAGAACATCACCGACAGATCGTGGCCATGCACCGCGTCGGGCATCTCCTCGGACGGGCGGGGTCCAATCCTAAGGCGATTGCCAAGAGCGCCCTTCGGGTCAAGCGCCGCGCGCACGTCGGCAGCATCGTCGCGGGTTACGATATCGAACCTGGCATCGGAATCGTCCACCGCAACGGCGGTCAGCCAGGCGGCAAGCCAATCGGTGCGGAACCACCCCGACAGGATCGTGCCGATACAGCCATGCACCATTGATCCAATCCGCTTTGTTGGCGCGGGGGTAAAGCGATCGAGGTCAGCGCATGTCGGTATCACGGCGATCCGTTGACCATCGAGTTCGGCCGGGTATTCCCGTTTCAGATGAGCGACAGCAGCATGGGTGAGCGACACGACCGCCGCAGCATCGCGCAGGCAGGCCCGCTCCACAGCCACAATGGCGCGGTGTAGAACAGAATCGCGCTTCAACCGCCCCGCGGTAATCAGCTCTTCGGGCCACAACGCGCGCATATCGAAGATGAATGGAACGCCGGTCAGGCGGTGAACTGAAAGTGCCACGGCGGCGGGGATGTAGGAACGGGCGTGGATTAACCCCGCACGCCCACCGCGTACCTCGCGCCACACGAGCCATGTCATTCGCATCATGCTGAGTGCCGGAGCGATAATCTTGGGTCGCGGCCGGAATTCTTGCGGCAACCAGCGGATGTTATGCGCCGCACAAGCCTCCCGTGCCAGCTTCATCCTGGCGGTGTCAGCTCTGTCTTCAGGCTTTTCATAGGAGATGAGCGTGACATCATGATCCTGCGACAGCCCCCGCAGATAGGCAAAGACCTGGCTCTGCCCGAGGGGTTCCAGCAGGCCGTTGCGCGTGAGATAAAGGATCTTGGTCACTGTCGCACCCCAAAGCTTCGAAGATTGCAGCGCGCAAGCATAGTCATGGCCAGCATTTTCATTCCACCAACAAGTTCAGGTAGCGTTTGGCGGCAAGTGCCGGGCTGAAGCTCTGCGCCCGCTGCCGCAACGCGTCGTTGTCATGATCTGCCCGCAGTGCCTGCGTGATGGCTCTTGACAAAGCCTGTGTGTCGCCGACCGGCACCAGAGTTCCGAATGTGCCGCCTTGCAGGATTTCATCCGGCCCAGATGGACAATCCGTGGATACGATAGGGAGCCCGAAACCCATCGCCTCCACCAACACGTTCGGCAGCCCTTCGTAATTAGATGACAACACGAATAGGTCGGCGGATTGGAAGAAAGCCGACGGATTTTCATGTTTGCCCACAAGCTGACAGGTATCCCCAAGGCCCCGGGCGTCGATATATTTTTCAAGCTCCGCCCGCATCGGGCCGTCACCCACGATGATCACCTCCGCCTTGCGCCCCTCTACTTCGGCGATCGCATCGATCAGAAGTTTGTGATTCTTCTGCGCCTTCAAGGTGCCGACCGTCACGACCCGATAGCCGCGCGGCTTGCGCCAGCTGGCCTCTGCCACGTCCTGCTCTGCGCTAGACGGCGGGGGCAACACCCGCAGCGGGTTATAGAGGACGTGAAACCGCGTCTCGTTCATCATAGTCAAACGCGCCAGATCGCGTACAACACCCAAGGACACGGCCCCGTTTGCTGAACTGACGCGACAGGCGAATGCCAGCGTAGCCCTCAGCATGATCCGGTGGCGCATGCCCCAATCGCCGTATTGCACCGACAGCTGGTTGTGCTCAGACAGCACAAGCCGCCCGATACGGCCGCTAAGCATATGACTGGCGGCGGCCAGAAAGGTGAGCGGCCACAACCCTGCGAGAACCGCGTCAGGTTTGTGATCCCGTATCACCCGCGACAGCACGCGGATCGCCGCGAAGGACCTCACCCCACCCAGCGTCAGCAATGTGACATCGGTTGACAGCGCCGCCGCAAGCTCACCCTTGTCGCGAAGCGCAACCAGAGTGACGTCATGCCCCTGTTCGGCAAAGGCATTGCACAGCTGAACCCGGTTTTTTTCAAACCCACCCAGACGCAGGTCCGGCACAAGTACAAGTAGTTTAGCCATAGATTTTCTTTCGGCCCAATCGAAGCAGCGACATCAGTCGGCGTGGCCGCGGAAGGCCCTGATAGATAAAAAACACCATGCTGGCCAATGCCTTGATCAGTCTGCTGGCCTGATCCTGGGGCAGATCTTGCAGCTGGCGGGCGAATGCGTCCGGCGTCAAGGACTGGGACCGCGCGATGCTGTAGCACTGATCGCCGACCGCGCGCCTCTCGGGCAGCGGCAAATGCAAGACCTCATCAACAAGGTCCTTGATCGCCACGTTCGGCGCATGCCCCTGTATTTCGCCTATATTCCCGGCGGGCACATCCGTCAGCATGCCGTAGCAATACCACGCCGAGCTGTCGACTGCCACAATGCAAGGCACTCGCCTGATCGCAGCCTCCAGCATGGAGGTCCCCATTCCAATAAATAGGTCCGCAGAGGACAGCACTCTATCGAGGTCGGTGAAATCGACCGTTCCGTGAAATACTACGCGGTCGCCAAGCCCCAGTGTATCTACCTCATGCCGAAGCCCATCCAGAAGCGGGCCGTTTCCATAGACATCCCAGACGAAATCCAGCTCCTGATTGGACAGCGCTTTGGCAATCGCCGGGATGCTGGCATTGTAAGACTTCCACGGCACCAATCTGCCGATCGATACGATGCGCTTCCGCTCCCCCGCGCCATTTCCTGCCGTCTGCCGGTCTGGCAGAATAATCGGCGCGACCTCATGTGGTTTTACAAAGGGGCCCCATCGCACTTCGTGTGATTGTTTGACAGCTTCGCTCATAAAATAGACCTGATGCGGCTCTGCTCCAAAGAAATTCAACCGGCACATCGCCTCTGTAATGGCAGAGTCCTCGGGTTTGAAGCAGGCTCGGGGATGATACACCCCCACACAGGTCGAACACGCCACCCCAACCCGCGCCAATCTGCGCGACACGGCGAAAAGCCGCCCCAATTCAAAAGGATGAGAGGCCCAAATAATAGGATTGGTTAGCTTGTGCTCTAGAATGTAACGGGTGATGTCTTGATCGTAGCGTCGGTAGTTTTCCGGCTCGATGAACACCACACGTTCATCGAGGAAGGTCTCTAGCCCACCCTTAAGTGCAAAGATCGTGACCGGAATACCCATATCAACCGCCGCATTTGCCAAGAGGAGCATCTGGGTTTGAATCCCGGAGACATCAAAGGTTGAATAGGTCAGAATGACGGGACGCATTTCCTGAAAGCCTTACGGTAAAGTCTTGCGGCGTCTGTAAAGTGATATCGGTGCAATACGCCTCAACGCCGCACGCAGGCTCCGGCGATCCGCCGGTTTGGCGATCACATTACTTATCAATGGGCCCACCAGCCCGGCTCCAGTATTAATTTTGTAGAGGTTCTCATAAAACTTTATTTGCTTTAGGATTTTTGTGCGGATCGCTAAGTGCGCATCTTGCATATCGATGTGCTGAGAATCGGCCAGCATCTGTTTGTAAGCGCTCAAATACCATTTGGTGATCTTAATCGGTTCGTGCCATTTTAAACGCAGGACATCCTGACCAGCATAGGTAGAAACACCGGTTCCTATACGGTATCTTGTCAGCGGCGTTTCAACGTAGCAGATGTGCCCCGTTGCGGCCACGCGGAATGCCATTGCCTTGCCTTCATTCGTCAACTGGTCCGAGAACGGTCCAAAGCGATCAAGCAAGATTCGGTGAAACGCACAGGACTGCGTGACAATCGAAATACCCTTTTCCAGCACATTCGCCATTGCAATATCGCGGACATCGTCTGAATGCATTCGGGTCCGAAGCGGGTTGCCCGCCTCATCCATTTCGAGGACCGCCGAATGGGCAGCCACGATATCCTCCTGATCGAGGATCATCGAGACGAATGTTTCGGTTCTTTGCGGCAAGGCAATATCATCCCCCGCCGCCCAAGTGATGATTTCGCCACTTGCGCGTGAAAGAACGGCATTCAGATGCCGCGCAAGGCCTAGATTCGACTCGTTCCGAATAACCTGCACCTTATGGGGACCGGTATATTCGGCCACCTTCTGCAGGATCAGGTCATACGTATGATCCGTGGAGCAATCATCGGAAATAATGATCTCGAGCGGCGCATAGGTCTGCGCCAGCGCGCCGTCGATGGCTTCGACAATATAGTTTGCCTGATTGAACGCGACGATTATAAATGTTACCAAGGGCTTAGGTTGGCTACTTTCAAGTAACGACAGACCCTGATCAGGTTGCATTTTCTGTGTATCAGTTTTGGGCACGGCCACCTCTGCGAAACCGGTTTACGATCCTGGCAAGACCCAGTTTTCGGTTAAGTTCTATCGCGAAATAAAACGCGTTCGCCGATCCGACGACTGCACCCGCTGTGATCGACAGCGGCGAAGGAGCAAGAATGCGCGTCATGTCACCGGTCGCATGCGCCTCGGCGATTTGCCGTGTTCCGACCGTACCCAACCCCATTTGGGAAATAGTCACCGCAGCCGTCATCAATGCATTGAGAATGCCGAGCAGACCAATCCCCGCAGGTCCAAGCAAAATCGCAATTACCTTGGTCCGCACTACCCCGAACAACAGATTTATGACGGATGCCCCTTCGATCAACGACGTCGTCCTAAATATCTGGCCGTAAGATGCGCGGTCATCAGCCTGCCGCGCAGCAAGTGCGTCCGGCTGTGCAGATCGTTTGTAGTCGTCAGGTAGCACGGGCATGCAAGAGCGCTTCGGTCACACGATCGAATTGTGCGGCGTCCAGATTGGGGCCGATCGGGAGGCTGAGCACCTCGTTCGCCAGTTTTCTCGCCAAGGGCAGGTGATCCGGGGCCATCCCGAGATCGGCATAAGCCTTCTGCATATGCGGCGGGACGGGATAGTGGATTAGGGTTCCGATTCCAGCCTCGGTCAACTGCGCTTGCACAGCATGACGATGCGAAGTCCGAACCACAAAAAGATGCCAGACAGGCTCCGCCCAGTCAGGCACAACGGGCAGAACGAAATCGCTGCCTGCGAGCGTTGCGAAGTACACAGCAGCGATTGCGCGGCGGCGCTCCGTCCAGTCATCCAGAACGCCCAGCTTAACCCGCAATATCGCCGCCTGCACCGGGTCGAGGCGGGAGTTCACGCCAGCCACTTCGTTCACGTATTTCTGCCGCGAGCCATAGTTGCGTAACAGAGCGACACGCTCGGCCAGGGCCGCGTCATTCGTGGTGATGGCACCAGCATCGCCAAGAGCGCCGAGGTTCTTACCGGGATAGAAGCTCCAGCATACGATATCGCTATGCGCCCCGATACGCCGTCCCTTGTAGCGCGCACCGTGCGCCTGTGCAGCATCCTCGATCACGCGCAGCCCGTGTCGGCGAGCGATGTCGAGAATCGGGTCAAGATCGGCGGGTTGGCCATATAAGTGCACAGGCAAAATCGCGCGGGTCCGCGGCGTGATCGCAGCTTCGATCTGCGTAGGATCGATGTTGTGGGTGGCAGGGTCAGGCTCGACAGGAACCGGAGTCGCTCCCACACCCGAGACCGCCAGCCAAGTGGCAATATAGGTGTTGGAGGGCACGATCACTTCGTCGCCTGGCCCAATGTCCAGCGCGCGCAAGGCCAGGATGAGCGCGTCGAGACCGTTGGCCAGCCCGACCGCGTGTTTTGCCTCGCAATAGGCGGCCCATTCCGCCTCGAACGCCTCGACCTCCGGGCCAAGAATGTACCAACCGCTCTCCAGTACACGCAAAACTGCGGTGTCGATTTCTGGCTTGAGTTCGCGGTAAGCGGCACCGAGATCGAGGAATGGAATTTTCATGTTTTGCGCCTTTCCAGCTCAGCGAGGAATTCGTCATATGTGCGCAAGTAGTCTTCGGCCTCGTAGGGACGAGAAGCGAAAACAAGCAGCACTGCATCAGGGCTGTAGCGATACTGGGTTCCCCAGATCATCGCTGGCATGAACACTCCCATGTCCGGGCGATCCAATATGATTTCACAGCGATGGGCTCCGTCGTCAAGCAGCACCCGACATGATCCATGCAAGCAGATCAGGAATTGCTGGCATTGCTTGTGGGCATGTTCGCCACGTAATTCCACAGTAGGCACGTCGAACACAGCAAAATAGCGTTCAGGAGCGAATGGTACCTCTTTTGGCACTTCGCCCACGGTAAGTGCACCGCGAGCGTCGGCAATGCGCCTCATCAGATACAGCGCACTGTCGCCAACATCCAGTGGGACACGCGCCGGACGTTCCAAGTGCTTGTGGCCGTGAATGTCTATTAGCTTCGGATCAGGGCGCGTGTCCAAACCGGCCCCGTGGAGATAGCCGACAACCTGCGCGGGATTACCCTCAACTATGGCATTGGCGGGCACGGACCGAAGGACGACCGCGCCAGCGCGGACCCAGGCACCTTGACCGACTGTTACGCCTTCACCGATGATACAGGCCGCATCCAGTCGAACATGATCACGAAGCACGATCCCGTCACCGGCTAGAATGACACGCGGACCAATGGTGACGGTTGTGGCAATTTTTGCAGTCTCCGGCAGGAGGCGGCCTTGGGATGGATCAAACATTACGGTTATCTGGCTCTAAGATAGAAAAATAAGTAACTCTATCATCTTCAAAATTAGCGCGTTTATACTCAAAGTAGGTATTTAATTCATCACGACCTGTTTCAACTGCCCCAAAGCGTCGATGAAATGCTAGTGTATGATTGTTTTCATTCAGAACTTCGAAGGTAGCGCATTTACGACTAAGGCCTATGAAACCAATTTCATAAATTAATAGCGCACTTTCGAGCGCTGCCTTTTGCGACTTGTTACCATCTAGGATCCAGCTACCCCATGTGAAACTGTCCGCCTGGATATCGTAGAGCCGCACAAGGCCGCACCTCGTGCCGTCTTTCCGCTGAATCACGTAGTAAAACTCTTGCCCTGCGGCCTCACGCGGTTTGTAATCTTCGATCCACTGTCGTTGATCCTCGACATATCCGGTCACTTTGGACAGGTAGCTATTATACAAAGGATTGGTCCGCAGGCCATGTACGTAGGCGGCGTCGTCGTGTTCTATCAACCGTAGGATAAGATTAGGCCCTTTGACATGCGATGTTGTGGGAATTTTCATAACAGCTTGGGGTCGCTTTCATCTTGCGAAGTGTTGAAGTTGGTCTTCATACCATCTTATATCTGGCAGTAGGAGATCATATATATAATCAGTTTCTTCTTTGGACAAATACTCCCTCACTGAGTGCTCGGATCTTGACTTCTTAAGTATACGTTTGCGCACGTAAATATAAAATTGATGGTCTTTAATATTCTGGGGCAATATTTCGCCAAGCTTTTTATAAAAATTTGGTATAATCTGCTTTTCGAATATTTCCGATGTACGATTCAGTCTGATATCTGGCAAACTATTCTCAAAATTGCGCACTTTCAGAAACTCAAAACTTTTCTTTAAGCAATTATCCGTATCTCCAATGAAGTCATCATATTTTATAATATAAACGTTTTTCTTACCAAATGTATTAATCCAAAGCGGTACGAAATGCGAATAGTTAGATTGCAAGCTGTATGGTGTAATTTGACCTGCATCATGGTCAAATTTGCAACCCCTCGACCTTACTGCATTAATAAAAGACTCTTTTTCCAGACCCTTTTTCACAGCATAACGATAATGTGACCAAGCACGGTCAATTGGATGGCGAAGGATTATGATAATTTTCAAGTTACCTATATCATCTTTAATTTTTTTAATAGCTACTTCACTTGAAAAGTAGTGAGGTGAAGCCTCACCATGGTATAAATAAGAGCCTGCTTGAAAAAAGCTATTATGAAACCTTGGACCTTTCCTATATTTATCAGCCGATACAAAATACTGCGTTTCCTTTGGTACAGACATATTTATATCTGGATGCCTACTAAGCAAATGATGAAGACTTGTAGTGCCACTTTTTGCCGCGCCAACAATCATCAGATTACATATCAATTTTTCTTTCGTTATCGCACTGGTAGACATCTAACCACTTTTCCTCATGAATTTTTTAATATGAAAAATAAGATAAATTGCATATTTTGAAAAGTTTGGCAGAAGAAGCAGAGTAAGCAAAAAAATTGCTTCTAATAATTCTTTAATCTCTCTAATTATCATAATTTCAGATATAAATATCTTGGTTCGCATATTTTGGCGCGCATTATTAACTTTAGCATAATGTATTTTTAGCTCTGGATTTTTTAATATCATCATTTCTGCATAAAGCAACGATCGGACCGCACGGACCGCACAAAATCTACTTTCGCGACTTTTAGGGAAATTGTCATATGTTAACTCCCAAATGCGATATGCTGTATATGGCCAATCTAAACGCTTTGGCGAAATCTTTTTTGTAATTGCTTCAGGATTATCCTGTCGATAAAAGAATACTCCATCACAAAAAGTAATCTTATCACTTTTCAGAAGAAAGTACCTTGCAGTATAACCATCAGCGTATGTACCAAAATCAAAATACTTATATCTCTTAATCAACTTAGTTCGCACGATACCATTCCCTGGTATCGTCCAGTCCAATGATAATCTAAACGCCTCTTTGCCATTTAGTACAATTGATCGATCTCCATGAACACCTACCTTCCGAACATTTATTTCTTGTTGTGGATAATAAAACTCTAAATCTGGAATAACAAAATCTGCATCTACCGCTTCAGCAGCACCTAGTGCTTTTTCAAATAAATCATGGGAGAACAGATCATCCTGAGACGAATACATGTAATATAAACCATTTATATGGCTGATTGCGAAGTTGATGACTTTCGCAGCATATCCGAAGTTTTCAGGGGTTTGGATGTACCTAAATCGTGAATCGGCAAGGCAGAATTTTAAAACTATCTCCTTGCTATTATCCGTAGAGCAATCATCAACGCAAATGACTTCAAAATCTGACAGGGTTTGCTGTTTGAGAGAATTGAGGGTCTCAGAAATAAAGCCTTCTCCGTTGTATATTGGAATAACAACAGTTATCTTAGGATTATCACATGTCATATTGAGAAACTAAGTCCTTCTTAAGGCGACAAGGTCCACACAATCTGCTGAACGAGGTTTTTTTATTTAACCACGATTGCGGAAGATACATTGCGGAAATATCGTATTTGCATTATATTTTCCGTCTAATTTCACCAAAAAATAGTCTATTCAAAGAGATTAAGACTGGGCGCCATTTTTTCTTCTAGGTGGGCCATACTCTTAAAGGCTGTGCTCTCTGCCATCAATACATCCCACTTGTCACAGTCTACAATGCGACCGCGTTCCATCACTACAATCTTATCGCAGCGTTTTATCGTGCTCAGTCTATGAGCAATCAATATGACGGTTTTGTCGCCGGGCAAAGCCTCAATGGAGGCCATGACCTCTGTTTCTGTCAAGTTATCAAGCGCCGATGTTGCCTCATCGAAAATGATCAAATCGGCATCGTGATACAATGATCGGGCAATTCCTATCCTTTGTCGCTGCCCTCCAGAGAGACGCACTCCGCGCTCACCGATATTCGTTTCATAACTGTTGGGCAGACTGTCGCGGATAAATGCATCTATCTTAGCTATTTCGGCGACGCGTCGCACTCGCTCATGGTCGATGTCCTTAGATGGCAAGCCCAAGGCGATGTTTTCGCTCACACTAGCATCGGTGAGGAAAATGTTCTGTGGTACGTAACCGATACTTTGTTGCCATTCTCGCAAGTTACCTTCATTGATCGGTTTTCCATCTGCGTAAAGTTGTCCCTCGCAAGGGGATAGTAGTCCAAGCATCAGGTCCACCAGTGTCGTCTTACCCGCGCCCGTGCCGCCAACAATGCCAATTCTTTCACCCACGGCGATTTTCAGCGATACATTAGTCACACCGGCAAATTGAGCATTTGGATATCGGTAAGAGATGTTTTCCAGTTCCAAGCAATGCTTGAGGCCAAGCGCCGAAGGAATCACCCTCGGAAGGCTTCCTGAAGCGGCTTTGTCGATAAGATCCTCATGTATTATGGTCACAGCAGCCTCTCCTGCCTGAAGCTGGGAAAGAGCTTGATAGAGTTTCGAAAGTTCCGGCATCAACCGTTGCCCGGCAAATGCAAACACACCTAGTGTCGGCAAGATCCCTCCAAGTGCAACGCCAGACGACATACCCTGTGGATCCATCAGCACAAGGCAAAGTAATATTACGCCGCCAAACGCCACAGCTTGCAGTACGAATTGTGGTATTTGCGACAAAACTTGAACAATAACGATTGCTCGCGCCATGCGCTGCGATGGGTTGGCATACTGGTCCGCGTATGACGATTCCCGGCCTAAAAGCTTGATGTCTTTAATCCCGTTAAGCACCTCATTGGCGATACGGAACCGCTCACTGTTGGCCGTTGCGCGCATATATCCTAAGCGCTTAAGGGCACGACGACTGATTAAGTATACCGCGCCGTACATGCCTCCTATAACCCCAAACGCAATCACCGTGACTAACGGATCCACCCAAAGTAGCAACGCGACAACTGCGATAATCGTAATCAACGCAGCGATTAATTCCGCTGCAGGACGCAAGAACTGCAGCACTACTTGCTGGGATTCTGCCAGTACCCGCGTGCTCATCACGCCGGTATGTCGATCAAGAAAAAAAGTATAAGGCTGGCTTAGGTAGGCAATCAGAAGGCGATGGCTAATAGAATGAATGCGCATCATCGAAAAGCGGGACACCGCGTAGGCCTTGATTATCTGGATTAGACTGCTGAGTACTATGACAATGAAAGACGAAAAACCAAGTGCTACTAGGAAGTCATAATCGCTTTCAAACCCGAACGTGTCGTATGCCCATGTAAGTGCTGGAATACGCTCAATCTGGCTAGGATCTGAAAGAACTGATAGAAATGGCAGAATCGAACCGATCATCAGTGCGGACGACAACGCACCGAGAATGACGACTACCAAAGTTACCCAAGCATTGCGCCGCTCGCGATTATCCAGTAACCGCCACGCTTTTTTCCATATTTTGGCCTCAATCATAGCCTCAGATCGCTTTCATCACGCGCAAAGACGCTTTTCAGATCACAGAACACATGATCCGGGCCCCCGTAGCCGCGCAGGGCAGTTGCCCCGGCGTCGCGATAGGTGTCATGCGCAACAGCCAAAATCACACCGTCATATGCTGCGGGTTCTGGCGTTGTAACTAAGTCCAGCCCGTATTCGTGCTTTGCCTCTGCTGCATCGACCCAAGGATCATGCACATCCACCTGCACGCCATAGTCGCGCAATTCCGAGACAACATCGACCACGCGGGTGTTGCGCAGATCAGGGCAGTTTTCTTTGAACGTCAGCCCCAGTATCAGTACCCTTGCACCATCAACCTGAAGGCGGCGTTTCAGCATCGTCTTGACCAGCTGGTTGGCAACGTAGGCCCCCATCCCATCATTGATACGCCGCCCAGCGAGAATGACCTGAGGGTGATAGCCCATCGCCTCGGCCTTGTGGGTCAGGTAATAGGGATCCACGCCAATGCAGTGGCCGCCGACCAGGCCCGGACGGAAGGGCAGGAAATTCCACTTCGTGCCCGCCGCTTTCAGTACTGCATCGGTGTCGATCCCCATCTTGTTGAAGATAATCGCCAGCTCATTGACGAGCGCGATGTTGAGGTCGCGCTGCGTGTTCTCAATCACTTTAGCGGCTTCGGCGACCCGAATGCTTCCGGCTTTGTAGGTACCCGCTGTGATGATGCTCGCGTAAAGCCGATCGACCTCTTCGGCCACTTCGGGTGTGGAGCCGGATGTGACCTTACGAATATCAGGCAGGCGGTGCTGCTTGTCGCCGGGATTGATCCGTTCAGGCGAGTATCCCGCAAAGAAGTCGGTATTAAAGGTAAGGCCAGACACGCGCTCGAGGACCGGTACGCAATCTTCCTCTGTCGCGCCGGGATAAACGGTGCTTTCATAAATCACAATATCGCCGCGCTTCAGGACGCGACCTAACGTTTCTGACGCTTTGATTAGCGGTGTCAGATCAGGACGCTTGTAGGAGTCGATCGGCGTAGGCACCGTCACGATATAAATCGAAGCTGCAGCCAAATCAGCCGAATCGGTGGTGAAGGAAAGATGATCGGCATCATTCAGTTCATCCGCTGATACCTCCTGCGTGGTGTCCCGTCCGGAACGCAGCGCTTTGATACGTCCTCCATTTATGTCGAATCCAATCACAGGCCGGGATTTCCCGAATTCTACCGCGAGGGGCAGACCCACGTAACCAAGACCAATTACAGCAATTGTTTTCATGTCAGATGTCATTTTCCAGAATACTCCCGATACCAGTCCACGAACTTCGCAATACCATCGCGAAAATCCGTTTGCGGGCGATAGCCAGTTAGAGTTTTCAGCAAATCAGCATTGGCCCAAGTTGCGGGCACGTCGCCGGTCTGCATGCCCATGTAATTGCGCTCGGCCTTCTGCCCG
>Ga0307930_1003017_pt1 | contig 12566 bp, 13 predicted proteins | sample OrgLakmetageno46_FD_203161 | JGI IMG/M metagenome (GOLD analysis project Ga0307930, IMG submission 203161) | Saline water microbial communities from Organic Lake, Antarctica - #46 | ecosystem: Environmental > Aquatic > Non-marine Saline and Alkaline > Saline | place: Antarctica: Organic Lake... | reverse complement strand
AGTTGTAACAGTCGCTGGAAGAGACCGATAGAGCATTTCCTTTGCTTTCTGGATCTCATATGCAATTAATTCCGCGAGAACTGTTCACCTCGCATCCCTTTTATGAACTTTGTACTTGCTGTATAAACACAAGAATGCAAGTGAAGCGCATGGCGCTGCTTTTCAAAAATAGCTCATAGATCCAATCATTGAAGCAAGGGGTGGTAGGTGGTTTATAAATGAGTTACAACAGGCCAAACTATGAGCCATATAGCTGGCCTACTGGGCTCCTTCTCGAATTCAATCACCAGCTGTGTGAGGCGCCAAATTACAAATGGCCAAGCCGTATGCTCAGCAGCTCTAGCGCATTAACGCTGTCAGCAAAAGCAGGTATCTTAGTTCCCCAAGCGCCAGGTGCTCGCTTCTATTTACAGAGGCGGATTTGCATCCGGAGGCGCCAATTTCGAGACCCGTTTTCTGAACTGCTTCGTGCGGTGCTCCTCTTCCTTGGCAAGAGAGGCCCATGCGGCTGCGGCAACTGCAGTGGTGGTGGACTCATTAGGTCGGGTCTCTGCTGCATTGCAGCTAGCTGCCAGCTTTTTCTTGTTCCGGTGTGAGCCTTCAGCTGGTTTTGGACTTGTGGCAGATGGATGCTCTCTTCTACTGCCACTGTTCGAGCTTTCTTTTGCACTTCCATCACTCTCACTTGACGCCGAGGCAGCCGACGCCGCAGCCGCAGCAGCCGCAGCGCGCTCGGCAAAGATCTGAAGTTTCACCTCTTCTTCTTGTCGCAGTGATTCCCATGCAGAGACTGCCGCAATCTTCTCCCCTTCCTTACCAGATTGCTTGGTTTTCGTAGCAGTACTACTTTTCGTGCCACTCTTGAGCACTGTGCCTTTGTTTTTCACTTTTGCTTTGCTGCTTTCCGCTGCTATGGCGTTTCGCTGGGCAGCTACCTCTGCAAACTGCTGCCTCAATAAAGCTTCTGGCTCGTCGAGCGCTTGGACTGTCCACGCCGGTGCCGCATCCGCCTTCTCAGCTCCTCCTCGTGCTGTTGTAATGATGGCAGTGTGGTCTTGTGCCGCCTTCTTATCACGCTGCGCTTGCGCCACTAATGATTTCATGTCCAACCGATCCCGGCTTGGCACCATATCACTGGTACTGCTACTGCTATGAGAACTAACTATTGAGTTCAAACTGGCGCCAGCGACAATGCTTTGGTCAAGAACACCATTTGCGTTGTTTGGAGCTCCATGCCCAGTGGGGGCGCTAGTTGACGACACCTCTTGATAATCATCGAGCCAGCTCGGGTTCAGCGCATAAATTGGCGGGTCTACGACTCGACATCCTGGCTTCCCTTGGTTGACAACTTCAGGCAGCGCAGCAGGTGGCACAGGTGGCGGCACAGGCGTGGTTGTAGTAGTAGTAGTAGTAGTAGTAGTAGTAGTAGTAGTAGTAGCTGTAGTAGAAGCAGAAACTGCAGAGGTAGCAGTAGGATTTTGGGAGCCCACTGGGGCTGCAGCAGGCTTGGCAGCAGTTTTCGACCTTGAGAAAGTTGTTGGCGTGTCTAACATCGACATGGCAGCCATTGAATTCAAAGCTTCAGAATTCGCAACGGAGTTTACAAAGGAGTTCGCATCTGATTGAGACTGCTGTTGCCCCTTTGCCGGAGATGAGGATGAAGCGAGGCCACTTTGAAAAACACCCATTACGTTTCCCACTCCAACGCTATTACGACTGCTGGTGCTGGGGTGTCCAGTCGCAGCCCCAGAAGTAATTCCGACCCCAGCTGCGTCCGTACCAGAATCAGCATTCTCTGCAGGTTGAGCAGTGCTCTTGGTATGAGTGCCAATTTCAGCCATGTCCTGTGCCATTTTGTCAAGTGCGTCAGGGCCGTCTTCTTCGCCGAATCCTAAGAGAGTCGCAAACTTGGCCTTTTCTTCGGAGCTGAGCCCTTTCAAGAGAGCAGCGCTGCCCTGTGCTACTTGGGCCATCAGTGTGTCCAACTGCTCTTTGCTAGCGCCTGAAGGTGGGGGACCACCATCATTGGTCGTTGCATCTGCTGCTAAATCTGATCCGTCAAAACCAGCTCCAACTCTTGCCCCCCGTGAACCTTGAAGTACGTCATCACAACTTCTTGAGGCGCGAAGAAAGCGCAAAGTCACGGGCAGATTGTTGTCCCGCGCAGTGGCCACAATGCCTGCAAGCACTTCCATCGACGTTTCTTCTTCATTCTCACCTGAGACGCCACCTGCAGTCGGATCTGCCCTCATCCCAAGACTACATGTAGGGCCCGAGAGCCCACTGCGGTTGGCGTGAGCGGGCAGCAAAGAAGAGCCGTTTGCGGCCACCACAACATCGCCAACGCAGACGCCGTACTGCGCTACTCGCGCTTGGTTGTCAATCACTTCAACCGCAGGCAAACCTTTGGCACCCCGAAGCAGCCGAGACTTACTCAAGGTAGGCTCAGATCCTTCACTTGATTGAGAACTGATGTGGCTTCTATCAGATGTAGATCGAGTTGGCACATTCACCTCCAGGCCGAGCGACTCACCGTCGCCAGGCCGGTATGATATTTCATAGTACTCGCTCTGGAGTAAAGAGTCAGCAGCAGCCTTTTGGTTGCTCGAATGATTGTCGCGGTAGTAGCCAGCGCCACAGTCACCCGTGCGAAACACCCAACCTGGCTTCCGCCCTCGGAAGGTTGCCGCTGCCTCAAAGGTATCATTCGTCGAGGCGGAAGCAGGGCTACTGCCCTCAGTTTCTCCACCTTTAACCTCCAAGGCAGCAGCCCTAGATGCTGAAGCCTCTTGGGGCACGTGAGCGCCGCGGCCACTGAGCTCCTCCACAAGGGCTAGCACCTTTGAAGAAGAAGCGAACATTAACAAGTTTAACAAGCATTTAGCAGGTCGCACTCAGACCACCGAAAAGTTACACTTCGAGTTTGATCGCCACAACACGCAAGAATTATTTTGAATTCGATTACGATTGGCTCTTTCTCTGTTCCTGAAAAATTATATTGTTTCTTCCACGAAGCACATGTGTTCACCTTAGGGTTGTGTGGCTCGGCATTCCGAAGGATGCAAAAATCTTCCACCGCCGCAGCTAGCCATTTTTCTTCAGAGAGCTGAAGCCGAGCACGACAGCGCCGAAAGCGTGCTTTGAGATTAGTAGCGTCGATAGCTAGCACCTCAGTGGCAGCAGCTTCGGCATCCGGCCAGCGCTCAGCCATTATCAGCACTTGGGCCCGATTGTTCAGGCAGTCTAAGCGCAGAGCATGTGCTTCAGCGGCACCGCCAGCCTCCGCAAGCTCAGCAGGCGACCTTGCGTCAGAATAGCTGTAGGCAGCCTGAAGAATGCTTGCAGCCTGCCGAAACGAGGCAGCAGCCCGAGGCCAATTGCTTGCCTTTGCAGCGGCGAGGCCAGCAGCCTTGGCACCTTGCGCCGCTTCGAGCGGAGTCGATCCATGCGGCGCAACACCCTCGTGATGACCCTCGTCAGCATCATCAGCGAGGGTGATGTTCATTATCAGCACTAGCTAGAGGTACGTGTTTATGCCTTGCGCGTTATGTGGCCAAAAGTTAATACTTTATTTTATAGGTGATCTTTGCCACGAGGGACACTTCGTCAGTCTAGCTAGAACCACTAGACAGTCGAGTGTAATGAAACTTTGTGGCAATAGGTGCTTCACATTCAAGGAATGGAGCTATGAATCCTTCGAATTTAGAATTATTTAGCTCTGCTTGCGGGAGCGCGCTGACTCGAGAGCTACACACTCATTTAGTCTCTGCTATCTGTAGCAGTAGCTACAGGTGTCGTGTAGCAGTTAAAAGTTAAAAGTACTGTAGTTACTTCAAACTTCAGTGAAACTGTAGAACACATCCCAGTACTACATTAGTTCAGTATCTTTGCAGTGCCTCTCAGCTCTCAGCCAGCGCCCGGCCCAGCCAGCAGCCAGCATGCCAGCATGCTCTATGCAGTATTCAAAAAATAATTTCGTGGTGTTGTAGGACACAGACAGGAGACAGGAGACAGGTTGTCTGCGCTCGTGTGCATTTGCTCATGAAGAAGGATATCGCTCAGGATATACTTGGTGTGTCACCTAGCGCAGCAGCAGCGGAAATTCGCAAGAGCTACAAACAACTTGCACTAAGAACCCACCCTGACAAGAATCAGGACGACCCAGATGCGAAGATTAAATTTCAGGTACGCGCACTAGGGGAAGCTGCACTCCTAGGTAGTGCTTTAAGGGGTGGTTTATGGATGGTACAATAACGAATGATTTGACATCTAACCCAAACTAAAGCGCTCATAAGCAACATAGCAAAGAATGAACCATTGCACCCCTGATGTCTTTTGCCTTTCTCTAATGGGCATTCCACGCACACATATACAGCGCGTTTCCGAGGCGTACAAATGCCTGACGGACCCCAATTACGTAGATGACGACGAAGCTGACGTCGACTTGAGCGAGGAGGAAATGTTCAGCATGTTCAACTCGATGTTTCGTAAGTGTCCTAACTAAACACATATTATACGCCTCGTTCACTCTGCTAGCACTTTCTCAGAATCTAACCTGTCCTGAGCGTGCGATCTTAATCCAATTTTACGTTTCTCCTTTTCTTCTACAGATGAAATGTTCGATCAAATGAGCGAGGAGTTTGGCACCATGGCAGGCATGGAGGGTATGCCAGCGCCGCCTCCAGCGTTTCTCAGAGCGTTCATGCAGCAGGAGGTAGGTGCGATTGTGTGTTGACAACAAATAGACTTGATAACGAACCGCTACCCTCCGAGGAAAGTATTAGACTGCGCTTCAGTCACTTACATATCCGTAGCAAAATGGCTCACGCTTTCTCGCCTGGATCGTTTGCACTCTTGTTTTGCATACTCGCTGCGTGTGCGCGCACGGCCAGATGATGCACGAAATGGCGCGAGGAGGCCGCGGCGATGACTCCGACGATTATCGAAGCGACGACGACGAAGACAGCTATGGCTTGGATGATATGCCGCCAGAAATGCTAGCTGCCCTCATGGCCGAGATGAATGGCGGCGGTGGCGGCTTGGGTGGTTCAGGTCCAAATGACTTGGCGTCGATGCTAGCAGCCATGGGGATGGGCGGCGGCGGTGGTGGTATGGGTGAAGTTGAGACCTCCCCAGGAAGCAAGAAGAAAAAGAAGAAGAAAAAGAAAAAAAAGAAGAAAGGTAAAGGTGGCGGTGGTGGCGTTTCCGAGCCAGCAGGTGCCGAGGCAGCGGCACAAGCAACATCAGCAAGGACAGCGCAGGAAGAGGAGGATGAGGAAATAGAAGCCGCCCTGCTTCGGGATATGATGATGGGGCAACTAGGAGGAAACAAAGGAGGCAGCAAAAAGGGCGGGAAATTCGGTGGGCTATCAAGGGCGGAGATGGAGGAAATGATGGCAATGGAACTGCTCATGGGCGGTAAAGGAGGTATAGGCGGAGGCAAAAGTAGGTCTCATCCATCAAGTGGCAAGCGCGGTGGCAAAGGATCGAGCAGAGGGTTTGGTGGCGGTCGTGACGACGAAGACGACGATGCCGAGATGCTGATGCGGATGATGATGGGCGGCGGCGGGATGCCGAGTGGTTTTGGCGGGAAAGGAAAAGGCCACAAAGGTGGGGCATCGACCAGACAGGGCAAAGGTGGCGGCGGTAAAGGAAAAGGAGGAGATGGCAGCGACCTGATGTCGATGATGATGGCGGCAATGGGCCAAGATTTTGGTGATGATGACGACGACGACGATGAATTTGACGACGAAGACATGTTTACAGGTTTGTTGTGCACCTGAATATGATTTTATCGTGTTATTTTTGACTGGTGACTTTCATCTGTACGTGTACTCTTTTCGGTTATGTGTGATTCTCTTTACGGAATACTGCTTTTCTCTCTTTTTATTTTATCAGCCATGGCTGGTCTCGGAGGCCGTCAACGAGGAGGTCGAGGGGGCGGAAAAGGCCAAAGCTTCGGCGAGTTGAGCGGCAAGGGGCAGCGAAGGCCTCATGCAGAATTTGAAGACGACGAGTGGGAAGACATGAGCTCGAGCGATGACGATGACGATGATCGCGGCCTCGCTGGGGACTTTGAGGACTTTGACGAAGACATGCAAGACAAAATCGCCAAAACCATGGCTGCCTTGAACGCGTTTGGGAACATGACGCCAGAAGAAGGCTTCGACATATCGAGACTGAAGAAGGGCGGTGCTTCCAAAGGAGGCGGAAGTGGCAGCAAAAACAAGAGCAAAAGCGGCAGCCGCAGCAGCAGTGGTGGTGGTGGCAGCGCTTCGCAACCGTTGGAAGTGGGCGATGACGTGGTGGTAGTCCCGACGGGAACGAAGGGCGTGGTTCGCTTTCTAGGACCGGTGCACTACGCCAAGGTGATTGCGGAACAGTTTCTACTGTACTTTTCTTATAGTTTTTAGTGGAATACGACTTTACTAAGCGTCAAACAGCATTGAATTGACCTTTGGCTTACTTTAAAAAACAGTCGCAAATCAAGAGCTTGACGTGGACGCGCGTATGCGTACGCTCTCAATCCTTTTGACTCCCTTCTTTTGCTCTCTTTTTCGCCCCCTCTAAACAGGGTGAATTCATAGGGGTCGAGCTGTCGCAGCCAGAGGGCAAAAACGACGGTGCCGTAAAAGGCCACCGCTACTTTCAAACCGCACCCAATTGCGGGGTCATGTTAAGGCCCCAAGACGTTCAAAAAGCGCGGTGACCAAATAGGGCAACGAGATACGCTTAAGGCAATCGTTCCGGAGGCTCAAGCGCCTTGAAACAACGAAGTGATTTTCTTTATGGCGCATAACGGCAGCATTTTGAAATTCAATTGGCAATTGAAGTGGCGCTTGTACCGTACACTGGGGAGCAGGGAGGGGAGCTCTGTTAGTTCTCCTTGCTCCTTGTTTATTTCTGTTTCACTGTTTGAAATTGTATATGCTTGTAGTGCGCCATATGGCAGAATCCTCCTGGTGCGTGGCAAGAGCCCACACGTAAGAGGGCAGCAATAGATAGCCGATTCAGGCGATATAAGTATACCTATAGGTACAACGGGTATATCTCGCCATTATAAATAAGGCAATGAAGTTTAACAATTAAAAATGGGGCGATTTTCGTAAGTGGCCCTTTTTAGCTGCCACTTAGTCTTAAGCGCGAAGTGACTTAGGCAGCTGAATTCTTGGTTCATCTTACTTTTCTTTTGTTGCAAATAAATAAGAAAGCGAAGCTGCTTTGAAATTTTTGCCCGATAGCTGACAGCCCTATAATATCGGCCTGTGTAGAAGTATGGATATAGCAATCAGCCCCGAAGTGTGCTCGTGGAAACCATTCATTGACTCCCTTTCTTTCATCAAGCATCAAGGGCAGCGTTTCGCGAAGAGGCTCGGGCCGTGTTCTTCGTACTCGGCCTTGGTGACGCTTCGCTCTTGAAAGCCACCGAGGCTCGCCAGTATGCTACCACCCAGCCAGGCCTCATAGCCCGCGTGCTGCCCGGTCGCCCGGTACACGACAACCGGGTCTTTCTCTAGGGCACTGCCAGTGCGTGCACGCTGAGGTGGTGCCAGGGGCAGCAGCGCGGCCTGAAGACAACGAGATGAGAAGGAATTAGAAGGGCTTATGTATGCAAGCGCAATAAGGGCCCAAGACAGGACACGGCAGATTCATAGGAAAAAAGGTAAATGAACCAAAACCTTTCATGAAAAGTTTGAATGGATACATGATGATCGTTCGCAGATGAGAATGAATATACGTAGGTACAGTAGGGAGTTAGGTAGCATAGTGCAAAGAGAGAGAATTGTACTACACGTAGTAGCAAACGCAGCACTTGTTACCTTGAGGCGCTCCGCAAGGCCGGGCAGGGATGAACTTCCGCCCGCAAGCACCACGCCACGACAAAGCTGGGACTGCAAAGAGGACGAAAAAGAAGAAGAAGAAGAAGAAGAAGAAGAAAGAGGGTGCGAAACTCGTGACATGACAGAGATGACATGAAGCACAAAAGGAGGAGAGCCTAGAATACAGAAAGAAAAGACTCTCGGTGAAGATAAAAACATATTTTATCGCACAGCGAAGAGCTATTACACAGGTCGTACACGTGATGAATTCAATACCTGTGACTCTTTATCGAAAGCGGCAAGTGTGTGGGCTGCTAATTGTGGCAACGGCACGCCTGAAACACCTGAGACTGCACCTACGAGTACAAAACACACACACGACGGAACGAAGAACAGAGGTAAACACGAAAGTTCAAAAGTGCAAATTACTTCCGTGCTCTTGCATGATTATGAAAGAAGCCATCTCCTTTGATTTCAAAAGAAGCTAAAATGCGGCAAAATTGCATGCTTACTATCTGGCAACGGTTTCATCGCAGAAGCACCAGCAACGCCGCCAGTAGTGAGCGACGCGGGAGCGTCAAGGGCTGGAGGAAAATTTGAAGCAAGCACTGCGTGAGGATCTAAAGTTGACGCATACGGCGAACCGCCGAACAAAATGCCGGTTAAGCTGCCCAGCAAATGCCCTCCGTCAGCTTGAAGGAAAGAAGGTGGAAGGTCTATCGCAGTTCCGTCAGGCAGCAATACTCCTTGAGTCTTCCCGGTGCTGCTGCTGCTGCTGCTGCTGCTGGCTTCCTCTCCAAGATATGAGATTTCCATAGCACTACTGCTGTTATCACTGTTGCTACTGGCATTTAAGACAAGACGATGTTTGAGCTGCCGAGCTTCCTGAAACCGCAACCAATCGATGACGGGGAAAGTACCGCTGCTCGATGAAGACGACTGAAGGTTGCTGCTAGGTGGTTGTCTTATTTGTCGAGGCCAGAAGGGGTCTACAGAGGAGGACGACGACGATGAAGAAGAGGACGACGAGGCAGCAGCAGCACTAGCAGCATTGGTGCAAGCGTGCAATAGAAAACGATCGAGCACATCTCCGCCCAGTGCCGATTCAAATTGACCCTGCAGCCGCAGTCACAACAAATAAAAGGTGAATTTGCTTTCAAATGGCATCGGCAATGTACTATCAAAGTAGAGCAGAAAATGTCTGCGAGAGTTTATGCACTTAATCTCCTTGAGGTTCAAAATTGAGTCCTCTTAAATCACTACTCTTCCATATTTCTTCTTCTACCTCGAATCAATTTTGAATGAATCTAGGCTTATGTCTACTCTAGTTCGAGTTGTCTCCATGTTCACCTTTTCTTCCGCCCAGCCTTCAACGACAGCACATGTTCTCGTGCCATGAGCTGCGCAATCCACCACGAACCCACTCGTTCTCCCAAGCGAGTAACATTGAAGCGGCGCATCTTTTACAAAAGAGACTGAAGGAGCATTGTACTTCTGAAAGCATAGTTCAGCTACTTGAGCTCGGAATTTGGCACTCGATGCACCGACCTGTATAAGCACGGATTTGCACACGAAAGTCAAAGCAAGCACGCAGGGACAGGGATCAAAGAGTGTTTCAATGCACAGGAAGACACTGGGTTGGCCTTGCTATCAACCGTACACCGCTGTAGCGCTCGAGAGTCCACAACGCTCTTATCCTACCGGATCGACTACAAGCAAGGGCTGTGTGATAGAGCCTTGCTCAGTCGGCGCACCAGCAGCCCAGACTGCCTCAAGCACCTACTCCAGACAAAAATATCGACATTTTGGAAAAATCAAATTGTTAAAAGGCAGGAAAAATAATCACGGGCTGTAGGTTCAAGCAGTATACCTTCTTCACCCCAAAGTGCACACTTCCTCGCAGAGTAAAGCAGGGATACAGGCCGTGAATCATGTGAAGTAATAGCGGTTCAAAATTTACAACACAAAAAGATTTACCTCCATATCGTATGTTGCTTCGCGAATGTCGTAAAGTGGCCGCAGTTGCGCCTCGGGCTCAGCTAGAGATTCGAATTGAGCATCTTCAAAATAAGCAAACGTCTTGAGCCGAGTACCACTGTCTTTGTACGACGACTAGATTAATTAAGAGAGAGCGAGCGAGCGAGAGAGAAAGAGAGATCAAGTGATGAGTTGCTTGCGCTGCATCAAATGGCACACTGAGCCTATTTGTTCAGCTAGCTACGTAGGTAGCAAACAAATGCTTATACCCCGATTGAATGCAAGACCACGCTTGGCAAATCTTGTGCTGCTAAACCGAAGCGTGAGCGATGCCTGCCGACATCTATTACTAGAACACTCATAACTCGCTAATAGAAGGAAGTATGCTTAAACGGCGGAAAGATTGGCAGATATGCCTGAGTGCAGCTACCAACAATTTAGGCTAGATTGGCTACTCGTGCAGTACATTTTGTTGTGAAGAGTAGCTTCTTGCGCTTCCTGCTTCCTTCGTGGCTTTTGATCTTGTGGTTGTCGTCCTTCGTCTGTTGTCGTTTGTCGGTCGTGTGTCGATTGTTCTTTGATTTTGAGATTTTGAGGGAGGTCTTTTTTGAGGATTATTTAGTAATAACTTGCCAGCAGCCCTAACTTCACTTCATCTCTTCGCGCTACCATTAAAATATAGCTATCCATTCATACCATTGGTATAACAAATAATTGATCATTGTCTTGTTCATTCACAATTTGAATAAAGGCGTACGTGCCTCTGGAGCCAGAGAGACGGAGAGCTCGTTTGTACCAATAACTGTATCTTTCACTTTTCCTCTAAGAAATAGTTTGAAGTAGCCACTGCAGATAGTAAGCTCAGTAAATGGCATTATTCAACCTATATTCGCTCACAAAGCTTCGGTTAGTTCCGCAACGTTCTATTCTCTATAGCCGCACCTTCTCGCATAACACCTTAGCTCCGCAACGGCTCGCGCATGAAGTCATCGCTTCTGCAGCTGGCGGAGGCGACCGAACGCTACTGCTGTTGCATGGGCTCCTTGGAAACCGGAAAAACCTAAAATCCTTTGCGAAATCAATCGTTGCTGCTCATCCGCGGTAATTTCAGTAAATAAGCTCTTGCTGCTAGCATCAATGCACACAATATGCTTTTCGTAAAGATAAATATTCTTGTTGTTTTTGCAAAGTTACGAGGTGCTCCTAATGGACTTGCGGGGCCACGGTGAAACGCCATTGCTCAATTCGTCGTCGCAGAGCAGTCCACCGAGCGGTCAAAGTGCAACCTTGGCAGATGCCGCTGCTGATGTTGCTTTCACACTCAACTCCATTGGTATTGGAACACCCGACACAGTGTGCGGTCATTCCATGGTGAGTGCACTTGCGCCTGTGTAGCATAATTGCAAGCATCTACCAGCTAACCCACGCATAACACTGAATCCCCCGAAATTACCTCACCCCTTTTGTCTTTGGGGCAATATTCGCATTATACATAGGGTGGTAAGGTAGCACTGGCCTACTTGGAGGCCGCCGCCGAGGGGCAATGGGCCGATCAATACTTTGGTCTGCATGGCGTACCTCGGTCCGTGTGGACGCTCGACTCCATTCCCGGACCCGTGCCTGATCGACCGTCGCTTGACGAAAAAGAAAGCGTGGCTAGTGTGTTGGCGGCAGTTGCGCAAGTCAAGGTGCCAGTGGCTTCCAAGGCTGACGTTGCTGCCCAGTTGGAAGCTCTCGGCTGTTCGAAAGCCACCGCGCAATGGATGACCACCAATCTTCGCTCTGTGGTGGATCCTGAGACAGGCAGCAAAGGGTTTGACTTCGTCTTTGAGCTAGAAACATGTAAAGCACTTTTCGCAGACTACGCTATTCAGAACTTTCTACCGCTTGTACGACAATCCGCCGAAGGCGAGCTCGAATGCTCCATCGATGTGGTATGTGGTCATCTATTTTGCACCCCAATCAAAGCCCCCAAGGTTAAAAATAATGCTTCAGCTCTTTTTTCGCTGCAGAGGTCGTAATGATTTGTGGCGCGATTTTTTTTTCCTGACAATCCGCACGACTTCTTGTATTCGGCCCGAAAAATGTATTGCGGAGTAGGTGCGCGCAGGCCGCAACAAATCATCGTGGCCTCCAGAGCGCGTTGCAGATCTGGAGAGTGCAGCAGCTTCTGGGCAGCCTAGCGATAGCGGTCAAAATATGGCACAAGTGCATCTTTTGCCCAACTCTGGCCACAACGTTCACATTGAAGCCCCTGAAGCACTTCTTTCTTTCATGGAAACTCGATTGAAAGAATAAAATTGTGTTTGTATTTGCCCTTTGTGCAACCGCGATTTCGAAGAAAGCAGCCACCAGTAATACACCACTCATCCAAATCTTTATCCATAGCCATAATATGCGCGTGGATTCAGGATTCAAGCGTTAGGATCGGAACCGTGATGTGATGACTGAGTTTATTTGTAGGAGGACTCGCCTTGTCGAATTAAATTTGGTGAATAAAGCGAAATAAAAGCAGTCCGGCCTACCTGCCTGGACTAGACCGGAAGGCGAATTGGGCTGCGTGGATAGTTACTTCAAACTCCAAAAGTATTCGCCTCAAAGGAGTTCAAAAAGAAAAAGAAGTGATCTTAATTTAGTTTTGAGCAATTGGCCTATAAGTATAAGTGGTCCTTCAAAATGCGATTCATATGCGCATACTCCAAGGTAGCTGTAACTGAAAGGCATCTCTACTAGTTGTTGGTCTACTAGCTACTGGCAAATAGCAAGCCA
>Ga0307930_1003016_pt1 | contig 12570 bp, 12 predicted proteins | sample OrgLakmetageno46_FD_203161 | JGI IMG/M metagenome (GOLD analysis project Ga0307930, IMG submission 203161) | Saline water microbial communities from Organic Lake, Antarctica - #46 | ecosystem: Environmental > Aquatic > Non-marine Saline and Alkaline > Saline | place: Antarctica: Organic Lake... | reverse complement strand
CCATGTGGTGTTCCAAGTCGAGTCAGTGTCCTGATGGCTGTAGCGCATACTGAACATAACGGCAGCCTTGACGTGTTTAAAGACCACAGTGAGGAATTTCGACGCTTCCGGTCCAAGAGCTCCATTCGTCGACATGGCAAAGGGGATAAAAAGAGCGTCGTAAGCCTTGACAATGGACTGAATGTGAGGGTCTCTTTTCTTCCTGTTTTCAGCTGCTTTCAGGCCCGCTATTGATATTCCTTCACTTATTACCGGGAGGGGAAAGCAGTACAGTGGGCAGTGGGCGTAATAGTATTTCTCTTGAGATTTCAGATGTCACACTTCCTTTTTGCGTTAGATTTATGGAATTGGTGTTTATGCTATGGTGCAGCTCTAGCATTTACGAGCTCACCACATCGAGTTCGACGATCCTTTGATCTTGGCGTGTGCTTCACTGCGGCTAGTTGCAAAGAACAGGCCGAAGCTGAAGTCCACAATCCGCCAGTCCGAACCTATAGGAAGGCCTTACTATTTTCGACACTCTTAGATGCGTCTTGGGGACTTTAATCGTTAATCTCATATCGACCCATTGTAGATACCATTTATTCCATACTGAAATTGGTTTGAAGGAAGGAAGTTCGGCGCCTTGGTGTCGTAGTGTTATTGAAAAGTTTGATTATAAATTAGGGCAAAAAATGCATTGAAAAGATATGCGAGATCCAGATTACTCGTAGGGAATTGCCTCGGGTAATTCTTTTGATCGATGGAGCCCAGACACGAACAAAAATGAATTCAAAGTGTCAAAGACAACAGGCAATGAAGGTAGTACAAAAAGCTCAAGTTTCAAGGAACAACATGAAGAACTATAGCTACAGTACTCCAGTAGAAAAAAAAGCCAATCTTTCTAGTGGAGATCGAAGGCGACGGCCACTAAGTGGGCAAGATGAGTCGCAGCTTCATAACTTTCTGAAGAGAGCATGGTGAAGTCGTTGACTGCAGATTTCTCGGCCAACTCTGCGTCCGAGATCAGATTGTCCACAATTACGCCCACCATACGGTGTAAAATGGCGGGCGCAATAGCATTGCGCAGAATGAAGTTTGACACGTGCTTGCAATTACTTTCGGCCACGCAATAGGGCTGAGTGTTTTCAAGCACGTCTGTTGTGGCGTTGTTGAAGGCGCTATATATGGCCACCCGGATGCTGTCAGCTGCAATGGGATCGAGAGAGAGCGGTGTCGCGGCGTTTAAAAGGCCAACACCAAGCGATGTTGCGAAGTCGCTCATTGCACTCGCCACGAGACGCAATACATCTGGCGAGCTTCGCATGTTGCGACCAGCCAATCGAGCACTAGCTCGGGCGCGTCGTTCAGCTCGCTCATGTCGGCTGTTCCTCTGCCGCTGCAACATCCGCAATGTGGCGCCGTCACCTTCTAACGGAAATGTTTCGTGCACAGGGAAGTAGTCGTTGTCAAATTGCGCCCAATCTTTCTTGAAGAAATTTTCAGAGTCATGTGGACTCGGTGCATATGAGGCCAAGTCTACACGCCGAGCGCCGGCTGGCGGTGACTCCAATTTGAAGACATCTTTCTGGTTCGGCAATTTGTTCGGAAATCGGTGAAGAGTGGGCCGAAATGCTGAGCCGCGCGAAAAAGCGCTCGAAGCGATGAGCATTGCAGCCCATAATCTTCTTGAGAGACAAGAGGTGAATATCAAATAGGCTCTGCCCTGGACATGGTCGGCCATGGCACTCATTGGGAATAGCTGCAGAAAAGTTAAAAAGACTTGAAGAGTTCCTGTGAGAAAGTTAAGGAGCTGTTGTGAGAATTGATCAAAAATAAAAGAGATCCAGCCAATATAAGATGGGACTATTTGAATTTCTTGTGCTGAAGTGAATTGCTTTGGCCAGATGCCTCTGAAGGCTTAATGAAGAGCTGGGCAGCTCACCTGTTGAATTGATGATCCTACAAGAAAGTTTTGTGCGTGTAATAAATTTCGTCGTCAGCCCATACTAGTATGTTAAGTTTCTCCAGCAGTGTGTGCTCCATCATCGTGCTGCCGTCGGCATTTATCGGAATTTCGCTGTTCTTTGGTTAATAATCAACAGTTTCAGGTGCCCGCGCGATGCGCGGATTCGGAGCAATGTGTTTGCTGCGGAGGCGTAGGTGCGTGTTCTTAGCACCTCAGTGCACGGCCTTAAGACTTGAGATACCCGTGGGTGAGTGCCCTTGTATTGCCCGTGGTGCGTGTCCCTTCTTGTGCCCGTGGTCCGCCTGGTGTTTTGTTTACTGCACATCTGCACATGTACAATGAATCTGTACTGCAGTACTGTGGTTACATAAAAAACGACGACCACCACGAACGAACCACGAACGAAATTCCATTTAATATATAGGATTGCCGGGTAGGTACTTACAGGGGGGTTCAGATATCAAGTACTGGATCGATTCGGATTTGAAAATAATTTGAAAATGCAAACCAGAAACCAGAGCGCTTCTCTCACTTGCATTTCGAAATCCGCGCGAAGTGCAGCGCCCAGATCTCGATAGTGCTAGCTAGCGGTGCTAGAGTACAAAAAACGAACCGAAATGGAAAAGGATCCGGCTATTGAAGGCTATTGAAGTCGAACCGAACAAAGGTCGCTGTCAAAGCGAGCAACAAAGCCAAGCGAATAAAGCGTACGACTTCAAAAAAAAAAAACGAGCACAACAGAACAAAACAAGGGGGTTATCATTTTGTTTGAGCTGCTTTCCTTTTTGTCCCTACCTGCTAGTTGTCTAATGCCGGTCTCTTAGGAAACGTGTGGAAATCCGTTGATTCCGCCGTTTTCGTTAGCGTTCAGTGAGCGCCACCTGCGACATACAGACATACAGACGACATCCGGGCGGTGATTGAATATTTTTGGAGCGCGCCACTTCGGGCCACTACCATCACTTCCATGGCCACTCGGGCATTTGCACCTGATTAGCTTCGCGAGTTTAGTTTGCGCTGCTTTGATTTTCATCTGTACCTGTTAGTCTTCTAATTCCGGCCCTTCGGAGCCTGTCTCAAAACTTAAATTGGCTCTACATGCAGCTCTCGCAAACTCAGTTCTCGATATCTTTCTATCCGCGCTTTCCTAACGTAGGGGCCACTGTCTGACTGCCTACTTTTTATTTCTTATTATCGCTTGGAAGAGGCAGCTGCAAGGAGTTCTCTCAGTAAGGAAGTCTTCTTTTATTGCACTATCCCCATCATCTTTTCACTGCCCATTCACCCCTTATGTCATGATCAAACAAAGAACTCCCGGGGCCGGAATCGATCACCCCAAAAAATTCGTGGCTTTTGGAGACAGGCCCAGAATTCCCGGAATCAGAAGGTGAAGAGGTAGAGATTTTTTAAAAAAAGCAACGCAGACTAAAGCTAATCGGGTGCACATGCCTGAGTGGCCATGGAAGTGATGTTAGCGGTCCAAAGTGGCACGCCCGTGCGTGCTCTGAGAGTGCAGCTCAAAAGAAGAGTTTCCGCCTGCAGAGGAGAGGACTACAATGAAGTCTCTCAAGCGATCTAGAAGAAGAGTCGCCCATCCCCGAGCAATTGCGTTACCCCATTTGCATGCAAGCTTCTGTCTGAACAGGGCTTTGGCTTCCGAAAAGCCAGTGCTGTAGGTCGTAGGATGCCGTGTGTTTGCGAGCCATTTCCCGAGCGATAAGGTCCAAGATGAGGCTGAGGTCAGAGGAAGCATCCCCGTATTGGCCAATGACTGGGGCAAGAACACGGCCGCTGTGGCCGTACTCCTTAAGGGCGCTCTCTATTGGGCCTCTTTGATCTTCCTGCGTGCCATGCAGCTCGAAGTTGAGCTTCTTTGTGCGATCGTGGTACTCCTTGTTGACAGCTTTTTTCCTTTTCTCCAAAGTGGCCCCAGGAATAGTAGATGGGAGGATCCTATCACGAGTTCTGGTATAATAATGTCTGTATCCATGTTTGAAGAGCCGCTCCAGTTCTAGGTATTTGTCGCTGGGAGGTGCCCATGGTGTCTTGTCCATTAGCCATGAGTAGATCCACTTTTTTTGTAAGGAACACCGGCGTGGGTTTTTGGGTAGAACAAAAAGAGACTTGATCTTGCTTCTTCTTTGTGGTTCTTAATAACAATCCCGAACCGAACGCCCTGCTGCCTGATAAGGCTGAAGGCTAAAGGACATCTCGAGAGTAATCAAATAAAACATCAATATCGCCCCCTTTTTTTTTTACATAGCACCGTAGCCATTGCCGTCGTTGTTGTACGCAGGAAGCAGAGGAACGCTGTCGCTTCCCAGCGTCATCGGAGGACCAGAATGGCCGCGTTGCCGCTCAATGCCGCCACCGCCACTGCTGCTGCTGCTGCTAGCAGTGCCACCGTTACGGCCTCGGTCGCCGCGGCTGTGCCGGTTCGCATTGCTGTGGTGGCCGGACAGCGGGTAGGAGTGCACTCGTGACTGCTGCTGCTGCTCGGTGGATGCGTCGGCGGTGAAGTCGTTGGCTCCCCATCGGCGGTTGCGCCCGTGGCTGCGACCACTGCTGCTGCTGCTGCTGCTGCTGTTGCTGGGTTGCGGTAAAAGCGGAGGCTCGAGCAGCGAAAAAGGTTGGTGGCGGCCTTGGGAATAGACTGCACCGTACCGGTCGTTCTGGAGGCTAGACAAGGACACGAGCACCTAATTGCAGAGGCAGGTGTCCACATCCACACGCATGTGTGATTATCAGTGAGTAAGCAAAAGGCGGCAAGAGAGTAGGAATAGTTGAGAAGGTGAGTAAAGAAGTCAACAAAACGTCGAACACGGTACAACTTTAGGTGGCGGAGTAGTTGTGAGATGATATTATTAGTCCGTTGGACAAGCAGCAACAGTGCGCCTGGGCTTTAAATGGCGAGGCATGACTCATATTCCTAGAGGGAACACAATGACGCGCAAACTTCGAACTCAAAACCCCACAACCCCCAAGCATCCCCAAGGATTCACCACCTGTTCAAACACGGGCCTCGCGGCGGGGTCCTCGTGCCAGCACGCTTGCATCAAAGCCGCCCACGGGCAGCCACGGGGCACGGGAGGCCGCAAACCTTCGTTCGCCACGCGGGACACCACCTATACGTATGTGTGTGCACACAAGAGTAAAGGCGGCTACTCAACCTTCAATAATGGCAGAAATTAAGAGGAACAATAAATAAAAGGAGAAGGAGAAAATGTAGGGGGAACGAAGAATTAATAAAACAAAAAGAGAGGAAAAAGAGAGTTCAGTAAATCGAAAGACGTGTATCACCTGAGCCGCGGAAAGGTGCGCGTGCACTTCTTCTCTTGTCGCTAACTCCCACAGCACGACTCCAAAGCTGTACACGTCAATACGCTCCGACCCGTGCCCGTGCTTGATCACTTCTGGGGCTAGCCAGCAGACCTAACGTGTGCGTGAAGAACAAAAAAAAAGAGTTGTGGGGTGTGTAGGTTGCGAGGTCGCAAAAACAAGAAAAAAGTGATGGCCAAGTAAAAAGTAGCTAAGACAGGTTAACGCAATAGCACTCTGAAAACGCAAACAAAATGAATTATTCACGAATCATTGAAAGATGACGAAGGACAATGAGAATCTCTGAGGCGAATAAGGATTGTTATTCAAGTGCTTGGTACTTACGGTGCCAACACCACGAGTCATCGATCGCTGTCGCCCTCCTCCTCCAGCACCGCTGCTGCTACTGCCGTTGCTGTTGCTACTTCGGAGGCTGGTGCCGCTCCGGAGCGCTACTGCTCGAGCGGAGCCCCAGTCGCCAATTTTCACGTGAAAAGTGCCGGGGCCGCCCTGTATGGATGGAAGAGTGGGGAGACTGAGGGGTGGTAAACACAAAATAGAGTAGGGCAAAGTAACACACTGGTAATTTTCTGAGCTACTTAGTGTACCGGCGTCGAAGGCGGCCCTTCTTGCACAAACAAGTTGTGCGACTTGAGGTCGCGGTGGATCAGGGGAGGCTCGCGGCTGTGCAGAAAGGCCATCCCCTCGGCAACGTCCACGGCCATTTGCAGGCGCGCCGAAGTGGGGAGCTCGAGGGTCTTGTCGTCCAACACCTTTATAGAAGTAAGAAGAAGAAGGAGAAGAAGGAGGAGAAGAAGAAGATACATTTATAGATATCGAGGGTAATTGACGAAATAAAGAAAGGTTGAAGTTGTTTTGCGAATAAGCTTCCACTTCCATGCTTTTTAATGTTATTACCTGCCGCAACGAGCCTAGCGCACACAACTCCGACACGATCCAGATCGCTTGGGCCGTTAAGCTGCACCCAAACAGTTGCAAAATTCTCGGGTGCCGCAAATAGCTCATCAAGCCAGCTTCCCCCACGATCTCTTCAATCAACTGTCTTCGCATCGAGGCAGGGTCTCGCATCGATAATCCAACTCCGCCTTTGCCGCCGCCAGTGCTGCTCTTGTTGCTACTTCCGCTGCTGCTCCCACTGCCGCTGCCGTTACCGCTACGGCTATTGGTTCCACCGCTACCTTCACTGCTTGCGAGAGACCCGCCACTTTTGCCACCGCTGCCGCTGTTGGTGTTGTTGTAGCTGGCAGAGGATGACGAGGCTAGAGTGAAAGGTGGCGAAGACGATGAGGAGGAGGAGGAGGAGGCGGCGGCTGCAACTGCGGCTTGAGCAAACACGAATTCTTTCACGGCCACTTTCGAAGAGTGCCAGCTTGCGGCCCAAACGCGACCAAAACTGCCTTCGCCAATTACATGCTCTAGCACCACCTGCGTTGATGATGAAGAAGGAGAAAAAAAGGATACAAGCAGCGTATAACACACATTAAACAAGCAAAAACAAAGATTGGATTCGGTAGCTGGAAAGTCCGAGAAAGACGACGTGGGACAACTTGTCCATTTCAAGAAATAGAGGCACAATTATGCTGTAGAGCATCATCATCACGTCTTTCTGTCGAACCTCACTCGGAGCAATGAGGGTCAAGCCGCCGCCGCTGCCTAATTCCGCATAGCCGCCCATCGAACTGCTGTCGAGCCCTTCCCCAAAGCCATCGCTGTCGTCGTCGTCGTCGTCGTCGTCACCATGTCTACCACCCCTGTTGTCGTGGCGAAGCGCCGCCACCCCAGCGAGTTTGGCTTTCATGGCGCGGTCATAGGACTCTGCAATGTCCATGTCGGGCACCTTTTGTACGCCATCAAAATGAAAGACAAGTGAAGGGATGAAGAGTGAAGCATAAATGGAAATAGAAAAACAGACGACGGCTAAAAGAATATCCCGCTAGCACTGCGGAAGGACATTCCATTCCACAAAAAGATGATCGAATGAAAGAAAAGGAAAAGTAGAAAGAAATTTGCTCACCACGCCGTAGCTGAGGGTTTCCAGAGCGATGCCGCCCGCTTTGTCCCCGCTCTGCCGCAGCGACCGCTGCTGGGCTTGCCGCTGCGCCAACAAGTGTTCTTGCCGCTGGTTGTAAGCCAGGGCGCACAGCAAGCCCAGGGCAGCGCCCGCGGCGACGCACCCGCTCACCACCGCCCACGCATCATTGACCCGCACTACCACCCGCGGCACCGTCGGTGGAGCCTGCCCCGGCGGGATCACGATGGGGGTGACCGCGCTCACCATGCCCGTGATGCCCCCGACGCCACTGCCTGGCACCACTGGGTTGGCGTCGGTTTCAACGCCAATCGTGCGGTAACCACCGAGCCATTCGTCGCTGTTCGCACTGCCACTGCTGCCGGTGCTGCCACCGCTAGTGCTGCTAGAGCTACCGCCACCGAGGATATGGCTTGCAGTCGAGGCAGCAGGGCTTGATGCAGGAGTGCTTGAGGAAGGAGCGCGGTGTCTGCCGTTGACCCACACGGCCACTCCGGGATAGTTGGTGAAACTTCCAGCAACGAAGAGAGCGCCGCGGGCATCAATGGACGTCGCACCCCATGCGTCCCTGTCAACACCACGGTTGCTGTTAGTGTTGTGCTCGGTTGTAGCCCTGATACTGCTGCTGGTGCTGGTGCTGCTAGTTCCGCTGCTGCTGCTGCCAGAACTGTCACTGGTGCGGCGGCGACGGCTCAGATGACTATCGTCAGCGTCATCGTCATCAGCGAGGTGACCACCACCGGAACCGGGGACTCGGTTGCTAGTCTTCGCGCCTGAACCCGAAATGCTGCCGCTGCCACCGCTGCTACTACCGCCATTTCTCGTGCTGCTGTCGACGGCGGCAGTCGCCTCTGCGTCGGCTGCGGCGTTGGCACGGGGCTGAAAGAACAAGGAATGAATGTCGTCGTTGGCCCCAAGGAAGCTGGGCAGCCATTGCCATGCGCGTTGCGGAATCACGGTGGTGGTTGTGTCGTGCTCAGTGGTACTAGTGCTGGTGCTGGTACTGGTGCTGGTGCTGCTGCTGTCTTTGTTGTCACTATCATCCTTGCTACTGGTGCTGCTAATGGCTTCAACTTCTACACGAACTCCAGCGGCAGCAGCTGCAGCAGTATCGGCGGAAGTTTCCATTTGCAGCCATCGTCCTAATGCACTACCGGTGCTGCTGCCACTATTTGTGCTGTTGCCATTCACTTGGTCTGCGCCGTCCGAATCGAGTACACCCAAATTCCTCCTACTGCTGCTGCTAGTGGTCTTCGCGTTACTACTGCTAATAGGAGTTAAGCTCTCTCCCGAAGGAGGGTAGTAATAGCGAGCCACAGCTCTATCGTTGGCCGCGGGGTGGGTGGTGGTGTCCAAATGCCAACTGCTGGTCACCGTTGGAGTGCCTGAATCAAAAGCAAGCACATCCAAGCAGATGAATTGATAACAAAATGAGCGCACGTGTCCTAATGTAATGGTCTAGGAGTACATACATGAGTGTTGAAAATGGTCTAGCGTAACTACAACATTCAAAACATCTCTCGAATCGTTCCTTTTGGAGCTTTCGCTAATGTTTTGACGCTATTTTTACTACACTGTACAAATAGTACATCTCTCAATGTCTGCCTCTTACCAGCTACGAAAAGTGTCCGAGCGCTGGGGGCGTAAATCATGGCCGTGATTACGCTGAAGGTGTATTTGGGGTCTGCAGCGAGGCATTCCCACTGTCCGCCGCCCTCGGACCAATAGGTGGGCCAGGCAGCCGCGGGCATCTTCAAATCAAGCACAAGAAGAAGTGAAAAGAATGAGAGAAAATCAGTTCCTCGTAAGAGTGAGTAAAAGCACGCAGAAAACGAAGCAACTGGGATACTTCTAGAAAAATCAAAAACGTGAAAACAGTCATAAAGCGTATACAAGCATGCTTCTGTAGTGTATATGTTATAAGTGACCACCTCATTTGAATGAGTGCCCGAGCTCAAGTGCAGCGCAGCGAGCCCGGGGCACGCCGAGCCATTGACGGTGTCAAAACTGCCAGCCACAAACAGCACTTGCCCCAAAGCGTCGTGCGCCAGCAGCGTGACCTAATATATATTTTTGAAAGCGAACATTTCGCATTCGTGCACAAGGAGTAGGAAGTGTCAAGGATTCATTGAAATCGATAAACTTGAGGTAGGATGTATTTAAGTGTAAAAAGTAGTATATGTTTACAGCGCATGAAACAAGGCGTAATTTGCAGGCTTAAAAGAAAGAAATGAGAGTCAATGAGTGAACCTCGTGGAGGCAATGCACATCGCACGCATGAGTGAGTGAAAACAAATACATTTACCTCGCTCGAAGAAGCAGCAGTGTTGGTAACCATCGTTGTAGTCACTTTGTTCTTGTTGCTATCATCTAAGAGCCCGCTAGTGTTACCATCACCGTCGTCATTATCTGTGCTCGTAGCGCTGCTGGTGGCATTGGATGAAAGAGAAGAAATTGACTTTGCCACTGTAGTACTAGTGGCACTGGTAATAGTCGCGCTGCTGCTCGTCGTTAAATTAATGCTGTTGCTGGTTTGAGGAGCAGCGACAGTTTTCGGATGGGCAATGGTGAGTGCATCCAGAGGAAAAGGAGTCAAATCCGTATTAGGGCGCCATACTGCGAGGCCGCACCCCACGCGCACACCGCCTAAGAGGTCGAACCTGAGAAGACGAATGAGGAAAGAAGATACATGAAAAGAAGAAGAATTAAAGGAAAAGGGAAATGAATCATAATTGACAACACAGAATAATGTATACCACGAATTAAGAAGACGTTTTTTTTTCATATTGTTTTAATATCTTCGAGTGAAAAAAAACAGAGGAAAGAATGAGACAAGGAGTGCATCAAGGGCAGACCCTCCAAGAGAACAGTATAGTTGTATTTCATCATCAATTTGCTTACCGCCCACCGACGAAGAGCAAGTTGCGACTGGCGTCCCACGCCAGAGCATTCACCATCGGAAAGCTGTCACCTCCTTGACCTCCGCTCGCTTTCGACGACGACGACGATGAAGATGAAGGCACAGAACCAGAACCGGAACTTGGAGCATGTTGCAGTGCTTTTCTGGAGACCCCAAACTGTTTGGACCCCAGAGGCAGCCACCGCTGGGTAGCCGCTTCAAACTGGGCCACGGCCTGGGCTGTCGCGAAATTGGTACCTGTGGTTGGCAAGCACATGATGACGTAATCAGATTACTGTGCCGTCAGAATGACTTCGGAATTTAATGAGAGATAAATAGACCGAAATGTGGCATAGTTGCAATCTCATCATACCACTATTGCTTCTAAACACTCTACCCAAAACAATGTATACCTTTTCTAAACGCTGGCAAGTTGCCATTATACTTATATATTTCCTAACGTACCGTTCCACACTAGTGAGCTGAAAGCACCTCCGACAAAGAGGCCGTTACCCCCTAGCACCAAGCTGTTCAAGTGCGTGGTTGGGGCAGCACGGCTGGAGCATAAACCTTCGCCTACTTTCCGTAGGTCGTGCCCGGCCCACCGCCCAATGGAACAGTACTGCGCTTGGCACGTGGTGCATACCTAGCAGAGGCAGCAAAGGTATAGAGCACGTAGTGAAGCAGCAAGATAATCGCAGGCAACATGACGGAAGATCATAAAAGAAGAGGATCAAAGAAAAAAAAATACTATAAGAATACTGTAAGAATGAAAAGAGGGACTGCTACTTTACTAAATGCTTGAGATGTCGACAAGACACGTAGCATTCAAACTCACCGTGTCGAAAGCACCGGCGAGAAAGAGTTCGTCAAAGCCGTCCGAGCGATTCGTGCGAAGTGCCGCGACCGTGCCCAGCGAGGTTGACCCGTATACGAAGAGGTGAGGCTCGAACTGGTCGAAAGAAGCAAAACAATAAGTCGAAGTCGGCGAAGAAAAGGCGCACATAAGGAAGAGAGACATAGTGAAATTTTCTTTTTGGATGAATAAAATCGAACACATTCACTACATGTTAATCTTCCTTGCCCTCGAAAGGCTCGCGTTCAAGGATGATCTTGAATATCATCTGCGTAGATCTCTAAGTAGATACCTAAGTCTGTTGGTGGCGTACCTGATCAACCCACAGTTTCAGCCTGGGGTCATATTGGGCTAGATTCGAAGGGCGGCCTCCTAGGGTAAAATTGCCGCCAACAACTGTGAAGCATTTCAAAATAGCAACACAGTAACGAGCTAAGGTAGAAAAAATTTAAAACGCGTTAACATGAGGTAGTTTCTTGAAGGGCTTCTTTTACTCTCTTCTCTAGAAGCCAATACATGTTGTAATGACTGTATAGGATACGAATATTAGGCTTTCTTCTTTTACCTAGAACTGGCATGACAAAATCGTCAGATGCACTAGTTGCCATGCTGCTAACTTGAATACGCAGAATGCTCAGCGCTAAAAGCATTAGGGGCAGCAGCGATGGCGCCATTGCTGCAGAGCCTTGATGTTCGCTGCGTTGATGTCTTGATGCCCTCGCTTCAAAAACAAAAGATCTGGAATCTGCGTTGTTGTCCGTTGAAGTGGACATTCTGTTTTCTCCACAGCCAATCGGATCTGAGCACGAGAACCGGGACCTACAACACCTTTAACGCCACAAGGAGTTGTTGAAAACCTTCCCCGCTCTCTCGCTCAGGTGAGTCAAGCACAAACGCCACGGCAGAAAGCGCAGAAGAGATCTCCAGTGAAGGAGCAAGGAACATTTAGAGCAACGAGAGTAGAGAGGCCACGCATGGAGTTCGTGATAATGTTTTCTGTTGTGACAATTACTTGAGGGCATTTAGCGGGAATTCTAGCGTAAGGACCGGGCAGGCTACAGGGGAGAAAGAAAATCTCTCACCAACTATCGCCGCACCCCCCCTTTACCTTGCGTGCACCAAAGGGTACGTACACAGTAGTTCAGTAGACGACTGACTAGTAGACACCCCCTCTTGTTTTGAACCTTGAACAAATTCGGTCCTAATGTAGTACTGGACTTCTTCTATTTCGCGCCCGTCCGGCCTGTCCTCTCTTCTTTCTTCTCCTTTCTCTCATCCACTCAACGTACCCACGGTAGTCGCCTTGCGCATCTCACGCGGACAGTACGCCGGATCTACGTGAGATACCTTCAAGAGGAGCCTAGTTCAGTAGTCCCCTGTAAACAATGGCAAGCCGTTAAAATAGCTACCATCGCAGGCATCTTGTAATCGACCGGCGCGTTCCCACACTCTTCGGGGTATACTGCTAAAGACAAGCTTTTAATTAAGTTCGAGCAGGG
>Ga0307930_1003006_pt1 | contig 12586 bp, 10 predicted proteins | sample OrgLakmetageno46_FD_203161 | JGI IMG/M metagenome (GOLD analysis project Ga0307930, IMG submission 203161) | Saline water microbial communities from Organic Lake, Antarctica - #46 | ecosystem: Environmental > Aquatic > Non-marine Saline and Alkaline > Saline | place: Antarctica: Organic Lake... | reverse complement strand
TTTCCTAGCATCCGCAAGCCTCTACCGAGATCTCGATGATCGCATCGGTCAACGACCCTACTTGTACGAACTGGACAAATTTACAAGTTTTGATATCGACTGGCCTGAAGACTTTGTAATCGCTGAGTGTCTAGTAGAAAAGGATCTGGTGACGCTATGAGTCAGGCGTTTTCTGTGACTGACTACATTACCCTAGCTTTCGACTGCGACGGTGTGGTGTTGAACTCTAATCAAGTTAAAACAGACTCCTTCTACAAAGCAAGCTTGCCCTATGGTGAACTGGCTGCACAAGCGATGGTAGATCATCACGTCGCTCACGGCGGAGTGTCGCGCTATAAAAAATTTGCACACTTTCTTGAAAATATTGTGCCGCGTCGGGAAGGTCCCGATCTGGATAGCCTACTGGCAAGCTACGCCAGTTACGTTAAAGACGGCCTATTGAGCTGCGAGGTGGCGCCGGGGCTTCAAGGGCTTAGAGAATCGACTCCCGAGGCTCGCTGGTTGATCGTCTCCGGTGGGGATCAAGCCGAGTTGCGTGACGTCTTCGCACACCGTGGACTGGCACAGCTGTTTGATGGGGGTATTTTCGGTAGCCCCGATACGAAGGACGAAATTCTTCAACGAGAACTTGCCTCAAGCAATGTCCAGCATCCTGCGCTGTTTTTGGGTGATAGTAAGTATGACTATCAGGCAGCTCGTAGGGCAAAAATCAATTTTGTTTTTATAAGCACATGGTCAGAAGTTGTTAATTGGGAAGAGTGGTGCATTGCAGAAAATATTTTCACCTTGGAAGAATTATCTTCTTTGACACTTCAGGATAACCTAGATTCCAGGGAGGGTTAGGTGCTGAGAGAATATATAAAAAACCGCTGGCCCTTGTTTTACGGGTTTCTCAAAAGAGGTAAAGGCAGAATCACTGCATTTCTCAAGAAATATGTAGATCCCATGTATATGATCTATAGGAACCGCAAGCTTGCGAGGGAATGGTGTGTTTGCGAAGGTGCCCATCATAAAAAAGTTGCTGAAATATCCAGAAATAAAAAAATAAAAATTGTATTCTTAATAATTCACAGGTCGACGTGGAAATTTGATAACTTATTTGAGGCTATGAATAAGGAAAATAAATTCAAACCTATGGTCTTTGTCGTTAAAGACATTTCAAGAAGAGCTATGTCTTCTCCCAAATGGAGTAATGAAGAGTTTATCCAAAGCTATAAATTATTCGAAAGCAGGGGTTGGGATGTATTTGCAGATGAACAGATGGTCGAAAATGATAACTCAGTGAGATCAACATCTCTAAGCGACCTAAATCCGGATATCGTTATTTTGAATAATCCGCACGGTCTAGCTGGCCATGAATATAGCAATGACCTTGTCAAAAAGTATCTAACTTGCTATATACCGTACCATTTTGAAGGCACCACATATAACAATAATCAAGATCAATACAATAGTTCAATGCATAATAATTTCTGGAAGATTTATGCGCCACACATCGTATCGTTGGAAGTGTACAAAAAGTCTCAAGCAATTAAAGCAAAAAATGTGACTCTTACAGGTCATCCGTTCGTCGATGATTTGACATCTACTAGAGACTTTAATCCAGATCCTTGGAAGCCTCAAGGGAAAAGAAAATTTCGAATCATCTGGGCTCCACATCAAGTGCTTGCAGATGGAGTGTTGCCTCGTTCATGTTTCCTCGATCAACACCAGTTTTTTCTAGATTTAGCAAAAGAGTTTTATGAAGAAGTTCAGTGGTGCTTTAAGCCTCATCCACTTCTTAGGCCTAATTTGGAAAATCACCCTGATTGGGGTTATGAAAGAACAAAAGAGTATTTTTCTAGGTGGGAAGATATGGAAAACTCGCAAATTAACACTGGGAGTTATGTTGAATTATTCAAATATTCTGACGCCCTGATCCACGATAGCTATTCATTTATGATTGAGTATCTTTTTTTAAATAAGCCCTTGGTTTTTATAATGAGGTCTGATAAGCAGAAGAATTTTCTAAACAAGTTTGGCTTCGAAGCATTGTCGGCACACATACAAGCAAGTAGTGAAGACGATATTCGCTCATTCATAAAATGCCTGACTGAGAAAAAGAGCCCTGGCGAAGTTGAGAGGAAGAAATTTTTAAATAGATATTGGGATTCAATAAACTGTGTTAGTCCATCAAAAAGTATCATCAAAGACTTGAAGGTCAGTCTACGATAGTACTGCTCGTTAATAGCGACAGGAGTCGCCGCCTTCACGGATTAGATGATTTTCCTCGAAGCGGAATGCTGAAAAAAAGCGCAATATACTCCATGAGACAAGGGAAGACGCATGAAAAATCGCGTTGCGGTCGGGTTTGTAAAGCATCACCGGTTGAGATTGTTATGGTTATCTAATGATTCGACTCATGGATGTCCCTATGTCGGCGACGTCGCTTCTTCACTATTTGTCTATCATCCCCGACTTTTGCCAATCCTGGAAAGTGCAACATCAGCTGTCTGATATTCTATTTCTAGTGGTCTGTGCGGTGATTTTTGGTTCTGAATGAAGGGACGAGATCGAAGATTTTGGCCATTCAAAGCTGGATTTTCTGCGCCAATACGGCAATTTTACCGATGGTATACCCAGTCACGATACGTTGGCCAGAGTGATGGCACTGATCGATGCGGACCAACTGCAAACCGCGTTTGCTGAATGGATGAAAGCGTGTCATGACGTCACTGACACCTAAATCACTCAAGCTTCTAAATTTGCAAGGCTGCCTGGTGACCATTGACGCCATGGGGTGTCAGAAAAAGATCGCGGCGAGTGTGCTTCACAAAGGTGCGGATTACTTGCTGTCAGTCAAAGATAATCAGCCAAAGCTTGTTAAGGCCTTCAAGCAAGCTTTCCCCGTGAGTGAGCGGGTTCATTTTGAGGGTGATGCCTACGTGACTGACGAAAAAAATCGCGGCCGCCAAGAAACGCGGTACCACATTGTAAAAGAATTCACTGAAGAATTTCAAGAGCTTAGCTATAAGTGGCCTGGGTTAAAAACAGTCGGTGTGGTCATGTCATTTCGCAGCGAAGGCGATAAAGTGCCTACAGAACCCATGATCCGTTACTACATCAGTTCAGCCGAGCTGAGTGCAAAAAAGCTCGCGGAAGCGGCTCGCCAGCATGGGTATATCGAGAATAACTTACACGGGTCTTTGGACGTCGCACTGCGTGAAGACGCTTGTAAAATCCATCGTGGTTATGCCGCTGAGAATCTTGTAAGAGTGGGTCACATCGCTTTGAATTATCTAAAAGGTGAAACGAATTTTAAAGGCGACATCCGGCGCAAACAGAAGAAAGCAGCACTGGATGAGAAATACCTTGCCGCGATTCTGGCGGTGTAAATGTTTCATGCGTTTTCCCTGCCCAGTAAAAATTTGTACATTTTTCTGGATTGTCGAGTCATCATTCAATACTTGATAGGTCTTAAATGACGGAAAATGATAATATTTTAATGACTTTTGCACTCTTTGTTTATAATCAGCAAGATTATATTGAAGAAGCAATTGAAAGCGCATTTTCTCAAACTTATGAGCCGTTAGAGATAATAATTTCAGATGATTGCTCAACGGATAAAACGTTTTCAATTATAGAAAAAATGGTTAAAAATTATAAAGGATGCCATAAAGTATTAGTTCGAAAGAATGCCAGAAATATGGGGGTTGCCATGCACTTTGATCTTGTGATGAGAATGTCCAAGGGTGAGCTCGTGGTTGTGGCTGCAGGAGATGATGTTTCAGAATCGAATAGAGTTACAGAAAGCGCAGAAGTTTATATGAATAATAATGATGTCAGTGTTATTGATAGTGGGTATATAAATTTTTTTGATAATGAACCAGAACGAAAGATATCCATTAAAAATAAAGAACCTTCAAAATTTTCTCTGTCTGACATATTTTCTGGAAGTACATTAGGTTTGTCAGGAGCTTCACGTTCTTATGCCCGAAGAAAATACTGTTCATATTCTCCAATATCTTCAAAATGCCCTACAGAAGATACGCCAGCACTTTTTCGGTGTTTGTATTTTGGTGAAGGTATATATAAACCGGAAGTCTTGGTTAGGCGGAGGATTCATCCCGGGAATCTCTCTGGATTAAATAGTTTATTAACAATGGATTTTGATGCGATCGAGGATCAATATTCCAGAGATATTGCTGAGGCTCTTGAACATTCCATTATTAGAATAGAAAATTATCAAGATATAAAGCTAAGATTAGAGAGGTACAGCTACAGAAAGCGAGTAAATTTAGAGGTTAATACTGGTTTTAGAAAGAAAATCGGGTACCAAAATATCATTTTTTCACCGCATTTATCTTTAAGAGAAAAAATATATTTTTTAAGGAAAGGTATAAAATTTTATTTTACTTATAGCTCTTAGCTGTTTTGTTTTTTTATTAATTTAATGGATGCGAGCTTTTAATGAGCGAAAATTATGTTCTATACGTTACGCAGTTTTTAAAACATTATGAGCAGCCGGGGCAAACTGGTGGTACTTTAAGTAACTACCTATTTATTAAAACACTGTCAGGGACTAAAAAAGTACGTATTCTTTCTTTTGATGGTAATGAAGATGTTGTAGGTTTTTTCAAAAAAGACGGTATTGATGTGTATGCTTCACCAGTCCCTGCATGGAACGGCTTGTCTTTATTGTTACATTGGAACAAATACGTACAAGAAAAAATAACAGAATTTATTGAAAAGTACGGCTATCCGAGTGAGATAATAACAACTACTTCAACTGTGCCTGGACTTAAGTGCGTTAAAGATGTTCCTAGCTGCAGAAAGTTTGTAATTATCCGAGCGTATGAAAACTTTGGTTTTCTATCGCCTAAAGTTTCTCGGTCGGCTCGAATTAGTTTTATAAAGCATGCTCTAATAACACATTTTACAAATACTCGTATGATCCGTAATGCTGACATCGTCGTTACGAATAGTGATTTCATGCGACAAGCTATTTTAAAAAGATTTGGTACGGATGTTGATAGAATAAAAATCGTACCACAGCTTTGCGATATGATAAAAACTGATCCACTTCCTTTAGAGCAAGTATTATCAGTTGGCTTCGTCGCCAGAGGTTCGGAGAAGAATTTACCCTTTGTGTTGAAGATTGCAGGTGCGGCGCCAGACATCAGTTTTTTGATTTATGGGCATACGTCTGAAATTAATCAATCTTTACCACCTAATGTTCATATAATGGGATGGTGTTCTGATAGACGAAAAATGATCGGATCTGCTTCCGTTTGGTTAATGCCGTCTGTCTGGGCCGAACCGTTTGGAAGAGTTTCAATGGAAGCTCAGGCGGGTGATCGGATATCACTAGTAATCGATTCTGGCGGTCTTCCTGAAACTGTTATTGATTCACAGTTCGTCGTTTCAGAGTTCAATGTGAATTTGTGGGTTAGAAAGATTCGTGAGGTATTAGAGATACCACTATCATCTATTCAAGAAAACGGTGAAAAAATCCGTGCAAAGTTTTCGCAATTAGAACACGATACCGCTATTAAGAAACTATTTGAATAGAAAACGCCTCACTTAAAATATAAGAGATTATGTAATGATCACGAAAATTAGAAACGCACCCAGAAAAGCGCTTAACACGGCTAAAATAGCACTTAGTGATAAGTATGCTATTTTAAATTGGGCAACGGAAGGTATGATCGCAGAAAATTGGGGTGACAAATTGAACCCTTGGTTAGCTGAGAAAGTTTCCGGTAAGAAAATATTTCACCGAAAAAATACACTCCCCTGGTCTTCCCAACCAGTGCACTACTGGATTGGGAGTCATCTTGGTACAGCTTGTAGTGATCCGCGCTCTGTAGTTTGGGGAGCAGGTTTCATATCATACGATGTTCCAATTCAAGGTAAACCCGGTGATATCCATGCTGTTCGAGGTTGGTTATCGGTTAAGCGACTGAAGGAGAGTGCAGGTATCGACGTAGATGTTGTTGGTGATGCTGCATTACTTTTACCACGATTTTACCAGCCTAGAACGGCTAAGAAAAAATACGCCTTAGGAATTATTCCACACTGTTTTGAGTGGAATGAGCCATTTTTTAAAAAGTCGTTTGACTGGGAAAATGTTTTACCAATAGACATTACGGGCAGTATTGAGGAAGTTGTTAATCAGATTAATAGTTGTGATAGAATTATTTCATCTTCCTTGCATGGAATTATTTGTGCTGATGCTTACAATGTTCCGTCGATCTGGCTAAGCGGGTCAGACAAGCCTAAAGGAGACGGATTTAAATTCAGGGATTATTTTAGCTCCGTAGGCCGTAGTGATTGGGACCCCATCAAAGTAGATGCATCCACAAGTAGAGCCGTGCTAGAAAAGTCCTTCCGCGATTATTCTATTGATATAGATCTTGATGCTCTTTGGGCTTGTTGTCCACTGAGAAATGATAGGTGATGGATTACATAGGTTATAGTCTTGAGAAAAAGAAATGTATTTGTATTGTATTGCCGGATTTAAGAGGTGGCGGTGCAGAGCGGGTGTGTGTTGATTTAGCTGTTGAATTTGTTAAATCTGGCTACTTCGTACACTTTGTGTTGATGCAGGCGGAGGGTGAGTTAGTTCAAGAAGCCGAACAAGTCGCTGAAATTTTTGACCTTAAATGCTCGCGCATGCGTCAATTTCCAGTAGCGTTCAAGAAATACCTCAAAGATAATTTTCCTGACATTGTCTTAGTGGCAATGTGGCCGTTAACCGTTTTGGCCCCTGTTGCTCAACGCCTGTCTGGCCATCGCTGCACGGTTGTGGTGTCCGAGCATGGCGTGTTGTCGGCACAATATCGCGATTGGGGCCGCCTGCACAGATGCCTGCTCTGGCTGTCTACGAGCATTGGCTACCGGTTAGCACAACATAGAGTCGGCGTATCTTCGGGGCTGGTTCAGGATATGGCTGGCTTATCGCGGATGCGGCGCGATCGGTTTCACGTTATCCACAATCCTATACCACCGCGGCCGGCCTCCGCTCCTGAGACGCTCAAGGCGGTCGAAGATATGTGGGGCGCACCTCGCGGCGCGCGGATCGTGACCGTTGGAAGCATGAAGACTGTGAAGAACCATCCCCTTTTGCTCCGTGCGTTTGCGAAGCTGAAACAGCCCGATGCGCGCTTGATGTTCGTGGGGGATGGCAAGGGACGAGATGCGCTGCTCTTGCTTGCGAATAAACTAGGTGTTGCCGATCGAGTGATTCTTGCCGGGTTCCATACTGATCCGACGCCTTTCTATATGACCGCTGATCTGTTCGCACTGTCTTCGGACTACGAGGGATTCGGCAATGTGATAGTAGAAGCAATGGCCTGCGGCACGCCCGTGGTCTCAACCGATTGTCCCTCTGGCCCGGCTGAAATCCTAGAAAATGGCCGTTGGGGGCTGCTGACTCCGGCAGGCGACGCGAAAGCCTTGGCTGAAACTATGAATAGTGCTCTCAATACAACTTGGGACGCCGAGCGGCTTCGCAAGCGAGCAGCTGACTTTGCTCCGGCAGTAGCGGCTCGAAAATATCTGAATTTATTTGAATCACCATGACGGCCCTTTCTTGCCTGTCATGTGCAACTTCCAGCAATGGTGGGCAGCACAGAAGCTCTGATCCTGACGCTCAATCAGCTTTGTCCTTTTTTACGTTGTAAAAATCCGTCTACATAAATCTGCTCCGGAGTTCATTTTGAGCCAACCGTCTGTGCTCTATATCACCCGCAATGGAATGCTGGAACCCCTTGGTCAAAGCCAAGTGCTTGCTTATCTTCGCGGCATATCAAAAAGTTATCAGGTGTCTTTAATCAGCTTTGAAAAGCCTGAAGACGCGGCCGACCGTGCGGCGTGTGAGCGAGTGCGTCAAGATTGTGACGTTCATGGCATTCGCTGGCTGCCTCAACGTTTTCATTATCGTCCAAAACTGATTGCACCGGCCTGGAGCATGTTGGTGTTTCTATTTTTGTGCTTGCGAGAAGTGCGCCGTGGCAATGCCGATGTGATTCACGCCAGGTCTTACATTCCCGCCGCGGTGGCGTTGCTGGTGTATAAGCTGACGGGCACGCCGTTTATTTTTGATATGCGGGCGCTTTGGCCGGAGGAATTAATTACCGCTGGCCGATTAAAACGTGGCTCTTGGATGCATAAGGCGATGGTGTGGGTAGAGCGTTCATGTTTGAAAAACGCAGCGGCGGTAGTGTCTTTGACCCATGCGGCGGTGGAGTACCTGCGAGCAGAATATCCGGCGGAGTTGGCTGAGCAGAATTTGGTGGTTATTCCAACCTGTGCGGATTTGGATCGCTTTGTACCGGTTAAGGCGGTGAGGCAGGAGCGCCCGATATACAGTTGCGTAGGAACAGTACTTAGTGGCTGGTTTCACCTGGATTGGCTGGCTGTTTTTTTTCAAGAGCTTGCTCGCCGTGAGCCGGATGCACAATTTGAGGTGATCACCCGAGATGATCCCAATGAGGTAAGGCAGAAGCTTGCGGGCGATGATGGATTTCAATCTCGTTTAACAGTACGTGGCTTGCCTTCTGCTGAGGTTCATTTGGCCGTACAGGCGCATTCGGCTTCGGCGATGTTTTTTGCGCAAGGCTTAAGCAAGCTGGGCAGCTCGCCCACGCGGATGGGTGAGATTCTGGGATGCGGTTTGCCGGTGATTGCCAACTCGGGTGTTGGCGACGTTGCGCGAATCATCGAACGCTATCGGGTTGGCGTTTTGGTCAGTGAGGGTACGCAGGCTGCGATGCGTGTCGCTTTGGATGAATTGGCGGTTCTTCAGCAAGACCCGGAGCTGGCGCAGCGCTGCAGAACAGCGGCTGAAGAGGTGTTTTCGTTGAAAAGTGGTACTCAGGCTTATCAGGTGCTTTACCAGAAGATACTGACCCCCAGTAAAAGCAGACACGGCCAATGAAGGTTCTGCTGCTTTCAAAATACCCGCGCATGGGCGCCAGCAGCCGCTTGCGCTCGCTCCAGTACCTTCCTTTTTTGGAAGCCCAGGGCGTTGATGTCACGGTTAGTAACTTATTCGATGAGCAGTACTTAGCCCGCTTGTATTCCATGGGTGGTCGCTCGGTGTGGCAAACGCTGATGTGTTATCTATCCCGTTTGCGGGCACTGCTAACGTGCGGCCGTTATGACGTTATCTGGATTGAGTACGAACTTTTCCCCTATTTCCCTGCGTTGTTTGAGCGTTTGTTGCGGATGTTAGGGAAGCCGTATGTGGTTGATTACGACGACGCTATATTTCATAACTATGACCTGTCAAAAAATACGTTGATATGCCGAGTTCTGGGCCGAAAAATTGATGTGGTTATGGGCAATGCCCACTGTGTTATTGCCGGCAACCGGTATTTGGCAATGCGGGCTGAAAATGCGAATGCACTTTGGGTGCGCCAGGTGCCCACGGTGGTGGATCACCTGCGTTATCCGCTACGGGCGCCGTCGGTGGGTCAACAAGCGGTTATCGGCTGGGTAGGGTCACCGTCTACGCAGCGTTATGTGGTGGCTATGGGTGATGCCCTGGCTGCCGTGTGCAAGGCGCACAATGCGAAGCTTGTTCTGGTGGGAGCAACTGCGGGTGTTGTTGGGCAACTGCCCGATATGCCCGTTGAGGTGGCTACTTGGAGCGAAGCCACCGAGGCCGAACTGATTCGCACCATGGACATCGGCATTATGCCCCTGCAAGACGGCCCCTGGGAAAAGGGCAAGTGCGGTTACAAGCTGATTCAGTACATGGCCTGTGGCGTGCCCGTGGTAGCGTCACCGGTGGGTGTGAATGTGGACATTGTCACTAACAGCGGCTGTGGGTTATTGGCAGACACAACAGCCGATTGGCAGAGTGCGCTGGCGCGCTTGCTTGAATCCCCTGAACAGCGTTTGCAAATGGGTAATGCCGGTAGAGCCGCCGTGGAGCAAACCTATTCGTTGCAAGTGCAAGCGCCGATACTGGCGCAGATTTTCCAGCAAGCCGCTGGGCAGGGACGCTAAGCTATGTGTGGAGTGAGTGGCGTTTTTTCAAACCCTGGATTGGGTGAACAGAAGCTGGAAGCAGCCGTAACGGCCATGTGCAATACCATCGCCCACCGCGGCCCGGACGACTCCGGTGCTTGGACGGATGTTGATGCGGGCCTCGCCCTAGGCCATAGGCGCCTGGCGATTGTGGATTTGTCTGCGGCTGGCCATCAGCCTATGCAGTCAGCCTGCGAGCGATTTGTGATTGCGTTCAACGGCGAGATTTACAACCACCTGGATTTGCGCAAACAGCTTGATCAGTTGGCGGTTGCCCCGGCTTGGCGCGGCCATGCGGATACGGAAACCCTGTTGGCTGCGTTTTCGGCCTGGGGACTTGAGCGAACCCTGGAAGCCGCCAACGGTATGTTTGCCATTGCCCTGTGGGACCGGCAGCTGAAAACCTTAATCCTGGCGCGGGATCGGTTTGGTGAAAAGCCACTGTATTACGGTTTTGTGGGCAAGCGGCCTGCGTTGGTATTTGGCTCTGAACTGAAAGCGTTGGCTGCACACCCGGACTGGCAACCCACCTTGAACCAGAACGTGTTGGATGAATATCTGCGTTTTGGCTGTGTACGCGGTGCGGCCAGTATTTATCAGGGTATACATAAGTTGTTGCCGGGCAGCTATGTTCAGTTTACCCAGGCTGATATTGCCAATTGCAATCTGCCGGCGGTCACTCAGTGGTGGTCGCCGGTGACGGCGGCCTTAGCCGCAAAGCAAGCACCGGTGATTACGAACCCGGATGACGCCGTGGAACAAACCCGCCATGCCATGATGACGTCGGTGGGCCAACGCATGATGGCGGATGTGCCGCTGGGTGCGTTTTTATCCGGTGGGGTAGACAGTTCACTGGTGGTGGCGTTGATGCAGGCTCAGTCCAGCAAACCGGTGCGTACCTTTTCAGTGGGCTTTGACGACGCCCGTTATGACGAATCCAGCCACGCAGAGGCGGTGGCAGCGCACTTGGGCACCGATCACACCACGTTAAAAGCCACTTCGCAGATGGCGCTGGACACCATCCCGCAACTGGCGGATATGTACGACGAGCCTTTCGCCGATTCCAGCCAAATACCCACCGCACTGATTGCCAGCTTAACCCGGCAGCACGTGACTGTGGCTTTGTCTGGCGACGGCGGTGATGAGCTGTTCGGCGGCTATAACCGCCATGTGTGGGTGCCGCGGATTTGGAGCAAACTGAACCGTTTACCGGTTGCGGTCAGAAAAACCTTGGCGGTATCACTAAAATCCGTTCCCGTGGGTGCTTACGACGGCGTGATGAACACCGCCGGGCGTGTTTTGCCGAAGCGATTACACATTCGCACCTTTGGTGAAAAGCTGCACAAGCTGGCTGCGGTTCTGGAAAGCCCATCGCAGCAAGTATTGTTTGCCGGTGTGTCATCGATGAATCGCCAGCCCGGGAACCTGCTGAGCGGCGGTGTTCCTACCACCCCGTTAGAAAACCTGTACCCCGCCTTGCAGCAGTTTGACGCGGTTGAATGGATGCTGCTGATGGATACCATGAATTTTATGGTCGACGACGCACTGGTCAAGGTAGACCGCGCCAGCATGGCCAGTACGCTTGAGGTACGAGTGCCGTTCTTGGACCCGAACGTGTTTCATACTGCGTGGCGTATGCCGGCCTCGCTGCGCATCAAAAGTGGCCAGGGTAAATGGCCCTTGCGCGAAGCGCTCTATCAACACGTTCCCGCAGCCTTGATTGATCGCCCCAAGATGGGTTTTGCCATTCCGCTGGATGAATGGCTGCGTGGGCCCTTGCGGGAGTGGGCTGAAGACCTGTTGCAGCCGGCGAGTTTGGCGCAGTTGCCGATGTTGAATGCTAAAGCTGTCGGGGCAATTTGGAAAAATCATGTTAATGGCAAAGGGCACTATGCTCAGCAGTTATGGGCAGTATTGCAGCTTTTGGCCTGGCAGCGACGCTGGGGATGTTAGGAATTGGTGTGAGGGGACGGATTTAAAATCCGTCCCCGGTTTAGCCCTGATGCAGAGGAAAAGATTTCAAATCTGTCCCTGGTTTGCCTGAATCCGCCCTCGATTCGATTAAATCTGAACAGTCTCGATCAGGAAGAACGTGAACGGCTGGAAGCGTTTGAATTAAATCTCATTCAGTGAGCACAACAGATGGACTAATGCATGCTGCCTTATTGGCTATTTTTTCTTTTTCCGGCTGGCGTCATTCTTGCCAATCGGCGTTTGGCCCCGAGTTCCCAAACGTTGGCTTGGTGGCTTGTTTGGCTGTTTTTTTCTTTGACGATCGGCTTACGTTTCGAGGTAGGCGGGGACTGGTTTGCGTATATCCATCATTTGGAGTTGCGCTCGGCCACCTCGTTAGCGGATGTTCTGCTGGGTTCAGACCCAGGCTATTACCTGGTGAACTGGTTGGTAGCCCGGGCTGGCGGTTCGATCGTGTGGGTGAATACTGTCTGCGGCATGATTGTTATGGCGGGCGTGGTGCGTTTTGCCCGCAGCCAGCCTTTGCCCTGGTTGGCGCTTCTGGTGGCGGTGCCTTATTTGATTATTGTGGTGGGCATGGGTTACACCCGCCAGT
>Ga0307930_1003004_pt1 | contig 12589 bp, 11 predicted proteins | sample OrgLakmetageno46_FD_203161 | JGI IMG/M metagenome (GOLD analysis project Ga0307930, IMG submission 203161) | Saline water microbial communities from Organic Lake, Antarctica - #46 | ecosystem: Environmental > Aquatic > Non-marine Saline and Alkaline > Saline | place: Antarctica: Organic Lake... | reverse complement strand
GCCTGAATCCGGGTATTAAGGGCAATCTGGAGTTGTCACCGGAAGAGGTGCATCGTCGCCGGGAAGCGGGCGACCCCTATGTGATCCGCATGAAGGTGCCAGACGAAGGCGTGTGCGAAATTGCCGACATGCTGCGCGGCACCATCGAGATCGACTGGGCCCAGGTGGACTGTCAGATTCTGTTGAAGTCTGACGGCATGCCCACGTACCACCTGGCGAACGTGGTGGACGACCACCTGATGGAAATTACCCACGTGCTGCGCGGTGAGGAATGGATTAACTCGGCGCCCAAACACAAGCTGCTATATGAGTATTTCGGCTGGGACATGCCGGTGCTGTGTCACTTGCCGCTGCTGCGTAACCCGGACAAGAGCAAACTGTCTAAGCGCAAGAATCCTACCAGCATCAACTTCTATGAGCGCATGGGCTTTTTGCCGGAAGCGGTGACCAATTACCTGGGCCGCATGGGCTGGTCGATGCCGGATGAGCGCGAGAAGTTCACTCTGGACGAGATGATCAGTCATTTTGATATTCAGCGAGTGTCGCTGGGTGGCCCGGTGTTTGATGTTGAAAAACTGCGCTGGCTGAATGGCCTGTGGCTACGGGAAGAGCTCAGCGACGAGCAATTTCTGCAGCGTATGAGTCAGTGGTGGTTCAATCAGAACGATTTGGCGGCGCTGGTGCCGTTTGTGAAGGGCCGTGCTGACGTGTTCTCGGATGTTGCGCCCATGGCCCAGTTCATGTTCAGTGGCATGTTGCCGTTGACGCCAGAGAGCTTCGCCCACAACAAATTGGAAGAAGGGCAGGTGAAGCGGGTACTGCAGTTTACGTTGTGGCAACTGGAGGCTCAGCGCCACTGGAGCAAAGACAACATATTTGCCGATGTGAAGTTTCTGGCCAAGGCGATGGACCTGAAAATGGGCGATTTCATGTTCGCTGTGTTCGTGGCGATTGCCGGTACGCCGAATTCCTGGTCGGTGATGGACTCTATGGAACAGTTGGGGCCAGACATGACTCGTGCGCGTTTGCGCCATGGGTTAGGAATTTTGGGTGGTTTTTCCAAGAAGGAAACCAAAAAGGTAGAGAAAGAATACGCTGCGTTGATTGCTGAATAATCAATCTGTTCAATCGGTAAGCGCTAAAGGCAGGGATGCCGGTGGATTTCGGCGAACTCGAAGAAAGTGGCAGAAAAGGGTTGACGGCCCAGGGGTCGATCCTTACTATACGCATCGATTGGGGGCCATAGCTCAGCTGGGAGAGCGCAACACTGGCAGTGTTGAGGTCGACGGTTCGATCCCGTCTGGCTCCACCAATTTTTTCTAGTCCCCTTCGTCTAGCGGCCTAGGACTCCGCCCTTTCACGGCGGCAACAGGGGTTCGAACCCCCTAGGGGACGCCAATACGGCTTGCAGGTTTAGTCCACCGGCAAGCCATCAAAAAAACCACCTTCGGGTGGTTTTTTTGTGTCTACAGTATTTGCAACTATTTTCAGTTGCTGTAATATATTTGAAATACTCAACAAGGATGCTGAGATGGGCAAGCATGAAAAACGCTTGGCAAATTTGCGCAATGCGCATGCTACATATCCATGGACAGAGTTGGTTGGCTTACTGATTCACTTGGGTTATCAAATGCAGGAGCGGGCCGGGTCTCGCGTGCGGTTTTATAATTCAGTAACGGGCAGCATGATTCGGCTGCATAAGCCGCACCCAGAAAACCATTTAAAAGGCGGCGCACTGAAAGCCGTGCGCCAGGCATTGAAGCAGGAGGGCTATCTATGACGCACCTGGGTTACAAAGGATACTTAGGCACTATTGAGCCTGACTTAGAGAGTGGAACGCTGTTTGGTAAAGTTGCTTTTATTCGGGATCTTGTTACTTACGAAGCGGAAGACTTGAAAGCCTTGGAGCGCGAGTTCCGATTCTCGGTTGATGGTTATCTGGAAGACTGCGAAGAACTGGGCAAGGCTCCCGATAAGCCCATGAAAGGTTCTTTTAACGTGCGCACGGGGCCAGAGCTGCACAGGGCCGCGGTAATGGCATCTCGGGATATGTCATTGAACGCGTTTGTGTGTGAGGCTATTCAGGAGAAATTAGAGCGCAGTGTGTGAACAAATTTATCTCGAATTGGCTTAATCAGGGGACGGATTTGAAATCCGTCCCCGTTTGGCTTTGTCGGTCAAGCTTGGGGACGGATTTCAAATCCGTCCCCTTTTGGCTCCGTCCCCGTCTGGCTCATCGCGACGCCATGCCCCCTTTCCCAACACCCTCATACGCCTTCACCCGAATCGAATCTTCAGGAAACTCCTGTTTCAGCTGATCGGCGATGTGCCCGGCGATCAGTTCCACTGTGGTGTCTGTGTCCATCATGTACACGCGGCTGGCGGGCAGGGTTAGGGCGAATTCGCCCTGGTTGGCTTCGTATTCGAAGTGGATGTATTCGGCGCCATTGTCGTCCACAAAGCGGCGGCTGACGTCTTCTTCGGTGCCCACGTAGATGTCTTTCCAGAGTTTGGCCCAGAGGGCTTCCAGGCCGGTGTCGCGCTGTTCGTTGCGGTGGATGCAGATGGGCGAGCGGTGGCCGTGGGCGATGCGCTGGCAGTTGCCCAGGTGTTTCTTCAGGCCGTGCACGTAATGATAGTAGGGCCCTTCAAGCTCTTCTTCGCGCAGGTGCACGTCTACGGAAATCACGTTGTTGGGTAATACGGCTTTCAGTTCGTGTTCCAGCAGGGTGGCAACAGCCGCTTTGGTGACGGTATCGCCGGCCAGCCAAAGCACGGCTTCATCCGGGCCGGTGTGAGCGATCTGTTCGCCGTTTTTAAGTGGCCATACAAAGTGCTGGGGTGTTTGGTCGTTTCGCAACAACCCCGGGTGGCCTTTTGGTACTACTAGGCGGTGGTCTACCTGGGCGTCGATCACCTGCTTGATCACCCGTTTTACGTGTGAAAAATCGAACACCATGCCCTGTTCGTCCAGCTCGCCGCCCAGAACAATGTCGGCAATCCAGCTTTCACCCACTAAGCCGCGGGTTGCGTCCAGGTAGGCGAAGTCGATGACGGTGAGGTTGTCTACAAACAGGTGATTCATGAAGCTTCCGCAGGGTTGGAGGGTGTTTTAGATAATAGGCTACTAGATGTCGTGCTACTGGAAAGTGTGCTTGGTGATGTGGTGGGCAACGTGCTGAGTGACGCGTCGGTTGTGCTGTTCTGGAGCTCCCAGGCGCGCATATATACGTCGGCTTCGTATTCATAGGGCGAACGGAACGGCGACAGTACAAAATCAAAGATCAAAAAGAAGCCGCCGATAGACGCCCAGGCGATCACCAGGGTGCTGAGGGTGTTGGCCTGAAGTTCTGGATTGCTGCCGGTGAAGTCCTGCAGTAGCGCAATCATATCGTTGGCCAGCACAACCGGATTAAATTGGGCCAGCACCAGCGGAATCCAGAAGGCGAAAAACACTGGAAAAAATCCGAATGACCACAATACCCGTCGCAACAGATAAACCGCCATGGCTCGCCAGTAGTGATTGCGCACAGCCGGCGTTTTGCGGATGCTTTTCAGGTAGCGCCTGCGTTCATCCCAGTAAGCGGCCACCTCACGGGCTGGAACCGGGTCGCCAGGCGCCTGGCTGGTGCTCAGTGCCGGGGACGGTTTTGGCGCTTGTGAATCTGCCGGGTTGCCGGGGGTATTTTCTATTGTGCTCATAGTCATAGCAATTACCTTGTTGCACCGGGTGTGCTGCATGATAACGGATAACCCGTGTTACGCTGTACCTTTGCGCTTCTTACATCGTATCTGTTTATAACGCATCACCTTGCAACAGTGCCAGCGTGTAACGATTTTACCGCGCAACCCATTATTGGTTCACTCTCGGTTTAACTCTCGATTCGTTTCTCGAGTCATCTATCGAATCAACAACAGGACAGTTTGAATGGCTGCAACATCTGATAACGCAATGCACCCGGCGTTTGAAAAAATCCGTTCCCACCACATCGGCACCCTGAATCTGGATGTTGAAGAATATCGCCATATAAAGACCGGCGCGCGCCACTTGCACATGGCTGCAGACAACGACGAAAACGTATTCTTTGTGGCCTTGCGTACGTTTCCGATGGATTCATCCGGCGTGGCGCACATTTTAGAGCATACCGCGCTGTGCGGCAGCGAGCGTTATCCGGTGCGCGACCCGTTCTTTATGATGATTCGGCGTTCGCTGAATACCTTTATGAACGCCTTCACCAGCAGCGACTGGACCGCCTATCCATTTGCCAGCATGAACCGCAAAGATTTTGACAACTTGCTGGACGTGTATCTGGATTCGGTGTTTTTCTCCAAGCTGGATAAACTGGATTTTGCCCAGGAAGGCCACCGCCTGGAGTTCGACAAGCCGGAAGATCCGACCAGCGATCTGGTCTACCGCGGTGTGGTGTATAACGAGATGAAGGGCGCCATGAGTTCGGCCACGTCTCAGCTGTGGCAGAACCTGTCCAGCCATTTGTTTCCCACGACCACCTATCATTACAACAGCGGTGGCGAGCCGGATCACATTACCGATTTGTCCTACGACGACCTGTTGGCGTTTTACAAGCATCACTACCACCCCAGCAACGCGATTTTTGCGACCTACGGCAATATTCCAGCCGTTGAGCACCAGGAGCGCTTTGAAGAGCTGGTGCTCAAGCGTTTTGACAAGCTGGACGTAAAACTGCCGGTTTACGATGAAAAGCGCATGTTTGCGCCGCTGCGTGTTGAGCAGGCTTATGCGGTAAATGCAGGTGAGCCGACGGAGGCCAAAACCCACATTGTGATGGGCTGGTTGCTGGGCCACAGTTTTGATCTTGAAGAAAATCTGGAAGGCCAGCTGTTGTCGGCGGTGCTGCTGGATAACAGCGCGTCGCCGCTGATGCGGGCTTTGGAAACCACCGAGCTGGGCCAGGCGCCGTCGCCTTTGTGCGGGCTGGAAGATTCCAACCGTGAAATGACCTTCGTATGCGGTATCGAAGGCAGCGAGCCTGCGCAGCAGCAAGCCCTTGAACAGCTGATTGAAGATACCCTGAAGAAGGTTGTTGAAGACGGCGTTAGCAGCGAGCGGCTGGAAGCGATTTTGCATCAGTTGGAATTGCACCAGCGCGAAATTTCCGGTGACGGCTTCCCTTACGGTTTGCAGCTGATCATGTCTGCTATTTCGCCAATGGTACACGGCGGTGACCCGGTGGATCTGCTGGATCTTGAACCGGTTCTGGCTCGCCTGCGTGAAAAAATTCAGGACCCACAATTTGTGCCAAATCTGATTCGTCGCAAGTTGCTGGACAACCCGCATCGGGTGACCTTGACTCTGCGCCCGGACGACAAGCTGGAAGGCTTGCGTACCGAGTCTATCCGTGCGGCCCTGGCGCAGCGCAAGGCCAATCTGAGCGACGAAGAAACCGCACAGATCGTTGAGCGCGCTCAAGCCCTGGAAGAGCGTCAAACTCGCAAAGACGACGATTCAATTCTGCCGAAGGTGGATTTGACCGATGTGCCTCTGCAGATGCCAGAGCCAGAAGGCCGTTTTGATGGCGACCTGTCGGCCACGGTCTATGCCCGCGGTACCAACGGATTGGTTTATCAACAGGTGGTATTGCCACTGCCGTCGTTGAATGAAGAAGAGCTGGCGCTCATGCCTTATTACACCACGCTGATTTCAGAAGTGGGCTGTGGTGAGCTGGATTACCTGCAGATGCAGGACCGTATTTCTGCGGAAACTGGTGGCATTTCCGCCAGCTTTGTCAGCAAGGGCAAAATTGACAACGTGCAGGATATGTCCGGCTATCTGGTGTTCAGCGGAAAAGCCCTGGCGCGCAACAGTGACGCTCTGGCGCGTTTGCTAAAAGACGTTTACAGCAACGCCCGTTTTGACGAAACCGGCCGCATTGCCGAAATCATTGCCCAGATTCGCGCCCGCCGTGAACAGGCGGTTACCGGCAGTGGCCATGCGTTGGCCATGAGCGCCGCGGCCCAGGGTATGAGCCCGGGCGCTTGGTTGAGTTTCCGTCTGGGCGGGCTGGAAGCCATTCGCCGCACCAAATCATTGGATAAATCCTTGAAAGAGCCGGCCGAGCTGAAGGCGTTCTGCCAAAAGCTGGCGGATCTGCATCAGAAGGTTGGCAACCAAAGCCGTCAGTTCCTGTTGATTGGTGAAGACGAGCAACTGCAGCCGATGCTGGACGATGTGAAAGGTCTGTGGCAAAACGCCGAATCTGCGCCTGACAGCGCCTGGCGCATGGAGCCGGTGAACTACACCACCCATGAAGCCTGGCTGACTTCAACCCAGGTGAACTTCTGCGCCAAGGCCTATCCCACGGTGGCGGTTGATCACCCGGATGCGGCCGCGTTGACGGTGCTGGGCGGATTCTTGCGTAACGGTTATTTGCACCGTGCCATCCGCGAGAAAGGCGGCGCTTACGGCGGCGGTGCAGCGCAGGACAGCGTGAACGGCACCTTCAAGTTCTTCTCTTACCGCGACCCGCGCCTGGCCGATACCCTGGCGGATTTTGACAAGGCTCTTGAGTGGTTGGTGGACGCTGATCACAGCTATCAGGATTTGGAGGAATCTATTCTGGGCGTGATTGGCCAGCTGGACAAACCCCATTCACCGGCTGGTGCCGCGCGCCATGCGTTTCACAGTGCATTGTTTGGCCGCAGCGCCGAGCAGCGTGGGCGCTTCCGCGAGCGGGTTCTTGCGACCACGATTGACGACCTGAAGCGGGTGGCTGCGGATTGGCTGGCGCCAGAAAAAGCCAGCACCGCGGTGGTCACCAGTGCCGACAACCGCGCGCTGGTGGAGCAGTTGGGCCTGGGTATTCAGGAACTGTAAAGCGGGCTTTAGCAAAGAAGCAATCCGGGCTCAGCGATTTCGTTTGAGCCCGGTGGCTACCATAATGCGCGTCGATATTTCTTCCACCGAATAAGCCGTGGTGTTTAAAAATGGCACGCGCTCGCGGCGATATATCAGCTCTATTTCTTCGATTTCGTGCATGCATTGGCTGATGGACGCGTAGCGAGAGTTTGGCTTGCGTTCGTTGCGAATGGTGGCCAGCCGCTCCGGCTCGATGGTCAGGCCGAACACTTTCTGTTTGTGGGGCCTCAGTGCTTTTGGTAACTGCTGATCCGTCAGGTCTTCTTCGGTAATCGGGTAGTTCGCCGCTTTTACGCCGTATTGCAGGGCCAGATACAGGCACGTGGGTGTTTTGCCGCTGCGGGATGCGCCCACCAGAATCAGGTCGGCTTCGTCGTAATGGCGAATGCGCGCGCCGTCGTCGTTATCCAGTGCAAAGTTCACCGCGTTTATACGGCGTTCGTAATTGTCGCCGTTCACAATGGAGTGTGATTTGCCCACGGTGTAAGACGACGCCGATTGCAGTTCCTGTTCCAGGGGGTTTAAAAAGGTTCCGAATATATCCACCATAAAGCCGTTTGCGGTAGACACAATTGTGCGGATATCGCTGTTTACAATGGTGTCGAATACCAACGGGCGGGCATCGTCGTTTTCAGCGGCCAGGTTGATGCGCTCCACAATTTCGTGGGCTTTGTTCTCGTCATCAATGTAAGGGACGGTGATGCGTTCAAAGTCGATTTTCTCGAACTGAGCCAGCAGCGCGTGTCCCAGCCCTTCGGCGGTCAGGCCTGTTCCGTCTGACAGAAAGAATGCGGTGCGTTTCATGTTGGAGCGGTTCCCTAGGTAATTGTCGCAAGTTCCAGTATTATACACTCCAAATCTGACACCCCAAATTCGACACTCCGCGAAACCGACTCAAGGGAGATGCATTTTGCACGATTACATCATTTGGTTTGAACACCTGGGAATGTCTGATGTGGACCGGGTAGGTGGCAAGAACGCTTCCCTCGGTGAAATGATCAGTAATCTCGCCAATGCGGGCGTAACTGTGCCCGGCGGATTCGCGACTACCTCGCACGCTTACCGTGAGTTTCTGGCGACCGATGGCCTGAAAGACAAAATTGATGAAACCCTGGACGCGCTGGACGTTAACGACGTTAACGAACTGGCCCGCGTTGGTGCGAAGATCCGCCAATGGGTGATTGATACGCCTTTCCCCGCCGTGCTGGACAACGCCTTGGCTGAAGCTTATGCCCAGCTGCAGAACGGCAACCAGAAAATGGCGGTTGCGGTGCGCTCCTCCGCCACCGCAGAAGACCTGCCAGACGCCTCGTTTGCGGGCCAGCAGGAAACCTTCCTGAACGTGGTGGGTCTGGACAAGATTCGCACGTCGGTGAAAGAAGTGTTTGCCTCTTTGTTTAACGACCGCGCGATTTCGTACCGTGTTCACCACGGCTTCGACCACAAACTGGTTGCCCTGTCGGCAGGCATCCAGAAAATGGTGCGCAGCGAAACGGCCTGCAGCGGCGTTATGTTTACCCTGGACACCGAATCCGGTTTCCGCGGTGTGGTGTTTATCACCGGCTCTTACGGGCTGGGCGAAACGGTGGTGCAGGGCGCCGTGAACCCTGACGAATTCTACGTGCACAAGTCCACGCTGACCGCTGGCCGCCCTGCGGTGCTGCGCCGCAACCTGGGCAGCAAAGCCATCAAAATGATTTACCACACCAATCCTAAAGAGGGTGAGTTTGTGGAAACCGTGAAGGTGGACGCCGCCGAACGTGGCCGTTTCTGCATCACCGACGGGGAAGTGGAAGAGCTGGCCAAACAGGCGATGATTATTGAAAATCATTACCAGCGCCCGATGGACATCGAATGGGCCAAAGACGGTGACGACGGCCGTATTTACATTGTGCAGGCGCGCCCGGAAACCGTAAAAAGCCGCGCTTCTGCCAATGTGATGGAGCGCTACCTACTGAAAGAAACCGGCAAGGTGCTGGTGGAAGGCCGCAGTATTGGCCACAAGATTGGTGCCGGCCCGGTAAAAATCATTACCAGCATCAATGAGATGGACAAAGTGCAAGACGGCGATGTGCTGGTTACCGACATGACCGACCCGGACTGGGAACCGGTGATGAAGCGCGCCTCCGCCATAGTCACCGATCGTGGCGGCCGTACCTGCCACGCGGCCATTATTGCCCGTGAACTGGGTATTCCTGCGGTTGTAGGTTGTGGCGATGCCACTGAACTGCTGAACAACGGCCAGGAAGTAACGGTTTCCTGCGCCGAAGGCGACACCGGGTTTATTTACGAAGGTGCGCTGGATTTTGAGTTGCGTGAAAACACCATAGAATCCATGCCCAACATTCCGTTCAAGATCATGATGAACGTGGGCAATCCGGACCGTGCCTTTGATTTCCAGGCACTGCCCAACGAAGGCGTTGGTCTGGCCCGTCTGGAATTTATCATCAACCGGATGATTGGTGTTCACCCCAAAGCGTTGCTGAACTACGACACTCTGCCCCGTGATATCCAGCAGACCGTCGACAAGCGAATTTCCGGTTACTCTTCGCCGGTGGATTTTTACGTCGACAAGCTGGTGGAGGGTATTTCAACTTTGGCCGCGGCCTTCGCGCCGAAGAAAGTCATCGTGCGCATGTCAGACTTCAAATCCAATGAATACGCCAATCTGATTGGCGGCGCGCTGTATGAGCCGGATGAAGAAAATCCGATGCTGGGCTTCCGCGGTGCATCGCGCTATATCTCTGAAACCTTCCGCGATTGCTTCGAGCTGGAATGCCGTGCCATGAAGCGGGTGCGTAACGAGATGGGCTTCACCAATGTCGAGGTGATGATTCCGTTTGTACGCACCGTAGGCGAAGCGGCACAGGTGATGGACTTGCTGGCAGAGAACGGCCTGAAGCGGGGCGAGAACGGCCTGCGGGTGATCATGATGTGCGAGCTGCCCAGTAATGCGTTGCTGGCGGATCAGTTCCTGGAGCACTTCGACGGCTTTTCTATCGGGTCTAACGATCTTACCCAGCTGACTTTGGGCCTGGACCGGGATTCCGGCATTATTGCCCACTTGTTTGATGAGCGTAACGACGCGGTAAAAGTGCTTTTGTCCAGCGCCATTCAGGCCTGCCGGAAAGCCGGTAAGTACATTGGTATTTGTGGGCAGGGCCCGTCTGACCATCCGGACCTTGCCAAGTGGCTGATGGAGCAGGGCATTGACAGTGTGTCTTTGAACCCGGATTCGGTACTGGATACCTGGTTTTTCCTGGCAGATCAGAAGCCAGACTGATGAGCAGACGCCGCCTGCATCGCATTCATTGCACCCGCAATCGATGCAGGCGGCGTGTCTGGTTCTACCACGATACGGTGGAACCTAAACCACCGACCGGGGACGCACCGACCGGGGACGGATTTCAAATCCGTCCCCTATTTCCCGAACCTGAACCACCGACCGGGGACGGATTTCGAATCCGTCCCCTATTTGCCGAACCTGAACCACCGACCGGGGACGGATTTCAAATCCGTCCCCTATTTCCCGGTGCTGATAAAAGGAGTGATTACGCTGTGTCCGAGAAGAACGTGTCTGATGCTGACGGCCTGACGGTAAGAACGGTCATAACCCCGGATCTTTGCGACGAATTTCCTGAAGTACAGGTTGTTGAGCCTGGGTTTCGCAATTTTGGCGCCATTGACAACTTTGGCGGCGAGATTGTGACCGTTAAGTGTTTTGAAGATAACTCGGTGGTGAAGCAACAGGTGGGCCTGCCGGGCCTTGGCCGGGTAATGGTGGTCGACGGTGGCGGGTCAAAGCGTATCGCGCTGCTGGGAGATATGCTGGCGGAAAAAGCGGCCAGCAACGGTTGGGCCGGGCTGATTATTTATGGCTGTATTCGCGACGCCGATATAGTTGCTGAAACCGCTCTGGGTGTGCAGGCACTGGGAACCCATCCGCGCAAATCTGAAAAACGTGATGTTGGCGAACTGAATATTGCGGTCACCTTTGGTGGCGTTACCTTTCACCCGGGGCATTTTGTGTACGCTGATAACAACGGCATTATTGTGTCTGAGAAAGCGTTGGTGTGAACCTCGGACCGGGGACGGACTTCAAGTCTGTCCCCTATCTTGGCTCCTTCTCTCGTTAGTCAGTCACTTCGGCAATATTCACACCCAACAAAAAACCATCACCTTCGGGCTCGCAGCGCAGCACCTCGCACAGGGTCTCCAGCGGCGGAAACTTGTCGCCGGTTGGGTGCAGGGTGGTGCGCAGCTCTGAGCCTACTGCCATTCGCTGAGCCACCAGAATCTGCATTCCCGAAGCGCTCAGATCACGGCACACGCCGGCAAAGGTGTTGCCGCTACTGTCTATAATTTCAATATCCGTGTTCACCTGCATTCGATGAAAATCACGCTTTTCTGAATAATCCCTCATAGCAGTCAGGCCCAGTTGTCGTTTTTACGGGTGGGTTTCAGCATCGGTATCAGCAGTGCCAACAACACACCGCCTAGTACCAAGCCGGCGCCGAGCAACATGAAGTCTGATTCTTTACCGGCTTCCATACGCTCGTTTTCAGCTGTCAGTACTTCCAGCTCGTTACGAATTTTCTGATTTTCCTGCAGTAACTCGCCATTGCGGCGCTCAAGATTAATCGAGTTGGCGGCAATATCTTTGATCCGTGTGAGTTCAGCCATAAGTTCGGACGAGCGGTCAGCCAGGCTGCTTTCGGAATTTTGCAGGTTGTCGCGTTCACCAGTCACGCTTTCCAGTAAATCCTGCATTTGGCGTACGTCCGCCTGTGCGGTTTCCAGGTCCTGGCGCGCCTGTTTTAGCTGTGTTGCGGCAATCGGTGTTGTGCTCAGATACTGGCTGGACACCCAGCCCTCGGTGCCTTTGGCGGTGCGTACTTTGCTGTAGCCATCCTGGTCGGCCTCCAACAGCTCCATCGCGGTGCCACTGGGCACGGCGTTTTCGATGATGCGGAACTGGCTGCCTGCGCCAGAGCGCACCGGCAGGTAGATTTTGTCGTCTACCCACACAGTTCGGGCCTGGGCCGCGGCAATGGACGAGAACACAAAAATGAGGACAACAAGCAGACGAAAAGGGGTCACTGGACGGGGTTCCTGAAAGTTTCTGTTTGAACAAAAATGGATAAGAACGTAATTCTGGCACACTGGCTTTGTCGATCAAGCGCGTATTCATTACCAAACGCTCATGGCGACTTTTATCAGGCACATAGTGTGAAAGACTAGGGCAATACCCGCTTGAACGGTTTCACCTGCACCTGCTTATAAACCCCGGCGCTGACGTAAGGATCTGCGTCTGCCCAGCTTTGCGCTTGTTCCAGGGACTCAAACTCGGCTATTACCAGGCTGCCGCTGAAGCCGGCATCGCCAGGGTCATTGGTGTCTATGGTCGGGTGTGGGCCAGCAACCAATAAACGGCCTTCATTGGCCAATGTGTGCAAACGCTCCAGATGAGCCGGGCGGGCGCTTTGGCGAAGTGCCAGGCTGTTATGGATATCTTCACTGATGATAGCGTAGTACATAAGAGTGCGCTCTTCGTTTAGGTTCGGCGTTTAGATTCGGCTTTTCAGTGTGGCTTTTAAGCTCGGTCGTATTGGTGATGGCTGTTATAGTGGGCTACGTTAAAATGTTTACCCTTCCCCGAAATCAGGAATGCTTGTGACTATTATGCAGCATCAG
>Ga0307930_1003000_pt1 | contig 12599 bp, 6 predicted proteins | sample OrgLakmetageno46_FD_203161 | JGI IMG/M metagenome (GOLD analysis project Ga0307930, IMG submission 203161) | Saline water microbial communities from Organic Lake, Antarctica - #46 | ecosystem: Environmental > Aquatic > Non-marine Saline and Alkaline > Saline | place: Antarctica: Organic Lake... | reverse complement strand
CCGCCAGCGCAGTGGCACGAGCGCCAGCGCTAGCAGCAGCAGCAGCGACCACATGATGAAGCTGGACAGCTTCGGAGGCCAAGGCAGCCGCAGCAGCAGCGGTGAAGTAGTGGAAGACAGCAGCCCGTCAACGGGAGGCGAAGGTGGAGGGTCAGGCAGTAGTGCCTCAGGCAGCGCGCCACGCAAACAGTCTCCGTCGTCCGCGGTCGCGTCCTCAGTCGGAACGCCAGGCGGGTCTCCGTCAGTGGGGCACCCGAGGTCCAAGGCGCGGCGCAAGCGCAAAAACCGGGGCGGCCGCCGTGCACGTGACACCGGTAGCGGGGGTGGTGGCAGTGGCGGTGCTGACAGCGCAGGTGGTGGTAGCGGGGGTGGTGGGGAAGGCACTGGCACAGCTGGTGGTGGCAGTAGCGAAAAACGGGCCTCGAGCGTCGACAATACTGGTGGTGCCCCTGCTCAGGCTTCCAGCAGCAGCACAACAACCACGGCATCGACACAGGGAGGAGCTGGGCGCAGCGTGCGCACCGTGCTCTGCACGCCGCAGTCGTTTCCTCCGAGCCCCATGTTCCGGGCGGTGGTGCTGGCGCGCAGCCACGGTGCCGCGGATGACGTGGTCTATGCAGCGAGAGATGCCCTGCGCCGCGCACTGCAGGTAAACAAAAAGGGGGATAATTTATTAGGAGCAACTCAAAAGTTTGTTTCTTCTAATCTCGAAGCTGAATTATGCTTTTCAGAAATACAGTACGCAATCGTTGAATTTTTGTGTTTTTGTTGCATACTAATCATTTGGTATGTTTCGTGCATTCTTCTTGTTTTCTTGTCACCTGCTTCGCACTCGTTGCTGCACTTCTCAATTTGCTCGTGATCTATGTTTTTTTTTTAAACGCAACAGCTGCAACACTACGACGGCAACGTGCGCGCCGTAGCAGCCTACCTCGAGCGAAGGCACGCCCTTGCGACCTTCAACCCGGCAGACGCACATCCCGCCATTGCCCTTTCTCGCGCTCGCCATGCAGCTTCTTGTCGCCAGCTACCACCGCGGCCTGCTCTAACGCAACCACCACCTGCACCAGCAGCAGACAATGGAGTTGAAGTCAGCAGCAGCAATAGCACTACCGATGAAGGCTCTGGATTAGATAGTAAAATGGCAGATTCGGAGGCGGCGTCTTTGCCGTCATCAGGATGCGCGTCGGTGCGGGGAGTAGTGCCGGTGCTGCACAACCGTTACGTGTATCTCCAGTTTTCCGTCCTAGCTGCTCCACCTCCCATGGACAACAACGGCGCCAGTGGTAGCAGCATTGGCGGTAGTGGAATCGGCGGCAGTGCCAAGGGATCCGGCGAGGATAATGTTATCATGGTGGTCGGCCTCAGCACCAGTGGAATGCGGCTCGACTGCGCGCCAGGAGCTTGTGCCCACTCCATTGGGCTCACTACAGACGGGCGCTTATTGGTGGGGGGTCGCACTTACGGTGCATTTGCCGCGCCACCTGCAACTGCCAACCCTTCAGGTCTTGATTCTGCAGCTGCTGCTGCTCGTGCACGTGCTAGTACGACCGCAGACGCTTCCGCTACTAGCACTGACGAAGAGGCTGAGGAGGTGAACTTGTCGCACCCGCCACGACGCATGGAATTCGGCGCCGGTTCGACCGTGGGCATGTTAGTGTTCCGAGACAACGATGCCGAAGACGACGACGACGAGGCTAGCAGCAGCAGCGGTGGAGATGCCAGCAGCAGCAGCAGCAGTGGGTGGGCTGCGGTGTGGGCAGCGTTCACGGTGGACGGCATTGCAGTGACTTGCATTGAGCTCAACGGCAACGACGAAGCCATTGGAGCTGGCCCCGGTAGCAGCGGCAGCGGTGACAGCAATGAAGGTTTTGGCGGGTCTCTTGTGCGCCTGCTCGTGCCGCGAAACGCCGTCGTGTTCCCAACTGCGACCTTCGTTAGCAGTGGCAGTAGCAGCAGTAGCGGTGCCGACAGCGGCACGCCTGGTACTGGTGGAGGCCCTGCGTGCCGATTAGCGGTGCGTGGGCGCTTCAGCGCTGGCGATTTAGTCGGTGACGATCGGCCGGGGATACTGAGTGGCCAGCCGGGCGCCGCTAGCCCCAAGCCAGGTGTGCCAACTCCAGACCCTTGCGCTGCGAGAGCTGCCCCGCCAGACTGCACGGTCTATGCGCTGGATGGGTCTATTGTCCGCATGCCTCTTGTCTTGCCCTTGAACGATGCCTAGAAGTTTCGGCGTTGGCCCTGTATGTAATTGCCCTGCTAGCAGAATTCTGCGAATCCTTTGTCTTTTGTCTTGTTTGGATGTGCGATGTCTAAATCGGGACTCTGCACTAGAGAAGCACCAGGGACTTCAGACTTCAGGTCTCCCGTAGGAAGAAGTTGAGCCTCAGTAGTCAGTAGGCCGCGATTTCCATGCGGCGCAAAAAAAATCAAATTCGAGGAAAAGACAAAACCGCTTCCCTATTTAATTCCGCTTGTTAATTGTTTTAATTGAAATAGGACAAAGAGCAAGGAATTCGCCCTCGGTGGTATGTAGTATTGGCCCACCGCGGGTTGCGCATCCCATTCAAAATCTAGGCTGGATTTAAGTAGGAGTCTTCATTCTGGTTCTCTAACACCCACATAAATTTTCCCGCGGTTAGTCTACATACGCATGTTTGTTTTTAGCACGCGGGGCAGGCAAAGACCGAAAGTGCTCTAATTTCCGCCGGCATCCGGGTCTTCGTCATAGGAAGCGTCGTCTTCAGCTACCTCCAGCTCGTCTTCGTACCCAAACACGTCTTCGTCTACTGGCGTGCTGCGGTTGTTGTACAGGGGCTCTCCGACCACGCGGCCCATGCCATCGTCTTCACCATTCTCTCCGTCGACTCCTTCCTCGTGGCTGGTGGCGCTGTACCTCTCGCCGTCTTCTTCGTACGCGCCTGCTGCCTCACCGTCCTCTTCTGCATAGTACTCCCCCTGGTCTCCCTCTTCGCCTTCAACCATGCCGCCGCCTTCGCCTTCTGCTAATTCGTTGACCGCATCCACGGCGCTCCGAAACATGGCCACTTCTTTCTCGGCCATGCCGCAGTATGTAATCAAGTCCTCGTCTCGCACCTGTGAATAGCAAAAGAGAAAAAAAAAACGCACCAGGGACAATTAGACATAGAAAGTTCTAACATTCACTGCATGCATACAGGAAACAGAGAGAGGTCCATGATTAAGTAAAGAAGCTTCCCAATACAGCAATGGCGCTCAACTGCGGTGAAGTTGCCTCCACCTACCAGGTCTGGATTCAAGAGGTCCTCCACAGACGCGAAGCCGAAATGCATGAACACGTCCACGAAATCTTCGAGCCCCGCGTGGGCCAAAAAGTCGACCATTTGGTCTGCGGCCATGCGCGCGTCTTCGTCAAGCAATTCCCCGTCTTCGCCTACAACCCCGCCGCCGCCTTCTTCTTCTCCGCCAACTCCTCCTCCCTCGCCGTCGAGGTGAAGGTCGGCGCTGCCGCCGCGAGGGTCGCGCGAGTCAATCGAGCCGGCTTGGCTGTAGTCCTCGTCGCCTTCGTCGACGGTGCTCAGCGCAATCTGCGACTCTTCGTCTCCGTCGTCCAAGTAGGGGCCCTCCGAGAAGTCTTCGCCTTCGATCCCGTCCAAGAAGCCTTCTTCGTCTTCTTCGCCCTCGTAGTACTCGCCTTCGCCACCGCCATCATCCTCGCCGTCGTCTCTGCGATCGTAAGCCTCCTCACTGAAGTGGCCGCTCGCTGTGCCCTCGTAACCGAGAGGCGACATCGGTTCCTCAGAGGGTGCCTGGGAGTTGGCACTCAGCGGCGGTGGCCTTTCGTTCGGCTCCCAATCTGCGTGCACTTCGAGGCTCTGCCCAGTCACGTCGACTCCGTGCTCTGCCTCAAGCTCTCTTTCTGGGTCCCCATGGGTTCCCTCGACGTCGGCACGACCATCTGCATCGTGAAGAGCTTCCTCGCTGCTTCCCTCGTAATCATCTACAGGGCTGTGCCGCATCGAAATCCCGTGCTCAGCAATGGTGCTGCTCCCTTGTGGATCCCACTGCTCTGATCCTTGCTCATCTTCTTCATTAGGCGCTGTCTCTTCTTCGGCCGGAGGAACCACTCCTTCGGTGGTGGAATAGGTTTCTTCGAGAGGATTCGGCGCTCCTGACAATTGAGAATGGTCTTGCGACGTTTCCAGCTCAAGTCTCCCGCTCACTTCTCCCGAGTTTTCTTCCAAGCGCGACGGCGACGATGACGATGATGATGACGACGCAGCCGCTGCAGCGGCAGTGGCCCGAGCAGCAGCAGCCGCCTGACCGGGGCTCGCTGGTGGGCTCGCTTGAGAGCCTTCCGCCGTTGACTCGTCTTCCACTTCGGCGATTCGCTGCATCGCTGCATGGCTGCTATTATCTGGCTCGACTTCGTCGTCGTCGTCGTCGTCGGAACCCGGCGGGCTTTCGCGCTGCGTGGCTTGCCTTGCCCGCCGCTGCTGGAATGGCTCTAAGGATGGCTGCTCCTGCGGCGGCGACGTTGGCTCTTCTGTAAACTCTTGCTCTGTTGATGACTGCTCTTGCTCTTGTTTCCTCTTTTTCTCTGCTTTCGCCGCTGCTTTGGCAGCCTTCTTGGCTTCTTTCGCCGCCTTGCGCGCCGCCGCTGCTTCTTCTCCCGGCATGTCCCAAGTGACCTCGTTAGTGCCGCTGTGCCAGTAGTACGTAGCGCCGTCGTCGGTCGCCACGGCCGACCATCCCGGCGGCAAAGCGATGCCGTTGTCGTGCTCAGGAAGGCGGTTGTTGTCATCGTCGCCGTCTTCTTCGTTGAGCGCTGAAGCCGCTGCTTCCGCGGCCTGATCTTCAGGCACAGGTGAGGTGGAGGGCCCGCCAGCTCGAGGCGCTGATAAGCTTCGGGCGATGCTGCTTACGACAGCACTGTTGCTACCACTCGTCGTGGCAGGGTACAGCGTGCGTGAGACACCGTCGTTGATATCATCATCCCGCATGCCTGGGCTCGGCATCGGCTCGCCTCGGCGCCGAGGATCAGCGGTGAAAATGATCTCCGGGTTCAAATGGCTGCCGGCGCCCACCGATCGAGACCGGCCCGTAGAAGGAGTGCGGTCGTGGTGGTTGCTGTAGGGGGCTACCAAATCGTCGCTGCTCCGGCGCACCACTGCGGGGGACCTCGCCGACAGCCGCCGGTATGCCAGCATTGCTTGCGCGACGGGATCCACGGCGGCGGCTTCGGGCGATAAGTTGGCAGCGTTGTGCGCGTACGCTAGCCGGCCCGGAGACTGCGACGCCCGCTGTGGGGTGCGAGAGTGTGGGCGGCCCAAGCTGAGAGACGCGGACTGAATGCGGTCTACGGAGGGTGCGCGCCCAGCGGAAGGAGGGGCGGTTGCCATAGCACTCGAAGCAAGAGAAGCTTTGCTAGGGGTAGGCAACAGTGGAGGTCGACCTTGGCCAGTGCTCATGCTACTGCTGCTAGACTCATGCTCTGCATTGCTGGCGCCGCTAGCTGGAGCCGGCGACACTGGTGCCACTGGTGGTGCTGCCACGGAAGCATCTTTTGCTAATTCCTCGCCAGTTTCCTCGTTTGCACCTTCTGTGTTGGAGATATTTTCAGTGGTCGCATCTGCGACTGCCGAGGGCTCCTCCACCGAAGATTCAAGGGTCGCGGAAGTCGAATCTTCAACGGCTCGCGTAAAACCATCGGGTGAAGCCATCGACGTCACAGGCAGCAGATCCGAAGACGAAGGCACGTCCACTGACTCCGACGCCATGGCACTGCTGCTGCTGCTGTCGCTCGCATCCGCTTCGGCGCTTTGCTCCGTGGCCGCAGCAACAGTTTCAGACGAAGGCGGCTCCGTGTAGGTGCCTGAGGTCTCATCTTCACCTGCGTTGGTGGTAGTGGTAGCGTTCGCGGTAGTACCCCTAGCCGTAGCAGCCGCCAGGGTTTCAGCCCCTGCGGGAAACGCGCGCGGTAACGTCGAGGCTTCTACTGTGGTGCCAGTCTTGGCCGCGAAGGTGCTTGTTGAGGGTGGCACCGCGGACGAATAAGGATCTTCGGTGACCGCTGAAAGCGTAGAATTGTAGTCCTCGAGTAGGCTGGAGATGTGAGAAGGGCTCGTAGAAGCACGCCGATCTGCCGATAGGCCATGTCGATCGGGCGTCAACGAACTACGCGCAGAGTCTGGAGTTAGACTACGGTGCACGGAGCTGTCGAGGGTGTTGAGGCTGTTTTGCTGAAGGTGAATGGGGGCGAAGTCCTGAGTGGCAGGCTCGATTCCTGCTTCCACGTGCAGAGCTGCTTTTTCTATTTCAGCATCGATGTTCCCTTCGCCTTCGTCTTCTTCTTCTTGCTGATGCTGAGCAGCATGCGAGGCTTCTTCCTCTTCTTCACGCTGTTCCATCAAGAGCGCTTCACGTGCAGCTGCAGCTTCGATTTCTTCTTCCTTATGTTGCTGCTGTTGTCTGGCCAACTCAGCCGCTTCTTCTTCGCGCTGCTTCATGAGCCGTGCTTGCTCTTCTTCCTCCCTTTGCCGTTGCTCCTCCACAGCAGCAGCGGCTGCAGCAGCTGCTTCCTCTGCTTCCTGTTGTCGCCGCTGTGCTTCCTCTTCTTGTTCTTTCGCCTCAGCTTCCTGCCGGACCCGGGCTTCTTCTGCCTCTTTCTCTGCCCGGGCTGCGGCTCTCGCTGCGGCTTGCCGTTCCTCTTCCAACGCACGCTCTTTCGCTTCGGCCTCTTCTTTCTCCTTCTGCGCTGCCAGCTCCCGGGCTTGCTTCGCTGCCAGTCGATCGGCGCGCATCTTCTCTTCCAGCCGGCTTGCGGCGCTCTTGGCCAACGACTCAGCGCGGGCTTTTTCTTGCTCTCGGCGCACGCTCGCCGGCAAGTTTTCGTTCGCCGCAGCGTCGCGGGCTGCTGCTGCTTTTTCGTCGTCCGCTGCGGCCTTGCGCTGCTGCTCTTCGTCGCGCTTGCGCTTTTCGGCGATTTCTTCGGCGCGCCGGAACCGCTCGGCCATGAGCGCGCGCTCTTCTGCTCGTTTGGCTTTGCGCGCTGCGAGTTCTTCGCTTTCGCGGGCTTCCGCAGCGGCGCGAGCGTCCAAGCGCTCTTGCCGCGCGACCTCCAAGGCTTCGCGCTCTAAGGTAGCACTGGACTTTTTCGCGGCGAGCGCATCGAGCGTGAGGCCTTTGCCTCCAACGGCAGCCGACGGCCCACTTTGCTCTTCTCCAGCTACAGGACCATCAGCGCTAGCCGCGGCCATGAGATTTTGCAAGCGCTGCGTGGTTGGCAAGTCGCCCTGCGCGAGACGTGCATCAGCTTCAACGGGTAACTGCCCCGTCGCTGGCGTGGGGGCTAGGCTTTCTCCGCTGGGCACCCGCCCTGCGCTGAGCACCGAGGCGCCAGATGCCAACAGGTCGCTGTCGTCCTCGTCCTCGCCAGCTGCTGTGACTGCGTCCGAGGACGACACGCGCCCTTGCCCTGCGCGCCGCCGAGGCCCCTCGCCTCGCCCTACAGGATTGCGCCCCCCGCTGCCGCTGCCGCCTTGGCCACCACCCCTGCCTTTGCCCTTGCCCATGCGGCTCTTGCGCTGAGCTTCCTCGAGGGCTTCCCGAGCTGCAGCAGCTTCCGCCTCAGCTTCTCGTGCAGCTGCGTCCAAGTCGTCCTTTTCCGCGGCTGCAGCCAGAGCTTCCAGGTGCTTGGCCGCTTCCGCTGCTGGCATTGGCTCGACTTCGGTGGCGGGCACGTCAACACGGCGGTCGCCGTCGAAGTACTCGAGCTCGTAAGTCCAGCGCGCCCGCACCGCTGCAGCTGCTTGCAGGGGCGACAGCACGCCTCCTCCTTGTTCGTCTTCCTGATCCCCGCTGCTGCTATTCTCGCCGTGGTCACTGGCCGCTTTCCGAGCAGCTTCTTGGGCGACGTCATCGCCCAAGTCGGTGGCTCCCATCACCATGCACGGCCACCAGGTAGTAGCGTCGTCGAAGAGGGCCAACGCGAGCTGCCCCACTTCAAACGGGTGGCCCCCACCCAGCTCCTGGGGCACTTGGTAGCTGCGCTCCACTTCGTAGGGGGACATGGGCGGGGCGACTTCTTCGTCTTCGGGAATGGTCATGTTGGACACCCCTTCGCGGGAAACGATGCGCCGCGACCCCGAGATGGACCGCACTTTACGACCGCCGTTCGCATCGTCGTCGTCAAACTGATCGTCGTCTTCGTCATCGTCGTCCATGTTGACCTAGAGATAAATCAAGGCGCCAGATTCGCCGAGTAAATGAATTGAGATATTGAAAACACAAATGAAGTGAATAGAGACATTCAAACAAAACTAAAGCAAACGTTGACTCACCTCGTACGGTTGGTCTTCCTCAAATGACGTGCCACGCTTGCCGCCAGCGCTGGCCTTGTTGCTTTTCCGGGTCGGAGACGGCAGGCCGCTTTGCGTCACCCACGGGGAGGTGCTTTCCGTGGCCACGGCAACAGGCGGTGCCTTGGGAGGTGGGAGCCCCGCGCCCGGCTCAAACGCACGGCCACCACCGCGTGAAGGCGGAGAGGCAACGCCACTTGGTGGCTGGTCCTCTGCTGACAGATTTGCACCAGCGTCAGCGGGGGCGGGCGTTGCTGCAGCGGTGTTGTTTCCGACGCCCTTGGCTGCGAGCTCCCCCCACCCGTGGCGCACGGGCGAAGGCGGGCGCTTCGCTGCTTGCGACGGCGACACGGCACGCGCTTTTGGCGATGACGATCGACCCCTCGGCGACGGTGGCCTCACATCGCCTGCACTACTAGAATTGCTGCTGCTAGCAGCTGGAGCTGTGTCCTGGGTTGTGTCAACCTCCGCTGGGGCACTTGCATTAACGGGTTCGGGCACCGTCACTACGGGTGCAGAAACCGAGCATCGGCCGAGGCCCGAGTCCGCCAGCGCCGCAACCAGGCCTGTCTCCTTGTCGCGCACAATCGCCGCCACCGCGCGCGCGGCGTCTGCGTTGGGGAGCTCTTCAACACGCGTCACCACTACGCAGGAGCCCGCGCGCACCGAGTCGAGGAGCACGCACCTCGCGGGCACGCTGAGCGCCGCGGCCGTGGCTTTCTTGAACTTGAGCCGCTCGTCCATCCCAAAGCGCTCGACCGATTGGTCGAAGAGCGACACGTCAAACGCCACCGTGCAGTCGGCTTCCTCTTGATGAGCAGCCGCACTCGATGACGACGCAGCCGCGGCCGCGGCCAAATTGGCGCCAAAACGAACTTTGGCCATGACCTCAGCTTTCGCGCGCTGCAAACGGTCCGAAGCTCCTTTGGCTTCCGCAGCTCGTTCCTTGGCGCGCGCAGCTTGGCGGCTCGCCTTGTCTGCTTCACGCTTCTCCGCCGCTTCCCTTTCGCGAGCCGCGGTACGCGCCTCCTCACTGCTCAACGCAGCGTCCAGCTTCTCTTGTTCCGCGGCTCGTCGCTCGGCCTGGCGCTCGGCCGCAGCATCCAGAGCGGCTTGACGGTCGGCTAAGCTTCCGGGGGACGATGAGGCGGCCAGCACACGCATGGCGGCCGCGGTCTCTTCCGCCTCGAGGGCTGCTTTCTTGGCCTGTGCTTCCGACTCCTCTTTCTCTTGTGCTGCCTTCTGGGCAGCCTCCTCAGCAGCTTCCTTCTCGTCTTTGGCTTTCTTGGCAGTGCTGTGGTTGGGATAAGCAGCAGTGGCCTTGGGGTCAAAGTTGAGCTCTTTTCGCGTGGGCGAAAGCGGTGACGTCACTGCTTGAGTCTGCCAAAGCTCGTTATCAGCACCTTGGCCGGCGCTGTCACCACCCTCTGAAAAGATGGGACCCCGGAAGGAGAAAAATATAACCCAAAGAGCACAGAGGTGCAGAGATTCGATAAGCATTCGGGTACAGCTTGTGGTACATGAGGAATTCACGAATTTTCTTGAAGACAAAAGCAAAATGTTAAATACAATATTGAAAAAGCACACGTACGGCTCAAGTAAAGGCGGTGCTGGTCCGCTAAGCGAGCGCGCAGTTCGGGCTCGACCAATGGCGAAGCAGCGGCGCGCTTGGCGAGAATGAGCGCGGACCAATTAGCGCTCTCCAACACCTGACGAGATGCAAAACGTGGAAGTGGAAGAAATGCTGTGGGTATGCATAAGACAACAGCCATGGTTTAGTCTTGCGAATCACGCAGTAATGCCTGCGAAGTTTAAGAATTCGCACGAACAAGTCTCTAGTTCCCTGCCAATCCAATCATACCACAGCACTTGACTCGCCACCGTTGCCGTCTGAGCCCAACACGTCAAGGAGCTTCTCTAACACGCGCCGCTCCGCGACTGTCTTGCGGTACGCACACTGCAGCACGGTTGCGGCTTCTTCGGTCGTCATGGTCACTGCTTGCGTGCGCATCAGTTGCTGCATGCTGCCAAGTCCTTGGCCGTCGCCATGAGGGTAAGACGACGGCGTTGCCGACGGGTTGAAGCTGGGGGACTTCATGGGCGTTGAAGTGGCGACTTGCCGCGACGAAGAAGAAGACGCAGTATTGGCCGAACTCCAACCGAACGAAGGTGTCTTGGGCATCGGGAGGTTGTTCTTTCGCACTTGAACAGGCGGTGGCGCACGCGAGGAGATGCTCGAAGGTTGCGAATACCCACTAGCACTGCCACTGTCGTAGTAACCGCTGTTGCTCTGCCAGATGTCTCCACCTCCAGTAGTAGCAGGACTTGGGCGTAAAGCAGCAGCGCCGCCGCCGCCAAATTGTGGTGGTTGGGTCTTCTTCGCCGAAAGGATGCGGTCCAGCGTCGCTTGTTTCGCGCGTTTTCTGCGCGCCACGGCCTGCAGGCGGCACACCCCCATGAGAGGGCGCGACCGGCTCGCTTCCCACTTGCTCATCCCGCTGAGCCGCCGCACCTGGCTCAGAAACGGCACGCTCCGGGCGGGCTGGTCGCTGTGCGTTAAGCTCTTTTGGACCCGAGCGACTTCTTGAGCGTCGCTGGTGCTTCCAGCGCTGCTGTCGCTACCCGCGCTCCGTCCCGATTCCGATGCCCACGCATTTGGATTGAAGCTCAAGAGAGCGGCTGCACGACCAGACGGAGACCTGAGCAAGGGGCACGTTCAAAAGTGAGAAGAGAATGAAGAAGAGGTAATAAGGAGCCAGCGATACACAGCACTGCGAATACAAAAAAATAGCGCAAAATTTGAATAGACTACAACACTCTTTCAAGTCAGCCAAAGAGCAGAATATTTTCACCTCAAGTTGCGGGCCGTTGGGTCAGCGTCTTCGAGCATGCGAAGCAGAGCGGCGGCCGATTCCTTCCGGTGGGGGTCAGAGGGGCTGAGCATCGCAATCATGGCCTGGGTCTCGGTGGCCAGTTCGTTGAATTCAAGCGCTTCCGCATCGAGAAGGTCCTCGAGGGCTGCATGCGAACATTTCATAAAAAAAAAGGTGAGGAAAAGAGGAGATAGTAAAAACAACGAAGATAACATTGCAGCGACAGGACAAAAAGACAAGACTCGACATTATGCACTCTACTTCTTGGGCTTTCAAAACTCACCCGCTCGTTGCACTTTCCGCCTTGCTAAATGGCCATTCACTAATTTGGCAGCGCGGGACAGCGGGCTGCGGGGCGACGCAGCACCGCCACCACCAGCTTGCGAGGGCAGCGCGCTGGTCGGGCTCTCGTCGAGGCTCGAGCCCGTGTACTGGTCTGCGGCTTGCCTGGTCCAAGCGGGCGTGGGCATGCCTCGCCCTGTAACTCCACCACCGCCGGGCGTGGAGACGTCAGCGCTCATGGCGGCGCTCATGCCGCTGTCGTAAGGCCGCCACGCTGCGTCGGGAGAGGTGGCCGAAGGAGGCTCGTCCCAATGATTGGCGGGGGTGGCCGGCTCGCTGTCGGAGGAGTCGGGGAAAAACACCCGAGCCTTGTGCCGAGGCGGGGGCGCGCGGGGGGCGCCTGGTTCAACCAGTGTGCCTGCGCGGGGCGCGGACTGCTGCTGTTGCTGCTGCACGGGAAAGCTACGGTTTAGGTTGCTGCTGTTGTTGTTTCCCAAGCTTTGCTTTTGGCGCTGGGCGTACAGCACCCGCTGCCAGCTCGGGGCGTTTTCACTGGGAGGAACCATCGAAGAGGTGGCGCCCCATTGCCCCGACGCAGATTCGTTGACACTGCCAAGCGAGTCGCTGTGGTTGGTAGCACTGAAATTTACGGAGTCCTCGCCCCACCGGCTGCTGTTGTTCGTTTGGTTCGGGTCGTAGCGGTGGTTGGCGGCCTGGCGCGCGCTGCTCGACCCACTCCGGCTCCACAATTGGTTGCGGTGGCTCACCTGAGACCCGGGCGCGATGCCCATGGTGCGCTGCAGGTCATCCATCCAGCTTCTTCCTCCACCGCCGCCTCGGGTTTGGCCTGGTGGTGACCCGCTGTGGCCCCTCGACCGCTCCCGGTATTCCTCAGCCCTCGCGCCAAACCCACCACCACCGCTGGCCGCCGTTTGGCCCGTGTTGGGAGTTAACGGGCTTGTGCTGTGGCGGTCTTCGTCCGACGGCTGGTGGTTGGCAGCACCACCATTTGTGCGAAGGTAGCCCGGCCGCAAGCCAGTGCCACGGGATTCGCGTTCGGTAGGGCGGCCTCGGTGCACTACTTCGGCCACCTGTTGATTTTTCA
>Ga0307930_1002996_pt1 | contig 12615 bp, 13 predicted proteins | sample OrgLakmetageno46_FD_203161 | JGI IMG/M metagenome (GOLD analysis project Ga0307930, IMG submission 203161) | Saline water microbial communities from Organic Lake, Antarctica - #46 | ecosystem: Environmental > Aquatic > Non-marine Saline and Alkaline > Saline | place: Antarctica: Organic Lake... | reverse complement strand
TGCTAGCGCATATGCAGCTCAAGTGCATTCTTTATGTGCCTCTGTGACTGCTGTGTACTTGCCTTTCTTTGTTTTTGGGAGAGTATTAACTAGACTAGACTAGAAGTGGGAACATAGAATTGAATTGGCCTCGTAGCTCGTAGTCAAGTGCGACTGCTACGTATACGCTAAACGCGCTACCAAGTCTAATTTATTCAAGAAAAGTGGCGATAATCCTTTCGGAAAAGTGAGTTTATAGTCGAAACCCACCTAAGGAACCTTTCGCTCATTGCTGAATATCATTACTTATATCTTATAAATTATAAAAATAAAGGCCAAAAACTTAAAATTATTTCGCTGTGTACGTGTATCTAATTAGTAGGCTTATGCTATAAAAAAAGGAGGGGGCTACTGCTGCAACGAGTTTTAGCCTTATGAGGAGAGATCTGTTATAAATAAGCGGAAGGTTCTCTGCCTTTGCCGGTGAAACACGAAAATACAGAAGAATAGACGAACATAATATGAGTAGAATGTATAGCGCGCAGAGAGCGGCTTGTATGTAAGAGCCCACGATAAAAACAGGTCGCTCAATCCATTCCGCCAGCTACCACATCTAAAGAGACAAGATGCAACCGCCTGCACAGCAAGTCTGCTCTTGATTCATTGCACTGCATCCCAATGGCTTCTCGCTGCGATTCTTCCTTTGATATTGTCCTGAGCGTCTCGCTATTCGAAGGGCACTCTGCACCAGTAAGCTCGTCAACATCGAGGCTAAGTGCTGCCATCATGCCTGAGTCAAAGGCTTCGTCGCTAGCAGCCAACTCAGGCAGCGGATCAAGTTCGAACATAGAGTCAGTAGGTGGCACGGAGGCGCCTAGAATCGAAGGCCGCGTCAGGCAGTCGTGGAACGAGGCCCAGCTAGCGGAGCAAAGAGAGATCGAGCCTAGGGAGTCAGCACACGATGAGGCGCTCGAAATCGATGTAAGTTCAGAAGATGTCGACAAGTCGTCTCTGTCTGACCACGAGTCGTTGTCTGCCCTGTCCCAAATGTCTCCTTCCTCATCACTTGACGAACTGCGAGGACCTACGGCAGCATTAAAGTCTTTTCGGCCCGCTGGAGTGCTCGCAGAGCTCGATGCTGACGAGTCCGCAGAACAAGAGCTCAAAGAGTCGTCGGTTGAGCCTTCGAGATACTCGACGGTGCAATCATCGAATGCCGTAGGTGGTGAAGTGTCAGCGACAGGTTCAACCGCCGGAGTAACAGGTTCGGAAGCAGTCTTCACGGCGGCGAGGTAGGTAGCCGCGAACTGCGGGTTGGCTGCTGATGGGAGCAGGAAGACTCCCTGGCCTGAGGGCAGCAGCACAGGGAAGCCTTTATCCGAGGCCTCAAGGTCATCGCCGTTCTCGTCCGTAGGGTGAGGTGCGTAGTCCCACCACGAAAGCTGAGACCCACGACGTTTTCCACCGCGACCGCGACGGCGGCGGCATCGTACGCGTGTGCGGCGAGTCTTTGGTGCATCGAAGCTTTCATTCACTTCGTCAAAAATCTCGTCATTCATGGCGATTGTGCTCATGGTTTCAGTAGCAGTGGATACAGTCATTTACTGATGTTTGTGTGATCGTGACGCATAACACAAAGATTTTAAAGTCTGCGTTGGTTGTCAACGACGTGGTTACACACCTCGCAGAATTCGGGAATGCCGACGTGGTGGCAGTTTGGTGGGCGTCGCTGATTGGACAGTCAGCCCGCAACCATCAAATTTCCAAACTTCCCTCCCTTTTGGGAACATGATGAAGATCAACAAGCGAGAGCGAGACCAGAGCATAGCAGCGAGGATAGGAAAGGAAGGAAGCAACCTGGTCAAGACGTCAAGACGTCAAGACGTAGACATCAATCCAATTGATCAAACTTCAAAGAGCAAGCAGTTCAGTAGATAAGCTATTCACGAACGCCTCAACCACAACCTCACAAACGCTAAGCTGGCTAGCTAAAATTAGCGTAGTTGCAGCCTTCGCGAGTTCCACTGAAATTGCAACTCAGAAACGCAACTCTTGTGCGTGAAGGCGTGAAGGCATTACATACTACTGTACAGTACTACCGATCATCGCCGCGACCTCCGTTGAGGCTCGCCGCTTCCTCGACTCTCAATAACTCTGCTATTTTGCTATTTATCTTGTGATATAGACCTGTGCTAGTGAACATGGCGGAACCTTTTGTATCTGCGACCCCACCTAATGCGGCGCCGGCAGCCGCGCCTGTCGCCCATGTCGATGCCAAGGTAATGGATCAAAAAGAGCCAGCAGCAAATAAGCGAAAGTCGAATTGGGAAGAAATTAGGGGAGGTAAAGGCAGCGACGCAAGTTGGAAGCAAGGCAGAGGATGGGCGCGTGACGACAGGCAGCAGTTTGAGAAGCCTCACCCGGTGAGATGCTTTCCTAGCTACTTAGGGTCGAAACTATCAAAAATTCTTTCGTGTTTTATCGTGCATATCATATTTTCCTGGCTGACTCATATTCGCTTTATTTTTCTAAATCTAGGGTTCTTTCGCTGTAGAAGAGCTCGAAAGGATTGACGCAGAAGCTGCTGCTCGAGAAGCAGCGGGTGAACCAGCTGTGCCGGAATTAGGGTCGGTGGGCTCCAAAAAGAAAATGGCCATTTGCTTCGGGTACTGTGGTGCTGAGTACTTCGGTATGCAAATGAATCCCGGCATGAAAACCCTTGAGCAGTACCTCGAGCGCGCAATCTTCCGGGCAGGCGGTATCAGTCGCACCAACTTGGGTTACTTCCAAAAGATCGGTTGGTCACGGTGTGCGCGCACAGACAAAGGAGTCTCCGCGCTCAGCCAAGTGGTTTCTCTGAATATGGTTATGCCGCCAGACAAGACGGAGGCCAAAGTGGTGGAGGAATTGAACGCGAACCTTCCAACGGACATGAGAGTCTTTTCGGTGACGGCCACCACCAAAAGTTTTGACGCCAAAAACGCGTGCGCGAAACGACGTTACCATTACCTCCTGCCGTCTTTCATGCTCATGCCACCAGACCAACTCGGTGCTGTTTTTGCGGCGTCGGGGCTTCCTTCGTCAGCAGCGCCGTCAACGGGTCAACCAGGCAATGTTGCTGGAGCGTCGCCGGAAGCGTTGGCCGCGGCTGCAGCAGAATTGAAGCGATGGCGCGTAGGCAGCTCAGCACTCACACGGCTGAGAGCTGGACTTGCGCTTTTCCGTGGCACGCACAAGTTTCACAACTTCACTACTCGAAAATCTGACAAGGTCTTGTTCTCTTTGTAAGCAAAGTTGCCTTCTTACAGCTATGCCTCTCCCATGCTATCTCCATTACCTTCCTTTTCTGTATCTTCAGGACCCTTCCGCGAATCGCCATATTTATGACTTCACGGCCACGGATGCGTTTGTTGTAGCAAATGACGGGTCACATGACGGGTCACATGTAGGTGACCCCACTCCGCCACGCACCGAAGATGGTTTCATGGCCGAGGAAAGCAACGCATGCGAATGGGTGTTGCTTGAAGTGGAAGGCATGTCTTTTCTGCTGCACCAAATCCGTAAAATGGTCGCTACCGCCGTTGACCTGTCCCGGCGGGTGGCTCCACTCCCGGTCCATGATGGACCTGTAGACACATCAAATTCAGAGAGTGCAGGCACTGCTCCCTCGTCCTCTGAGGCTACAGCTCTGACTGCAGTGTTGGAAGCGGCGTTTGGGCCGAGAAAGATGAGCACGCCGATGGCTCCTGCGCTTGGCCTGTATCTGGACGCCCCTTTCTTCACCCAATACAACAAGTGAGTTCCATCTTTTCAATATGATTTGAATCAATCACTTATGCTATGCACCTCTACATGACTCCTTTTACATCTCGATTGTAGGTCGGTCAAGTCTGGGAGCATCGCTGGCGGCCGCGGCGAGCGTGAGCCTCTCTTGGACTGGCCAGATGGCGAACCTGCGCATTTGGTTCAATTTAAAAAGGAGGTAATTAATTATTCCTGTCGTTAGTGCTGAAATATCGAGAGAAAACCATGTTGCTGAGTCGTTGCACGCATTTCAGGTGATTTGGAAGCATATCTTCAGCACGGAGTCGCGCGACCACGGATATGTGGAGTGGTTGAACACTCAAAACGTGTTCCCTGCCGATTACGCAGTTGATCCCGTAGACAAAAAGGCACAGTTTAGAAAAGTTGAAAATAGCAGCGGTTCTGGCAGCGGAATCGGTAAAGATGACAACAAAGCAGCCGCTGATGAAAATGGTGCTGACGTCGAAGATGCTGGCGCGTACTCCGATAGCTGAAGCCTTAGATATCTCGTAGAAGAGCCCGCCTTGGCCGCCGATCACATGCGCTGGAACAGAGGGCCATGTAGAAAGAGTCCCCCCCCACCCCCTTGACTGGCATCTCCTTTCCCCTTTAATCGCCTTAATGGATGCGCATGGGCATAGCATAGTATTTCTAGGTTCTGGGTCACTTAGGAGAGAGAGCCCTGTACTGACCGTTTATTTCCAAAAATGGGCGAATGCCGGGAGGGGCTGGGCGGCGGACCAGCACCTCCTTCGAAGCCATAGACGCTTCGAGTGCAACCGGGATCTCAAACTTAGTGAGGTAAGGTGTTTGGAGTATCGCCGGTCGTTTACGGCCCGTCGTGCAATTTTCACCTCTTCATCACGTTCGAGGCGCCAGTTCTTGGCGCAGCATCCACCGCACGGGCTTGTAGTCGCGTCGCCTTGAAGTGTAACGCGGCATGCCTTTCCGCTAACACGTTTAAATTAACTCCGTACATGAGTCTTTGTCTGTGAGTGGTTGTCCAGGATGATTTCGAGGGCAGTATGGACTGCAAACCCCGACAGAACTCTGACACCGGATGGCACACTTTGACCTCTGCCGAGTGGACCTTATGTTCCGCATGTCACGAGCTTCTTTGCTCGCGCGCCTTCCTCTTTATTGTTCTGCGGAAGCGCAACACCCACAAATACCTCGCTTTTTTGCAAAATTTCCGAGGAATTTGGCCAATGCCTTCTCCCTCCTGAATCATTCCGCACTTGCATTGTTTGCGCAACGCACGCGCATTCCCACTTCTGCCCGCAGCATTGGCTTCTGTGTCATTTGTGTTTGTATTAGTTCAAGTTCGAGAGAGGGGGGGGCTCCTAAATCTCCTAAAGCCAGGTCTTTTAGTACTCTTGAATTTGAATTGTCCATAAGGAAAAGGGGGTGGTTGCTGTCAGCTGCCGAAATAAGAATAAGCAAAGAAGAAGCGGAGTAGAAATATGGGGATTTGGATCATGATAAAACTCAGGCGCCTTTTTCGCTTAACTCAGAATCGCACAATTACGAACAAACCAGTAAGACCCCCCACTGAACTCGAACTCGGATAGCAAGTCAGTCTGAGCCCGAGCACGATCGAATCTTTGTTCGACCTCGCTAAGTGCCGCTTCTGGAGCGGAGAACCACAACCTGGCGTTTGTCGGCCTGTGAACATTCGCGTTTGTACAGCCTAAAACATTACAGCTACGTGACCCATTCCTTGGGTTTGAATTACGGACCGTAAAAACGTTTACGGAACGTACCGAAGTGCTTTTCGGAGAAGTGAAGTTGCGGTACGGACCGTGTGTTTCGGACCGTACCCGGATTTTCGGACCGTAATTACGGTAGGTACGGAGTTTCGGGTGATTCCGCGTTTCGGGCCGTACCCGCAATTCGCACCCAAGTCCCGTACTTCGAAAGCAAGAAATAGGACAGGCGATGCTGAGATCGGCTGGCACCCGGGGCAAAAATAGCCCGGTGAAATGCCTCGTGGACCTGGGATGTGACACACGAACGAGCACTCAGTCTGGCTCACGACTTGTTCGGAGGAAAGACGCCAATTTGAACCTTGATTGGCCTCCCGTGGAGCGGATTTGCTAGCGCATGTGCAGCTCAAGCGCATTCTTCATGTGCCTCTGCCTCTGTGGCTGCTTTGTACTTGTCTTTCTGTGTTTTTGGGATGTATATTAACTAGGCTAGACCAGACAACACACAACAAACCAATAAATTATTGAATATTTAGAAGTAGCGTGGAAGTGGAATTGCCGTCTTACGTAAGCAGACGCCCTTGATACTAAATGCATTCATACATGCCCGACGAACATATATACGTACAGGTTTACGTTTTTTTCAACGTCTTGCGTGAAACGTACATCCCAGCCATTGTAAATCATATGGTTTCATTTTGCGTCACCTGAATAAGCGTTCCATACACCTTTCAATTAGGCCAACCATGAACGGGCTCGTATTCATTCCAGGAGGTTTTCATGTCGTGCACAATTGCGGGACAAAGCGCTTTCGCACCACAGTCTTGAAAGATGCATAAATCCACGGCAGGTGGTAAGGGATAAGTCGGCCACGGGTGAGACACTGATGCCAATGCTGTGAAGTTGTTGATTTTCCAGGCCCATGATGCTGTCGAATTCGGATGCCGTTCCAGACAAGCGTGGATGCATCGATTGCATTTTTCACCAGCATTTGCCAATTTCCAAGGCGCATGGCGCAAATCCCCATTCATACGCTTGATCTCGCCATATTCAAACCATTCACCTGCGAATCAAAATCAACATACCGCTCAGGGAGAAATTTAATTGAGTAGGTAAGAACATATATCTTTTAAGGAGAGCAGTGGAATAAAAGAGGATTGTGTATTCAATTTGTAGCACCGATAGTCAAGCCTGCGACGAGGGCTGTTCCTGCTAGGCAGCCGTCAGACGTTCTGTCTGGAATCGAAACTCCATCCATATGTTTGGTCCAGACCGATGCCATAGCTTTCCACCTTTCAGACTTGAAAAATGTAGGTATACTTTGTGCGTGCAAAGCTGCTGCAAGCTTGCTTGCATCAAAGAGCGTGCCGCCTGAGATACAAAGAGAGGGTAGCATGAAGGGGAAAGATGATGCAGCCAATATCTCTTTCAACGAGCTTTAAATGGCAATTGTGAAGAGTTCCATACGAACGATTCATCAATGTATTATTCCTGCCAATTACCTGTGGAACTCCAGCCAAGCAATCGTCCTTGAGTGTGTGGGAAAAGATCATCCAAACTGGCTTTGACTACTGGACTCCAGTGGTTGTGAACACTAAACATTTGCATCATATCGCTTGGTGGAGCATGCTTCAGCGGCCCAATTGCTCGAACGTCTGCCTCCCAGTAGAAGAAGTATCGCACTGGGCCACTCGCATCTATAGCTCGAAGCACGCGGTCGATGAACTTCTCGCAAGTGAATGCATGTGGAGCGCGACCGAGGTCTACGTTGATCGACGAGGGCTCCATGACGAAAGTGCAGTTGTAGATATCACACAAAGTGCTATAATCATCGCCATGGTCAGAGAACAGGAAGACTGGCGAGCATGGATAGAAGTACCGTACCCCCGAGAGCATCTGAGCCAAATCGCTCTCTCGTTCCTTAAACACTTGGAGGTAAAAGCCCACCTCGTCACGATTGATTCCCCACAACAATGATGGGTCTGAGAAGCCTGCAAACGAGTATGCCAAAAAGATAAAATTATCATACTTTAAGTATTCAGCAATGAGTCTACAAAAATAATCGCATGTTCAAGACAGATATTGTAATCAAAGGTGTTTAGCAAAAGAGCAATATAGGTAGTACTTTGAGCACTAGTCCTAGTAGTGGAAGCAACATTATGGAGTGCCGACGACGCATGAGAAAATCTATCAGTGTTTATGTGACGCAGCATCCATCTGGCTGTGCGTTCAAGTCCATCGTTGAGAGGCGTGCGTAAAGGCAAATGTTCTTCAAAGTGATAGTGAGATTCTGCATGCAAATACTCGTGCTGCTCAACTACTGTCCTTGACCCAGCTTCTGGCACCTTCTGGCCCGAGACGCCACTAAAGAGTCGGTCTTGTGGCTGCAGCTTATGCTTAGGTTGCAATTTCGCCTCTATTACGTCTGTTGGCGATCTTTTGGCATTATTCCATGCATCTGTACACGCTTGCGCCAGGTCGGATGCTGTGATGGTGAGACTTGAGACCATATCTAATGCTTGGTTCGCGGCCTCGGGCAGGAAACCACTGAGGGCGATTGCGTGGCTGATATCACTGATAAATGTTAAGTGCTGTATCTGCGGCCCATAACCGTCGATTCCTACACCCTCTTTGGCGCGAAGTTGATTCATAAAGCGAGCAACTGTATTTGGCTTGGAAATTAAGTCCATACCTGGCCCATAGACGTCATTGAGCTGAAAGACTGCGGACGAGACTTTAGGTGTCGCATAAGTGGCTGCTAAGTCAGCCTCCTCTGAACCTTTGGTAGCGATTCTAAAACGATCCAGCACGCGAGGTTCATTCGCTTCATATATATGAGAACTATTGCCATTGGCTACCTCTAACATCACGAAGACGAAGCGCTGCACAGATCCCACGTTCACACCCGCACGGAATAGGTTGGTGCACGTAGAATTGCTTCCTCTCCCGTCAAGTGCGGTGTCTTCGTAGTGGCAAAAGTCGTTACTTAAAGAATAGACAACGTGCGCCTTAGTTTTGAGCAAGAGCGACTCAACGAAGCTTGAATTTTCCACGTCGCCTTGCAAAAATTGTACTGCTTCGGGAAAATAATGTTTGTACCTATCGCTTTGAAAGAGAGCCTGCAGTTAGTGTAAGAATGCCCATTACATAAGGTACGAACGGAAAGGGATAAGGTAGCTTTTTACCCGTTCGAAATATTATCAACAAGTATAACGCGGGCAAATCCTAGCTTCAAGCAGGCCATCGCAACATGCCTGCCAACAAAACCCGCGTCACCTGCCACGAGCGCTGTTAATCCACTACCTATGGTCGTCGCAGCGGCTACGTGGCTTGCATTTTGCGAGAAGTCGATAGCCTCAATCTCGTCTGCGGATGAACACATCGTGATATTTGTACCAAAAGCTAGGATTGCAAAAGTGAGTCGGTAATGCATCCTTCTCACTCAAAATCCTATACCAGAGAGATTGTCACCACTAAATATCTAAGGTGATCGACCGACTAAACATTCTTGCACCCCTTTACCCCTTTATTATTTATAAAATAAATACAACACTTTCCCCAGTATGTAGGATGATAGAGAAGTAATTCATTCAGCATGGGCGCGAAGCACGATGGGTGCGAGAGAGAGGCATGGGCCTCCTGTAGCTACAAAAATATACTTTCAGCTTCCACACACACCGGCTACGCTACTACTTGGTGCAAGTTTTCACATCTGAGCATTGCAAGTTTTTGATTGGTTGAAAAACAGCAACCCCCAGTGCAAGGCCGCGGTTGCTATCGCCGACCGCTGCTCGTGATGCCCTGCTCCGGGTAGACACTGCTGTTGCTGCAGCTGCTGCTTCTTCATCATTGTCCACTCCGCCTGCGAACTTCGGCCGCCGCAGCCCTACCAATGGTGGTGCTCCTCGTGCTGCCTCGTCTACCTCCTTTGCTCGAAGCTCGTCGCCGCTCGGGAAGCCGCCTCTAACCCTAACCCCGTACGTTTACTGCAGAATGCTTGGGTGTCAGCCAGTCAGAAATCTGCACCAAGTGGATGTCAAAACCTGCACCAAATACGAAATTTACCCTTCCACACCACTCCCTATCATGCGTAAACCTACGTCTCAAGTTCCTTCGGTAAAAGAAGAAACTTGAGACGTAGGTTTACGAATGATAGGAAGCACAAGATCAACACTTCCACACTGCAGATAGACAGATAAATAGATCAACGAAGTTTGATGTTTAGTACGGACAACCGACGTGACCAGAAAGTGCCTATAGTACCAAGAAAATAGATCAACGAAGTTGATGTCAGTGGTAACGTGGCAACGTGTCAGAACGTCAGAACATGAGTATGTACCTTGTGTACGCAGATAAAAATGTGATGTGACGGACGTTTTAAAATGATCGACCGACTAAACATTCTTGCACCCCTTTACCCCATTGCTATTTATAAAATAAATAAAACACTTCCCCCAGTATGTAGGATGATAGAGAAGTAATTCATTCAACATGGGCGCGAAGCACGATGGGTGCGAGAGAGAGGCATGGGCCTCCTGTAGCTACAAAAATATACTTTCAGCTTCCACACTACAGATAGACAGATAAATAGATCAACGAAGTTTGATGTTTAGTACCGACATGACCAGAAAGTGCCTACCAAGAAAAATATCCGTCACTTAAAAATGTCCGTCACAAAAAATGTCCGTCACATCCCATTTTTATCTGGGTGCATATGTTCTGTTGTTCTGTCACGTTGCGATTGTGATCGTCTTCTCGACGCTTTATCGTCTCGGAGTGCACCACCTTCTTACACTCTTTGTGCCCTGACTTCTCGCCATCGCCAGCTCTACTTTAAATGCTCATACGGTATATCTTATTTCGAGTTTTGAACTTGCCAATGCTGCCCTTTTGGTTATTCGTTTCGAGAACCTACATATCTTCGACTGCACACAATATTCTCTTAGGCTGTACACCTTTCTCAAACTCTTTGCGATCTACCACCTCTCATACGGAATAACATACACAGTTTCATGGTTTAAATTGGAGCTGCATTGGTTGCGATGGTCAGCACGTTGTGACGAGTGGAAGCGATCTCAAACTGTACACCTACTGTCACTCCTTGCACTTCCCTTTCTAACGACCGCCTTCAATGGAGCTCCACTTTGGAGAAACTTGCGGCACATGCCATTGCGCATTTCGATCTTCCTCATGCCAAATTCTACTCCGCTTCCATTCAAACTCGCTCCACGCTCCCTCTCGACGTCCATTTCAAGGTATCGACAAGGGCATCGTCGACGTAAAATCACCTTCGTTGATCGTGGCGCGGCGCACCCGCGCCGCTGTAGTAAGTACAGCCGAGGAGATCACTACTTATTAGTGACCCCCTTGGTACAGCTAGCTGGCTAGATAGTCCACTGTAAATTTTATAGAAATAGTCAATCTGTAAGCAAGGGTATCTATACATACCTTAGCTGTAAGGAAGGCAAATCCGAATTCCTGGTAGAAATAGACGATTTCCAGATCCAAATTCCCGATTAAATCCTAGCCATTTCCCGATAAATTCCTGCTATAAAACGCTGCTTTGCGGTACTTTTGACCACAATCCCGACTGAAAATTAAAAATAATCCGCAGTTTATGGATGAAATATATCGTCTTTAATTACGGACTTTTCAGTAATCATAAGGATTGGTGCTATTTCCTTCCCATTTGCCCACCATTTCCCTGAGTTTCCCGACTTAATTCCTGATTCCTGATGAAGCCCCAATTCCCTGGTTTCTTGGCATCAGGAATAAGGATTTGCCTTGTTTGTAAGCTAGCTAAGTAGCCACTTACTGTGGCTACTTGCTGTACTGTACTACAGGGGCTAGTTTTTTCTTTCCATCGGCTTTAAAAATTGTCCAAAATTGGTTACTCCCGAGATTGAATAAGTTATGAGGAACGCTGCGATAGTTTTATTCGCGGTCATGGGAGAGAGTTTTTATACTATCAATAAGACATACGAAGTTTGAGCCAAATCCACTCGGATGGTCGTGAGTTCAATCGATGTAAATTTTGGTCATGAAATCGACATCAAAATTGGCGGTTTGAGACGCCTAAGGATATAATTTTAGAGATGAAGACCAATCTTCGGCCCCTCAAAAGTTAGAGGGATGTCAAAAAAGTCTTATTGGCTTTCTAATCTACCATTTTGGGACTCTGAAGGTGCTATTTGGCCAACATGTTGGTTATTTGCGTGATGACGGCAGATTTGTACAAGACAGAAAAAAATGCATTTCCGAGTACATTTCCGCACTGAAGTCCCCGTGATGTACACGAAGACCGCCAAGTTAGTACCATTCCATTCGCGATCATGGGAGAGAGATAAAATTTCGGACAAAATCACTCGAGTCCTCGCGAGTCACAGCCCATGCCCTAGCCGATGGGAAGTAAAAATGTAAAAACTGGCCCCTACTTATACTGTAGTACATAAAAGTAACAGCTTGTTACTTGTTACTCATAAGATTGCTTCTGTAGCAGTAGTTTGTAATACTGTATTACAGTATTACAGCAAGTTGTGGGTGGAAGTTCAAGCAGATGCTTGCATGCAAAAGGGATCACGCAATTGCTCGGGGATGGACGGCTCTTCTCCTGGATCGCCTTAAAGACCTCGTAGTAGTCCCCTCCTCTGCAGGAGGGAACTCTTCTTCTGAGCAGCGCTCTCAGAGCACGGAGCTACTCGGGCATGTGTGTGCCTGATCAGTGCTTAGCTTCTATCCCTAGTATAGCTGCCTTGCTTTTGCTTTGGGTTTCTGCCTGTTAACTTTCTAATTCCGGCCCCTCGGGGCCTGTGTCAAAAGAAATACTTGCGTTAAATTTCCTCACTTCCATGCCCGTGCTTTATAGGAATTAGAACTACGTAGAAGTTATACTGAAGACCAGAGGAAAACGTTCTGTGGCGTGAGAGCAATGGGCAACGCGCCTGCGGCACAACGCAGTTTCAAATACGGAGATTTTATATCAGAGCTAACATCAACTCGAACTCGAACTAATACAAACCCAAATGACACACAGAAGCCAATGCTGCGGGCAGAAGTGTACGCGCGTGCGTTGCGCGCAAGTCAAAATCGTAAATAGGAAGTGTGTAGAGGCTAGGAAGTTTGGACC
>Ga0307930_1002995_pt1 | contig 12619 bp, 10 predicted proteins | sample OrgLakmetageno46_FD_203161 | JGI IMG/M metagenome (GOLD analysis project Ga0307930, IMG submission 203161) | Saline water microbial communities from Organic Lake, Antarctica - #46 | ecosystem: Environmental > Aquatic > Non-marine Saline and Alkaline > Saline | place: Antarctica: Organic Lake... | reverse complement strand
TGTTCTGACACGTTGTCACTGACATCAACCATGTTCTGACACCTTGTCACGTCACTGAAATCAACTACGTTGATCGTGGCGTGGCGGCGCGCGCGCCGCTGCAATTTGTAAGGCATGCTCGTCGGAAAGGTCAGCTCATCAGCTCATCAATCTTCAGCTAATCATATTGCTTTGATGCCATGATCATAAGCTTGTTGCAGCGTGCAGTAAATAGAGGCAATGTTGTCGCAAGATAACGAGTATTTCCTAACCTAGGTGCATCTCTTTGAGGTACTCGTGCTATTTTCACTATGGCATTCTACGGTGGTGGCGTAAGGCAACGGCGGTTTGTTGCAGAAAACAAATCCACTCCAGACTCAACGACGGCATCGACGGCCGAAGCGGCACAAGGCAGCTCACCATTGCTGCAACAAACACAATCAGGACCGATGCCAACGAACCCTTTTGCTTCGCCACCACCACTTCCTTCGCGTGGAATTGGTGCTAAAGCTGATTCGCCTCATAGCCGCAGTGGGAAGAACCCCTTCGCCAAGCCCTTCGAGAATCCTCCAGTATCAGCGCGGAGTACGAACCCTTTTGCGAAAACTGCAATGCCACCACCTGCACCGACTCAATTAGCTGAATCAGGGAGTGACGTCGTAGAGGAAGTCGACGTAGACACTTCAGCGAACGATACATTAGTAGCTCTTCAGCTCACGACTCCAGATGATGCTAGAGTTCCGGGGGCAATTGAAAAGACAGACGATACGCCGGTCTTTGAAGCTGCGGCCTCAGTCGTTCCAGTTGCACCATCTCCTACTCTTGATTGTGCTCAACCTGCTTCTCCTACTCCAGCAGATGCCGAGAAAGTAAAAACTCGTATTACAGCAGCTGATGTCTCCGCTTGCACCGCTGCCCTTTCGGCGTGGGATGCTTCACTGACAAGTGCACTCCATCGGCGGGCACCCCTGGCAGACATAGCACTTACAGGGAAGGTTCCGCTCGCAGCAAGCTTGGACGTTTGGTCTCGACTTGCAGGCAGCAATAAAGCGGCCACGCATGGCCGGTACGAAGGAGGCGTAAATTTGTGGGATACTGTCATACGAAAGTCATTTGCCTTTGTTTCTGCGTTTACTTTCTGAGCAGCCATGAGAAATGCTTTGCTCTTTTGTGTACGTTCATCTTTTGACACTTTTTTAATTGTCACTACTTGCGGTACATCTTTGCGCGCCTCAACCCCATTAGTAAAATGTCAGTACCGTTTGTTGCAACGTTTCAACGCTGACTTGTGTGCATGCCCCTCATGATGGTGCTGCTTGCAGGTCCTTGGAGGAACTATTGTTACTTGCCGACGGTCCTGGTGGCGTGCCTGCTGGCAACGATGGCACCTTTGGTGGAAACGCAGACGAAGAGTCGGCCTTGATGGTAACGCGAGCTGTGCGTCACCACATTCGCAAGGACCTCAAGCGAACGGTATGTAATTTTTGTTTCTCGTGGTTATTTTTCTTCACCGCGGAAACCAGAGGACATGATAGTCGTTGGATTTTATACTGCTCCGATTCATTCCTTTTTAAAAGGTAATCGTCTCGAAATTTCTTTGCTGAATTCCAAGTTGTATCCAAGTGCCTTGAATACTCAATTTCATTGATTTGAACTCCAATGCCTTACCGTATACTTCGTTGTTCGCTTACGTGTGGTGCATGTATTCGCTTTCTCTTATGTGATGCATTGAATACCACAAAACGTGACCATGCGTCATCATTGCAGCGTGTGGTGCCGGAGTTCGAAGCCGCCATTGATCCCGATCCTGAGCGAGGGTCACTATACCGTGTTTTGGCCGCTTACGCGTGCTTGGACCCACATACGGGTTACGTGCAAGGCATGAATTTCATTGCTGCTCTGCTCGTCACTCCAACCGTGCTCGCGCAACAAAACGCATCGTCGCCAACTTCTGCACTAGCATCAACAAAAGCAGAAGAAGGTTCATCGTCAGCAGTGACAACAATAACAACAACAGCAACAGCAGCAGCAGCAGCTCCGGCGTCGTTTCAAGGGTGCCCGTTAAGTATGGAGGACGAAAGAGCCGCGTTTGAGCTCTTCGTGCGGCTCATGCAAGCTTCCGGCTTGCGGCGAGTGTTTGACGCGCGAGACGACCAATTGCACTGCTTGCTCATGCGGCTGGAGTTCCACGTGGAAGGCTTTTTGCCATTTTTACACGAACACTTGAACCAGGTGATCTTTGATCCTTGATCCTGTTTAGATCATGGAAGATTTAGACAGGGAGCATCCTGAAAATAGTTTGATTTATCCTATCTTGCATCACTCAGTGTATCAATGGTTTAATGTGATGATTTAACGAGAAGGAACAAAATTGTGCTGGGTGATAAGCCTCTAGATAATGTTTTCGTACGATAAAATTGCGCTGTGTTTCTTTAGGAAGAAGTCCCTTTCGCGCTCTTCGCTGTGGAATGGTTCACGACGCTTTTCGTTTACAACTTCAACTTTGAAACCTCGCGCGCGGCACTGAGCTTGTTCTTGGTAGAAGGCGGCATGGGGTTCACAGTGCAGCTGGGGATTGCCCTCCTGTACAAGTACCAAGAACACTTGCTGATGCTGCGTTTTGAAACCCTCGTGCCATGGCTGAAAAGTGCGTAAGCGTGTGTTCAACGCCTTCAATGTTGAGCGAGTCCTTCCGACTTATGCTTGTCCTGATGCCTGCGATACTTACGACTCTGCTACTTTCTCTTTCTTCCCTTCGTTTAGAACAACTCGAGTCCCTTGCGGTGGACGAGCTTCTTGGTGCATTGCAGCAGCTCGGTAGCCTCCGAGCTTTACAGCGGGAAAGTTACGCTGGCTTATGGGATTTCACTCGCCCTGATGTGACGGTTACCCAGATTGCTGCCGCTGCTATGACTCGCAGCGGCAGCAACAGTAGCCAAGTTCGAAGTATTGGTATTGACGCGGGGAGCACGTTGAGTGCTGAAAGCAGCGTTGGTAACTCCGATCATCTCGAAGCAGTGCAGGTGGTGGTAGTCCGGAAATTAGTGGCTGGCCAGTCGTACCGAGTAGTATTGCCCGGTGGTCGAACTACGACTGAGTTGTTCCCCGTAGGTGCCAAGGTAGGAGATACCTTGACTATCCATGTGCCTCGATTGAGTGAGAATGGACCACAAGATTCTTCATCGTCACAAGCATTGCAGCTTAGCGCAGTTGAAGCTTCAACGGAAATGAGCGGTGTAGATGACGGTGTGGTGGTTTTAGCCCCGTCTCAAGACACCAATGGACCTGAGAATAGTGAAAGTATCCTTGTGAGTAGCAGCAGTGTAAATGTGGAAGCTGCTGAAGATGCTGCGTGGGTAGCGAGTCGACTGAAACGTCCAAGATGGATGCCAGATGATGAGGTTAGATTTTTACTTGAAGCTTTTGCAGTCTATGCCTTTTGATGCACTTTGAGATGCTTGTGTGTGATTTGATTTTGTTTTTTCTCGCCACTCTCAATTTTTTTTTACTGATATGTTAGCAGTGTTAGAATTGCTCCATCACTTTGAGTTAGTTGTGTTATTCGTTGTTGCTATATGCTTCTTCATATTCCTGCCACTGCCAGGTGTTGCAATGCAGCAATCCGCAGTGCCGGCGGCGCTTCTCCAACCTCACCGCCGTGCGGCGGCACCATTGCCGGGCCTGCGGAAGCGTCGTGTGTGGGGCCTGCTCGCGGGGTAAAGCTTCGTTGCCACTCCTAGGGTACGACTTCTCCACGCTCTTGAGGGTGTGCACGCCTTGCTTGGAGGCGGGTGCGGGCGCTGCTGCGACTCATGAAGCCCGCGAAAGAAAAGCTGCGGACCCTCAGGTTTTATTGATGGAGCCTATTCGTATGCGCAATTCTGTTTTCGTCCTAGCTTTTATTATAATCAAGACTGGTGTTTGTTCCTACATGATAGCAAATGCATGTGTGTGCGCTTCGATATCATTTTTAAAGTATGAAATGATCCCGTATTTAGGTGAGAGCAGCAGCTGCTTTAGCTGGAGTATTGGACAATGGGAACGATGAAGACAGTGACTACGAAGACGAAGATGACTCAACGGGGGTTGCTGTTCACAGTAACAGCCATAATGGAAACCGCCGCGTCCTCGGCTATGTCTGTGATCTCCCCACTATATCATATGATGTTCTTGACGATGGAACCACCAGTACTAATATTGCTGACGATGAAGACACTACCTCTACCACCTTTAGCTATGCGAACTACATGCCGCTTAAATTTGGAATGTCCGATCTCCGGCGGCATCTCGTCCTTGGGCGCAGCAGCAGCGACAGCAGTAAGGCGAAATCGTTGACAAATGAAGTTGAGGAGGCCCACAGAAGCAGGAAAGGCAGTCGTGGCAAAACGCACACAAGTCAGCGGCAGTCGACCGTAGATCCTTTGTCAGGAGCGATCGTCTACTTTTATGAGACGATTTTGGAGAGCGGAAACGCAGATGTGGTTGACTTGGAGGGTAAAACTAACGCTGATATGCACGCCACTCCACTACCGATGGCAACGGAGTTCTCAAAGACCGCTTCCTCGAATCCTAGCCCCTCTGATCATCCGAAGAGCGATGTCATTGTGTCAGTGAACTATGGAGATTCGAATGTGGCACTCACTTTGGCAACTGCTTTGGGAGCTGTATTAGGTGATGCGTCTTCTCCTTCGTCAGAGTCTCTCGAGAAGCAAGAGCAGCTCAACGATGAGTTGCGTCAGGCGCATGCTGTGGTAATAGCCTTTGCCTGCTTTTCCTGTTTCGTCTAATGCTCTGCTTCTCTCCTCCTACCCTTGCGCATTATGATTCTTTCCTTTACATGTATCCATGCTTGTATTCAGGTCGATGAAGGTGCGCCACTTCCACCGGAAGCGTTCACTTCTCGTACTTCAGCTCGAGCTGGAGAGAGCCAGGTAGAACCCAACAACAACCACGTGGACCCTGCACCGGCGTCTCCGCCTCCTCCTTATTCGCCAGATCTCAAAGGCGACGATGGAGAATTAGATGCCCCTCAGCACGGGCCAAGAAGAAGCATACACGGGGTGGACGTTGTAGACACACCCAGTGATGATGAAGAGGATTTGAGAAGTACAATAGTTGAAAGAACAGAATCAGATGACTCTGTGGCTATTACTCAAGCGCGGCACATGCATCGCGAGGGTGTTATTTCAGCCGAAGAGCTCTCTGAAGTGATTACTCGAGACCGAACATTTTCAGCCAACTTTAATCTTGATGAATCTGACAACACAGCACGCGACGATGGTGTTCGTACGAATGAAGAGTCGACGCCGGGGGAAAAGAGTGAAGAACTGAACTATGAGGTGATAGAAGCAGAGGAGCTTGCGGGGGCTGCCTTTCGAGCTCTGCGCGTCGCTTGCGGCATCCAACTCTCTGCATTTGCTCACTCCTTGGGTGGTGGACCATTGCTTACGCTCAGCAGTCCTGACGTGAACAACAATAACAGCGGTAGTGCTTCAACAGCAAATGTCCTCATGTCTCACGATCAGAAGTTCGTGCTCAAAGATATCACTCCTCGTGAAGCTGCTCTATTGCTCGCTCTCTTACCCGACTACTTCAGGTGCGCATAAGGGTGATCATCTTTAAGCATGATCGCAACAGATGTATGTATCGACGTAGTACATGTATGGCACTGAAAGATGTTACTATAGAAAGCAGTAGCCATAAGTTGAGTTTGAGGTATACTAAAAGTTGCTGATGTGTTCGTTACCTGGCTGTATTGTTGAACCCTACCCTGTCAGGCACATCTCTGCGAATGCATCGCACACGCTTCTTCCCAAATTTCTCGGTTTGTTCAAAGTCCGCTTCGTTCAGCAATCCTCATCAGCAGGCGACAATATTACGCCCGCTTCTGGGCCCGCGAATTTGATGGTAGTGCTGCCAAATCATATGGTCGGCAATTTTCGCCCCGAGGAATTGCCGGCACATGTATACCCCACTTCTTCCAACGAAACACCCGCTGGAGAAAGTGCAGCGTCAGAGACCTTAACTAGCAAGATTGCCTCGTTACCGCCACCTGTGCAGCTTCAGGCAGTATATGACTTGAAAGGAAGCACGCGGAATCGACACGTCACAGACCAGAATGGAAATGTAGACACCGAAGTCAGCAATCGCCTAATGTTTGCGCTCTTGGTAGCACGAGCAAATGGCAATCTGATTTCTTCGTACAGCTTCAGGAGCCCCCTTGCGGTAATGATGGCTCATGCACCGGAATGCAACAGCCGTGAAAGCAACAGCCGTAGCAGCAGCATTAGCAGCATTAGCAGCAATACTTGCTGCGTCCTTCGCGACTTGAACTTTTGCCCCTCTCACGGCCCAGGGCTTACAGTTTTCAACCAGCAGAGCGGAAGGCGTAGCTCGGTGAGTGGGCGCAGGCAAAGCTTCGTCGAGAACGAAAATGAGAGTGATCTTGGGACAATTGGTGAAAGCAACAGCAGCGGCATGAGAAGCAGTGCTTCGAGTGGCACCACGAATAGAAAGTCAATGACAGGACTACACTTGAGGCAACGCATGCGTGACTCCGCGTCTCGATTGAGCTCATCAAAATCAGACGTTGAGCCCTCAGATTCACGGGCCTCAATGGAGGATGCTCTGTCCAAAGGCATCGCACAACGCAACCAAAACGTCTCCCAACCGTCAACGCCGCTACTCTTTCAGCCGCCTTTGCCACCGCCGCTACCAGTCACGCCGCCTTGCCGGAAAATCATGCTGGGCGCGGGCCGCCGAGCGACCTTTTTGGCGAACGTGCGAAACGACGTAGCGTGGCTACGAGAGCATGGCCTCGTGGACTATTCCCTCCTCTTAGGGGTGAGTTATTGTATGGCTTTTGGGAGTTCATATTTTCGAGTGGACATATTGTTGAGACCCATTTACTTTTTTCGGTGACATGGTGCATCATAAAAGAATCATATTACTTGGAACTGAACATTTTAAAAGAGAGCGTTTTGCGTACAACATTCCTTCTGTGCTTGTTGTGACTTTTGCTTCCTCGTTGGATTTCAGGTGGGCACATGCAGTGCAGCGGCAGTAATTGCCGAAGAACTTGCTCTGCTTGCGCGAAACAAGCGCTCAGGTGGGAACAGCAGCAGCAGCAGTACTGAGAACGCGTCTTTTTGGGAAGATTATCACGGAGGGGTGTGTGCTCCACCTCCTGACCGCGAATCTCATGAGCACCACGCGGGCGCTGACCACAGAGGCAGCGATTCGCGCGAATGGTACACTTTTGGCATTGTCAACATTTTGCAGCGCTACGACGCACGGTCCATCGCAGCTGCAGAAGTTGAAACCTCGTCAGCCTCGCCTGTTATTTCTTCTTCGAGCAGCAGTGGCAAGCCAGACGAAGTGTCTGCCGCCAATCCAGCACTCTATGCGGGTCGCTTTGTATCGTTCCTTGAGCGGCACATTTCCTGAGAGATCAGCCCGTACCCATTTTTGTTTGCAACGAAATTGTTATTTTTGTAGTGGTACTCAAGCACATGGCACGTGACGTGGTATAATTTCGCCTTTAGTCCTCAAGTCCGGCTGTATACCAGGCCCCACTCACCCCTCTCGTCCAATGGGTGCTTATGAATTAAAAGGCAATAAAAACCCACGGGCGTACTGCAGGCGTGTACTAATAATAATACCCAGTAGAATAAAAAAAACTTAGCCCGAGCTGTGCTTGTGCTTATGATTATGTAACACTTCTATTCGAAGCACCGGTTCCTAAACATCTAGATTTTTATCAGGCCGGATGTATGTGTATGTGGTATGTTTATATCGAACTCAAATGGCGACACAAGCGGGGTAGCAAATTACCGACTAGCATTCTAGCAGACTAATCAAAGCGCGTTAATCGTAATCGATTGCGATGTCTCTAGTGGACCGAATCATTAACACTGCCACAAACGAAAACTTTAAAGACGTGAGCTGCAGGCAAAATGAATCGAATCTTATGCTACAGCCACAATCCATGATAGGGGAATAACGTGAATGGCGTACTGCAATTACCACTATCAATATCTTTCCTCAGCACCCCTTATTCTTTTTGTAGGAGCCAGAATGGTCCTCAAAGTTCACGGTGGCCATCGCCACTGGTCGACAAGGAACCCAATGGCGCCTCTCCACCTTCTCGTAGCGGCTCCGTGGGGGTGGTGGTGGTAGCAGGCCATTCCTTGTTGAGCGGGCACCACCCGTGAGGGCAGCCGTGCTCTTTGAAGCCTGTGCCATACACGGTGAGCTCGGGGAGGCCTGGCAGAGGGGGCAGCACTTCGCTGCGCCATGACGGAGGCACCTGGCAGGAATAGCCCAGGAAGGAAGAAGAAAAAGGATAATTGAAGGAGAAAGGTAAAAGGATAATTGAAGAAAGATAATACAAAGCACAACAAAGGCAACCTCGTTCATTCGACTCTTCGTCTTGCAATACGTTTTCCCAACCACTCTGTTTCATTTTCTGTTCCCAGTACTACTCATTCGTCAACATTCAATCGCTTACCAGTTCCAGCCTCTCTGCGGTTGGCTTCAGGCTGTATTGGGCGGGACGGTAATGAATGAACAGCGACGTGTACCAATTCCCGCGAAACGTGCGGGGCCTCCCGTGAGTGCATTTCGCCGACTCGTAGAGCAACAGCTGGCCGGGCTGAAGGTCAACCTCGGTAGTGACGCCTAGGAAGAAATTTATTTCCCAAGGAGGAACGTAAACGGAGAGAGTTGTGAAAACGCCAGAAACGAAAATGATACAATATAATGAAAATCACAGCGCCAAAGAAGCTTTTCTAAAGACAATTTATGTTTGTCAGGAACTGACTATTTTCTTTTGGGCCAACACATGATTTAACACCACCAATACCCATGCGATAACACCCACCGTCCACGCCTTCGATGACAATTGGCCACGGCTCCTGGTCTCCGTAGTCCCGGTCCACGTGCAAAATGCTCGAAATCACGTGGGTCTCCAGCCGGTCGGTGTGCATGGTCAAGCTCGACCCGTTCTGGTAGACCCGCAAACCGTACGCGATGGAAGGAATCAAGTCTACGCCGGCCCACTCCTCGTGCAACGGCTGGAGCTCCTGGAGCACTTCTTGGTTGAGCCCTGTGCATAGACGAATATATATTGAGGAAAGGTTCACGAAGTACTTCTACAGCCCAAGTTTATCTTTCTTTCAACGAAGGCAGACGGTAAGTTTACTTTTCTTTTATCCTGGAGTATTATGCACGTGCGCACACACCAGTGTTGACCATCCAAGCTTGTTGCTCGCCGCGGCACGCAGAATTCGTGTTGCCGTCTGCTCCTTCGCAATGAATTTGATCCACCACCCCTTCATGTCGCACCTAAAAGCAAGCCAAAAAGCGGTGAAAATGTCTTTAAAGAGGTCGCTACAATACAAGCAACAGTAGAGAAATTTAGCAGATTTTCCATTTATCTTAACGCAAGGACGAGGCCTCAGACTGCTGCTTGAATAGTAGAAGCACACGTGAACACTGTGTCTACCTTATTCCGGTCCGCAAACTTCTCATGAAAGGCTTTTTTGAGCTTGGCGTAAAGTTTCTTGGGGCAATTTACGACTTTGTAACCAACCGAAGTGTAGTTTTGAACAAAGAGGCCTTGCTGCATCGCGACTAAGTAACCATCCCTGCGATGAGGAAAAGAAGTACGGCCAGAGAATGAAAGTCAGGTAAGATCGTGAGCGGACAAATACGAAATCGCTCCTCAAAATCTACTACTGTCTGTAGTATCAAGGCACTCCTGAGAATCTAGTAAAGTTGTTGAGAGAAGATCACAACAAATAGTCTAGAGCTACGAAATCATCGTGCAGTGGTATTCGTAGTATTAGCATCAGTGAAAGTCATCCTTAGTACCATCGTTGTTGCGTGTCTTCAATGCGAGCAATTTGAGCCATCCTACGGTCCATGTAGGCTGCCCATTGCTCGGTTCTTGGTTGCCAGTCAGGGTGCCAGTTCAACGCTTCCTTGTAGTCATCGACGCCATCTACTGCTTCTGCAATTGGCGCACTCCATGCATGCGGAGATGCATTACTAGACGCCGCCCAGGCTAGCGCAAGAATGAGAGCTTTGAGCTCCATTTTCAGCCCAAAAATCGAGTTGACACAAAATGACCTCTACAGGGGGTGTTTACCCCCCATCCCATCGCGCCTCGGCTATGTAAGCTGATTACTATTACTATTAAGGCGCTTTCGAGTTCGAGAGCAGCCCGGCGGTATGTTGCATGGACATAATTCCCGCTTCCATTTGGGTGCCTACTTTATCCTGGCGTTGTAAATATTCCTAAAAGAGGGCTCATAAAACAGAAAAAATAGAGCAAAAGCGCGCGCATAATATGCACGCGAATGGCTAGTGCACATATGATTAGTTGCATTGTTCAATGTAAATGGTGATTAGTTTGAGCTGGGCGGGGCTGAGGCGTTGCGCGAGAGCTGGAAGCAGCGCCGGCCCTACTTGTCGGTGGCAAGCGACCAATGCCAACACGGCTGCCTGTTGTGGAAGAAGAGACAAAGCCACAGAGAAAAGAGAATGTGACGTTTATGTAGTCAGGCACTGATCTAATTTAAAATTTTGTCAAGCGTGCGTCACATGCGTTCGCTCATCCATTTTTTGCGTATGAACAAAGTCAAACCTTGCGAGTGTCGCATCGACTGGACGCCAAAGCTCGTTCCAGCCCTCTGAGCAGGTGGAAGCAAGCAGCGCCGTTGTTGGCGCTCGCAACGTCTTCGCGCGTGTCTTCGCTACCCGCGCCGCAGCTGCTGCTGCTGCTGCTGCTGCTGCTGCTGCTGCTGCTGTTGTTTGAATCGTGAGGTTGCAGCGCAGACAACAACACGGCTGAGGGTACCTTTGGCGCCTGACAAAATCAAAGGCAAATGCAACCATGAGGGAGATACCGCCGAGTAGTGCATGTGATAAAAGGGTCAGTGGCGTTGTAAACTTGACAGGAGTCATGTGCGAATGTTCAAACAAGTGTGCGCGTGCACGCATACCAGAAGAGCGAGCACTCGAGCCGCTGCCAGCTGAGCTCCCGGCCGATCGTTGCCTTCGTTAGCCAAGGCATGGGCGAGGAAGGCCAGGGCAGCTGGCGCACGGTTACCAGGAGAAAAAGTGCTCAAATTGAGAGATTGAACAGAAGCTGGCGCAGCGGGGGAAGAGTAATCGAGGGAGACCACGCGAATGAGGAGGTTCGCGAGCACCTGAATATGCCCCGCCCAGAAGAGATAGAGTTGAAAGTGGGCAAATATGATGAGGAGATGATATAAGAGCAAGAGAAAGATGCGAGGAAGGATGAGCATGCACAAACGAGAATGAACACCAGGAAGGTGCATCGTTTGACGAACCAAACATGCAGCGTGGAAGTGCGTCGCTGTGCCATTATCACTATTTTGTACCTCTGTGGCTTTCTGAGCAACTTCGTACGGGATTGGACCACTACTGCTATTGCAGCTCCCGCCACTGCTGCTGCTGCTGTTGTGAGGTGGAGATGGCAAAGGAGCACCATCTCCGAGCGCCAAGAGCCTCTGCGCCACAAGCGAAGTGAAGCCATCTTGGTCGAGCCGCTCCAAATGAGACGAGTTGTGAAGGGCGTGAAGCGCGCTCAAGAACGCGTGCAGTCGTCCGAGCTCGTCCAATTCAACGACGGTGCCGCCACTACTGCTGCCACGATTACTGCCACTAACATTGCTGCTGCTACGAGTGGCATCCTTACTCGTGGTGCCATGAGCCGACAAAGGTGGTGGAGGAGCAGCATGCAGACCTTCGAGAAGTAGGAGCAGAGTAGGGCCTACCTGGGAGGATGGCAGTTGCAGCTTGGGTGTGCAGAGGCTCCATATAGTCCTCGCCCCCGCAGCACGCACACTCGCAGGTTGCGTGGACGACAACTGCTGGAGGGCGGCTTCAACTGCTGCTGATGATGCTGCTGCAGCGACATGGTGTCCACCACTGGGAGAGAAAGAAGAGAGGCTGTAACCAGCTGCACTGCTGCTGCTATCCTCAAGCTCGGATGAGAGATTTGAGGAAGGAGCTCTCATAGCACTCGAGGCAGCGCGGTGCTGTTGAGTGTGGTTCTTTTTGGTGGCTGACGTTTGTGCAGACGGTGAGGACGTTGGCTTCTGAAGTGGCGAGCGTCGATGGTGGTGAGTCAGCGGCGACTGCTGCTGCTGTCCCTTGCGAGTTTGTTGCTGATCCGATTGTGGCGAGCGGTGTCCATCGTGCGGAGCTTTTTTTGGTACAGTGGGTGAAATCACCAGGGGAGAAGGAAGAGGGGGCTTGGCCGCTGGTGTATCCCAGGGCAATACTACTACATACGCGCTACTGGTGGTGTTGGTCTCGCGGGTTGGAGTTTTAGCGTTGGTGTTAGCGTAAGAGCTGCTGACGCTGCTGACGCTGCTGACGCTGTCACCACCGTGTTCGCTCAGGGCACTTTTTAGAGCGGTCACGTGCTCTAAAGGCAGTCCCCCCTTGAGGGTAGCCACCACTGCACTACCGCCACAGCACTTGGCCAGGGCCAGAATCGTGTCCCGAGCAGAGGCAGCCAACTCCGCACGATCGCGCTGTGCCACTGCGCCCATACTTCCTGCATTACTCGATCCAGAACCACTGCTGCTGCTGCTGCTGCCTTTCA
>Ga0307930_1002994_pt1 | contig 12622 bp, 18 predicted proteins | sample OrgLakmetageno46_FD_203161 | JGI IMG/M metagenome (GOLD analysis project Ga0307930, IMG submission 203161) | Saline water microbial communities from Organic Lake, Antarctica - #46 | ecosystem: Environmental > Aquatic > Non-marine Saline and Alkaline > Saline | place: Antarctica: Organic Lake... | reverse complement strand
TAAAATCAAGAGTTAGAGGTATTTGAAGAACACAGAAGCTTTAAAAGAACCTACTCCACTTAGAAACGAAGTTGAACCTATATCTGCTCAAGACTCGAGACTCAAGAAAGTACCTTTAAACGACTTAACACTAGGGAATAAATGTTTCAATACCCCAAAAATACCCAGAAGCACCAACCAAAAACGGGCGCTGGATTAAAAAAAGTATGCAATCTCCCCTCCTAAAAAAATTTTTTTCGCCCCCGCGCTGACGCGTCAGGGGGCGAGGGGCTCTGGCTTCGCCAGAGCCATCGCTCCGGTGCTAACTAACTTTCACGGCGGTTTTACCGCCCTGACTCAGCCCTACCGAATTGATCGGAAGAAAGGCGCCAGTTGGAGCCTTAATTTTAATTGGCCTTCTGGAGGAGCGAATTTGCTAGCGCATATGCAGCTCAAGTGTATTCTTTATGTGCCTCTGTGTAGTTGCTGTGTACTTGTCTTTCTTTGTTTTTGGGAAATTATTAACTAGACTGGACCAGCCCCTTCGGCCTTTCTAGCCTTTGGTGATTGGTGGTGTGTCTCTTGTGTTGATGCATGGACTCAAAGACTCAAAGGCTGGCGATTTATACGTTGGAAATCATTACGTGTACACTTACGGAAGGTTTAGAGGGTTGTTGCAGTAACGATTTGACAGATAGCGAACTAATTGCTGCACTACAGCGAATTCAAGAATTTTTCGATTAATTCTCAGTTTTTCAGGAAGCCCAACTTCCCACTTTCAATAGCATCGCGAACGAGTCCCTGAGCGCTACTTTGAGTTCCAAGTGCAGCCTTAGGGTTCACAATAAAGAAGCGCGTCGTCACCTGATATATTGCAGAACGGGTCAACGATGTGAACACCTTCATCACAACTTTACGAGGCGATTCAACACAGAAAATAAAAAACACCTCATTATGATCCATCAACAAATTCACAGATTTTATGATCTATTTCTCGCACCAAGTCTTCGCGCGGCACCACATAAATGCTGTCATTGTTGGGGCGTAAACTACTAGAGTGCTGAGTATCTATGCCAGGATATGTCGTGAAGTCATCCTTTTTGTCGACGATTTCGCAAAGCGCCAGGCAAGTAAGCTGGTTGCCAAAAGCACTCTTGGGCCAATACATTTCCGCTGAACTGCCATCTCCCAAATTGCTGCGGCGCCCGAATCCACAGTATCCAAGACTCATCTTTATAAAATGTAAGTAAAGAAGATATTAATAGATGACATTGTGCACGCATGCAAAAAGGCGAATATGATATACGAAGCTAAACTTCAAGAAAACAAAATCATAGAATGGCAGAATTCTTGATTCAGAAAGCCATAAAAATCGCCCATGACAAAGGAAGTACGTGCATGATGCAGAATGAAAGAAATAATCACGTCGATTCATGCCTGAAGATTATCTGAAAAGTAGATGCCATTGCCGTAAGCGGCACCTGCCGACATGTACTTCGTGTTAGACATGTTCTTTAGCGAGGAACGCAAAATGACGTGCCAATTGCCACTGCTGCTGCCGTGCCAGGAAAAGAGGCTTCCATGGGCCTGCTTCAGCGCTTGAAACTTTTGCTCGCGTTCCACGGGACCCGACAACAGCACAAACTGAAATGGAGTGTCGAGCCTTTATTCATAATATCGTATTGAAGAGCAATAAGAAGGAAAGTGTGCGACGTAAAAAAAAATACAAGAATGAGAAAGACGAGCAAACTCAAAGTCATGCAGCCTTTAAAAGCACCGTATTATGAAGGAGCCTTTCTGAATATGCTTATACTCTACCCGCTGAAGCGCTCATCTGCTCGAAGGGGGCGAAGGTGGGCTTTGTTTGTCCTGCGGAGCCATCGCAGCAGCGGGTGAAGCAAGTCGTCCAACTGTGGATATTCGAAGACAACCACACTATGAAATATCCAGAAAGACATACTTCGAAATATATGACGAGAATGCACGATCATTCTTAACTTAAGTACATCGATATACACATTTACGTGCGAATACAAACTCATGTTCGTGAGCTACTCAATACGTGATAGCCTAGAACGCTCATGAGGTTCAAGATAGTATGCGTGCGTCCTTGAGGTAAAGACCAACATGAATATGCATCTAACCTCATCCAATTTGCGCCGCAGCATGGTTCCGCTGCGCTCTCTGATTTGGCGATCAGCTGACCACTCTTTATGAGGGGAGACGAATTCTGCACTGATATTACTTACCGGTAAGGAATAAGGCATAGACTTAGGGGCAGATTCAACATAGCTGCCATTCGTGGTCTCGGGGTCCAATGGGTATGCTGAATTATGGTACTCCTCAGAGTCTGAAGCTGCCTCGCTGGATGCTTCTTCCCCGCGGGCCCACGCTTGCAAACATGCAATGGACGGCATCTTGTCAAGCACATCTTTTAGCAAGGGCAAATTCATGCGCTCTGCTGGAAATTCGTCATTCAATACAGTCGAGGACGTCGAGGCAGTAGCAGCAGCAGCAGCAGTATTGGCAGCCCTTGAACTTGTGGCTGCTCCACTACTATTGGAAGGTGAACTTCCATCATCGTTATCGAGGTCTGATTTCACGAAGGATCTCACTGTTCCATCAGCTTGCGATCTTTGCACTGTTGAGGGGTACATCAATCCAATGCGGCCGCCATACACAGACGTGTACAGAAACGACACCAATAAATCGAGCAACGAAGGGTTCCGAAGAACTTCAGCCGCGAGCTCCAGCCCTAGACCTGGGCAGGAAGCATGAATAAGAATGAACACTCACACTTCTATGCAAATTATTCAAAAGCGTGTTTTCTTTTACGAACCAAATTCTTCATGGCGAAATGTGCAGAGTGGTCCATCGCACACAGAGGGCTTGAAACCAGGTATGGACAGCGGGATGTCGCATACCAGACAGCGTGAATTTACTGACCGCACCTGTTGGAGTGCGCATTGATAAGGAACTGGAATTAAATGCACAACACAATAATTCAATACAAATAGTAAAGCTCTGCACAAATAAAGATTAGCGTGAGAATTAACATACGTGCTTTCTGTAAAATAACAGTAGATAGAGAGAGTATTGCGATGGTCCTTCGTACTTTGTCTTCGATGAAGTGTACAATTCGCATGATGAAGTTCGCCTGCGCCATCGTTGATTCTTTAGCTCGCCAAACGGACGCAGCATCCCAAGGCGATTCCAAATCACTGCTTCGAAGGGTGCTTTGAATGTCGAGATTATCACCGAGTGCCGATGCTGCTCTTGCTATGTCACATTTGCCGTCACTCTCACCCGTGAATGTCTCAACAGTAGTCAGCAATACTTCACCGGGTGCGTTTGGGAAGAAACTGCGTAACTTTACAACCGCCTCTCGCAGTATGGATTTACACGCAAATTTGCCACGAGGATCGTGAAATCTGAAACAATAATAAAGGGTTAATTCAAGTATGCTTCTTTTTGTTTACGTTCTCTTTGGCTTCATTTCACCGTTACGATTACAAAATTGATTGAATCGACAGTGTTGTAGTTTTAAGGGCTGAATATAGATTTCATCACCAAAAGAGCTTTGAGCGTGAGTAAAGAGGTAAGAACTCAAAAAGCCAAGTAGTCCTTTCTTCCTAGAAATGTTACCGTGGAGGCAAGGTAGGCGCAGCTTCAGCCTCAGTGGCGAGGAAGGCGTCAAGATGCTCACGCTTGGTTGGATCCAGGAGCAATTCTAACGCATCGTTCTTGTCGCCAGAAGATCGCCGCAGCGCTTCGATCGCCAGTTCAACGGACGCCACAGCACACTCAGCCACCTGAAAAGACAGTGCAGTATTCTTTTGTGAAATCTTAATTCTTGAAAGGAGATGAAAAGTGATGGAAGGAGGAAACCTCAAGAAAAATGGAAATGCATTCTTTGATTATATCTTATACGAAGATCTATTCAATGGAATTTAGTTGTACGGGGAAAGTCAAATACTTCAGATCTGCAGGAACATCATGTACTATTGAGCGCTTAACCTCGTCAATTACGGTCCGGCTGAATATCTTCTGAGGCCAGCCCCCAGGTTCTCGAAAATACGAAATGAGTCGGTCTCGGATTACCCATTCGAGGCCACAAGGCTGAGTTTCATCAAGCTCGAAGCGATTGAGGTCGCACCCCGGCGGAGCTTGCCGCACTTGAGTGATTTTCGGGGCAGTGGGCGCATCGAGGTATAGATTTTCGAATTCCAAGCGGGCAACCTAATGTTTACCCAGTTAGTACGTTCACTTCAGCTCGTGTGCATGTGCGTGCACACAGAATTGTCAAGTACGAGAAAGGAATAAATGTTCTGTACACATTGTCTTGTACTTAGCATTAAATTCGCGAGAAGAGTGCAACTAAGAGCAAATCTAGCTTCTATTATAATGCGGACTTGAATTGATTGGTACCAGGTCGAGATTTGGGTCGAGCCCCCATGCCACGGCGCGCTCCCAATCAAGCAAAAAACGGGCGGGGTCAATGGCAATCCACACTGCCATGCCACACCAGGACCCGGCCCGCACACCGCCGTACTTTGACCGGGCTGCGATTGCTGCACTAATTATTTCAGCTCTTTTGGCATCCTCGGCTGTTTCAGCCGCATTGGCATACGCTGCGGTTGCAGGAGGAGGAGGAGGAGGTAGAGGCACAGCACCTGAAGCAGCATTGGAGACTGGTGGCAAATCGCGATCTTCGGAAGTACTCTCTTGAGCTGCTGCAGCGCCAACGAGTGCATCGTTATACTTTGAGCCGTGGAAGGCAGCTAGAGCGTCCGGGGAGGACATATACGCATTTAGTTCGTCGACATCACAACGCGCTCTAGGCCGGGCCTTCAACAGAAGGAAAGATGAATGAATCTAAAATTATATTTTTGGAGAACATTGGATACATAATGCATGTGCGTGCGCATGTGCATGTGCACTCGCTTCAAATGAATTCAAAATGGCTGAAGCATCGAATCGTAGATATAAACAGCAATTCATGAAGTAGAATAGGACGTCTACCTCGCGCTCTAAATGAGCACTGACGCGGCGCCGTATCTGATCCGACTTTCCTTTTTCTGAATCTTTGCTCGTGTTGCCACTCGCACTGCCCACAGTAGTCCAACCAGCTTCAGAGTATGCAGCCATGTCAAATCCTTCAATCGTGGAAGCGCTTTCGTCATATTCGAGTGGCATTCCCGAGCTTTGCGAAAGCGCCCGCTGCTGTGTATCATGCTTTACTGGCTCGTCTGCTGTACCGAATTCAATGGAGATTCGTGCCCGAAATGATAGGAAGAAAAGTGAACATGTACTTTGATAATCTTTGGCGAAGGACTTGTGATGTTTATTCAAAGACAGCATAATCGTTTACATCACTAAATCATAAGCGTACCCTGTGAAGTGTGGCCATCTTCGTCCCCGTCGGAGTATTCGTACGGCTCGTTATCTGAGGACGAATCTCCAGAATTGACATGTTCATGAAGCTCTATCTTATTCTCTGCAATCCTAGTGAGGCTACTTCCTAGACATTCAATCTCTTCTTCATTCTCTGCAGTTTCATGAGTGCTGCTTCCCGAATACATCACTTCGTCTTCACTTTCACGACTTTCACGCAGTCGTTTGGTACAGAAGCTGCTAGAGGTCAAAGAAGAAAAAGCATATCACGATAATATGAGCTAAGGTTGCCCTTGACGTCCCTTTAATGTGAGACTGCACACCGCGGTTTCATGCATGAAGTGTGAACATGTCGACAGTTCCACGAAATAACACAGGTACAGTACCTTTCATTCATGCCGGTGAGCGACAACTTTCCGAATGAAATTAGCTCTTCACTATGAACAAACGATGTTGTGGCAGCCTGAGGAATCTAAAAGAAACCACAGATAAAAAGGCAATCAAGTCGTGCGGGCAGCTCTTTTTAGTAGCAAGGATGCAATGATACAGTATCCATCGTGTCTACAGTACAGTACCTATTACGGGTCAACAAGGACGCAACGTCGCAACAGGTCGCGACGAAAGATTTTCAGCGGTGAAGAACATTCGTTCTCTCGGAGAAAATTTTTGGAATATTTCGTTGTATTCAACTGTAAAAGGACCGGCCTCATCTCAGACAGAGGACCAATATTATCACTGTAGCTCAAAAGCTGCTGTACTATAGCTGTAGCTAGCTTGAGACTACCTTCAGATAGGTGTAGATGCGAAGAATATAAGACAAGTAAAATCTCGATCTTCATCTTAAATTTAATCAAAGATACCCTTGGTTTAATCGTGACTAGAAAAGTGAAAGGGAAGTCCAAGTCTATCTATGAATTGCTACAGTAGCTAGCATGGAAATGCCGGCTACTGAATCGAGAGTACACGGCGGCGAAGGAATCTTTGAAAATGTGAACACAATTTCTAGCTCTGAATGTAGCGGTGACCTAGCAACCTACGTCAAACATTTCATGAAGTCTCCAGGGAAAATCGAGGCCATTAGCCCTGGCCATGGTTTCAAAAATGGCGACTTACCGGAAAGTGACGATGAAAATATGGACAGAGCGGCACCGCGATTTGTGGGCGTAGATTTACATGGAGATGGCATCCGTATCGCTGCAACTGCTGATTTGCACTCCAATCAAGTAAATGCGCGATTTTGTGTATCTGTGATCTGTGACAGTTCTAGTCGTGCATGGTACACTGGTCTGTCATGTCTTCAGTGTTTTTTGATATATTTCTGTTTGACAGCTTCGGCAGTACATTGATGTGGAGAATTCTGATGGGCTGAAGCGCGTGTCTCTACAAGATCCCGGGTCAATCCCTGAGGACACTGAACTGCTCTTGATCGCGGGGGGTACGTAATAGCATCGGTTGGCTACACATATTGTATCTTATTCTCGGCATTTGCGGATGCAAAAATACTTCCAGAACCTGACCCAAGATTGAATAATAGCTGACTGAATATCTTTTCGTTTTCATGGACGAACTATTGCAGATCTCGGTGTCTCCTTCAACGAAGAGCTTTCTACGAACAACGGTGCCTACGAAGACCGCCGCAGCCATGTAGAGAACCCTCGCGACACTGAGGCGCGTCACTTGGCAAGGTGAAGAGGATGCTGCACCTTGATTATTTGATTTCGCGCCAAAGATCAACGAATATAATAATGAAGTGCAGACCTCTTCCGCGATTGCCTCCCCGGCTGTCTTTCTTGATGATTCGAAGCTGACTGCCTTGTTTTGGTCTTCTATTTGTATTTTATGGAGGCAAAAGGTGGGGGTGCTTGCTGGCGGCAGTCGTGGAGCGCCATCCGAAGTTGCACGTCGTGTTCATTGCTGGCAACCACGATTCACTCCTGTGCTCCCAAGGCACTGGCTGCGTGTCCTGCACTTTCCCACCCGTTAGAGATGCTCGAAAGCGCTGGCCGCTTGCTACAGAATTGCCGTTGTCACCCAGGTCGTCGACGTCTCCTCGTGCGCCGACACCTTCGTCGAGTCTTCCCCACCGCCCACAGTCGTCTGCGCTAGCTGAGCTCTTTGCTAGCATACCATCCCACCATCACCCACGGGTGCACTACTTAGACCACGAATACGTTGACATTGACCTTAACGCTGAGTATGACCCAACGCCAAATGACGCAGAGCTTTCCGCCGCGAAGCATGCGCCTTCTAGTGCATCTTCGCCAGAAGTACCGCACCTGGGACAGGTGCCGCAGCCAGATACCATCAATGCTGATGCGCCAGCGCACCCATTGTTGCCTCCTCCTTTTCGCCGTCGCGTAGTTCGCGTGTTTGGAAGTGCGTGGACCCCACAGTACCATGGCGGGCTCAACCAGCACTTCACTTACCCCGCCCGAAGTGGCAACGAAGACCACACTTGCTTTTGGCAGGCAAAGTGGTTAGTCGCCCTTTTCAAGCGAGATTTGACCCTTTTCAAGCGAGATTTGACCCTTGAAGCATTATTGTATCGTTCCGCGAAGAATTATCGTTATATAAGATAAACATTCTGCACTTATGCTTGAATTGTATGACCACTTAACCAAAAACACATTCAATACTTTTAATAGGCGTGCTCTAGAAGCAGCCGCCGACACAACAGATCCATGGATTTTAATGACCCACGGCCCGCCTTTGAACCGCCTCGACACAGTAAGAGCAAGACATTTCAATAAACCTTCTCCACGTTCTTCCTTAATATTTTTACCTCGTATCTAAGACTTTTTTCATAGTGGACACATGTTCGTACCGCAGTCTATTTTACCTGCTCTTTGTTACCACATTAGATCAAGAAGGGCACCATGGGAGTGGGCGACCGCTTTCTGATGACGCAGTTGAGCAGCATGGCAAGTGGCTTGAACCCACCTGGTGTGCCAACCGTGACCACTTCGTATGACCACACTCCTGCATCTTCCACTGCTGCTGCTGCTGATGCCACACCTACGACCACATCCACAATTGTTGCTGATGCCAGCACGACTGCTGCCAATGCCAGCACCCCTTCCTCTAGTTCTAGTTGCAGCAGCTTTGAAGAAACTGCACCAGAGGCGAAGACGACCACGTCACCCTTCCCAAGGGGGAACTTGTCGCTTCGGCGCAACCGCGCGCCTGTCTTGCACGTCTTTGGCCACGTGCACGCGCAACAGTACGAGGAAGAATTGCCGACGGGCCCACGCTTCTGTGCCGACGGCACTACCGGCGTGCTGTTCCTCAACTGTGCTGCCGAACGCAAGGTGCGTGGCCGCCAACGAGACTTCATTTCTGCGAGTGACTTTCATTCACTTCACACTTTCTCCTCCTGTGCTTTCCTTCCCAACTTCCCTTTGTTTACCCTCTAGCTCCCGAGCCTTTCTTCGGCAGCGTTATCGGGACAAGAACGGCGGAAACAAAAGCGTGAAAAGAGCAGCAGCAGGGCTTCATGGTATAAGGCTCATCCAAAGCCGAAGGTCCGCAAAATCAATTCGACATCACTTCATCACCAGGAAAATGTAGCCAGTACATCAAGAAAGACTGCGTCATCAAAAGTTGACGGGCCCGAACAGGACGGTCTAATGAATCTTGATGACGACGGCAACGTCTTTGAAGCTATGCCTGCGCCCTCGGATCCTCGAGATTTAAAAGAATGGCTGCGCCCGCCTGCTTTAATTCGCGTGCCCCGCCAGGGGCGCCTCGTCCAGATGCAGAGATATGGAAAACGGAAGTTTTGAAGAGGAGCTAGAATTCGTTTGGAATGAGGTGCCATATTGGGCGTGCTAGCCTAGATAACATATCCTTACGTCGTATCAATTTTCGCATGTTCCTTATTGATTGAATTAGCCTACGTTTTCCCTATGACTATTGATGCAAACTGTTTCACTAATGCCGTGAGGACTAGCTTCCGTGGAGAAAAGATGTGTTGTTGCCTACAGAATCGAATCATAAGTGCCTCAGTGGATTGGAGTTGGCGCTTAGCGCAACTCCCTACACCTACACTCGCTCAGAAGTACATGAGATAATAAATATGCCATCGTGCAAGACGGGAAGACATGCAGACATGAGCCGCGTTGACTTTATAAACGCATCAGGCATGCACTAGTGGCCCAGTTCTATAGGTCGTATGCTTCTCTCGGGGTTTGTGATTCCTGTACGGTTTTGCGCTGCAAGTAACATGTACTATTTCTCGCCCGCTGCCCGCTACCAACAGTCGGAGATAAAGACAGGTAAACTTGGTATTTCATCTTCCCCCTACAATCAATATCGGAAGTGGGCCGGCTTCAATGATACGTAGTTGACAAGCGAGCAACGCAGAAAAGAACAGATGAGCGGACTAAAGCAATAAATACGGCATTTTGGTATTTCATTCCACTCAAACTGGCTCGCTGTAGAAGTGGCGGCTCTGGCTGTAATGCAGGAAAGACACGGCATAGTTGGCGAGTCCTCCGAGGATCAGAACGCCGGCTAGACCTTTCAAGCAAAAGAAACATCAGCAAGAACGGAAAAAACTTCAGCACACAAACGCACGCAGATTTGAATCCAGTCTTCTCAAACAAAAGCATGAGATGCAGTACCCAAAATTCTCACCCGGGCTTTTGCCCCTTCCTACCTCAGTCATCTGTACCGCATGTGAAAATACGTACTTGACACTTCAAGAAAGACTTCGCATTCTCACCTCCCTCGACAGCGTCTGCAGCCGGCTGAGTCAGGTTTTGCCACAGGGGCGCGCGCAACAAATAGTACCAGTACGCCATCTGCCGCCGGGCCCGCTCCGCCTTTTCTGCAGGGGAGATCGGGGCATTTGTACTTGTGGGGTCTGCAGCGACGAGCACTGCGCGGCAACGGTCGGCTTTGAGGCGGCAAAACAGCGCTAGCAAGTCGCAGCATAAGCTCGACGCCAGCGCCCGCCATTGCTGCAGCACCAGCCGGTGGCTGAAAAAAGGTGTAAAAAAAAAAACAAGGCAAATGGGGTTTGAAAACCATTTCATTTGAGACAAATGCCAAGCACAGACCAAAGACAGGTATTAAAATAGCTGGCCTGTTTAAATCCCTGAATCAGTGCGTGCGGCCAGTACATCGACTTGAGAGAAAACGAGAGGTGCAAGTAAAGAGAGGCAGGTAAACTTCGTAAGACTTACTTGAGAATCACTTGCACCAGAGGGCGCGCAAAGTACAGCACTTCCGCAGCCAGGTTCCACCGCACAGCCAACGCGGCCAATCTGGCTCGCTGCTCTTCCGCTGAGTCCTCTGGACGCTCTTCACTGCAACCGGTCGAGCTACTCGTACTAGTGCTGCTGTCGTTGAGATGGAAAGCGCGCCACAGAGCAGAGCCAGGGCCAATTACAGTGGCAGCCGATCGCTGCCACCTCGCAGCCACACTTCCACTGTTCCTAGTTGTTGAATTGCCTACCTCGGCCTCGCCGTTTTCTTGGGGCCCCCTGTTGGCATCAAGGTCAACCGCTGGAGCATCCAGCCACGCCGGCCGTGCCTGGCCCTCCTCGGAACCAACCCTTTGCTCGGGTGCTCTCTCTGCACGCTTTTCGTTCTCAAGGCTACTCCTGCTGCCACCACCACCACCACTGCCACTGCCACTGCCACCACCGATGCTATCATTGTCAGTAGCCCCGCCAGTGGCAGCATTGGAATTCTTTCGGTGCCTCGGAGTCCCAGCAGTGGACGCTTGGCTGCTGCGCGAGTTTGCGAAGGTCATTGCACGCCCACTCCGGCGGCCCACGTAGGTCTCCTTCACCGCTGCACCACCACCACCACCACCAGAAGTACTTCGGCCTTCCTCTTCTTGGGCACTGCCGAGCCGGTAGCCAGGACCGAAACCTCCCATCGCAGCGTTGGCACTGTTTCCAGTCAAGCTATTGTTGGTGGTGGTGTTGCCAGCAGCACCAGACGCGCCCCCTTCCTCAGGTAGCGGCGCCGAGTAAGCGCCACCATCCAAGAGGGTGGTCTGGCGGTGCGCCAATATAATCATCCGCAGCAAAAACTTGGTGGCCTCCACGGTGACCACCATCCGGTGCCGCGCGGGCAGCCCCCCTTTGCGCAGGGCGACGAGCTCGAGCACCACTTGTACGTGCTGCACTACTGCTAACAGCACCGACGCCATGGTTGCAAGCTGAGCCAAGGACACGGAAGAAGAAGGAGAAGAAGGCGCTGCGGAAACCACAGTGCCGTCTGCAGCCGAAGCAGGGTCAGCCCACTCCACGCCTCCGGCTTCGATTGGCGCAGAGGAAGCTCCACGTGGCGACGCTGCTGCTGCCGCTGGTCTGCGTCGTCTCCCGCCGCCGGAGGCTGGCGCAAGAGCTGAAGCTGCGGGAGCACCAGGCGGCGGCGCTGCGAGAATGGTATCGTGCAGGAGCCCGAGCAGCAACGAGACGGAGTAGCCAATCTGAACACATGGGGGGTAGGTGATAGAGGAACGACGCAGTGAATACATGATTTTGGCACAAGGAAATTTTCAAACGGTATCGTAGTTTATACCTCTGAGAGCACTTCTGCGGATCCATCAAAGCGAGACGGTGCGTAGTATGCGACATTCATAATTGAGCTTTCGAAGAACTTGACCAAGGTCGAGTGCTGATGGACAAGCGTCGCATATCTATCATAGATTGACGAAGCAGCTCGAGGCGCATCCTGTGGTGACGTGGCCATCATCCTCACGAACAAATCTGCTGAAGCATTACAATAGGGATGAGGGAATAATTGCTACCGAGCGAATATCATGATTCAAGTTCACGGAATGCTAAAGAGTAGCACGCCACGATAGCACGATGTCAGTAAAGATAGACCCAGAGGCCTACAAGGCGCGTTATTTTGTATCCACTGCAGTGCTTAAGCAAAGTGGCAGGCTGCATGCTACTCGAAGCGCACCGTCAAAGCTCAACTCAAGACACTAGTAAGTAATGTATGTGAGCAAACATGCTTACTAGTATGCGTCTGGCTAGTGGCTCCGAAGCTCCGAAGCTCCAGCAGATAGCTAGCAGGTGAGCAGGTAGGTGTATAGGTGTACTTGTTGTATGAAAGATTTTTTGGTTTATTCACATCACGCTTCCTGAATTCCGAATTCTGAATCCCCCAATGCAGGCATATTTTTCATCGAAGCTCGGCTCGTAGTGTCGCAGATAGTCCCTACAATAAAACATCTGACGTATTTTCTCCAGAATATAAGGCAAATACGTCGCGACGTATCGGC
>Ga0307930_1002984_pt1 | contig 12655 bp, 12 predicted proteins | sample OrgLakmetageno46_FD_203161 | JGI IMG/M metagenome (GOLD analysis project Ga0307930, IMG submission 203161) | Saline water microbial communities from Organic Lake, Antarctica - #46 | ecosystem: Environmental > Aquatic > Non-marine Saline and Alkaline > Saline | place: Antarctica: Organic Lake... | reverse complement strand
TTATTCGAAACCCTCGCAAGGCCCTCCACCTTGAGAGCAAGTCGACTGCGTATACCCCGAAGAGTGCAGGTTCCGCGCTAGTGATCGGCAAGATCGTGCTGATAATGCTTTTAGCTGCCGCCAAAGTAAATCAATCCCCCATTGTGCCTGCCTTTGATCAAACGAGCTGCATACCCAGCGGGCACCCCCCTGTAAACAACAGGGGTTACCCTATACTCCAACAATTAAGACCCATCCTGAGATCTGGAACAATTTTCTGCGACCTCTGATGTACATCTCTGTCTTTGAAATTACTGCACAGGTTTCTTGGGTTTGGTTCAATTCCAAGCGCCTGAGTCATATGGCTGCTAAGTGGTGATAGCGGCCCCCAAAGCAGAGGCACGCCCCACGTCTAATGTCTTAGTGATTAAACTTTGAACGGCATTGGATTTCATACGGACTTTGGCTTCTTGGGACTTGGAACACGGGCGTTACAAAAACCTCAAGAAGCCAAAGAAACAGAAACATTACACAGAGAAACAATTCAAACAATCGCAATTGCCTCAAGATTTCCTCTCTTATTATCGTTTTCGAAAGTTTTACGATTCACAAATCCTTCTGTCTCTTCCTGTCAATTACGCATTCTCTGCCTCTCGTTGTCTACTTCTCGTACTCCATCGAAAAGTTCACGAAGATATTCGTCTCGCAGGCTCCGAATTGCCAAGTACATCTCTGAAATGGCGCGTCGTGGATACAAGAACCTGTCGGACATCAATAACACAAATAAACATTCACGCTGGCGGTGCGCTTTCCTACACAAGTACATCAAATAGCAGTCCCGAAACTGATGTGCGGCATCGTTGCACGCGCTACACGGGCGTGGGCGACGTTCAGGCTGCTGCTTGGTTGCTGTTGCTGGGCGTTGCGCGCATTTACAGGGGTAGGGCGATTCCTGGCGCGAGGCACTGGGCCGCCGTTGATGCCACGGCCGCTGTTGTTGGCACCGCGGCTGCGGCTGTTGCTAATGCTAGCACTGTTGTTGCTACTGCTGCCCGAGACGCCGCTTTGAGTACCCATGGAACTTCCTCCAGAAGCAAATTCCTGGTCTTGGCCTTCCTCGGCGGTGAACATGGCATCGAAATTTTGGACCAAATCTTCCTCGGTGTTGTTTGAAGGTTGACCATCAGCATTAGCAGTGCTGCAACCCTCTGTATTTCCGTTGAGTTCTCGTTCTTCTCCTCCGCCTTCTTCTTTGGTCTCATCAACCTCCAAGTTTTGCACGAGGCCGCGCAGCTGTTGATCGACGTCAACTGTGAGCTGATGCTCTGCCCCAAAGCTGAGCTCATAGATGGCGAGGGCTTGGCGCATGAGGTCTGCGGACGCAGCGTACTTCCCGTGGTCCATGTGCAGGCAGGCCATGTTGTACAGGGTGTGACCCACGCTAAAGTGGTGCTCCCCGTCCGAGGCCTTCTTGATGGCCAGAGCTCGCCCGTAAGCTTGAATCGCATCGTCGAACTTGCGAAGCTGATGCAAAACCGCTGCCAAGTTGTTGAGAGTCTGGTGGCACATTCCATCACCAAGAAAGATCGGTGAGAACACATGCGCATAAGCGACTGAAAAGCGGAACTATGTTGCAAGAAACGAGAAGTCGTACAAAGAGGGAAGGTTCTACCTTGGCCATGTCTCGCATCAAATCACGGCTCATGCCCTCGGAAATGCCGCCGCCCTTGGACCGCGTGTCTTCGCTTATCTTCGCCAAAAGAGCGTCGTAGAGCTGCCGCGAAAAGAGAGCACGGAAGAAGAAGAAGATGGAGGGGAGAAAATGATCACAGTAAGAGACCTTCTCCTTTGATGGTATTCCAATGTCTCGCTCTCTCCTATCTTGTCAAATAATTTCAACTTCAAGCACAATGAAGCGCGCGCGGTCAAACATCAGTGCTCATGATCACCTCCAGGGCATCGTAGTAGTGCACCAGCGCGCTGCTGTACTTGCGGTTGGCCACTAATCCATTGGCTGCGGTCACCAACTGGCGCGGCACTGCCAGAGCCTCCGAGGCCGCGGCGTGCTCATCCAATAAACCTGCCCCTGCGAAATCATCCATGGCCTCATCCTCATCTTCATCGTCGTTGTCTTGACCCCCGTCTTGGTGTGCGGTGTGCTGCCGGCCTGAGTTGCGCCCTCGAGACGCATTGGTGCTTCCTCCTCGTGCCAGCGCCGCGAGCTCGTCCTCAGGGCTAGCCGGGGCGAGGGTGGTGTCGACAGCTGGCGATTGACTCAGTGGCCGCAACCCGCCAAAGAGGGGGGACGAAGGATTAGCGGTAGCAGGGCTGCTGCGAGATCGGTCGATGGGAGCGCGCTTGGGCTCGTCTTCTTCTTCAAGGGGTGGAGGGCTCCTAGAGGGACCACGTAAAGTCGGATGCAGACCCTGCTCCACGAATTCCTCCTGGGTAAAAAAAAAAAAACACACACACGCAGACATATTAGGGTACAGGGTGTGCGATGTTCACCGCTGCATGTATCAACAAGGTAGCCTCCTGGCTAAAGAAAAACTTACGGTGCGGCTGCGGCTCACGGAACCGTCAAACATGTTTCCAATGGCCACTTCTTCTTGGGCGCACTCCTTTTTGCCCTTGTTTCGCCCTTTGAAGACCGACGAAAAGACCTTGGACAAGATGGTGTGCGCCGACTGGCTCGCGGAAGGGTTCTTGGAGCGCTGTTTCGAGAGCACGTCATCGACGCGTGCCACTTCGCTGAAGGAGACCCCCGGCACAATGGTTCTCGACCTTCGCACGCTCGCATCCGCCGGATCTGCATATGCATCTTCAAAGTCATCTTCCTCCGCAGCCGCAGCTAACCTCTGGGCTTCGGCCTCGGCAGCCCTCTGCTCCAAGTCCTTGGCCTTGCGTAGAGACTCCACCACGTCAGGATCGTCTTCGGCCGCGCTCCCCGACTGCCAGGCCTTGACGGCGGTGCGAAACAAGTGCGCCGCCTCCGCCCAGTTGCCGCGTCGCTCCGCCTCCATGGCGCGAGCTGCGTGGCAGTTGCCGCTCACCGTGCTGTCGGAGGGGTCTAGCTTGTTGGCTAAGCCATAGAGCAAGATGGCGCCCTCTAAGTCGTCGAGGTCGTTCTAGAGATACACCGATAACAAGAATTGAGTGAATTGAGTGCACTGAGGATCATGTGCGAGGAAGGTGCACAGGAAGACTATAAAAAACAAAGCGTGATGGTAGAAAATAGGGCCAATGAGCGTCCGAGATGTTTTGAAAGGATATCTAACAATCATATGTGGCCTTGCACTGTTTCTAAAGGCAACGAAGTCCCCCTGTTGGTAACTGACTTTGAGCAAAGTGCCGTAGTTGCATATGGCTGCCAAGTGCGTGTTATCCAAATCGATCGCCCGGCGGTACATGATTTCGGCTTCTAAAAAGTTGCCCCGAATGACGTACAGCAAGTTAGCAAGGTTATAGAACGCCGAGGCGTGGCGTGGGTTCACTTTCACGCAATGCCTGTACATCATCTCTGCGCCTTGGTCGTCGTCGTGAATCTGCATCAGCATCAGGCCGAAGTTGTAGTGCGCATCTGCGTCTGTAAGAAACAAATGAACAATAGTGATACAATAAAATGAGTACCAGACATGCCCATGTATGACTGCTGCAAATGAGATGGCGGATACGGTAAGAGAAATCTGGACCACATCTTTTATCGGAAATTGTTGGAAATCGTGCTAGTGTGATGGGTGATATGGGTTGATAGTCCGCCACGGCACTAAAGAATAATGAGCTCCAACAAAGAATAATCAGAGCTCTCGTTCCTGCTATGCATGACAGTTCAGCAAAGCTCACCAAGAGGGTCAAGCCCTGCGAGGCCATTGTTGCCTGGTGGTAAGGGCATAGCCGTCGCGATCGGCGAACTACTCCCGTCCTCTCCAGGACCCACATTTTCCCAGCCCGCTTCAGAAGCTTCAGGCAAGCTAGGCTTAAGGTTGCTGAGCTTCATAGCGACCGTGGACTGAGCGTCCTCGGCTTCGCGCAGCCGCACTGCGAAACGCTCGGACTCCGGATCAAAGCTTCATTGGGATTGACGACAAAATTCACGTGCACACCCCGGCAGAGTTGTTAATCAATTGTGTCACCCGAGAAAGAAACTTGTCATCGAGATCCTGAAATGAAATTCTTAAGGCATCTAAAGAGTCTAACGAAGCAGGCTCAGACTAGGCACGAGAAAAGATTTATTCAAAAGGGCACGACGTGATTGATTACCCGACGATGACCCCCGTTGACCCATTGAGCTCAGGTTTGGCCTGCAGTGAATGCACCTCAACCAATGAGCCAATGAGCTCCTGAAATTCTTCGGGCACCATTGTCTTGAGATAGTTGTAACCCGATAATGTTTCCCCTTCTGTTCACAACTCGACGTGAAAAGTTACGAAGATCCAGTCAAAGCACAACCAAAACTCGCACCCACAGGAGCGTGATGATGTGATGATGTTGTCGTCGTTTGTCGTCCACGGCAATACACATTTGTGTTTTCGTAGGTTTACGATTCCAATATACCCGTTAGACTTGACTGGACGACGTCGTCGGGATTAGGACTTAAAATTTTCTGAACAATCAGCGACCAATCGATGTTTTGTACGTAAATTTCCTCTCAGGCCTGGCGTGGCGCTGCCGAACGTGCCGCTCTTTCTGAGGTTGCGCGCCGGGGCTGACCACCATGCCTGGTGAGTATTTCAGCTTGGCGTTGATCGCATGCCATCAAATTATTTCTTCTATAAGAACGCCCCGATAGGCAGTTCGGGTTGTGCAGCATTTAAGAAAAGAAGACCCTGAAACATTTTTATGAGGGCCGGTTCCCATATGTGACGTGAACAAGCGTCAGCTCACATTCTTTTGCCTCTTTTCATGTTGCCTGCAAATATTTGGCTTCGCATACATTGCTGGCGAATCTGTGCTTGGCATCAATCCTCCGCGCTTTCCGGTGTGATGTGATCACCATACGTGCGCCGATCAATGTTGTGCCCTGTTTGTTGTCTCCGCGGCAACCCCATGAGCAGCAGCCAGCGGTCCCGAAACCGCCGGGGCAGCAAGTACGCCTACGATTGCCAAGCGAGGTTTTGTGAAACGCAGCACCTCTATTAGTGGAGCCTCCGGCCTGCGACTCTCCACTGATTCCATCCCCTCGTACACCCAGCGTCACAATGGGTCCTCAACCAGCTTGCCGACCTCCCCTGCGTCGCCTCTCTCACCCATGAGCCCGGGGTACCGCGCTATGCTGGCGCACCCGACGAGCCCGGGCAAAGTCATTCACCCGGAAGTGGCGAAGATTCGCGCCAAGGCTGAGGCAGACCGTGTGCGACGGCAACAGATTGAAGCTGAAGTGGAGGCCCGCAAGGTGCGAGCGGCGGCCCGCATTGAGGACTCGTTCTTTGCTCGGGTGCAAGAGCAGTTCGAGGCTTACCAGGCCACTTCGAAGGACTTCGTGCCGTCTCAGGAAGCGATACTGGACTTCCAAGTGCACGGCCGCAAGCACATGTCCAAGGAACTTGCGCAGGCTGCGGAGGCCTTCGAGAAGCGAGACAAAGTGACCGTGCCCATGGCGCCCACGTTCAAGTTTACGGAAGCGAGGGCTGCCTCACGCCCACAAATTGAGAAGTCAGACCACTACAGCATTGGTGCATGGGACATGAAAAACTACCAAGACAATTTACGGCAAATTACGAGCCGCGACTTGCGCAAGTCCAAAGAGCAGTACTTGCTTCGTGATACCTCCACCCCCACCGTACCGAAAGCGTTCCTCTTTGAAGCCACAGAGAGGCGTGCAGCGATTCGCGCGGCTGCCAAAGGCGACGAAGAGGCGACCCCGAACTTTCACATCACGGACGAAGACATGAAGAACTACAACAACAACTTGCGCAAAATCACGTCTCAGACCTTGGTCAATGAGACTGAGAAGTTCTTGCTCCGTGACACTTCCACTCCTACGGTGCCCATCGAGTACAAGTTTGAAGCGACCACGCGGCGAGCAGCCATCCGGGCCTCGATGAAGGGCGACGACAGCGCGATTCCTCGCGAGGCCTACAGCATTTCCAGCGAAGACATGGCCCATTACAACCGTAATTTACGGGCCCACGCGTACCAGGCGACCGCCAAAGCCACCGAAGTCTACAAGCTTCGCGCCAACGACGAGTCCGGCAACAAGCTCGCGACCGAAGCCCACGGCCCCGTCTTTGAGACCGAGAAACGGGCCCAATTTCGCCTCAAGGAGCTCGAGCCGTCGGGGCTGGACTTCGGCCTGACGGGGCAGGAGGCGATGGACAAGTTCAACAGCTCGCTGCGAGGCAGCATGGCCAACGAGAACAAGGCTGCAGTGGAAGCCTTCCGTGCACGGTCCAACGCCGGCAATGGCCTCCAAACCATCGCCAACGGGCCCGCCTTCGAGTCGGACGCCCGGGTGGAGCGGCGCGCCCAGCTCACAGGTGGGGGTGGGGGCTTCGGGGATGCGGCCGCGGATTGGGTGGCCCCCAAGGGGGGAAGCAAGCCGTGGCAGGCCCACTACGCCAAGGAAAAGGAGGCCGCCGCCACCGAGAACGCCCGCACCGCCAAGGCGCGCTTGAGCAATGGGGATTATTCCTTGACCCAGTCTACGGGGTTGTACAAGCTCAAAGCCGAGGGCGCGGACCTGTCCAAACTGCGAGGCCCCAAAGACGCGATGCTCAACGGCCCTACCCAAGCCAAGCCCGCTCACCTCTTGACCCACTCGCCTAAACCCGCGGCGCTAGGTGCGGCTGACAGCAGTGGTCGAAGGCCATCATCCTCGCCAGCATCAGCAGCCAAGGCCAAGGAGGAGCAACCCGCAGCGCTGGCGATTGAAGCCGCCTTCGATGACGTCATGGGTGACGTCAGCAATTCGTTCAACGGCTTTTTCGGCGACAGCAGCAGCAGCAAGGCCAGCAACAAGGAGAGCGAAGCAGCTGCTCCTGCTGCACCCGTGGAAGAGGAAGGAAAAGACGACGAAGAAGAGGAGGCGCGCATGGCAGAAGAGGAGGCAGCGGCGGCCGAGGCGGAAGCAGCGGAGTTTGCGGCCACCAAGGCCTCCACTGCGGCTCGCTTGCAAGAAGAAGAAGAGGAGGCAGCCAGGGAGGCTCAGAGCGCCGCTAAAGCTGCCGCAGCCGCCGTAGCTGCTGCCAAACCACCCGCCTCTCTGGACACAGGCAAAGTGGAAGAAGAAGAAGAGGAGGAAACCACCAACAAGAAAGAGGTGTCTCCAGCCCGAAAAGCGTCCTCTGCCTCCTCGTCCCTCTCGCGTGGGCGAGTGAGCAGCAGCAGCGGCCCGGCTTTACGAGATGGCACCACTGGCGGGTCGCGCGCTCGATCTGCTGGACCGTCACCGCGCAACGGCGGCAAAGCAACCTCAATTTCGGGCAGCACTTCGCCTCGAGCTGGCACCAACGCACCCGGCAGCGCGAGGCGATCGAATTCGCCGAACTCCATTGCCACTTCACCCAAACCATCGTCTCCTCGGCCGGGCTCCCGCGCTAGAATTGCATCCTCTTCAAGCGACAAAGTGTCTGCTTCTGGCAGCGTGTCTCGAGGGCGAGGCGGCGCGAGTGCCACTGCAAGTGCGGCAGCGAGCTCAGGGAGTGCCGGCATGCGATCGCCTACTTCTCCAAGAGGCAAGGCAGGAGCGAACGCGTCAAAAGATCGTTCCGGCTCACTTACTCGCGCACCCTCGGCTTCTCGCTCCATGAGTCGATCCAAGTCAGCATCTCGAGAATCTGCGGAGATTGCAGCATCTGCAGCAGCAGAAAGCAGTGACTCATCGGCTGGGCTCTTGGGTGCAGCGACAGCCGGATTAGGCGACTTGGGCTCGGGAATTGGTGGCTTTTTCGGTGGAAGCGAGAACAGCGACAAGCCTGTGGAGGACAGCAATCCAGCTGCTCCTGCTCCGAAATCAACACAACCGCCAGCAGCCGAGCCAGCTGCATCCGTTAGACTTTCCACTGAAGGCGCAGCAGGTGAGCTAGCGTCATCCATCGGGGATTTCTTCGGTGGAGGCCGGAGTGAAGCGCCAAAGCCGAGCGCAGCACCGGAACAGCCACCCGCAAGGGCTGCTACGCCCGCCGCCGCAACAACACCATCGACTGCCTCTGACGACGCCGCAGCTGCCCGGAAAGCGAAGTTAGCAGCTGCCAAGGAGAAGGCAGCAGCGATGAGCGCCAAAAAGACGCCCGCAGGTGCGACCCCGGCTGCTGCCACTGCTGCGGGTGCTCCGATCAAGCCGAGTGGAGACATGAGCGCAACACCATCATCAACTGAGGATCCAGCGGTGAAAGCGAAGGAGGCCAGAGCAGCGAAGCTCGCCGAGGCCAAGCGAAAAGCCGCCTTGCTGAAGGAGAAGAAGGGAGTCGCGGCCCAGGCCGAAGAAGCAGCAGCACAAGCACAGGCGGAAGCGGTGGCGGCGGCCAATGCAGCGGCGGCAAGCGTGACGGCAGCGGCTGACCAAGCATGGGGGTTTGTTTCGGGCTTCACCACCACCTAGGAGAGGTCGAAAACCACTCAGAGGCTACACCACCCACATTTAAGGTGAAGGCACTAACACAAATGGCACGTAGAACCATCAACCCACGGCTGAAAAGATTTCCACCAGCGCAGCCTTCATCTCGCGCACGCCACTTGATTTAACAAGAAGAAGAGCTGCTCGAAGGAAATCTCTGATGAAAGTAGTGTCTCTGATTTGAGACCCTCGCATTCAATTCCACGCAAACGCAAACGCACACAATTTCCAGTGCCCAGACCTACTTTCAAAAATTAGCCATTGTATAGATTTAACCGATTCATCCCATTTTAGCGCCTTAGGTTTCGTTTGCGCTGCTTTGCTTTTCTTCTCTACCTGTTAGCCTTCTAATTCCGGCCCTTCGGGGCCTGTCTCAAAAAGTAACCTATGCCCTATAAGCCCTATGCCGCAACTTTTTTGTTCTTTTTTACCTTGGCTAGGATCTGAGCTCTGGGAATGACGCAGGAGCCGGCGTGATGTTACGCAGATCTACGCAAATTTCATTTCGGAAGAACCGCTCGAGATCAGAGATCAGAGATCAGAGAAGGTTACAGGTTACGTTAAAAAAACGTAAATGGACGTGCATTTTGTGTTTACTTCAAAAGCGCTATTCCTGGCCAAGTTTTTGCCCTTCGAATTATAGTGACAAGGACAATGGAAATTAAAAATCCGCCAAGATACGAACAGCGAACAGAAAAAAACGGCCCTCTCGTCCTCGTCCTCGTGCGGCAGATTCATATTTCTTTCACATTTCGATTTCGCGTGTTCGCCACGACAAGTAAGATCAAAGAGTCATCTCATATCACATACCAGGAGCTCGGAAGCACGGAAGCACTACCTGTAATAAATAAAAAGGCGGTTTTGCAGCTGCTTTTTTATGCCCATCGGTGCCTAAGGGTATAATAAGCAAAGGGATTTCAGCCAACAACAGCCTAGGGCGATAGGCGCTTGCTGCTTATAGGAAAGTAGAAGAATTGCGCTTACAGGAAAGGGAGTATATTAACTTTGATTCAAGATGAAAGGAAAGCTCTATGGCCGTATGAGTCGCTCGGCCTCCCGACTCACTGGTCAAAACGGAAGAGGACTTGCGTCTCTGGAGTTGGCAAAGGTGTGCCAGTTCATGAAGGATAGAGATTATTTTTTTCGAGTTCGAGTTCGATATTACCAATGCGGTAATCCATTGCTCTTTGTAAGTTGTATGTAGGTCTGAGTAATTTGAAGTCCCTCTTCGGTTTACGGCAAATATAAGTCGAGAAACGAAAAAAGAAGAAGGCAGGACCCGCATGAAATATGAATTACATCACTTTGAATAACCACTTGCTTAGTTTGACCTTATTTTAGCGACTTAGTCGATGTGAGGTGATTTTACTCCCAGGTCGGTCATGAGACTCCCAAGCTCAGCATCTCCCGGGCCTGCACCTCCCGGTGATGCATCAAACAGCCAAGGGTCGTCAAGCATGGCGGCTGCCGATGGCCTCCAGCGCGGGCTAGGATCAAGTGCGCGCTGCAAGAAGCGCTTTGCCGCGGCATCCAGCGGCGCAATATTTAATGAACGACGTTTATTCTCGTGCCATAGCCAGAACTTGTCCCACGCACCTTCCTTGGCACAACAGAAGAATTTGTCCTTGGTGTTGCTCGCAAAGAAGGGCGGCCGACCGCATAAGAGTGTAAAGCAGGTGACTCCAGCAGACCAAACATCAGCAAGGCTCGGATCGTAAGGCACGTTGGAGTTCACTTCAGGAGCGATGTAGGTCTCGGTCCCGCCGCGTTCCCGAGTCAATGATTTCCCGATTAGGGCGATGCCGAAGTCGGCAAGGCGAAGCGACCAATCGGCAGCGACAACAATGTTCTCGGGCTTGATGTCGCGCTGCAGGTGAAAGCCAGTCACAGAGAAATTTATTAAAAACAAAACAAAACCAAAAACAAAACGATGATGGTTATATTGATAATAAATGAATGAAATTAGTTCTATGATTCATGTTACAGTGATTATCTACTTGACTAGGTGGCTATAAAATGGTTAGTTGAATCGAAGAATTAATCGACTTACTCAAGAATTACCTACCTTCTTTAGAGATTAAAGGAAAGAAAAAGATGCCAGACTTCTTACATGTGTCACGCCGAGCCGGTGGCATCCGCACACTGCACGCCATATTTGCCGTGCATAGATCTTCGCGACGGGCTCAGGAAGTCCATGCTCGAATTGAGCAACTATGCCATACTGTTGTACAAATAAGGGGGAAATATGTAGAGAGCACTGACTTATTGTGGACCGAAGAGAGTCACGATTTAAAATCAAAACAATCATCACTTACCAATTCGCCACGAGGACAGTGCTCGAGCGCTAATGCGTGCACCGGTGTTTCTGCATCGAAGAATGCGCCCACCGGAGGCGACGGGATGTAAGCCATTTCAAAAGCTGCTACCAGCTTCACTACAGATGGCTCATCCTTCAAGAGCTCCAAAACAGTGCGCTCGCGGAGCCAGTGCTCATCATTGTGCTTTCCTATTTTCATGACTTTCAGGGCTAAATGACTGTTTGATGCTTTCACCTCACTATTCGTGCGAAGCACTTTAAAAACCGAAGCAGTACTACCCATTCCAAGTGGTGCCAGAATTGAGATCTGACTCATATCTAAAGGCGCCTCATGAATCTCGCAGCTATGGTCTGACTTGTGCGTTGCAAGATTTGAGAACTCACTCGTCGGCGAACATTCCGTTGGCACGGTGGTCGTGGTTGTTACAGATGCGATGGGACTAAGTCGGGGCAATGTGGATGCTTCGTCTCGAGCCTGACGCGAGGTTTGAATTTTTCTTTCGCTTTCAAAAGGGCTTGTTGAGCGCAGAGCATAGTCTGCTGGGCTTGAGGCTGAGAAACCCCTTCGGTCCAGTAATGAGGACGAGTTGAAGTTCATCTCGAGCACAGAGCTCGGAGACTTGACCTCGTTTGAAATCAAGCGCCTTTTGCGGCACGTCGTGGGTATTCGATGCATGAAAGCGTCCATCGTTTGTACAGCTTGTTTCTTGTATGAAAGATAAAAGCAAAATAAAAAAATAAAAAATGAGCTCTCGAGGAAAATGCAAAGAATGTTCACTTCTGTAGAAAGAAATACACTATATTAGAGTAAATTAACTGCCTGTGCATTTTTTTGCCAAATTTTTGATACTGGCCCCGAAGGGCCGGAATTAGAAGGCTAACGGGTAGAGATGGAAAACAAAGCAGCACAAACTAACCCCAGGAAGCTAACCAAGCGTACAGAAAATTTCGCATATTTGATAACGTTTTTATGGCGCCGTTTGCAAAAGAGGGAATACACCGCAGCGTATCCGTCCAATACATATATATGAAAAAAAAAAAGTATGGTGCTGATGAAGGCCCTGATGAGGGGCCGGAAGTATCCCCGGGCAATTGCGTGACCCCATTTTCTGTTCTTTCTCGGAAGGGCCGCAATTAATCAGCTAATAAGTATAGACACTAGTAAGCGAAGAGCTAGATAGGAACAAATCAGGCACACCCGCTCGAGTTGCCAGGGAAGTGGCGGTAGCGGCCAAATTTGACTCGCTCTTCTATGCCCTGAGAATTCTTTTGTTGTTTTCTTGTTTGACGCGCCTTGCATGTACACGTTGCGTCCATCCGAAACATCCACTTATCTTCGACGAGATATAAATAACGACGAAATGCTGTATAATAAGTTTACATACCGGTAAAACAAAACGGAACTGCTATATAATAACTCGACATGGCACAAAAAAATAAGTCGGGGAATATTCTTATAACTAGGGCAGACTCAGGTACTTAAAATTGAGCAAACGCGAAGCCAGAAGGCAGGTGCTACCGAGGGAAAGTGAAGTAGGAGCCGTTCAAGGGTTTATGAAATGAGTACGGTAGCTATATATATGGGGTAGGGTGGCGGCTTAAAGGGATTTCGATGTAACTTCTATTACTGGATACTACTGAACTTTGACTCTGCATTATTCAGTTCCTTGCCGAACTCTTGATGCCTGGAGGTGATTTTACTCCCAGGTCGGTCATGAGACTCTCAAGCTCAGCATCTCCCGGGCCTGCACCTCCCGGTGATGCATCAAACAGCCAAGGGTCGTCAAGCATGGCGGCTGCCGATG
>Ga0307930_1002979_pt1 | contig 12663 bp, 10 predicted proteins | sample OrgLakmetageno46_FD_203161 | JGI IMG/M metagenome (GOLD analysis project Ga0307930, IMG submission 203161) | Saline water microbial communities from Organic Lake, Antarctica - #46 | ecosystem: Environmental > Aquatic > Non-marine Saline and Alkaline > Saline | place: Antarctica: Organic Lake... | reverse complement strand
CCAAAACTACCGGGAATTCCCGGGAATCCATGGGAATTCCCGGGAATCTTGGGAATTCCCAAGGCCACTTTACAAAACCGGGAATTCCCCTCCACTAGTCTTGATGCAGTCATGCAAAGAAGAGAGTACAGCGCCCTTGATACAGTATGTAGTCGTTGTGATGTGTGTGCATGTGTGTGTGTGCTGAGTTGTGTTCAGTCAAACTGGGTGACTGTGTGACAGTCGTCGTCTGTAGTAGTCGTTCGTCCGTACAATGTATGTAGCTCTCCTTAGCGAGCGTGACTAAATGTAGGAAATTGATAGCTGACCTGCAGACCTGCAGACCTGCTGACCGTTGATGGTTGCTGGCTCATGGCTAATGACTACTCGATGGCAGTGTAGCTCTGTCTATCTAGTGCTTCGTGGGAGTTCAGAGCGAAACAGCTGTGGCAGCAGTTGTCGCAGCGTCTGTGAAGCTGCCAAGTAGAGCTCTTTGACATTTAACACTACAGTAAGCCTTAATTTACTCCATACGTTCGTGAGCATCGTAATAAGAGTGCGAACTATCTAGCTTGAATTAATAATCCTATAATTGCCGCTTTGTAGCACTGACGGAAACTTATCACCATTCGAGCCGGCCTAAAGCTAGTGGCTAGCATGCAGCACACTATTCAAGTTAGCATCGTGTTGATAGGAATAGCGGCTTCTGCTCCTACAGCGGCCACCTATGCCAACCCAGTTGCGTTGGGCCCGTCCGAAGCTGACGTGTTTTTCAGGCGTTTCGAATGCGCTATGCACTTTCAGCCAGCTGCTGGACTGCCTCTTAGTTCTAGCAGCCCTAGCAGCAGCAGTAGCAGCACTGCGGCTACGAAGATATGCTATCTACGCCGCAGCGACAGCAGCAGTAGTTCTAGCTCATTCAACAAAGATGATATTACTAACACGAAAAGTGAGCATATCTTTAAAGGAAGCTCATCATCAGTGGAGCCGCAACTTCAGCACAACACTAGCAGGATCAGCACCTTTGGCGCTACCGATGATATCAGCTACCACCATAGCTGGCACCACATTGACACTTTTGACCATTCCACTGCGAGTGCACTCATCTTTCCTGAACCTGGCGACGGTCGTCTGGTCTTTGGGGATGGGTAATATGCCCCAGTATGTACTCCATCTTCATTCGAATCTTACCTTACTGCCGTTCTTGACGTTTTATTCCTGGACGTGCTCGATAAAATACGCTTACTCATTCCACTACACATTTTGCGCAGTTCTCGATTAGTTTCCTCTTCTGAGCGTAATTGACATTTTTTTAACCCCCCTCCCCCCCCCCCCTACTCAGGTGGGGCCTCGTCATGGGCCACTTGTGGGCAGGGCACCTAGGGTACTGGTTTCGCGAACCTTCACCGAAGGAGGGCGGACCTTCGCATGCAGATGACCCCAAGGGGAAGACCTGCCCCAGCCCACTGACGAAGGTGAGGGAAACACACCGAAGTACATGCATGCACTTTCCTCTCATCTGCAGTACTTCTTCTTCTTCTTCTTCTTCTTCTCATTTCGCCTTGTTTGTGTCGATCGTTTGGCCCTTTCTTTCTGTGCTGACGTTCCTTCAATTCAGGAAATGGGCAATGGAGTCAGTTTGTGCACGGTCTATTTGAACCAACCTCGTCCAGGCAGGACGCCGCCTCTGACGCGCTTCTTTCCTGTTGCCGAGCGCGTTTCATTTCCGATGAACAGCCGTGGCAGCATCAATAGTCTAAGTAGTGGCAGCAGCAACATAGACAGCAATGTGCATCGGAATGATAGTAGTAGTGTTCACAACGACCATATGAATAGAAAAAATGGCATTCGCATTGGGTACGGCATTGTCAACGAAGGCGGTCCTCGCGAAACTAATACTAGTAGAGCAGGTACGGATCAGTCGGCCACTGTTAGGAGCCACCTCCTTCGCGCATTTGCCTGCCCTTCGGAATGGCGTGGGCAACGGGGCGCGGCGTGCAGCGCTCCTAGCTTTAACCATATCCTAAACCCTACCCCTAAGCATGTGGTTGATGGTGGTGGTGGCAGCACTTCTACAAGTCGCACAGCTAGTAGCACGGCTATCACTATGAACACGGCAAGTGCTTCGGCTGGTACGAGTGCTGGAAGTAGCGATGGTGCTCGTGCTGTTCGAGACACTTCTGAGAATGTTCGGCCGGTAATGCTACCAACCCCCAGATCGCTGCTGGCGTCCTGGTCAGACCCACGTGGACCGATGAAAGCTATAGCGGTCAACAGCACAGTGGTATGTGATTTCGGATTCAGATGTGCATTCTTTAATTACCTCTGTTTTGATATCAAGCTTGAAAAACTTGAAAAGTTGAGTAGGCCTCAATGCTTGTTTTGCAGAAAGTTCATCCTGTGTTTCTCTAATTAACAACACGGAAAATTTATAAAACAATAGAATAGAAAAAAAACAAGCAGCAATACGGATCAATCCACGAATCTCAACATACAGGTGTTTGCGCCAGCATCCATGGAATACTTGGAGCATGCAGAGGCTTGGTGGCTGTACCATTCCCGTAAACGCATGCCGGTGATCATTGTCGCCCTAGACTTGCCGTGCTACTTCAGGTGATGGGTTTACTTTATTGTTTTTGCTGCATTTGTGTGTGCGCACATGCCTTTGAAGAGAGCGCGAGTAATGTTTGCTTTTTGAATTACTTGCGTTTTCCCTGCCTAGGGTAAGTCTCAATTTGCCCTTTTTTTTCATTCAATTTACCCAATTGTCTACATCGTGCTTATCTTACGCGCTTGTATCTCTCTTCTCCTACTTTCCAATCATTCAATTTCCCCTCGAAGTTGCTGTGCTTCCAATCGTTTAATTCCCACTTGAACTTCTCGCACTTTTCAATCTACCAACATCCAGTTTGAAAGCCAAAGGCATCAGCGCCATCTACCAACCCCCCTTGAGCGGGCGCCCTCTGACCCCGTGGTGCGTGGAGCGGTGGCGCATGCCGAGCTGGCGATTGGCTCACCACGGGAAAGCCACCGCCGCGCTGCGAGCCGTGGAATTGGGGTACCATGCCGCGGTGATGGATTTAGACGTGTATCTCGCAGAAGGTGATACGAGGATATATAGTACTGCTGCCGGTGCTGCTGGTGCTGCTGTGCACGCTTACTTGTGCTCGTGATGTTTTTACTCGCTTTTGTGATGGAATCGTGTAAAGCAGCACTTGGAGAACGCTAGCGAAAGTGAAATTGAAGGGGATAAAAGATAGAATACAGATTGATTTCTCTTCATGATTGCTTGTTTCTTAGGTTCCGTTGATTGGTCGCATCTCGCTGCCACTACAGCAATAGCGCATTCGGGCACTTTTGACTTTTATTTTGGGTACACTTCGGCTTCGGAGCCTGCGCGGGAAATGTGGGAAAACATTTTGCTGTCGGTGTTTGCGGGCGCGTGGGACCAGACGTCGTGGGGCTGGTGAGTGTGAGGTCGAAGACAGAAGACAATCAAGTGAATAAGTACATTTAACATGACTGACGAAGGAGACGAAACAGCGATTCTTGCTCCACTTTTTGTGTTATATTTTGGAAAGCTATGCTATCTTTTTCATGTTCTCCTTGCTAGGAATGTGACGAGGAACAAATAACCCCTGGTATGTTATGATGATTACTTGCAGGTGGGGAGATCGTTTTCGGCGTGCTCTCAACAGCAATATCGGTAGCAATAGTGGCAGCACTGGACCAATCGCGACAAGAGTTATGGGGCAGCGCCCAAACATGCAACGTTATTACAACAATCCTAGAGCAGCAGCAGCACCCCTACTAGATGACATGCTAGCCATGCAACAGAAGCACAAGCAAGAGCTCATCGTGACCGGCCCGAGAGAACACATGCCCATGTAATGAACTGTACTCAAATAATCGCATGGTCTTGTGCGTGTTCCTGAGCTTTTCCTACATGCAAAAGCAGTGTTACAAACATCTACGCTTTCTCTCTTCACTGCCCTCAATGGCTCACTTTTCTTGATTTATTTCTTGGTGGCTGTTTTGATTGTTGCTTTCTCCTTTTAAACGCAATGAATCGCACACAAATGCGTACAGGTACGCTCATGTGTTAAACGCCACTTTTCGGCGCTTGCAAAACCGCGAACGAGAACTGGAAGCAATCTTGCACGGTCACAACAACAACGACAAAGAGGGCCGGAACGAGAACATTGAAGGCAGTACCAGGAAAAAGAACCAAGGTGCTGATGCCACCACATCCACCGCTGGCATCAATGTTGGAAGTAGCAGAAGTAGCAGCCGAAGCAGCAGTAGAGATAGCACGAAACGTCGAATTGAGGTGGCATGGGCAACATCTACGACATTGAAAGGAACACAAACAACCGGTCCCTGTAGTGGGAAGAAGGACTTACCGTGGGACCAGCGCCGACTCTGTGCGGCTACTCTATTGGCCGCCACCCGGGCTGTGAGCCTCGCTAATTATTTTTTAGGGCACTATATTAGCACTGACAGCAAGAGCACAAGTCTTGATAGCAGAAGCAGCAGCAGCAGGAGCAGCAGCAGCAGCAGCAGCAATACTAGGAGAAGAAGTGGGCACAGCATCTTCAGGGAAGATTTTATCAGGGAAGACAATGAAGAAGATAAGGACAGAGACCAAGACGAGGATTGGCCAGGAGAAGGCAACCGCAGTGGTGACATGGTCGCGATGCTTGACGTTGAGACCTGGGAAGCGGTAAGTACAAAGGGATTGTTGTTGCAATGGTTGAAAATCATACTTTGACCATGGTAGACTACATGTGCGCATGTTCATTTTTTCACATTGCCTTCTTCATTCTTTAGCCTGGGAGCACACAAGACACTTAGTAATAAGATAGCTTTTATTTTACTGTTTCTTTCGAATCTTTTCTTTCTGCGCCTATTATGCATGTACACCGCCCATAATTTTGCTCTAACCAATCCTTGTTGTGCTTTATGAATGCATTCTTCTTGATGCGCCACACCTCAGGTGGACGCCTTCGTCTTGAAACAGTGGTTTTTGATCGGTGAAACAGCGAAAGAGACAACCATTTCGTCCGTATCTGAGGAAGCAAAGGTTGTGTCTTTGGATCTTGCATGGGTAGCATCCTGGGTGCAACAAGTGAGCGCCAGCACTAGTAGCAGCAGCACAAGAGACAGCTTGAAAGAGCAGATGTCAAATTTGCTTTCTACTGCCTTTGGAAGTGAATTTCCACGTCGAGGAGATAGAGAAAGAAGACAAGGCGTTAGAGAATGGAGCGCACCGATTCGTGTAGAATTGGTAACAAGTTCATTCGAAGCTGTTGCAGCTGCTTACAAGACCTTGCGCGCTGATTTCCCTTCTTTAGAGGAGGCTTGTGGAGTTCCTGCCGTGATACCAACATCATTATCATTACCTTTACCTGGAAGTAGCGCTTTGAGCTACTTTGGGTTCACTTCTCCTCACGACAATGACCAAGAGCAAGAGCATCAAGATGTGACAGAGGCAGAAGGAAAGAGTTTTTCTAAAGACACTTTAAGATCACTGCGCGGTGGATCAAGTGCGAATACGAATGCTAGAGCCACGATGGGTGCAGCTGGTGCTGCCGTTGGTGCAAGTGCCTCTGCTGCTCCAGAACCGCGCAGCCGCCGGGCATTGTCGGCTTCTCGTTGCTTTGCCCTTTTGGACTTGTTTTTGACGCCGCCAATGCCGGGGAGGCGCATACAGGGGCACAATTGTTTGCCGACGCCGTTTGCGCGCAGCGCTTCCTGCGACCGAAAGTACTAAAACGACACAAGAATATGATAATTCATGCTCCTTTTGATTAGGATAGATTTGACGCGTCTGCTTGCCTATTAGCCCGGTTAGCACTTCTTCTTTTCCATCCTCTTCGTAACTGTACGCTCCCTCCCTCGGCCACCTCACTATTCTTTCTCTGTCTCTTCTTTCTATAGTCTTTTCTTGTCTTGTCTTATTTTGTCTATTTTCTGGCTTTCCGTTGCGCTATCTTTGAAGATGCGACAACCCAGACTATGAATGCAAGACCTATCAAGGCGACCTTCCATTTCCTTTTGAAAAATGCTCGAACGTCAAGACCTGGACATCGCTGCGTTGCCAAGGCGACCACCTTACGCCTTCTTGCAAGGTACCTATCTACATTATGTGTTTTTTATTCGTTCACCTCATTCAGTTTTTGGCGGCGTAGTATTGAAGACGCACCATTTCTCTGACAGGCTATTTTTGTAGTAATACGAACTAATGGGTTCATATTTTTTTTTAATAGCGGATTTCTCCCATTTCTAATTACCTGTTGTTTGCGCATAATACACCCGTTTCCTTGCATATTTCGAGCTATGCTTTCGGCATTTTTAGAATTATTTTCCTCTCTCATTTACGTAGGAAATCATGATGACGAAGTAGAAAGCCACTTACGCACCAGAAACTCCTGGAAGAATGGTACCTGGTCTTGAATCCGAGTGGACATGGGGCCTGGCTTGACATCACGCTTGAAGAAATGGCGTGAGTTTATCGCATCTGATTTGGCGAATTCATGTGGGAATTGCCGTTTTGTATTTTATCTGGGTATCTGAGAATAATGGTGCCGGTACTATTGCTATGTGCTATATCTCATTTCCTGTCTTTGCCGGCATCGGCGTCCTTATTTTGATGAGGCCTGTTCCCTGTTCCTGTGCTCTGTGCTCTGTTCAGAGCTGTGCTTACTAGATTAGGGCGATTTAGCCACTTCTAGAAACAAAAAAAAACGCGCTTGGTAGATGCAACATGCAACAGCCCAGTTACCACCTTTCAAGAGGCGTAATCTAGTCTTGTTGCGTTTCGTGTAACTCAGCCAAACATATTCACCACATTTCGCAGAAGCCTTCGTTATATTGCTATGGCTATGCTATGGCGCCGTTTGACGTAAGACTTTCGTTGTGTCTTGTGTCTGGCTCCTCTCCGTCCCAACTAACTTCCTTGTCGCTACATATCCCTCGTATAGCATTAACCCACGTACTCTCACCCCGCATTCCGCTATTATCGCAAATTGCGGACTCCCATCAGCCAACAACGCCGCTGCTGCAGCCGCAATAGTACCAGCTCCCGATGCGACAGCGGTCACAGCGACGATGCCTAAGGCCATAGCATTACACATCCGCCATCTCGCTGTACTCAGCTTTCTTTTCTTCTTCTCTCTTCTCGAATTCTTCCTTTCCTTTATTTTTTCTACTGAATTTTGGCGTCGTACCCGAATTTTTCCATCAGCCTTCCACCCAAAATGCGCGTGGTAAAATCCGCAACCTTTATTTCGAAGACAAAGAAGTGAAAATAAAATATTCGTACATACTCCCAAATACTTTTTCATGGTGAGGGTCCCCATGGGACAACGCCAAACCCAAAAAATACACAAGTACACGCAACTCTAATCATGCACTTCTCCCAAATTTAAAATATTCTAGAAATACCTTTTGGGCCATGGTGAGAGCGGCCATGGGGTTATCCATCGAGGCGGCGCCGATTTGAAACAAGTTGGGGGACATCACAATCGCCATGTTTTTCGCACCTGCACATACCAGATAAATTAAAGTAAGCAGCAAAAGTCACATGCGATTGCAACGACGAGTCTCATAGTACTGACGCACTCGAGAAATAAGCAGTTAAAATCAACATATTCGAAGACTTCACGCAATGAGGTACGCAAGTGCATTCTTCAACAAGCGACTCAGTGGTTGTTACAAAAGAAAATATGACGACATTTTCTGTTTCCTGAAACATCGTCATCATGCCAATCTCGCGCTCTTACCCATTTTGTTGTGCTCTTCGTTGGTGACGATGTTGGCCATGAGGTCCAGGAGCCACAGGAGCAGCGACTTGCACGGCTCGGGAAGGGCGTGCACCTTGAATTCGGAAAAGAAGAACAGAAGAAAAGCAAAAAGCAAAAAAAACAGTATCTTGTAAACGCATACTTTTGTTCATGATAGAACAGTGGGTTGTACAGGGACTAAACAAACTACCACAGACGTAATAGTACGTACTTAGACCGCATATTCCTCCAAAAGAACTCTTCGTCTTGCTGTATGGTCCTCTTCAGGCACTACGATTACTACGAGTACAACAACGCTCATTCATTAGTTCCTTCATGCATCCATTACCTCTTGCATGATCAGCCCTGCATCGTACGGCATTTCGGCGACCTTGTAAATGGTCATCTGCGGAATGTCGTTGTAGAGACCCACCGGCAGATCGCGAAACCATACCTGATTGAAGATGAAGAGGATGAGGACGATGAAGATGAAAATGATGCGGGCATGGCATGGCAAACGAAATGAAAAGATGGGAAATAGTGTAGGTATGAAGGAGTAGAAACGAAGCAAAGCAGATGATGGGAAAGAGATGAAAAGGAAAGAGATGGAAAGGAGAGGAATAAATGTTCTTCGAATTATAATCCCCCTCTGTGTGTCCTTGCAACCAGATTTGCATCAGCAGCAAAAGCAGCAGCAGCAGCAGGAGCACATAGTAACAACAAGACCCAACCAACCAACCAACCAACCAACCAACCAACCAACCAACCAACCAACCAACCAACCAACCAACCAACCAACCAACCAAGCCCTTCAGTACCTTAATGAGGTTGGCCACCACGTTGACATCGCTCGCGCCCTCGAAGGTGCCCGCGTTCATTTGCTTCTTGGCCGCCGCGCAGTCTTCCGCGTCGGGGGCCAGCCGGAAAATGCCCACCTAATGTGGTAGCATAAAATATCAAATCAAACGAGAAATAGCAAAAGCAAAAATGGAAGGCTTGTGAGAAGAGCAAAAACGAAAGCAATGCGACGAAGAAGATAAATACTAATTTTAGTACTACTGTGTCTTTCTGACAAATAAACAAAATCGCGCACCTGATCTCGGCCTTTGTTCTCCACCAGAAACCGCTGCATCATCAGCAGAATCGACGGAATGCGCTCGTCGTAGCCCTCCACCACCGACTTGGGGACCTAATAATGTAGGGCATGCACACAAAAAAAAGTTTAGAGGAAATGAATCGTAGAGTTATTGACAGAAAAATGTGAACACACAACGATGCTGCAGAAATTGGGGATACAACGAGGTAAAAATAAAATGGGAACGTAAGCGTAGACGTACTCGTGCGCACACATACAATAAGTACAACATAAGACAAATGCGCACGCGCGCGCGCTTGATGTTTACGCTTAAACATGCGCTCTACACTACGGTAGTTGACCTACCTGAGCCAGGGGGATGCCGAACTGCTGGTTGATGTGCGCCCATTCTTCCGGCAAACCCTCGTAGCACGCGCGCTCTTCGTTGTAGGTCACGTGCATCGCGTGGTTCGCCAGCGAGGCGCCGGTTCCCTCCCTGTAAAGGTGCGATGATAAAGATAAGAGTGGCAAACAAATAAATGAAGTTAGAGGCAACATCTTGGCCTGCTCTCTTACCCTTTGGCTTATAGATATTATATACTGGGTATTCATCAGAGGAGCTGTGCGTAGAGAGAAAAACAGATGCCACAACAACAACTTCCGGTGAAAATTTACAACAGCTCCTAGTGGTAAGAATAAAATTACAACTAGTGCTAAACTCACCCCGCAGCGGTGTCGGTAAAACTACCCGTGCTCAATTGCAGCTTGCTCAGCTTCTCGTTCAGGCCATCGGACCGGTGGTTGTTGCCTGCGCTCGCGGTAGGTGCTCCTGACTGCCGCGCTTCTGGCGTGGAGGCTACGCCGCCTGCTGCAGGTGCTGCTGCGGGTGGAGGAGGGGGCAAAGAGGCCGGGGCGGCCATGGGTTTTGCACCAGCTTTCAACTCTTTCACCTGAAGATTGGGAGAAGAAATAGAAGAGAGAGAATGAGAGACAGAAAAAAAAAATGAATCCATCAATTTCAGATGGTGTTCAGTAGTTCTCCTCGTACTCCTGCCGATTCAAATTTCTCTCGAGTGTGTTCATTCAGACATCATTACCGTTGACGTAATGGCTTCTGCCGTTTCCGAAGCGGATTGGTCGTCGGGAAAGTAAAAACCGTAAACGGGGTCGTTGGGGTTCACCAGCTCCGCGAAATCCCCTTTTAAGGGGGGAGACCGAAAAAAGGGGGGGAGAGCCAGAACGTTTTGTTAGTTGGTTGATAGAAAAAGTACAAGCACTAACACCACTTCCAAGCTGAGATAGTCATGCATATTGTAGCACGCGTGCGCGGAATGCCTTAGCATGCATACGCATATTTAGCAATAGGCTAGCAACTTACCCGCGTTGCAGTTCCACTCCGTCCATGCCAGCAAATTCGAGTTCAAAATGACCTGCGAAAAAACACACATGACCAGTCAATAACAGAGTACAGAGTTTGTTTAGTCGCCAACTCGCACATTTCTAGTCTCCTCCGAAATCAACAAGGACACTAGACCCACGCACTATCCTGTACATCTCGCTTGTAACTACCATAAACTCACAAACCGTCTGACCCAACTACAGTAGCACTTCACCCCGCTCTTATAATTCCGTCATTCACCTCTGTAGTGTCGGGGAGCCATGCCACCATTCGATAAGACGCGCCTCCGCCGTTGCCGCCCGCGTCCTGCAGTATGTACAAATACGCGCCCAGGAAAAAAATATCAATGACGAGTAGATGAGACAAAGCATACGTACGCACACATCTAAGTTTACTATTAGTAGTAGCAGTAGGAGTAATAGGAATAGCCGTGCGAAAAAAAACGTGGCACGAACAAATTCATGAACTAGGTGCACATTTAAAAAAATACTGGATGTGTCGAGTGAAGAGGTTGAGAAAAAGGAATAAAGAGAGCGAACGTGGAGGAGTCACAAAATAGCGCAACCAACAGAGGATTCGTCCCATTAAAAAGGCACCTTGAAGATGTGCATTTCCGCCCATTCGGCATTGCCTAGAGGCTGCCAGTCGCGCTCGCCCGCGGCTACCGACTGCAGTGCCCATCAAGCACGCGCGGTTACATGTTTTTCCAGCCGTGCACGTCAAAATGTAGTCAACCGGTCGCACCAAGATGGAAGGGGCACCGACAGACAAGTGCGTCGCACCATTCGTGAAATGCACGCCAGAGGCAGCCGTAGACAAGAAGCACGAAAGAGGTCGCCACCAAGGCAAGGTGAAGTGCCACCAGTAGCAAGCATAGACGAATGAAAAAATGGGCAGTGTCGCCAGCGCCACGAGAGAACACCCAGAAAATAGACAACAGAGAAATAGAATCAACGTAAGCAGAATGATATTCGACAATACATATTGAACACGTGCATGTGGCACTGCGTCTGAAGGCGTGGGAGGTCACACGGTCGGTTGCAGGTGCCTCTAGAAAGGATTCGCGAGCGTTCAACGTTCCTACGACAACTTTAAGTCACAGCACAGTCTACACATGCCGAGAAAAGAACACCGCGCCGCTTGGTACAAATAGGCTAAAGGGTAACACGGGTGCTGCAAGCGGCCATCTGGAATAGTCTTCTCTAGGGCTCCGCGCACTCAGCGCGATCCTTGAGGCACTACCTCTAATCTTGATACCTCAACCATAGAAACAAAACTCAAGCACGAACATGCAGGCAGATTGCCAAGTGATAGAGAACTATACCTCATAGATTACGGCGTGCACGCAATACACCGACGTCTCCGCCTGAGACATTGGACAGCACAACCTGGCACCGCGCAATGTTACTTGTCTACTCCAAGTCTTGGTGGATGTCGTGCAATGAAAAGCGAGGTCGACGGGTCCTGGATTCTTGGCATTTCAGGCTTTCAACCAATCACGAATCTTTAACCAGTAAACTTACCGCCTTTTGCTTTACCATTTACCGCATGATCTCATCGTCTCGCTGTTTGCAGTGCAAATTTGTAACATCGTTCTAACGCGATAGAGATGGGGGCTAAGTAACACGCAAATCGATCACAGCGTTGGCTGAATTCGGTACGCCCTCGGCAGCTATGCGGAATTGAAGTATCCATGTCCTCGGTGAAGCCAACAAAGGTGCCGTTGAGACAGACTTGTTCTGAAGGTTACATTTTTCGCGCCTCGTTGGAGCCTTAATTGGCCTTCTGGAGCGAATTTGCTAGCGCATTTGCAGCTCAAGTGTATTCTTTATGTGCCTCTGTGACTGCTGTGTACTTGCCTTTCTTTGTTTTTTGGGAGAGTATTAACTAGATTAGACTAGACGCCTCCCGTTAGTAGCTATGCAGGGGAAGGGTGCCATTTAGGCGGGATCATAGAAACCCCCTGGCCCGGCTCGGAAGCCGGACTCGGGGTTCATGTAGCTGCCATATGCAGTTCCTTCGTCGATATTGCTGCGGTAGTTGCTACGGTTTGAGATTTTTCTGTTGCTATATGCCACAGTGGTGTTTCTTTGTATTTTGGAGGCAGGCCCGAAGGGCCGGAATTCGAAGGCTCTTAGGGAATATTAACTAGACTAGACTAGACCAGAGACAGGTTCCAGGTTCCCTTAACGCCACATATACCGGAGTCATACAAGCGTTCTTGAAATTGCTATCAAAACGTCAAAACGCACCATGAAAGATGACAACAAGAAGTTGCTCTCCCTTGTTGCCTACAAGTCATGAGCTGGACTTCCCATTTTTCGTGGAGGGACTTGCGAGGGTTTCGAAAAACGCTGGAGGACGACCACGACTAGCGTCCGTGGCGTTTGATGGAAGATATATGGGTTTAGCTCTTTGATAGGGAG
>Ga0307930_1002976_pt1 | contig 12670 bp, 14 predicted proteins | sample OrgLakmetageno46_FD_203161 | JGI IMG/M metagenome (GOLD analysis project Ga0307930, IMG submission 203161) | Saline water microbial communities from Organic Lake, Antarctica - #46 | ecosystem: Environmental > Aquatic > Non-marine Saline and Alkaline > Saline | place: Antarctica: Organic Lake... | reverse complement strand
CGGTATAAATATGCCCACGCAGCACAACAGCCAGCTGGTGTGCTGAGTAACATGGCGGCTATCGTATAACGGTTATTACTCCGGTTTGTGGTACCGGTAATCCGGGTTCGATTCCCGGTAGTCGCCCCAAGTGAGAATGAGTGACTCCAAACGCTCATTCCGTCCTTGTTTATCAAGGGATTCATCCAGTTCAATCCGATTAAATTCAGCCTCTAACCCAGGGTATGCTTTTTCTATTGGTACGAGCCATTTGGTGGCTTGAATACTCACTATTTTGTCTTGTAAGACGTAGTTCTGACCTAATGCTGCAAATATCTCACGCTTCTTTTGAATGTCCCCTTTTAAGTAAGCTTTGCGCGCGTATCGTGCGAAGTGAAAAGTTTGTTCTGTCAGTTCGAGCCACTTCTTTGCCCGGGACTCAGTCGAATCCAAATTACGCTTCAGTTTTTCTTGCTCTTTCTGAAGCTCACTCCGTTGTTTCGTGAACTCATCTTCATCAATCAAATCTTTCATTAGCATCTTGGTCAGGTTGTCGATTTGCTTTTGATTCTGATTATAAGCTTTCTGTTGTGCTTCAAAGATAACCGTACGCTCTTGAATCTCAGTGTCATTACGTTTATCTAAAATATCAATCGCCCACTGCTGGAACTGCGGTAAAATCGTGTACTTCTCTAGTTCCAGATCTACCTGTTCTTCAAACTCTTCAAGAGTGACTGGCTTCTGACTATAAATTGCCTTACGTGTCTTTTTGTCTCGCTTACGTTTTGTACAGTTGTAGTAGACGTAGGTCTTAAGCTCACCAGTAGATAAGACAATCTTTTTCTTTACACTAACTGTGCACATATTCCCGCATTCACCACACTTCACGATTCCAGTGTAAGACGCCTCATGCTCTTGGTAGCGTGGTTTACCTTCCCTTCCCAAAATCACCTGAGCCTTATCATACTCATCATTCGTAATCATCGGCTTATGGTTACCCTTGTAGACTTCTTTAGCCCATACGAAAGTCCCAGTATAAAATTCGTTAGTAAATATTCGATATATAGTGCTTAAAGCCACAGGAACACCACCTGAGCGCTTATATTTAGGCGTACGGAAGCCCCAGTCATCATTAGCAACCTTTTGTATCTGAGGGACTGTGTAATTACCAGAGAGCAATAAATCCCACATTTTACGCACCATACTCCAACGCTCTTCATCTACCTCAATAATGTGCTCAATCAAGTTATTCTTGTATCCCAGTGGCGCTCGCGATGGCAACCATCCCCGGTCAGCTTTGCCCTGCATACCCCGACGACTCGACACAGCCAGGTCACGAATATACTGATTAGCCATTGCTCCCTCCACACTAAAAAGTAATACATTATCTTCAGGAAGATGCTCGCGTTCCATTGTTTGGATTACTTGAATGACACCTTTTTGCAACATCCAACCTAGTGTCCCCGAGTCCACTGGATTACGTGACAGCCGATTGATATGCCACGTTAAAATCCCATCAGCTTCTCCGGCTTCAATTCTTTCCAGCATTTGAGTAAACTTAGGACGAATGTAAGGCTGTTTCGATGACTTAGACTCTTCAATTATCTCCACAATCTGATACCCACAACGCTTCGCAACAGGCTTCAGTGCGTTAACCTGGTCTTCAATTGATTGTGCCTGTTTATCTGAGCTCTCGTCAGAAGAACGCCGAGCGTACAGGAATACTTTTTTATTAGTTTTGTTTTTCATAATTTGTATAGTAAAAGCCCGAAAGGGACGGTTTGTTGTTGACCCAAACATGCTCAGTTACAAGAACCGATACGTTGGCAAACCGCCCCTTTCGGGCTTCCATATAAAACAAAAGGCTCCTGCAAAAGCAGTTCGGGTCAACAGGTTAATTATAGCGCATTTTCGGTACTTTGTCCTTATAAATCAACACTTTTACAGTAAATTTGCTTTCCATTTATTAATGGTACTAGTAGAAAAAATTACCATTATTTCGTATCTCACACTGGCGCTCGTGTTTGGACTATCGAACCATCTTTCTACCAACAAGAGAGCTTCGCTAGTTCCCAATTCTTTTATCCCTCGCTGAACTGCTTTAATCTCTTTTGCACCAATAGTTGGGTTTTTTTGACACTCTGCATTGAATATATCTACAAAGCTCTGTAATACCACAGAAGTCTCTTTGTCTAACTTAATTGAAGAAGGAATTAGTTTCTTAAGTGAGAAACCCTTATCACTGTCCTTCTCAATATAATTATAGTGCCCAGTTTTTACACCATCAGACACTAGCAAATCAGACAATTTCGAGACTGATTTCTTTACACTCTGACGAGCAGCTTTACTATGTATCACTTCACTTTCCCACTTCTTTGTATTCCGTAAATGTCCACATTTATTCCTAATAATAAAACCTACTACAACTAACTTGGTAATTGATGTCTGAATAGTAGAACGAGAAACTCCCAGCTGAACCGCCAAATTCTCTTTTGATTTGTAGCACCAACCACCCATTTTATTGCTTTTGTTATTTGCTAGGTGATAAATAGTATCTGCTAGACAATAATCTAGGTAGCTAAGGTCGTTTTTAATTCTTGCTGCATGCTTAACGATGGTAAACAATTCTATTTCTTTCATAATTTTATTTGTTTATATTTTTTATAACTTCTAAAGCAGTAGTCTTTCTATGCTCCTCAATCTCGTCGTACTCTTCCTGGGTCATAGGTTGATAGATGTTATTTATCAAACCCACGAGTTTTAAACCCTCTTCAAGGGCTTCTTCTCGACTAATTTCTGTTCCAAATTCCTTCTTAAAAAGGGTCTGGAAATTTGTAACATCCTGTTCGGAGAGCATAATGAGATTTGCTCTTCGTTTGGTAAGTTAAGAACGCAAACTTACCAAACAAGGAAGAAACCTCATCTGCTTATTGTGCGTTCTTACTGCAAACAAAAAGAGCCACCGAGATAGTAGCTTTTTGGATGTCTGGTAATGTCTGACTAGAAATTCCGTTTGTACGAACCTCTACTAAAAATCAATTGGCTGCCAGTATTAAAACCATCTTTTACCTTTTGATTAATCTCATCTCGCACATTACCAAGTCTCTTCACCTCTTGATTCCGATCATTATTTTTACCATCATCTTTGATTTTCATCGGTAACTCTTTTTCAAAAACATACTCATACAAAGTATCGGAATCAACAAACTGGTACTGCTTAATTTCATTAAAAAGAAAGTCGAGCATGTAATGATGTCTACTCAAATTCGAGAAATCAATTGATTGCTGACCAAAAGAAAGTGTGCAAGTACTAGCTTTGTATTCCAGTTCATCTTTGATTAAAACCACCCGACCCGAGTCTTTCACTTCCCTAGCAAGCTCATTTATCACCTTTTGCAAATACTCTTCATGAGTATCATTTGTTTCGACCACCAAAACCGAAAGCCAGCTCTCACTAACCTCATCTAGCAAATCATCGCGCTTTACAGACAGGAGTATTTCATTTGCACGTAACTCATCAACAAAATTAGTTTTTATTGCCCATTCAACACTTTCAGCAACATCGCCAGTCCCATCTCTGAGACCTAAATAGATGTTACCAGAATCATTTTTCGCCGCGAAAATATCTTTAACTTCCTCTGCAACAGCAAGTTCAATCTCAGACTTTCCTGCAACAACATTAAGTACTCTTTCATGCTCTGAAGTACCGCCCACAAGGCCATAATCTATCTCTGCTTGAGCCATAAGTGCCTTTAAGCTACCTTTTGCGTTCATAGACCCATTATACGCTTATTCTGCTATAATCTAAGGACAATATAGTCACCTAACCTGACAGATTTCTGGCAGTATGGTGCGAATAAGTTAATCACAGAACGATAAAGAACCCGCTGTTAACGGGGTCACGTTCTGTGTCATGTTTGGGAAACTGAGCATGTGGATTAACGTCCTACCTTTTAGCAGTGGGCTTTTTGTATATAAATATGACCGAAAAAGAAAAAGAAGAAATGCGTGCATCATACAGCAAAGGGAGGTTTGCCATGAGTGAATCACAAATTGAGGGTCAGATAAAATACTACGAGAATCAAGAAAAGATTCACAAAATTGAAATGAGGAACGAATTATTTCAAATGTTTATTTTTTGGCCAATTTTCATTGGAATCTGGGTAACGTCAGCTTTTGTTTGGGGGCCTTTGACTGGACTTGCCATCGGCTGGCTACCAGCCGCTATTGGAGGCGGTTTGGTATACTCAATTTTTCACTCGGAAGCATGAAAACTAAAATCATATACTTTTTCATTGGAATCTCCTTCACAGTCTTTGTAGCTGGTATTTTTAACTATTATTTCCCTACTCAAGAAGCTCCTACAAAAGAGGAATATATTCCTCGCTATTCAACAAACGAAGAAACTGGTGCTTCTGCCCGCATCATGGAAGCTAACGTGGTTTATTTTGATACTGATGGTGACGGCAAAGAAGAGAACATTATTTTATACAGCTGTTATCTCTGCAATGCCCCACCTCGCGAAATAGCAATCATTGATGACGGTGAGCTAGTTTTCTTTTACGAAGGTGGCCAACTTAACTTTATACCAGTAGAACCCGGCTCGTTTATCGTTGACGAAGCCAACGTACCCAACGACGGACGCCGTATCGAAACTCAATACCGCTACAACAACGATAAATCGATATACGAAAACATCTCCCAATAACGTTAAATCGCAACACTTAAAAAATCAAGGTATAATAAGCAGCAGAGCGCACACCTAACGCTCCTGAACGCCGGTGACGACTGACGGCAATCAGGCCGTCAGGTGGTGTAGTCGAACCGCTTTAAGACAGAAAGTATTAACTTCCATTATGGCAGCAAAAACGACATGTCGACCGATTCGAACGCAGGGAAAGCCTGGGCGAAAGACGGTCACGGTAAAGCCTCACAAGCGCTCTACCCCAAAGCCTCTTAAGAAAAAATGCTAAGCGTAAGCCTAGCAAATTCTCGAGAAGCACCCACTTCTTACTTCTAAGTATACGACCTTAATGAAAAGGAAGTAAGGACATATCAACACCACCTCCGGGTGGTGTTGATATGTTAAACCATCCGTCTAACTTTATTTACGTAGTTTGGTTTTTTACTAAGATTTAATTCTGACGGTACACCTCATCCAGTGTTTTGCCATCACTCTCTCGCTTCCACTCTATCCAACCGTTTGCATTTCTCGCCAGTACGTTCTGTGCAGCATTTGATGGACTGGTAAAAACTACGTCTTTTGTGAAAATATACGATGTTTCGCTATGGTCTTTTAATGATCCCTCTGCCAAAAGTGTAGGCCGCATTTTGAGATGTCGGTCTTTTGCACTTTCTGCAATTTCTTTTCTCGCAACAGAACCTTTTAACACAACTAGTCCCTCACTGGGTTATTGATAAACGCTTCTTCGGTTGAATCCTCGATCTTACCTCTAAATTCTTCGGCAGAGATTTTCGTATCGAATAGACCAATGTCCTCACCAGCATGTCGGTCAATTCCTGTGTATACAAGACTTGCGTCCTCGTATCGCTTAAATTTATATACAGCATCATTCATCAAGGCGCTATTAAAAACCCCTAGACTCACGAGCAATTCGAAGTCTTTCTTATTTAATCCAGTTACCTTCTTAAATAGCCCTGGTTCAAGTTCGGTAATAACATCCTTCAGCGTATGTTCACGGAAATCAGTAAGGTACATAAAGACAGGTACTCTTGTTGCAAATTTAATCAACTTCTCTTGTATCTGCTTTCGCACGCTCTTCAACTCTTTCTCATCGTCAGACATTTCTTTTTTCTCTTTCTTGGTAGGTTCAGTATCGCTTTCAGCTTGCTCCTTCTTCTTTTTATCTACTGATTCAGACTTATTGATGATAGTTTCAATATCCTGATTTAAGCTACGGAACCCTTCAATACTCATGAGTGCTGCCATTGCCTCCTCACTATCCATCAGTCTAGCGAGCGTGCTATTATCCACGTTTACCAACAAAGCACTCTCCCACCGACGAGCCAAGAGTGTAGCGGTAGTCCCACTCATTGCCATATCGAGAATACCAGCAGCATCAATTTGCTTCATGGCACTTCCGTCATACGCCAGCACAGGTAAGAAGTGGATGAAATCCTGCACGTTCTTTTCAGGGTTTGGTTCACTCACATTCAATCTGCAGCTATAATCCGCAATTTGTCGAAGTGCCCGATTAGGTGCAAAGTCGAACACATAACATTCTTGCTTGATGATGTCTTCTTGGTTAGGTGATTTACTATCTGGATTCTTTTGAGTCCACGGTGTTTGTACTCGGAAAGCTGCCTGGAAGTAAGTTTCAGGAGTCGATAGATTCTTTAACATGAAAATACCAGTCCATGGTTTGACCGAAACGCCTGTCATAAGCTTGCCACAAGAAAGAGTGATGGTTTTAGAGTTACGAGGGTCATCCATGGCATCCTGCACCGGCTTTAGAGCCTTCACACCCTGCCCCGCTTTGGTTCCTGCCGCCACTACGACGTTATAGTCGTTATAAAACGTATTGTGCCTTTGTGCCAATAGATTTGCCATTGCGTCACATGCAGCCACTGATGGAAGAAACCACAATGTGTGATTCAGTACCTGTAATAGTTCGGCATGTGAGAAAGGCATTGGTGGCTTTTTTGCTCCCATCTTTAGGTTGTCCACTGTTGTTTCCTGGAATGCCCCTCGAATCAAATCAAGCCATTTTTGTACTTCGTCTTCATGCACAAACTCAGCTTTGTCTCCCTTTCTCTTGGCCGCAAAAAACATATTGAGGTCAAACTCGTCAAATTCACCATCCATTGCTATGTCACGGATTGCGTCTGGCATCTGATAGGTCATCATAACCATTCGAGGTAAGGCTGCGTAGGGATTCAGCCCATCTTTTAGTTTCCAGTTCTCCTTTGCTCGTTGCTCGTCAGAGTATGTCCAGTTAAAAATCTGCTCTTCAATAAATTCGCCAGACTGAATGGCTCGGAATGGCGTTCCCGACAGATACAAGTACGAACTCGTCTTAATTGGTAAAGCTGCTTCAGAGAAATCCATTTCATTTTTTATTCCGTCATCTACCTTATCCTCTTCACCTTCAAATAGCTCCTTTGCACTCTCACGCCAGGCTCCGTAGTGGTATTCGTCGAGTATGACACAATCCCAATCTTCTTCGTGGACCCATTTGTTCTTGTCCTTAGTCTTACCGTCCTTCTTCCCTAAGTGATTCTGGAATGAGCCAAAATAAACAAATGGCTTATCTTTATCTACCGTGTCGTATGTTAGACCATTGTCCAGGTCGGCATCAAAAAACTGCCAACCCTCAAAGTCGGTATGAGTCATTAAATCTTCTTCCCACGAGTTTTGGACCGCTGGTTTAAAGGTAAGCACCAATACCCGCTTCCATCCCATCTGTTTAGCTAGCTGGTATGACGCAAACGTCTTGCCGAAGCGCATCTTTGCATTCCAAAGAAAGTGTGGAGTCTTACTGTTAGTCTCCTTTTTGTAGCTATCGAAATATTGTCTTGTCTTTGCCACTGCATCTGACTGCTCTGGTCGCATTGGAAAAGAGAGGTGTCTATTTTCTTCAGTTTTCTGCCCAGTTACAGCTTCTTGGTACGCAACTCGAACGTCTTTTATTGAGCACTGGAACCACTCTTGGTCCTTTTTTATACCTTTTGCTTCTAGAACCTTATGGACATCGTGGTCGAGGAAAGAATTACCATCATTTCGCATTGCTGGCTCGTCAAGTAGTATGTGGTATTGCAATCCAGCGGTTCCAACCTGTTGTAAGATACGTTGTTGAACGGTCTCTTGGGCAGTAAATCCTACCTTAATCCAGCCTTTTTTCTCTGGCACACCAGGAAACTCATAGGCATAAATTTTTGGGTCCGCTTCGGGACGAGGTGGAAAGAATTTTAGCGACATATTATTCAGATGGTCGAATTAAAGACTCAATAAACTTAATCTCGTTTTTAGATAAATTGTATTTTTTATACAGCTTTTCATCACTCCAGCTCTCAGAAAAATCTTGCGCTGGTACAAATGAATAAACGCCCTTTGCTGCATTTTGAGTATTCTTTTTAAAGAGTACTAAAAACCTAAAAAATTTAGTATTAATATAGGTAATAACATTGCTAGATTCTTTTTGAGACTTATACGGACCGAACATGAGATATGTTTCTGAGCTACAGGAGCCGGGTTCCCCAAGAAAAGGTTTCCCGATGACCTTGTAGGGGAAGGAGCCTCTTTCTCCGTAGGCTTTCGCAATGAAAACCTTACTCTTCTTAACAGCTTCTATATTTTGAGTAATGGAATCTTCTTCAACATATCCATCCTTTGGATATGAGTATATTTTGACTCTGTATGGGCTATTTTTTTCGTGTACCTTTACTGAAGAAATGATTCCAAACGGCTTTCTCGAGCTAATTTGCTCAATCATAGAAACTTCGGACAATTTCTGTATTTTTCTTATAATGGAAACAGCTTCATTGAAGCGAATGTAGCTCTCACTGTTCTTCTCCAATAAAGGCCTTACCATCGTGGATTTATTTTCATTTTGGATGAATGAAACCTCACAATCCGATTCTTTTTCTCTGTCCCACAGGAAGTAGCAGACCCCTCCTGAAATATCTACACCAGGAAAACACTCTGTCGAATCAAAATAATCCACCAACTTTGTTAATCGTCTGTCTGACAACATAGAGAGTCGAAAATCGTCTAAGCCTTTACCACCAGAAAACCAGCGTGCAGGTATAATCATAGATAAATACCTTGGTTTCATTTTTTTTGCCTGGTCAACAAACTTATTATATATAGGCACAGCACTCGTCCCCATACCGCCACCGTCATTCATTTGGTATGGAGGATTACCTATAATTACATCAAATTTCATATTATTAAAAAGTTTTTCCGGGTTGTTTGTGTGAATAAATTGATATGCATATGTCTCTAACACGTCTTCTCGGTTATATTCTACTTCACTTGCTCCACAATATGTGCACTTCCCTTTATTCCAGGTGTGCTTCAGTCTCTCGTATAAAATGTTACCCTGCTCATCATCAAACTTATCGCAAATGGAATACTTTCCATTTGCTGATTTACTACAGTATACGCTTCGGCGGGACAAGAGCGAAGTGAGCTCGGTAAGAGCAAGACCAAAAAGCTGTTTGGTGTAGATATGATTGATCCGTTCCTGCTTATCTGGAATCTGCTTTTCCAGACCAATATTTAATCGGACCGCAATCTCTCGCAAAAATACTCCTGTCTTACTCACTGGGTCGAGAAAGGTAGCGTCTTTATCACTCCATAACTCTTCAGGTAGCTGGTCTAGCATCTGATTGACAACTGCTGGTGGCGTAAACACCTCATCGTTACTAAGATTGGCAAGACAGGTCAGAACGTCTGGATTGTAATTAATTATTGGATTCATAAGCTAGGTGTAATACATGCGTAAGTGGATATTCTTTTACTGATTTTGGGATAAACGAGTTTTCTCCAATATCATTTGGTTTCTCTTCAAAAAGTGAGCCTGCTGATAGTTCTTCTGGCGTGAGTTCTTGGAAGAGGTAATCATGTCGCTTTACTTTACTACCTGTCACCAATGACCATTGGGAGAAGATTATTGGCTCTTTTGTTTCCGGATGCTTTAAATCAAGGGCGTCTCCAACAACAATATTGCGGTCTAATACGAAACGAATAGAGTCACGCAACTGGTCTTTGGCTCGTTTCTTATATTGAGCGGTGTAAAGTTCGTCAAACATCGCATACAAGCGACTACGACACTCTACAGCGTTATCTGTCAATATCTCTACTCCATATATGCTACCGACAGCTACCACTGACATTCGTTCAAATTCAGATTGGCTACGGCCGTAGACTTTTTTTACACGAGCGAGTTTTTGTTCAAGAACTGGTAGTAAGAAGTTACCGGTACCGCAAGCAGGCTCTAGGAAACGAGATTCTATCCGTTCGGTTTCGTACCCAACTAATCCAAGCATGGCATATACCTCACGTTCGTTGGTGAGAACTTCACTATGGTCTCTTACCCTATCCTTGGATTTAACCTGGCTCATACATAAAGAATACCATTTAGACAGACCATCCTCAATTTACAAACCCTCTTCAGCCTCTTGTATCTCAACCAAGTCAACAACCCCTTCATTATGCAATCTGACTCTAATTTGCCTATTCTTCAAGTAACCGCGCTGTATCACACTAAAAATATCGTCCTGTGCTCCCTCTTTCTTAGCACTTATTAAATACCATTTAACTCGCGCAAATTCTTCCTCTGTATACAGCTTCTTTTCCATCTAGTAATCATAACAGAACTAATGCTCTCATATTTACTACATCTAAAATAACCTTACTTTTCCTCATCGAGACTTTTCAAAAGAATATATAGCCTTTACAGCTAACCAAATCCAACGAATCAGGGTTACTGATAAAGTTTCTCCTCTAGGGTTAATTAAAGTTTTATCTATACATGTAAAAAGAGTTATATCTAGCGCGCAGCCCTGCCAGACAAAGCTTTTTCGCAGCGAAAATCTATAACACTCTACTCAGAATACGTTGATTTATATAGAAACCGCCCTTTTTAGGACATACTTACCCAGAATATTATGTTTGTATCAAGGTTAATTCGTAAATCACAGCCGATTGAAAATACGGGTTAAAATGCTTTAATTTAGGGGTTAAATCGGGGCGTATCGGGGTAAATTGATAAAAGTGCCAAGCCGATTCTTCACGATTAGAAAATCTCTAAAATAACGTGAATAATCGTTAATATATCGTGTCAAATCGTTAAATCCACAAAAAGTTTTTCCACGATTCTCCTCGATTCAAAATTCGATAAAATCAACCCAAAAACCGTTCGTAAATCGATAAAATAGATAGATTTAAGAAAAGTTTTTGGTCGTTTCTTTCACGGTCTGAAAAGCGTGTAAATTGATCCAAAAACCGTGAGAAAAGCGTCAGAAACCGTGAAATTCCAAAAAAAACTTTTCACGGTTTTGTATAGTAGACCTTATAGATTGACATCTGAAAGTTTTGGTACTATTGTGCGTCATAACTTATACATACCACTTGGAAATCTAGGAAGTAATTTTGGTATCATTAAAGTAATCATGAACAAGTTTCACAAAGACTTAGATGAAGTTTTGTTAGTTCAGAGCGTTCTAAAAAGACTTGGCAGTGGAAAAGTGAACTCCTTCTCTGAAAGACTCAGAACTCAAAAGACACACTACCTTGCGCAAGCATGCGGTATTGTCCCTGCCTACTCATACAACCTTTACCTCAGAGGGCCCTACTCACCCTCCCTAGCTGATGATTTAATTAAAATCGATAAAGAAGATTTAGTCACTGATACATCAAAATTTATTCCCGACGAGTTGAATAAAAGATTTCAAACTCTAAAGCAAGCCATCAAAGGAAAATCCTCAAGAGACTTGGAAATAGCTATTACATTACACTGGTTCTTAAAAGAAGTTGGACTCAAGAAAGATAGTGCTATTAGCAATACAGCTAAGTATAAACATGCTACAGAAGAAGAGATTAATAATAGTTTTGTGCTAATTAATACACTTGCTATATGAACAGGAATAAAGCTTTTCAAGAAGTAAATATCGCTAACGCTGGCCATTACATCAATGATCAAGAAGCATTAAAACAACTCAAAGATACCGAACAGATTTTTGTTGTAACTGATTACAGGGAGCCTGAGTCTGATAAATTGATTGATTTAGAAGTGACAATCAGAAAAGGTAAAAGAATTGGAGTCTTGAAATAAACTTACACATGCCGAGGAAACGACAAACACGGACACAAATCAAAAAGCAAGCTAAGCAAGATGCACAAGAATCTCGTTACTACGATGCGTGCACTCTTAGTTCTGTCAGTGTCATTAGCGAAATTGTAAATCAAAAACACAATTCCGTAATTAGCCATCTCGCAGTTGGTGAATCTATTGCAAATGAATACAGCAAGCATGGTATAGATGCTGGTCAAAACGCTGTCAGACTCTTCGAACAATTAGTTGGACTTGGTAAAATTAACATTGTTGGCCACGATGACGTAGCTAAACCTTTCAATGCAGTACGTAGCGAATTTACAAGCCTCAGTATTACTGATGCACTCCACTTAGCAACGGCCATTAAACATCAATGTACCGTATTCCAATCTGCTGATAGTGATTTTTGTAATGAACCTAGACCAGCAGAGATTAAGAAGTTTGTTAAAGACTCTTACACGTTTAACATGAAAGTAAAAGAGGTTGAACTGTAGTTTCGCCGCGAAACTTTCGCGCGCTACTTTTGTATATACACTTTTCAAAACGCCACATCAACTTTCCTGTAGCTAAGACAAGAAACGAACAGAAAACCCCAAGGATGGTCGTCTTTTACTACAACTTTTTATATAAAACTCATCATTATATGTTTGTAAATAAGGGTTTATTGAGTTTTTTCTAGTGGCTATACGTCGAACTGTAAGTCAGGAATATAGATTGTAGTGTCATTAATCTCAGCAAACGCAGTTCGTACAGCGTCTACGACGGCGCCCAAAATTCAGAAACTCCTTCGGGAGTTTTTGTGTTTTGGGCGACTAAGTGAGTGAATAGTTTCACTCACGTCCGGGAATCGAACGGCGGAGCGATGTCTTTTCTTCTTTCCGAGAAGAAAAACG
>Ga0307930_1002974_pt1 | contig 12672 bp, 16 predicted proteins | sample OrgLakmetageno46_FD_203161 | JGI IMG/M metagenome (GOLD analysis project Ga0307930, IMG submission 203161) | Saline water microbial communities from Organic Lake, Antarctica - #46 | ecosystem: Environmental > Aquatic > Non-marine Saline and Alkaline > Saline | place: Antarctica: Organic Lake... | reverse complement strand
AGGGGGGGTAGTGTATCTTCTTGCAGGCGAAAGCTGAAATCTGTTAATTTTGCAGACTGGCCTTTTCCGTTCGCTGGTTGCTTCTGATGTCATGGCGTACATATGGCGCGCGCCCGAGTGTGTGTTTATTAAATTGCATGTTTATTCGGCAGGTGTCTGGAGGGTTGTTCCGCAAATTCATGCCCGGAGATCGGGTAGCCCTTTCGAGTGTTCCCTACAACGCGAAGCCAGAAAATGACGAAGAGCAGATGCTCGGAAATAATGCTGTTGGCACACCACAAGCGGATTACAGCGAACCAATCGAGGCACTGGTAATGAAAGTGACACAAAGTAGTGCATTTCGCGAGGAGCGAAAGACAATGGAATTATCAACGAGACGTCCTGACGATGCTTGGCATAACTATGACCTCCTGTTCTCGTTATCATTCTTCTACTTCTTCTCCTTCTTTATTTTTTTTGCACTCCATCAAGCACATGGCTGTAGCCTCATCTATTTTCTTTTCTTGTTGTTGCAATCTCTTTTGAAGGTGGTGGACCGCACTGCGCACATGCTGCAGCTCACCACGGGTGCTTCGTACCCTCCCGGTGTCATGCTGAACAAACCAAAGGACGCCGCTAGCAGCGACAAAGAAGTTGAACCGCGCCGATTGACGTGGCGGGTACGGGTGCCTTTTTCCACCTGTCCTTCTTCTTTCTCCAGTCTGCGATTTTTTTGCCCTTCTCATCCTGCTCATGTGTCTTGTGCACATGAGCGTTTCAATTCTTGCTCAGTAAGTCGAACCCACTGATGCCTTCCTCTCTATCCTTTATACGTGCAAATATTGAATGATTTACATGGAAGGTGGACAAGCTGGGGTCTGCAGCGTCCCATGAAAAGATGGTGGGGGCCGTGCGGGGCGTGGCCGCGGCGGCGAACAAAGACCGCGAACTTTCACAGGCTCTTTTACAGGGTGATGTCAGCGGTGGCAATACTGGCAATGCTTCCGCTGGCGCTCCTGCTGGTACTGAAGCAACAACGGACGTCGAAGCGGCGGCGAACCGTGCCGTCGAGCAAGAGTTCGCGTCTTTGCCGCTGAGCTCGGCGCTCTTGCGCCTGCTGGTGGGCACGCACGTGGACTGGGAAAGAGCACGGGCCCTCGGGAGCGAGCCAGCGACTGCTGCGTCATCGTCATCACCACCGTCGTCGTCGTCGACTCAGCCCGTCTTCCGCGGTCCTGGCATCGGCGACAGCGATGGTATGAGTAGCGTTGACGGTGCAGTGGCGGTGAGCAGCAGCAGCAGCAGTGGAAGCAGTGGAAGTAGTGACAACGAAGAAGCTGCCGTCTCGGCTGTGGCAGATCTGTTGAAAAGTCCGTTGGATAACACGGAAATCGCAACGAGCGCCACGAGTGCTACCGCAGGAGCATCTACAGCATCTACTGCAGCAACTACAACAGCAACTACTTCCGCAGCAACATTGACCGCGATGAAGGCCGCTACCGCTGCAGCCCGTGGCGCTCTCTGGAACCAATTGGCCTCGGCGCCTCCGGAGGGTCTGCCGTCTTCGCCTGCGGAGGTGTGTAGGGGTTTGATGCAATTTGCATAAAAGGGCGATCTTGTTTTTCACTGTTTCTGTCTCTTTCTTTTTCTAGTTCGCTTCATTTTTCAATCTAATATAATCTACTAGTCAATAGGCAGGTCGTCATTTAACATTCCATCTTCTTCTCTATCATCGAATAGATCGTTGCTGCCATGAATCGTATGGATGGCGTTGGAGAAACTGTGCCTGCTCGCTCTTCCTTCTCAACGCCAACCCCGCTATCACAAGTCAGAGGTACCTCGACTTCCACTGTTGCCTCCTCGGATACGCGTGCCACCGTAGGACCAACACAAAACGCTGCAAGCACACAAGATGAAGGTGGAGACGTCTCTGGAAGTCAATCGCAGAAGCTAAAAGGGTCAAAAACGCCCGCAGGAGGGCAACCAACCAATCAAAGAGCAGGAGCCGAAACTGCGACGGACCAGTCAGCAGCCTCTCCTGCTGTTGATGGCAGCAGCAGTGGCAGCGGCAAGGAACGAAGAAAAGGAGAAGGGCGCGACAAAACAACCGTGGCGAGTTCTACGTTAATCGCGCGTGCTGCCAAGGGAGAATGGAACGCGCTGTACCACGCCAGCCCTTCTCAACGCAATGACAAGGCCCTGGTCGGAGCGGCGGTGCACGGGTCGTGGCGCGCGTTTTTCTTTGCCAGCAACGAGTTGAAAGCTGATCGCGACATGGTGAGATGTAACGTGATTTGAAACAGCATAAGACTATTATCGAATAACAAATTCGGATCACCAATCATTGCAATAGCACTCTTTTTTTGTTTCATGGCAAATGCATATCCTCTACTTGCCTAATTTTCTTTCTCAATCATAGACCTCTTGTCCAGCTCGTGATTTACCTTAAAATTCTCGTCTTTTCTTCGTCAAATCAGGTGAAATTTGCCGTGAGCCGATGTTGGAGTGCGCTCCAGTACGCGTCGCTAGCGCTTCGCAATGACAAAGCCATAGTGATGGACGCGCTTGCGCAAAGCGGCGACGCTTTGAAGTTTGCCAGCGATGAGCTGAAAGCCGATAGAGAAGTCGTCCTCGTGGTATGTTCGTTGATTGATGAGTTAGTTCTCGTATCCTTTTCTTCATTTGCTTGCGTTTTTTCCGTTCTACCTACCGTGTATTAATCCTAACCATTTCACGTTTTTCCTTTGATTCCGTATTCATCTATTCATCTGTCTACGCTCGCACCAACATACTCGTCTTCTACATTTACAGGCAGTGGCACAGAAAGGCATGGCTTTGCGGCACGCCCACCCTACTTTACAGGCGGACCCTGTCGTGGTGCTCACCGCGGTGAATCAATTCGGCTCCGCCCTGCAGTTTGCGTCGCCAGACCTCAAGCAAAACCGCACCGTTGTGGGCACAGCCGCGAAACGAAGTGGGCTCGACGCGTTGTTTTACGCGCACGACAGTTTACGGGGCGATGAGACGGTGGTGCTTGTTGCAGTGCAGCAGAGTGGGCGAGCTCTACAGCTGGCGTCGGAGCGAATGCAGGGGGATCTGAAAGTGGTTACTGCGGCGGTGGAACAGTGGCCGAGAGCAGTGCAGTTTGCGAGTCCAAATCTACAAGACCACCCCGAAGTGCGAGCGGCTGTCAAGAGAGGTACTGCTGCTGCTGCCGCTAGTGCTGCTAGTGCTAGCGCTCGTGCTAGCGCTCGTGCTAATGCCACTGCTGCGGCTGTCACCACTGCAAGAGTCAATAAAACCGTGGCAACCAATGCAGCAGGAGCTGTTGCCAGTGTTTCTGCTTCTTCGGTGACAGCTGCTCCAACAACAGAGGCTAACGATGGCGCAATGACAGCCGAGTTGTCCGAAGCTGTACACAGAGCCAGCAAATTGCCTCCTGCTGCTCCTCGCCAGCACCTCACGACGAGGGAGAAGGATTGGGTGTGCAGCACTTGCGGGAACAAGAATGGCGCCCGCCGCGGCGCCTGCCGTTTCTGCCACGCTCTCGCGCCCGTAGTGTCGAAAGCAGTGGGGATTGAGGTTTTACCTGGGAGTGAGAAGAATAGAGGCAGCACTAGTGGCAGTAGCAGAAGTAGCACTGATACTGACAGCAGCAGCGGCGGTAGCACAATCGTGGAAGAAAGATCAGCTGCCAAGTCAGCAGCAGCATCCACAAGGAAGTCTGGTTCTAGCTTGGGCACTGCCGCTGCCGCTGAGACAAGCACTGGCACTGCCTCAGTTGATGAAGCTACTCTAAGGCGCGACAAAGCGCACGCGAAGCGAGATGCCAAAAATGCAGGCAGGAGAACGTCTGGCGGTAGCGGCAGCATTAGCAGCAGTAGCAGCGGCGGCAATGGCGGCGAGAGTTTGAATCCTCCTAACGCTGTTGCTGCTGCTGCTTCTCCTCGCACTAGTAATAGTCCTGGTGCTTCTACAGGCAGCAGTAGCCGGAACGCAGCGCCGTCGTCTAGTAGCATCAAACTCAAAAAGCGACCGATGAGCGCGCCTCAGGTAAAATGTTTAAGCTTTAATGTAGGTGTGCAGTGACTTCTGCTTTATACCAACATAAATATCCATAAAATCGACACAAGTCGAAGCGTTTTATCTCCTAGGGAATACCACTCTTCAAAGTTTTACTGACTGGTTGACCCTTACGATTCTCCGCTTTTTATTTGTTTGCTCGCGTTCTTAAACTCTCCCTCTCCTTTACACTTTCTCACGTGTTCCTCACGTATTCATACCGCTAATATGAAATCAACCACAGCGCACCGTGGTCGCTGCGGCAATGGCGAGGCGGTTAACTTTGATTCAGGGCCCTCCCGGCACGGGGAAAACCATCATTGTCGCACGAGTGGTGCAAGCGGCGGTGTACTTGAAGCGACAGGTATGGGGGGTGTAAACAATGGGTGTGAGGGCAGGAAGCAAAGACATTGTGAGGTTTTGAGGTATTTAAGAAGGGGTTTCATTTTTTAACAATAAAACTTGATAGACAAGCAACAAGTTTTTTCTTTTCCTGTAGCTTTCCTAATCGTTTTCTTATGCTTCCTTCTCTTCGTTTTGCTATTTTACTTGTTTGTTCTGTCTTCACCTAGGCACGGCAACAGTTGCGTATGCAATGCAGCCGCCGCGCCGCTGCCACCGCTGCTGCCCGTACGGCTCACAACGAGGCAATGGCTACTGCTGCTGTTGCTGTGCAGGCCAATGGGGGTTCAACCACTCCTCCTCCGCCATTGCCGCCAGCCCTCGAGCCAGAGGTCCTAGCTGCGAATGCTGCGGCAGACGCAGCCGCCTTGGCTGAAGAAAGAGCGCTGATGTCTCGCAAGGTGTGGGTTTCTTGGGTTTTCTATTCATCCATTTAAGATGATTCTTGTTGTTTGTGCAAGCTTCGGATTTGTATTTTAAATTGCATGCAAATTATATTTTCATCACATGATCATTATCTCACACTCTTCGACTTGTTCTTTTTTTTTAATACATGTGCCACTACGGTATAGGTGCTCGCGGCGGCAGCCACCAACACCGCTGCTGACCTCATCATGAACAAATTAGTAGCCCTCGGCCTGGGGCCTGTGCGGCTGGGAAGGCCCTCTACGGTTGCCCCACATTTGCAAGACCGTTGCTTAGACGCCCTGGTCGAGCGACACCCCGACGTCATTGAGGCGCGGAAACAACTCAGCGCTGCCCTGAAGTCGCCGACCCGAAATTTGTACAACCCACGGCAGGCGACCAGCACCACTAGCAGTAGGAACAGTAATAGCAGCGGCAGTAGCAGTGACAGCGGTAGTCCTTCAACAGGCAGTAGTAGTAGTAGAAGTAGCAGTGCTAGCGTTCCCGCTAGCAGCACAGCCGTAGGCGACGCCAGCCGTGCTCTGAGCGTAGCCCTGCGTCAATCCACCGCAGCCATCCTGCGTGCTGCTGACGTGGTAGTGTGCTCCTGCGTGGGGGCCGGGCACGAAGTGTTGGCGGATGCGTTTTCCGGGACCGACGGCTCGCCGCAAGTGAGCTTTGCGACCGTAGTGGTGGACGAAGCCAGCATGTGCACCGAGCCCAGCTTACTGGTATGGTCCATACAGACAAATTACACTGGCAGTTTCTGCACGAGATAGATAGATAGATAAAATGCGAACACTCGTGCTTTTCCTGTTTTTTTTTATTGGTGTTTGTAGCCATGCCCTTCTTCAGCATGCACTGTGTAGATTACTTACTTGCCCTTGTTATTCGCTCACGTTGTATTAAAGACACCTCCTAATTCATTGCTACCACACAATCTCTCCACTGAGTGTGCTTCTGCCCTAATGCAGGTGCCCTTGATGCACGGGTGCCGGCAATTAATCATGGTGGGCGACCAACAACAGCTCACGCCCACCGTGACGTCAGCGCCCGCAGCGTTTGGCGGCCTAGGCCTGACGCCATTTGTTCGCCTCGCCCGCTGCGGAGTAAGTGCGCCACAGGCACATGTAAAATCGTATCACACTGGTATATGCAAGGCATGCGGTACCATCCAATGTGTGGTCGTCTTCTAGTAGATGCGATATCGTGTTTGTGCTTCTTTTGTTGCACGGAAATGCAAGCGAACGCACGTAGCGCCCTGGGAAATTAATTTGGTCACAATTGATGTTGTTTTCAATTGTGGGCTGATTGTAGGTGCGGCCTTTATTGCTTACCGATCAGTACCGCATGAGCCCTGAAATCGCCGAATTTCCTTCCCAGCATTTCTACGGAGGTCGTCTTGTCACGGTAAGAGAATTATTTATGTGCGCACGCACTTGCTGTGTAGTATTTATTGATGTGTTATAAAAAAGATTATCGGTAAGAGGCAAGGGGCTTCGTAATAGTATACCTTGCTTGGAGTTCCTTTTCTCTTTTGCTCCTCTTATACATATTATTATACCCTCCTCTGTAAACCCCTCTTTTTGCGTCTTCCTAGGGCCGAGGAGCAGGATGGCACGGTCGAAGCCGGTACAGCGGCGGCAGCAGCAGCAGCAGTGGCAGTAGTAGCGGAAATGGTGGCGGGCGGCGCGGTGGCAATTCCCGTAGTTTGGGCACCACGACCGTAAAATTCAAGCACCCCCCTTTTGGGTCCAACAAAGACTCTTCTTCTTCTTCTTCTTCTAGCAGCGCCACTGCAAGCGGTGGGTTTGGGGCCAATTCGAAGAGCAGCAAGAGTGGCAAAAATGGCAAGCGAAGTACGAGCAAGGGCAAAAACAGGTGGAACAGCCGCAACAACAAGAGCGAGGAGACCGAGAAAAGAACTGCGACAGATGAAGGAGGAGCTACAGTACCAGCAGACGAGCAGATAACTTCTTCATCTTCTTCCTCGTCATCTTCGTCACCTCGCCCAAAGCCTTTTGCCTCTTCTTCGGGACCTTCAATTGCCCGGTACATTATTTAGGCATGCAGCAGATGCTTCTACTCTTACTGTTACTTCTCATACTACACAACGCCAACCCTTCACTTTATCCTTGTTCCCTGTTCACTATTTTTCTTCCCCCTTCAGCTTCAGCCGCAGCGGCGCCCCCATTCCGGGGGGCTTTCCCTGGCCTCGGAGGAACTTCCCTGTCGCCTTCGTGCCCACCCGCCGGGCGGTGGCGTGGGGCGACGAGGAGCTTTCAGCGGACGGCACGTCGGTGGTGAATCGAGTGGAAGCGCAGGTATTTCCTGTGTATAATATATTAGTACGGGCGCTTGCGTCCGTGCATACGAGTGGCGTTCAAACTGCACTTTGTGCACGTGTGCTAGTGTGTCTGCGCGCTGCGAGCGTGTATGTAGTGTTTTTGCGACGACGTGCACTACGACAAATATACTCGTTATCAACGAGCAAAGACCTACATATATTCTTCATGGCTCCCTTCTGATTTTAATTCGACTTACTTTCTGTCGCTAATTTGTGTATATGTTTATTTTTTTAATATTCAATTAGGCGGTGATCGCAGTGGTGAGGCTTCTCTTGGTGGTGGGTCGCTACGCACCTACTGCGGTTGCAGTGCTCTCGTCGTACAACGCACAGGTACTGCGCTTTTTCCACGCATGTCAATTTTCATATCCCGCGTTTATCTCTCGGTTCTTTTTAAGTCGCAATCTTGAGGTATATCTATTTCATTTCACTTCATGACCTTGAGAAATGGCCGTTTTCTCTTTTACAGCTGTCTTTTGTCTACAAATGTATACATTCATGCTCACAGGTGGCCCTCTTGCGCGAGCTGTTAGACGCCGAGCACTCCAACGGTCGCACCTGGGGCGCAGACAAAGTGGAAGTGTCCACGGTAGACGGGTTTCAAGGCCGGGAGAAAGGCTGCATCGTGTTTAGCGCGGTGCGATAATGCATGTGCACAACTACTGATCGTGCGATAATTTTACATTCCTCCTCAACCTATTTGTTACACTTATCCACAACAACTTTTTGCTTACGTCCCTGGTCTCTACGCACTAATTGTGCCAAAAAAAAATGTATATTGTGCTCTGTAGGTGCGCTCTAATGCCCAAGGCCGTGTCGGCTTCATGGCTGATGGGCGGCGTTTGAACGTGGCCTTGACGCGGGCGAGGCAAGGGATGATCACGGTGGGCGATGACTTGACGCTGCGAGCGGGGTCGAAGCACTGGGCGGCGTATTTGAACTGGCTGTCGGCACAAGGGGCCGTGTTTGGCGATAGCACTGGAATGGTGAGGGGGTATGAAGCAAGAAGGGTGCGATGAAGATGGAGTTCAGAATGAGAAAACATTATTTCATGACTTTTCGAACGATGTTCTCGGCCAGGCTTCAACAAAGCTTATCGACTATTAATGTGATGAGCGTATGAGATCGGATGTCTTGTATCTTCCATGGCTGCCTTTCATTTTTGGTGTTTGAACCCAGGCGTCGTCGGCAGCCGCCTTTGCCGATGCTATCGTGGCGCTAGAAGGCTTAAAAGTACGGAACATGGAGAGAGTGGCGGGAAGAATTGCGGCGATGGAAAACAACAACACGTGCAGCAATAGCACGGCTTCTTCTCTGAAAAGCAACAATGGCAGTATGCCTGATGCAGGACCAGGAAGGGGTGCAACATCAGGAAGAGGGCGCGAAGAAAAAGGCGGAATCAGAGGCGGAAGCTACGCAGGAGAAGAGTCTGGCTATTCTTCTTCTTCTCTCACTTCCTCATCACCAACTCCTGAAGCATTGTCGTCGCGCTACATGGCTATGCGTTTGTCCTCCACAGAAGCGGACGCGGTGAGATAACAATGGAGCCGCACAAATGATGTTTATTTTGACTGTTTCGACCTTGTCTCAGTCTATCATGTGTTCTGCACGCGTGCTAAAGAGCAAACATCAAACATGCGAACCTGTGCGGCTTACGTTTTTTTACTCTTTCTTGAAGTGTGTGCACTTCTTTGGCACTTTTATCGCACTCTTCCTCTCAATTTCTCTCTCTGTGATGCCCCTCTCTCGCTCTCGCTCTCTGTGCTTACGTTATCACAGCTCTTGCGGGAAGGCGATCTTGATGACGGCGCGTGGGCACGGCGAGAAGATCGGGACAACGATTATCGCGTAAAAGTGGCGGCTCTTGCACGGGCTAGGACAACTATTGAAAAGCCGGAGAATGCCGATAGGCTGTCAACTATGCCTAGCAGTGGTAATGACGCTGACGCTGCAACTATCAGTGGCACAGATTCTACTGTTTCTTTTTCAGTAGAAAAAGCGAATGCTACTACGGCAGGAACTGATGAATCTAACGTGGATGTGCCCACACTGGCAGAACCGCTCGACCCGAACTATGATTTGGTACGTGCTTTTGAAAATTTGTCCACGAATATACCGACTCAGCACACTTTAAAGTCTTGAATGAATTGAGCATCGCAACAAGCACAATTTACCTCTGTCTTTCCTTTTGGCATATTCGCCCAGTTTTTTTTGTCGTTTACCCCCTTCTTCATCGTGTGTATACGCGGTGCTCTTTCTCTCAATGCAATCAAGAGTTTTTACTCATTTTGCTCCTCCCCGTTCTCCTTTTGTCCATCCCAACAGGCTGACGAATGTGATGCATTTGTGGGGCTTGGCGATGAAGAGGCCTATGAAAACTGTTTGGTCAATAGCGCGAAAGAAATACTGGAAAGCAATGAAGGGGCTGCTACAGATACCAACGTGCCAGCCGCTGCACTTCCACCAGAGACATCGCCACCACCACCACCACCACCACCAACACCATTGCCGCCGGCAGAGCCTGCGCTGAAGCCGTGGCAAATTGCTCAGGCAAACGCGGAAGCCAAACGCGCCAATGCCATAGCGGCGAAAGCAGCCCTTCTCGAGGACAACAACAAGAGCAATAGCAACTTTGAGGACGGCAGCATTGGGGATGACGACGTTGTCATTGTGGTGAACGCCAATTCGGTTGAGGTGTACAGGAACGACAGCCCTTCCAGCAGTAGGAACACGATAGATGTAACAGCTAGTGCTAGCGCAACAAACAAAGCAGACGACAACGCTAGATCAGCAGGAACAACAACAGCGTCTGCGCCAACACCTACGCCACCGAATTATGGCAAGGTGTACCCGAAATTGCCGAAGAAACTCACCATGGTGCTGAACGAAATTGCCACTCTCAAAGACACTGCGATGGCAAAAGGCGCCACTGCCGAAGAAGCTGCGACCTGGGTAGGGATTGACATGCAAGATTTAGACGCCCACTTGCGGAAAATCGAAGACATGCCAAGTACGGGTGGCAGAAAGACGCAGGTGAACATATCATTTTCAACTACACTCACATCAGTACATGCACCGCGTCACGGAAAGCTTAAGTAATTGAAGCGCTCTTTTCTTTTTCTTAACACCTTGTTGAAGTTGTGTCGTTGTATTGGTGTTGTCCTCTGGCTCAGTAGCGACTATTTTTGCGTGTGCAATATTAGGTCGCCACTTTGATGACGTCTACACTCAAGTATCGCATTGCCGTTGCTAAAAAGGAAGAAGAAGCTTCGAAAATTGCCAAAAAGAAGAAGCAAAAGGAGCAGGAGCAGGAGCAAGCACAAAATGGCAATGATTTAAGCGATATGGTCGAACAGACTACTAGCGCGACTGGTGTCAAGACTTCCTCCGCTGATGTGACGAAGAGTGCGGCAGAAGAAACAACTGCTGGTGGTGCAACTACTGTCGCATGGGAGCCGCAAACTAATGTTGACGCGATTGCAATTGCCGCACAGGTTGAGATAGACTTCTGTCGCATGTGTGCGTACGTTATGTTCCTTTTGTTAGTTTTTGGTTGCCCCTGAAAGGGGGAGGTAAGATAGTCTATGCATGCAGTATAGTGGCTGAACGAAGGGTGGCAGAGAAGAATAACACGGAGTCATCGTGTGCTAGAGCGGCATGCAGCATTTGTATTTGACATTGTTCTATCCAATCACTGCTCTTGAACGCTTGACATTTATGTTGAAACTACTATTCTGCGTCGTTTTCGAGCAGGACATTGCTGCTGCACGCCTCGCGAACGATAAGGAGGTCAACAACAAAGCGATTAACGCTGGTAGTAGTGTGAGTGCTTCGAGCAACAACATCAAAGGGCGATTCTTAGGCTGTGTGCCGCGCGAACGCACCGCAGAGGTTTGACTTTGATTCTTATTCTATCTGTTCTTGATTTTTTTTCAGGGTTATGAACAACCGTGTGTAATGTGACAGTGTACATCTGCGGATAATTGTACTCTTCGTGGTCTTTTGTATCATTTGAAGTTGAACGACTCAAGACTTATACTTTTGAACTTGCCTCCTCACTACTTGAACATTCGTTTATGGTAATCCTTAGGTGTTAGCGCAGGGCGCTGCAGCTCGTGCTTTATACCAGCAAGGACTGCGCAATGCAGCTCAGGACCGGCAAAATAGGGCGCCTAACACACGGGAGTTCAATGGCTGAGATGTTTAATTTCCAAAAAAGACTGAGGCCGTTGGACTAGACGGAATGGGCAATGGGAAATTGAAGGCAAATGAGTACCCACTTGCGTTCACAGAAAGGTCCGTTAATCAGGAGGTGGGCTGAAGCAAAAAGCAAAACCCAATTAAAACCCAGTAGTCTTGTGAGTTTTCTTGTTTACTGGGAATAGGCCCCATCTTCTAACTGCCTGACTCCAATAACCAATAAAAGACTCAAGGATTGCGGCTTCTAGATCACGTGGGGATGTCGCAAATAAGCACAAGCATTTATTTTTCGTAAAAACCGCCATTCAAAGCCAAGAACACACCACCCCCTAACCCCTTCGTTCTATTTCCACTTCAAAGTCACCCAACTTCCTTATCCGTAGTAATTAGTTAGGCCATTGAACAATAATTCATCGGTAAGCAGGTGAGATCGCAGGTGATGCATGGCATGGGCGCCATACAAATAGAGTACCTCCGAAGCGCGGGAGATAAAAAGATAAACGAACAAAACCGCGAGGCATTTCAACATGCGCTTTCAGTGGCGAATACTAGTAGCTAGGAGTGACTGAGCTATCACCCACTAAGGCGCTCTCATGTGGAACAGGAAAAGATATTGCAGACTTATTGCAGTTGCAGTAAAACTGCTACAATGCACAAGAACCATGGTTTCCTCTCAGCATAATCTAGAAAATTACCTAGGGCAGATACCATCTGAAAACACAACACAGTGAAGAAGTACGCGCTGCAAAGCAGCAAATAGCCTCAAGGGGGAACAGAAAGAAACACCCAGCATTTACCTCTTGCCAGCGAAGATAATTCGGAAAAGCCTAGCGCAGTAACGTTTGCTCCTGAACTGTACTCTAGCACTTTTTACTGGGCACATTCATATCACAGGCCGCAGCGTTTGAATAATTTTGCTGTTGCGAACGGTACGAAGGAAGAAAAACAATACAAACAAAGGTGGCCATACTCACAAACGGAGGCGCAGGAAGCACTTTCCTTCACTGATATTTCTACTTACCTGGCATGCCATTTGGTCAAGCGGGTGCAGTTCTATTCATGCCGGGTGCGCTTCTTTGGCATCGGCAGGTGCGGGTGCGGCGGGTGATGGCAGGAAAATGAAAGATCGAAAGGATCGGCGATTAGTTCTAGCATAGGTAATGATCAGAGCCTTCAATCGAGGCGAACTCGCGCGGGCGCGGCGAGCGGTTTGAGCACAAATTGTAAAAGGCCGAGCCTGTGAGCGTCCAGTTATGCTATATATACAAATAAAATTC
>Ga0307930_1002971_pt1 | contig 12676 bp, 7 predicted proteins | sample OrgLakmetageno46_FD_203161 | JGI IMG/M metagenome (GOLD analysis project Ga0307930, IMG submission 203161) | Saline water microbial communities from Organic Lake, Antarctica - #46 | ecosystem: Environmental > Aquatic > Non-marine Saline and Alkaline > Saline | place: Antarctica: Organic Lake... | reverse complement strand
TGCACTTCTTCCATGGTCCGGAACAAACGCCCCGTTTCCACGCACTTCCACGACTGGTGCACTTGCCCACCGCCTTCCGCCTCGGCGCTGCCACTGCTGCCACTGCTGCTGCTGCTGCTGCTGCTGCTGGTTTTGGCCACGGGCGGAATGGGGTCGTTGATGTTCGCGTCGCTGCCGTGCTCCAGCACCCAGGTCACCGCCGCGTCGAGGTTGCTGCAGCCCGCCATCAGGGCTTTGCGCACGTGCAGCTCGGGAAAGCCCATGCCGGTGCCTTCGCTCAACAGCTTCGCGTCTACTGGGGGGAGCTCCGTGGTATCAGCAGCAGCAGCAGATTGGTCCGATCCTTCGTCCATGGCAGGGGATTGGGTTGTTGCTTCCGCAGCGGCACCTTCACCGCTGCCTGCTGGCGGTGGAGCCACGGGAGATGCGGCCGCAGCTGCTCCTGCCGTTGGAGAAGGCGCGTCGTTCATCGACAGCGCGAGCGCTGCCTGCAGCCCGGCATCGTCATCGTTTTCCATCGCACTTGCGCCTGTAGAAGAAGTAGACCCTGCAGCCGCCGTCGCGGCGTTCAAGTCTAACGTGAACGAAGTTGCTGCTGCTGCGGGGCTCGGGCTTCCACCGCCACCACCGCCGAGTTTTTTGAGCCGAGCTTCCCGTGCCGCAGCAGCGTCTAAAGGAGCACCGCCACCGCCAAGCGTTGCGCCGCCCCCGGCAAAGGACTGTGGCACGGCAGCACGCCATTGCGCGACTTTCTCTTGCAAGGTCGCTGGGTTCGCGCCTTTCATTTCATCCCTGTAATCGGACAGGGAACCCATGGAAAAGGGTGGCATAAGAGGATAAGAGGTAAGAAGAGGAAACAGAGTTAGGCATAGAAATGAAGCAGATGACTTCTCGACTAGTGCCCGTGATATGGCTCGCTAAGTTTTCATGTAGCATCGCACATTCTATGAGACGCACCTCTTGGAACCATCAATGAAGAAGAAAAAGGTTGGGAAGGCGCTAATGCCAGCTGCAGCTACGATTGACTTGCCCTCTGCGCCGTCGTCCTCTTGCACCTACAAAAGACAAAGCATAAAGGTGCGGATCAGATCACGTCTCTTCAGAGACACTAAGTTTGAGCTTAAGAAAGAGGAAAGTCGACATCTTCGTCGCGCGAAAGGGGGTCAAGGCTCCTTCATTCCTTCCTTCAGAATACTAAGACAAGACGTGAGTACGAGAGCGCACGTGAGGATGAAGGCGCACTGGCGCACCTTAGCGAACGTAATGTCCGGATACTGGGCTGCCATGGCGTCAAAATGTGGCCCAATCATACGGCAAGGCCCACACCATCCTGCCGAGAAGTCCACCACTACAAGTCCTTTCGTCGCGGTTACGGCATGGTAGTGCGATGTGCCTGAAGTTGCAGTATGCATTGCAACAAATAGATATACCAGTATATTCTGAGGAATTTCACAGGAGGTAGTTGGCTAGGATAAAGAAAGGGCTCATGGGGGGCGAAATTTAGCTCAGGAAAAGCATGCCAGAATTCATCAAATGTAGTCGAGTGCTTAAGCTGCTTATTCCACGCAGCTCGATCAAAAATGTGAGAATCCTAGCATTCAGCAGTATATCTTACTGGTGATGTGCGTGACGCTCATAACTGAATCGAGCTCCCGAGTCGAAGAGAGAAAGCTAGCACTCGACCCTCTTTTAGTGGAAAAAGTGTAAAAGAAAGAAGACTGACTGTACAAGAAAGTTTCTTGCTTTGGTTTCCTGCATCTGCATTCTCTTGCGCTCTCAAATTTTAAAACTTTTACTCTAATATAATACTCGTATGAACATTTCTTGCTTTCGCAGCATTCGATTTCTTGAGAGCCTCCGCATTTGACAAGGTAGCCGTGCTAAGCTTACTAGCGCTCCTGCCAGATTGCGCAGGCAGACTTCAACACATAGAGAGCTTAGCGGGAGGAAATTGCATTCATTTTTTTATTTATGTTTTATGCAGTCTGATTGATCCTCGTACTCGCCTGTTTTGTTTCTATGAGTAGGACTCCACCATGTACGCGTCGAACTCAGGCTATGACCGTGGGGTAAACACCTTCAGTCCAGAGGGGCGCCTATTTCAGGTGAGAAGTTGAAAAGAATTTTTAGAATATGGGCAGAGCTCTTCCATTTTCTTTTGATCTAGATGGCTACCACGATGCCACGATGCCATGAACTCGTAGGACGACAGGCGCCTCTCGATCCTTTCCTTCTTACCCCTCAACATGCATTGTTAGCAACTGGTTTGAAACTACTGAACAAAGTACAAGCATTCCAATCGGAACTATCTTCCGAAATTAAGCGCAGCATTTGCGAAGTATCTGTATGTATAAACTGAAGCCGAGTCACTCAGCTCGCCTGCTACGTACCTTCCCACCCTCGTGTCTATTTTGCAGGTTGAGTATGCAATCAAAGCGATTCAGCTTGGATCAACAGCAGTCGGAATTAAGACTGTTGAGGGAATTGTGCTCGCGGTTGAGAAGCGTGTCACTTCTACGCTGATGGAGGCATCATCGGTGCGTGTCTAGGGTAGAAGTGCGTGGAGAGCTGGTTCGAGTCTTAAACCCTGCTCCAAATTGCGTATTTACGCAGCCTCTCCAAGGCAAAGGCCCTGACCCTGCCGCTCACTTTATAATTCTAACCGCGAACTAACGGTTGTTTCAGGTGGAGAAAGTAATGGAAGTAGACAGCCACATCGGCACAGCGATGTCTGGTTTGATTGCGGACGCGCGCACCCTGGTGGACCACGCACGGATCGAAGCGCAAAACCACCGCTTCTCGTACAACGAGCCCATGCGGACCGAAGCCCTCGCACAGGCCACTTGCGACTTGATGCTGTCGTTTGGAGAGTCGGGCGACGAAAAGAAAATGAGCCGGCCGTTTGGCGTGGCCCTGTTGCTGGCAGGCCACGACGACACGGGCGCCCACCTGTTCTTTTGCGACCCGTCGGGCACTTACGTGGAGTACAAGGCCAAAGCGATTGGCAGCGGCTCGGACGGCGCGCAATCGCAGCTCACAGAGGAGTATTCCGAAACCATGTCACTGGCAGAAGCGGAGATCCTGGCAGTGAAGGCCCTCAAGGCGGTGATGGAAGAGAAGTTGACGGAAGACAACATCGAAGTAGCCCGGGTCAACGCTGCTGGCTACGCGACTATTAAGGGAGCCGACCTCAAGGATCTCGTTGGTCGCATTCCTGTTTAGAATGAGTCAACTGAAATGGAGTTGCCAGTGAACCATATGGAAGTAACGCCATCCCGTACCCCGCTATAAATCGCCTTGGTTATTTTTTAAGTAAATGCCAGTTGGCTGTCAGATAATTGATAATAATATAATTTAATATTAGATAGGTAATAGTACAGTTGCCGTGGCATATTTAACAGATCAGAGGTGGGGGTTCCAGTTATAAGTTCCTAGATCATCGGAATGTGCGTTACCTGGTATCTTAGCCCAAGCCTTAGCCATAGAATGCGTGCGGAAATCGGAAGAAAGAGATTCCCCTCTTGCTCTTGCTGTTTTAGTTATATTGCTGTTGTTGTTGTATTGATACTGTATTGAAATTGATACTCCACACTCCTTAAATGGAACTCAAAACTTACTCCTCCTCGAGATCGATATTGGATTTGAAAGTACTGCCTTTTTATCTTCTCAGATCTTTTACGGTATCCAAATTAATTTGGCAGATATGAATATGCAATACAAGTAAGGACAAGCAGACGCGCAGCAAAAAGTTGAGCATGAAGGTTTGTCCAAGCGCGCAAACGGCTGTGATCGTGCCTTTATCGCCGGCCTTTTCGTTTGCTGGACCTGGCAGAAGCGGCTTCCTCCTCGTCGTCTTCGGCATCCTCGTCCTCTTCTTCCTCGCCGTTCGACTCAGCGTCGTCGTCCTCGTCGCCTTCTTCCTCTTCCGCCAACGGCTGCTCTGCCTGCGCCCGCTTGCGGCCTGATCTGGCCATTGTCGCGTCGGCACCCTGCGCGCCCACGGCCTCTTCTTCGTTCATCAAGTCCGCTACGAAGCTAAGCGCATCACCTTTGCTCAACGCGTGAATGTTGCTGTTTTTGTTTTGCAGCGAAATCCCGTAGCACTTGGACGCCACTTGCACCAGCTCGGGGCGAAACGTGGTGGTGATGAACTGCGTCGGCTGCGCGGCGTTGGCTTGGCGCGCAATCATCGCCGCAACTGCGGCACGGTACGTGGAGTCCAGCGCTTGGTCCAGCTCGTCGAACAAGTAAAAGGGGGCGGGGTCGCAGCGCTGAATCGCGAAAATAATGCTGAGCGCTACCAAAGCTTTCTGCCCCCCACTGAGCTGAGACATGAGGTACACTTCCCCCGCGGGGGTGAAGCTGACCTTCACCTGCACGCCCACTAAGTCGCTCACCGCAACCCCTCCAAGGGCGCTCTTGGAAGAGCCGATTTCCGCGCTGTCTTTGGCCGACAACAAGGTCCCGCTGCCTTCGTCACCATCCTCGCCGTCCTCGTCCGCTGCACCGCCGCCGCCTCCTCCGCTGTTGGTTGAGGTTTTCAAGACCAGGTCGCCACAGCCTTGGGGCACCAGCTCCTTGAAGACCTCCTTGAAGTGCTTCGAGACGCCACGGAAAGTGCGGGTAATCGTTTCGTCCTTTTGCCGGTCGAGGTTGTCAATCAGTTCTTCGATGGCTGCTGCACCCTGGTCCAGCTCGGTTTTCCGCTCCAACAGTGCTTCCCGCTGCTCCGAGAAATTCACGTACTGGTCTAGCGCTTTCTTGTTCACGTGCGAGTACTTAGTCAGCTCTTGGTTGCACTTGTGCAACTTCCGCATCAAGTCTTTCACGGCGTCATGCGCGTGCTCTTCCAGCTCCGCCGCAGGCAGGGAGCCCAGCTGCTGAATCTTCCGCAAGTTTTCTTCGCGCTTTTGCACCAGCATGCTGCGCTTGTTGAGCTGTTTTTCCGCCTGTTTCTCCACTTCAGCGAGGGCTTCTGCGTCGGCGGCCTCTTGGCTCTTGAGGTCCCCGAGGGTTTTCTTGCAAACCCGTGCCGCTTCCTTAGCAGCTGCTTGAGCTTTGGCGCTCTTTCGAAGGGCATCGGCTGCGGCTTCGGCTTCGCGCGAGATCTGAGCCAGCTCTTTGGTTTTCATGTCGAGGTGCAGCGTGCGCTCGCCCACGTCGCTGTCTTCGCCGGCGCCGCTGCCGCTGGACGAGCTCAACTGGGCGGTGATGGCTTCGCGCTGCTTGAGCAAATTGTCCTTGAGCAAAACTTGCAACCTTTGCCGCGCCAAGACGGCGGCTTCGTGAGCTTCTTGCGCAGACTTGACCGCGGTTTGTTGAACCACCTGCTCTTTCTTCAACCTGGCCAGCTGCGCCTGCTCCGCAGTGCTCAAGGTTTGCTGCAGGGGGGTCCCGAGCTCCTGCTGAAAGCTTTCCGCTTGGGCGCGCAACGCCGTCAGCTCTTGCTTCGCAGCGGGTAGCGCTTCTGTTTTGTCGCGCTGTTGCCGTTCTTCGACGGAAGTCAAGTCTTCCATCAGTTGCTTGAGCTCAAGTTGCGCTTGCCCGCCTTCCATCTTGGTGTTGGAGCGTTTCGCTTCTTCCCGCTGAATTTCGCCCATGATTCCCGCCACTGCTGCGTCCACTTCTAGAGAGGACGCCGCCGCAGTTTCTTGCGCCTGCACAGCAGCGGCCAGCTCCCGCTTTGCGTCTTGAATGCCCGCGTACGCCAGCAGCCGGCTGCGGCGGTCGTCGTGGAAGCCGCCTTCGAGCGCGCCCTTGCGGTTCACCTCGTCGCCTTCCATGGTCAAGGCATCCATGTTGGCCTCCTGCGCAAATTGCCGCGCGGTGTCGAAGTCTCGCGCAATGAGTTTCTTGCCAAACACTTGCGCCATGGCCCGCTCCACTTTGGGGTCGTAGCGCAGGGCCACTTTCATCAGGGGGCGCACGTCCGAACTGGACGGGTACTCCAAGTGTTGCATGGCGAGCTGCGACAGAGGCATGAAGGTCAGCCGGCCCAAGTTGTCCTTGCTCAGCTTCGCAATCAAGCGAGACGCCACCGCGTCGTCCTCCACGATCACGTTGAACAGCGCGTTGTTGGCGGCCACTTCCACCGGCACGCGGTACTTGGTAGAGGTCAAGGTGAAGTTGTCGATCAGAGGGCCGTAGTAGCCCTGAATCTTTTCGTCTTTCACGATTTTCGCCACGGCTTCCAGGCCCATGGCAATGTGCTTGGGCATGGACGACCGGTAGTCGCGCTCGTGCTTCTGCAAGCTGTCGCGCCACGCTTTCGCGCTGTCGTCCGCGGCTTGCTTGGCGCCCCAGGCCGACTTCCGGGCTTCGGCGAGCTCGTGCCGCTGCTCCGTCTTGGCGGCGATGCCCGCGCCCAATTCTTGGAGTGCTTGCTGCCGCGCTTTGATGTCTTTCTCCTTTTGGGCTACGGCTGCATTGCCTTTCTTCAGCTCGGCGGCGGCTGCCTTGATCCGCTCGTTGAGCTTCTCCACGACTGTGGTCTTGCCAGCTACTGACGCTGACAGACCTTTCAACTGGTCTTTCAAGAACGCGTCGCGCTCTTTCGCCGATTTGAACCGTTGCCCGCGGCCTTGCTTCGCCAGAAGCTCGTTCATGGCTAAACTCGTAGACGCTTCTTCCGCTTCTGCCGCTTGCAGCACTTCGCGGGTTTGCTCGTACTGCGGCTGCGCGACTTCCGACAACTCCTTCTTGGCTTTTTCAATGGCCGCGTCCAGCCCGGCTGCTTTCTCTTCGAGTTTGCCTTGGGTCTCCGTGTCCGCGAGGCACCGCTCTTCCATTTCCCGGACGTCGACTTCCAGCCGCGCGCGGGTCGCCACGGCCGCGGACCGCTCGGCCTCCAGGCTCGCGCGCTCGCGCTCCAGGCGGTCCACGTCCGCCTCGGCCGCCGCCAGCTGCTCTTTCTGGGCCTCCACGTCGTCTTGGGTGGCCTGGCAGCGCTCGTGCAACGCGTGCACCGCCGACGCGTCGTCGGCCCGCTGCATCTCGAGCGCGTCGACTTGCTCGCGGGCTTTGCGCAGCTCCTTGTCGTAAATGGTGTACTCCAGCGCGCGCTTGGCCCGGTCGCACTTTTGGTACGCGCTCAGCTCTTCCTTTTCGCCTTCGAGCTCGTCCAGACGCTCTTCGATGTAGGTAATCACTTCTTGGATTTTGTCGCGCTTGGAGTTGGTTTCTACGATAATGGCTGACGATTCTTCGCGTCGCTCTTCGTACACGCGGGTCCCCGCCACCTTGCGAGAAGAGGAATAGGTAAAATGAATATGGTGAACAAGAGGAAAGGCGTACACAGCAGGAAGCCAAAGGACGAACTTTCAGTAATCGTAGCTCACCTCTTTGAGGAGCTGCAAACGCTCTTCGTCCTTCGACAAGCAGAGGGCATTGACTTTGCCCTGCTGCACAATGTAGTACGGGTTTGACTTGGAGAAGCCGGCCGACTCGAGCAATGATGTGACCTGAGAATCACCGAGCAAAAAGGAGAAGAAGTGATGGACATGCAAAATTACACTGAAGAAATTTCGACTTGTTATGCTCCTACCACTCTTCCCCTCTTCAAGCCCTTTTCAACCAATTCAGAAACACTGCGATGTCTTACCTCGCTTTTCGTCACGCGCTTGCGGTTGAGGAAGAACTCGTCTTTCTTGAGGCCTACAGTGCGCCGCAGCACCACTTCGTCGCCGTCAACTGTCATGCGCCCGTCGCTGTTGTCAAATACCACCTTTAAATAATAACAGATACAGAAAAAATATCTACGGTAAAAGAGACAAGTGAGAAGTGTGAGAGGTCTCTAGGGTTCATGGAACGGTCTAGGGTTTTTGGGGTGTCAAAAACTATGACTTTTCAAGTAGTGAACTCTCAGCCACGTGAGTACAACGAAGTGTTTCAATTGTCCATTTCCAGACGCACTCCTCTTCTTTGATCACGCAGGGTTTGGTGTCACAAGAGTCATTTCGTCACCTCCACGAACGCCGCCATGACATTGGCACCGGCACCTTCGTGAAGCAAGTGCTGCCGCTCTTCTTGCCGGAGGGTGTTGAACCGGCTCGTTGCCAGCACAAACTGAATCGCGTCGAAAAAGTTGGACTTGCCGGACCCGTTGCGGCCAACGATGGCATTGTGCTTCGGGCTGGTAAAGGCAGGGTGGTGCATGCACACGAGGAGTTCAATGAGGAAGAAAGACGTGAAATAGTATCGTACTGAAAAGTTAAACAATTTTAGATGCAGCTTCGATTGCACGCTTGCGTGTGGGATAGGGAAATCAAGCTCCTCTAGGGTAGGGGGGGCACAGGAAGAGCTCAGGGTTTGCGCGGGAGGGCTATTGAACCAAAATCAGGATTGCGATGGAACTTGTTGGAGTGACAACTAAGCTTACCTAAAAGGTTCAATCTCCGACTGGCTCCTGAAAGAGCGGAAGCCCGAGATGATTACTTGTTTGATGTGCATTTTTCGCTTGAATTTTGATGTCTTTCAAAATCGAGCTCGAAGTAGCCTCCGTGCGGGAAACGAAGGAACGCTCAATGCCGAATGCTCAAGGAAAAAGGAGAGCAAGACCCTACGATTCAAAATGTTAAAAATAAGTTCGAATCGAGAATCAACTACTCGCTTCCCTGCAACTCTGGCACCTCTAAGCTCGGGCTGCCCTTCAGTGAACTGAGACCAGTCTAGAGACCGCGCGAAGAAATGACCTCCAAAACGAGTTTAAAACTGTACTAATATGGCATCGAAAAGCTACCGGACTCGAGACGACAACACAGTACAGGGGGCGCTCTAATTATCCAGGTCATCCGGTCATCCGTCCGTCATCCGTCGTCATCTTCCTTGACATCATCTTGACATCATGCCGGCCGATGTATCATCCTTCTTCCTTCCCATTCATTTGTTCCCCATCCATCAAGGCATCATCAAGATCAAGACAGCTTATGAGTGAGAAGGTGGCTTCTCAGTTCAAGTTCCTCGTGGGCCTCTGATGAGTGCGAAAGTGCAAGTTAAATAATATTAGAAAGAAGCAAAGCCTCAGACAGAGTTTTTCAAATTAGTTTGCCGTAACAACTTTGTCTATAGCTAGACGTACAGATAGCACTTCGAAGACAGCAGTCGGGAAAGAAAGCCAAAGAAAAAAAGAAAGCAAACTTGAGGCGTCAGCTGTTTCACTTGTTGCCTCTACAGGAAGGAATAATGTCTGCGGTAACGGAGTTTGCGGATATTCCATTGAATTCCGATGACGACGTAGCGTGCAATGATGCACGTCGGCTTTATACTGACCTATTAGCTCAGAACCTCGACTGGACCTCGCTCAACAAAACCCAAGCAGACCAAATTAAAAGCATAGTCAAAACATTTCGTGCGGGCGCTAAAAAAGATCACGCCCTTTCGCAGCATTCCCTTGCTGTGGTGTGCTCTGCGGGACACGGCATCCGACAAGATGTCACTGAAGCGCATAAATTGTGGCTAAAAGCATCTCAGCAAGGTCTAGTGAAATCTATGGAAAGCTTGGCTCAGCTGCTATACACAGGCCGTAAGAGCGTGAAGCAAGACTTCACTCAGGCAGCCAAGTGGTGGATTGTGGCGGCAGAAGCTGGAAGTGCCCGGTCTCAGCACAATTTGGGCTCTTTGTACCAAAACGGCCAAGGTGTGCTCAAGGACAGGACAGCGGCGGTGGCGTGGTTCCAACGGTCGGCGAACCAGGGCTTCCCAGAAGCGCAATTTGCTCTCGCGCAATACCACGAGCATGGGGTGGGTGGTATGCCCAAGAGCAGGGCGAAAGCTCTGGAACTTTACAGCCTCGCAGCTGCAAAGGACTTTCCTCAAGCACAACAACACCTCGAGCGGCTAAGCGCAAAAGCTGAATCTGATGCCACCCAGGTCACTGCCGAGATGGGCACGGGAGGCAACGGCCGCCGGAAGAGCATCGTTGTTGCCGCGAGCATCCCCGATGTTTACTCGCCTTCTGCTTCATCGCTAGCCAACGAGGGTGGAGTTCTGTTATAAACCGCACCCTACCAGTTCTCGATGCTCGCTACGTTGCCATTAGTCCATCGACCATCGGGTATAAGAGATCTGAATACCCGCCTCAGTCGGCCATATGTAGGGGATTTTGTTGTTACGCGGCCATCCTAGCCCATTCACCCGGGTTTGGCAAGGTATAATATTGATATACGTTCTGTGCTTTGCGATCACCATTTTGTAAGTGCAAGTGAAAGAATTAAAACGAAGTTTAAGATGCAAGATACTTAAGTGGGGTGCCCTCAGCACTCGGCCCGATTTGTAGCAAACCAGCCGTATTTGGTAATTAGATATGACATTTCTGAGCTACACAAAAACAAGACGCCGCTGTATCGCGTTCCGGGGACGTGTTCCCTTGCTGAGCCGCTGAGCCTTCTCTAGATGTCCAATGGTGCTGCGGCAGAAGCAGAAGCGTGAAACGCCATGAATCCATTTGATCAACTTGAGAGCACACCCATCAATCAAGCTCGTTGTCTATACACAAACGTCCTGGCCGTCGTCTGATGTGTCTTCCGAGTCCGCCGGGCCGCGCGCTGATGCGCCGCTAGCTATACCACAATCACCGCCGCCGCTGCCGCCGCCGTCGTGGCCGCTGCCGTGGCCTTCCCACCCACCCGCCCCCGCGAACCCACCCGCGTTTTCGGCCGCAGCATTGTGGCCTTGCAACGCATCCAGAGCTGCTTGAGCCGCGCGCGCCGACGACTGCACCCCCAAATGGCTCGTTAGACCAGACACCACCTAATATAATGGGAGGAATGCGCACACATGCCATATACCAGTAACAACTTTGGGTGTAAATTGAGTGCACCGGCAACATAATCAATAGCGATTACATTGCCAGGTGTCATTATAATCGCTTCAATTCACTTGTTGTCTACTCGTATATTTACAACTTTACCTGGAGCTCCAAGAAGACCGCGAAATGACCAGTGCCCCTCGGAATAGCACGGTTGCGTGGCGCACAATAGCTGTAAATGCAACAATAAAAGGCAGAGAAGAAAAAAAAACGGAGAAAACTACGAATTAAAAAAAAGATGAGGCCAGCTGAAGCTTTGTGTATTCCAATGAGAAAGAGGATTTTTATGTCAAGAAAATGGAACAAAAAAAAAAGAGATTCCACGTGAGATGGCAACAACGTTTTCGAGGTGACAAAAGAAAGAAGCAAGATAAGAAAACGAGTACGCAGAACCGTGAACACTGTCCGTGCGTTTGTCTGATTCTCAAAGAGACCCCACCTGTACTCCACCACTCGCAGGCCGGTTTCTCGCACGTATTCCTTCACCCGGCTCAGAGTGAAGCACACGTCATCGTCCAAGCTACACTTGTGGAACAGCGCGCAGAGCTCTGCTTTGGTGGTTTCGTCCGAGGCCCGCACCCGCAATTCGCCCAGGCGGTTGCCTGGTGGATAATGATGTTGATAATGCCCACACCATGATGAGATCACAATTACAGAAACGCAGAAGATCAGTGATGATGATGGGGGCGTAAGGACTAAAGAGCGCTGCATGTGTAGGCAACTTAATTATTGTCATTCCAAAACTCAGGAAACTGAAAAATGCACATTGCCGAGGTTCCATTTTCTTTTAGTCATATCCCTACATGTCTATAGCATTACATTCCCTCCTCACCTCCCAAGCCATCGCTGGACACCACTCCCAGCAAACCGCCGGAAGCCACCATGCCTGCTAAGCGCGCGGCTCGCACTAGGTTACCCACATAGAAGATCAAGTCCCCGCGCGCTCCCTTGGACTACAAGGGTGGAGTGAGAGAAGAGCGACAGGGAGAAAGTACAAAAGGAGGTAAAGTGCGGAGGTGAGAATTTGACTCGACAAAAAGTGTGTTTCAAAGCTAGAATGAAAAGTGAGAGTGAAGGCGAAGTAGTTGGTGAGGTAAAGGCAAGAAAAAAGTTGAGACAGCGAGGTCTACTGAAAGATAAAGGAGGAAATGGGAGAATGGAAATATATCAAAGTCAACATAGACTATCCACTACCTCCCCATCGTTTCCAGTGTCGCGAAGCATCCCCGAAGCAGCCAGCTGGTGGTCGTGCTTGAACTCATAGAAATGCGTGTTGTAGCCATCCTGCGCAAGAGGTAGAATAACATTGAAAGAAAGTTACGAGACGAGTATGTACGTGAAAAAGCGAGTACTAGAAAAGAATTATTATTTTTAAAATGTCAAATGCATAAGAATATTCAAAGACGTACAGAAAATTGTTGATGATAGGGAAGCCAGAAATAATATAAATCAAATAAAATACGAGGAAACGAATGCAGGGCACAGTGAGAGGTGTGACAACAGCCCCGTATTCCTAATTTTCTTCAACTCATATACCTTGTTCAGTTTGAAATGCCCCAGCCGGTCGCGTAGCAATGACTCCACTGCCCGAGCTTCTCCCGTGCTGACGTTGCCGCTGTGCATGTTGCTGTTGAAGTTGTTGTTGAAGTTACTGCTGTTGCCGTCAGCTCCACTGCCACGGAGAGTAGTAGGAGTACTACTCTCACCACTGCTACCGTTATTGCTACTGTTGCTGCTACTGCTGGTGCCGCTGGTGAAATTGCTGTTGCCATTGTTGCCGTTGGAGGAGCGATTCAAAACCCCGCTTTGTTTCAGCTGCTGCAAGAGTTCCTTGTTGAGCTGCAGCTGTTGCCCCAATGCTTTCTCCGCTCG